>Ga0209530_1000442_pt1 | contig 30394 bp, 24 predicted proteins | sample BlaSpr_A8_Ref_O1_FD_187987 | JGI IMG/M metagenome (GOLD analysis project Ga0209530, IMG submission 187987) | Forest soil microbial communities from Thunder Bay, Ontario, Canada - Black Spruce, Ontario site 2_A8_Ref_O1 (SPAdes) (version 2) | ecosystem: Environmental > Terrestrial > Soil > Boreal...
CGTGCCAGGACGCGCACCCGCCCCGCGTGCCAGGACGCGCACCCGCCCCGCGTGCCAGGACGCGCACCCGCCCCGCGTGCCAGGACGCGCACCCGCCCTGCGTGCCAGGACGCCCCGCTGAAAGTGTCCCTCAGATGTCCCTCATGATACCTGAATAAATGCTCTAGGCCCGGGCACTCGTGTTCATCCGGTCGGCTACGGTTAGCGAACCGCAAGAATGTCATTCGGGTGCTCGTCCCGACTGCCGGGACAGCCGGTCGGAGATTTTTTGCCGGCGCGTTTCGGCGGCTGCGGTGATATGACTGCGGACGGTTTCCCGGACGGTCGCGTCGCGATCGTCGGAGCGATTCTCGTATTCGCCTTGCTCAACGATGCGGGCATAGCCGCCGGTTCGCACCCACCGGTCCAGCTCCGCCGCCCTGATTACGAGAATGGGGTGCGATTCGTGCGGCAGCAGGAACTTGTAGATGCGGTTCCGCGCACCTGTCGTGTCGAGTTCGAACTCAGCAGCTTGCTGGAGGAAGTCGTTTACGTTCAAATCGGGCAGCCGCGATCCGGCTGCCAGCTTCATGAGCGTGCTGATCCCTGCAGCGGGTTCCTGGGCGACCAGGAGTCCGGCCCGATCGCATGACAGTTCCGATTTACGGTGCCATTCCCGGATACCCGCTTCGATGCCTTCGGTAGCCATGGCGACTCCTGGAATGGAACTGAGACCGCCAGCGGAGGCGAGAACGTGGCCCAGGGTTTGATAAAGCGCATGTCCTGACATGGCATGACCTAGCTCGTGACCGATGACGAACCGCAACTCGGCCTCATCCAGGAGCTCTATTAAGCCAGGAGTCATGACGATGAAGGGACGCTTCATTCCCATGGTAAAGGCGTTGATTCCTGGTATGGCGCCACGGACGTATAGCTCCGGCGGGTCGTCGAAATCAAGGATTTCGGCTGCCTCTTCCTTGATTTCGTGCAGGTGACGGAGTTGATTCGGTCCGACGCGGATGGCGGAACTTACGTGCTGCATGCGGATGACAGGCTCACTGATGATCCCGTTCATTCCCTTGAGTGCCGCGTCGAAGCCTCTTATCTTGCGCATTGCCGTCAGCGCGGTCAGCGCCAGCGGGTGCTCGTAGGCCCGGTGTGAAATCCCGGGAAATCTGATCCGATCCCCTTTGTCATTTACAGACTCTTCGCTCATGTGATTCCCTCCCTAAAATGGCTACCCCTATCTATTGGTAGCCTCGGCCTCGTCGATTTCGGAGCGCCAGCGCCGCTCCGCGCGGTCATAGTGCACCGGCCCGAAACGGAACTGTGACAGATTCAGCGTTAGCAATTGCTGGTAACCCTCGGGCGGCAGGTCAAGATCGAGAACGATGCGCAACCCGCTCGCTGCGTCCTTGAGCACTATCGGCCGGGTTGGGGCCGCCGGGGGGGTATCGTCCGGATGGAGGAGCTTGCGGACGGTGTTCTGGAAACTCCGGTAGGCGTCTTCTCCGAACTTGCTGCCGATGCTGCCGAGGAAGGCCTGCAGCGGCAGGGTCATCATGACGAGCCATTGCAGTTCAGTGGCGCCGCGCAGAGGCGGGAGAACCCTGATCCGTCCGGAAGCCCCGAGCGTGGCCAGTGCCTGGTGGATGAGCGCTTCTCGTTCTGCCGGGAGCGGGCCATCGACCAGGACGTCAGCCGTCAGGTCAGTCATGATCATCTCCCAGCAGGCGCCAGATCTGTGCGGTTTCGTCGAGGCTCCCGGTGGCCAGCACGCGCCCGTCCGGGCTAAACGCCACGCAGGACACGACATCGGCATGAATGACTTCGAACAGCAAATCACCCGTCTCGGCCGCCCAGGCCTGCGCGAGCCCGTCGCTGCTCCCGGTGGCAAGCACCCGGCCGTCACCGCTGAACGTCACTCCCCACACATGCTCGCCAGGGTGAACCTCAAGGCGCTGCTCGCCGGAGATGGCATCCCAGATCCGCGCGCCCCCATCCCATCCGGCGGTAGCGAGCCGCTGGCCATCAGGGCTGAACGCCACGCCCATCACTGCCTTCTTGTGGACCATTTCTACTCGCTGTTCGCCAGATCTTGCGTCCCAGATCCGCGCAGTCCCGTCCCAGCTCGCCGTGGCCAGCAGTCGCCCATCGGGGCTGAACACCACGCACGGGACTTTGTTCTCGTGCCTGACTCTGAGCAGCCGAGTACCGGTGGTGACGTCCCAGATCCGGGCGGCCGCGTCAGCGCTGCCGGTGGCGAGCGTGCGCCCGTCGGGGCTGAAGGCCACGCTCAGCACGACCCGATCGTGGATGAGTTTGCCCAGGCGACTGCGGTCGTTCGCGTCCCAGATCCGCGCGACGGCGTCATCCCCCACCGTGGCGAGCCGTCCGCCCGCCGGGTCGTAGGAAACGCCCCGCACGGCCTGCTCGCCGGAGCCGTGCCGTGCCTTCAGCCGCTGGCGGCCGGTCAGGTCAACGACGCTGACCTGGTGCTTGCCGCAACCGAGCGCCAGGCGCTCGCCATCAGGGCTGAACGCGATTGAGTGCACCTTCGCCCCAGCGCTAATCGTTGCCATCTTGACCACGCGCACCGCTGGCAACGCCCCGCGAGGGCCTCGCCTGGCCGACTCAGGCTGGGCCCCGGACTCCACCCGCTCGGCCGGGGCCGACTCACCCTGAGGCCGGGCCGACTCAAGCTGGGTTCGGGCCGAGCTGACCCAGCCGTCCGGGTCTGCTTTATCCGGCATCAGCGCCTGTATCCGCTCGCCAAGAGCCACGACCGCCTGCCATTGCCCGGCATCATGCAGCGCCGCGATTTCCGCGTACAGCGGTGCCGCGGCCTGCTCGTTGCGCGCCCGGTTCAGCAATTCCTCAGCATCGCGGTAGCCGGGTTCAGCAGCGCTCACCGCGCCTAGCTGGTTTACGGCGTCAGCCCAGTTTCCGGCGTCGACGGCGGCGCATCCGGCAGCGTACAGCGAAGCCAGCCGCTTTCCCCGCTGGGCCTCGGCGAGCCTGCGCTCCGCGTCCTTATATACACAGCCGTCCGCCAGCAGGACACGGAACGCCTCGACTGCTTCGTCCCAGCGCCCGGTGTACAGCGCGGACAGGCCAGCTGTGTACAGCCCGGCAAGCCTTCCGTTGTCAGAGGTCGTCGGCGCGGCCGGGACTTCCTCTTGCTCAGCGGGCGGCGCCTGCTCCGCAGCCGGGCGGTCGGCGTGGCTGCCGACCGGGCTATCAGTGAGATCGAACAGGTCACCGTCGGCGGAACGCATGTACAGCACCGGGGTTCCCCACTCCAGGGAGCCGGGCAACGCAAGCCGGATCGCCTGCCGGGCCTGCGTCACGCAGGCATCCACCGGGTACCTGTCGGCCAGGCTCTCGTAGAAGGTGCGGCCGAACTCCAGCGCCGCGCGGTCGGTGATCGCAAACTGCATCGCCAGCACTGCGGGAATCCCCCGCCGGATCAGCGCGCCGGCCACGCTCGAGAACGGATCGAGGGCACTGGCGCGGCCAGTGTCGCAGGCGTTGAGCAGGACCAGCCGCAACGAAGGGTGCCCGCGCAACAGCATCGCCAGGTCGTCGGCGCCAAGATGATACGTGCTCCCGCCGCCCTCGTCGGCCAAGGCCAGCGTGCCTTGCTGCGCGACTGAGTCGAAGCCGCCATGGCCGATGAAGTGGAACACATGCCACGGTCCGCGTCGCATCGCGTGGCGCAGGTCACGCCACGTCTGGCCATTTACCCATCCGAGCTCGACCCTGCCCGACTGTTCGAGATCGCTTAATGTATCCCGCAGCCGCCGTTCCTCGTCCGCGGTGGCCAGCGCCTCCTGATCCACGGGGCGCGCGGTCATGCACAAGATCCGCAGCGGCGCCGTCACCTGCAGCGGGCGCGCGGGCAACAGCACCTGCGGACGCCGGATCAGAGGAGTATTCAGGCAGACGTACTCGTCCTCGCGGGGATCGAACAGGAACTCCCATGGCAGCCGCTCCAGTTCAGGTGGCCGGATCTGCAGCACCATGCGTAGCTGCCCGCCATCGCGGTCGACCTGACTCCGGCATGCCGCGAACGTTCCGAGGCCGCCGCCCTCGGCGAGCAGCGCGTCGAACAGCATGGCGCCCAGCCGCCGGACAGGCTGCTCGTCACTGGAAATGCTGCGGCGGACCGAGGCCGAGGAAGCGATCACGGCATTGGGGATGCCGCCGGCCAGTGCTTCCAGTTCACGGATAGTTACCGGCAGGCGCAAGGGCGCAGCCGCCTCGCCGCCATCAGGCGTACGCAGACTTACCTCATAGCCGGGCGCGCTGCCCACGCCAATCTGGACCCAGAAATCCCGAGCCTCCATCGCCCACCCCCCAGGGAAAGCAGGATCATAATATAGCCCGGTTATCTCGTGACTTACCAGAACTGCGGAGTGAATATTGCTCGCTCGCCCGGTGCAGCAGACGGCAGTCGGCTCCACGTCGCTTCAAATTTGGAATAGATTGCGGCTTTTGTCCTTTCGACTGCTCTACCTGATCATGGTGCGAGTTTTCTGCAGGCGGAGTTCGCAGGCCAAGCCGCTGAGCAGGGATGTCGGTCGGCAGTATCGTTAGTTTTGCTCTTGCAGTTAGGATTTGGCAGCTGCCTGGCACCATAACGCAAACACGTCCCGCAACAGCAGGTGCCGCATGTCTCATAGGGAGGGATAGGCGTGATGCCTGCAGTTGACTCAGGGATATTTGCAATCCGGATACTGGGGAGGATTCTCCGATCCGGCCGGGATCGGGTTTAAGTCTGCGATCACCACATCGTGACCTGCGCGCATGTGGTGTACATTGCGCTGGGAGCGCAGCGGGACCCCGCGCGGACCCGCGCGCCGTACCAAAATGCCGCCGCCCCCACGCGAGACTCTCACGTACTTGATGTCGCCGTGCTCGCGCGTGATCCGGCCGATCCTCGTGTCGAGCCCCCGCCTCCGAACAACCATGCTGAGATGCCAGCCGCCCCCATCGTCTTCGTCACAGCCTTGATGCCGCGCAGCTTCGCGGCCACCCGCTTGTTCATCGCGCAAGTCTGCCCGAGGCCGTGGTGTCCGACAACCACGGCGACGGGGATTGCTTACACCTTCGGCAGCGAAAACGCCGATCAGAACTAGCGCCGAGACCGGTAACGTCGGTCCGACTCTCCGAGGTGGAACCGGTTGTGGCGCCTTACGCCGGACATTCAGCTCGTTCGACAGCCCGCGCCGTGAACTTGACGTGGGCACAGCACCGGAATAGGCGCTCTGGCCGCTCGTCTCAGCGAGTCAGCACGTCTGCCTTATGATGGTTCCGACCGGGTGCCCATACAACATAGCGCCCGTGCCGTCTGGTCAAGCCGCTCCCACATCGCCAGCCTCGACGCAAACCGTGCCGCTTCGGCGGATAGGTCGCGGTAGAAGCTCAGCATCGCGTCAACCGTCAGCTCGTACGGCCGGTGTGGCGCGGGCATCGGCACCTTGGCCCGGAATAGTCCAGCTGTCAGTGCTCCAAGTCGACCCGCTCCCGGCAGACTGCCCCCAGCCAGCGCCACCTGCTCAGGCTTGGTCAGCCCAAGCTCGCTGACATCGAACGGAAGACCAGCACCCGCGAGAACGGTCGCTGAGCCCACTAACGGGTCTCGGGCTCACCGCGGTCCGCGCGGAGCCGAATGCGTTTCTCATCGGTGCCGATATCGGCAGGATCCCGGATCAGGACTTGCTCGTGCTCGTCAGTCGATCCAGCTCACCTGGACGATCACCGCGCGCTCGCCGCGGACATCGGTCAGGTAGACGAGCATCAGCGGACCGTGCTGGACGGTCCGCAGCCCTGACGGATCCCCAGTGAACCCTTTACCGTCCAGGAAGATGATTGATTCGCGGACGGTCAGTTCCTCGGCAAGCTGCCGAATTGCCTTCAGAGCAGCGGCGGCAGCCCGTCGAGCAGGTCATCGTGACAGGCTCCCAGTGCCAGTCAGCCACCCGCGACCTCACGGTAGGCGGCCTGGACGATATCGGCGGCTTCCCGGACGGCCCGGTCCCGGACTCCGGCGTCGGGATCGGCGAGCGCTCGCTCGGCGGCATGCAGCCGGGCGGCCACCGCTGGGCGGCGCTCGATGGCGACTGTGGCGCCCCAGCGCTGGTAGAAGTGCCGGATGGGGAAGACACTGTCTTCGTCGTCGGCCTGGCCGAAGGCGTCCTGGATTTCCTGGAAGAACTTGGGCAGCCGGGACGGTGCGACGGTCGCTACCGCCTGGCGCAGGGCGTCGAGCTTGAGGGCAAGCATAGGGAGAAGCGGTTCGTCGCCCTGGGAGTACTCGGCGGTCATCTGCGGTGCCTCCTCTAACATCCGGGCGACAGGATAACCGCACCACGCGCACCCGGCCTCGCGATGAGCCTGATGCAGCGCGTCACGCCCTGCCGCACAACCTGGACGGGTCAGCTGTGGACATTTGCGTGGACAGTCATCCGATATTCGGACAACACTTGGCCTCCTCTTTCTACGCTGCGCGATGGAGCGATTACGTAGGTACTGGACAATGATTCTGATCGAATAGACCAGGCGAATGCGGGTAGCTGCGAGCCGTGGCTAGATCCAGAACCGTAGCCCGGTGGGAAATTCCCGGCATCGTATGGTTTTTCATTTGGATTGTGTTGGTCGTCCTGGCCATCATCGTGCTCGCCTTCATCGTCCACTGGGCCGGTGGCGGCGCGCTGAATCTCAGGCTTGGTCACTTCTACCTGAATGTGGGGGTCACCTGATCAACTAGCAGCTAGCAGAACGCTGTCACGCCTGGCGGGCCGCGCGCGGCCGGGAGCAGCCTGGCGAGTGCCGCCGCGACTCGGCATGGGCCAAGTGCGCGACGTAGCCAGTTAGCCGAAGCACGCGGGCGTTTGCAGATCATCCAGTTCGGCCTGCCTCAGCTCCTTGAGGCAGGCCGTCTTGGATGGCGTGGCCACTCATGTCTTGGGCGGTTAAGGGAATGGCGGGGTCAGCGCACTTGATGCTCAACGCGATGCCGGATGTATTTCGTCGGGTGCCCGCGCGCGATGCGCACAGCTTCGGTGACCAGTTTCCGGAACTCGGCCGGGTGCTTCGTGGGGTTCAGCTGCAGCCCAGGGAGAATGCAGCGCCGGACATCGAGGTCCTCGTTGGAGATGAACTCGCGCAGCGCGTTCTCCTGCCACTGCGCCCGCAGGTCGGCGACCGCCTCTCTCAGCCGGGCTCTCTGGCGTGTAACTGTAGGCGCCAGAACTGTCCAGCGCCGCGGCTCTCATCGGGATTCCGGTCCAGTACCAGGCCCGGGGCCGTGCCGGCTCGTTCTGCGTTCATCCCGGTCCGGAGCACCTCGATAAGGGCGGTCCTCACGCGGCGGCATACCTGGGACCGATCACCGCAGCAATGCTCGGCCGCACTGCCGATCGGGGATAGCCGCGAGGCCGCTACCGCGTCCAGGTAGTCCTGCCCCTGCCCCCGGCGGGCCGCTTCGGCAGCCTGGAGCGGTGTCTACGCCGTACCGGAGGTGATGCAACCCGCGTCACCAGCGCCGGTCCTCTGCTCGCTGCTGCTTTTAGGGTCTTGTGCCCCACATGCGTACTGCTCGGCGTTGACATATCCACCCCGCAGAAACGGCCCGCCGGCTACCCCACGCTCGCGAGCAGGTCAGCGCCCCTTGGCCTGCCTCTGCGCGAAGCCCGCATCTCCGCGCCGCGCCAGCTCGTGCTCGACGCGCGAGCACCGGTCATCACCGACGCCCTCGGATACCACCAGACCACCACGACCCGGCAGGTCGCCCACGCAGGCGGAACCTGGGAACCGGTACCCAGTAGGCCGGATACCGCTACCCAGCGGTTCCTGACAGGCCAGGCCACCGGATCAGGCGATCTTGAGCTGCTCATCGCCAAAGTCGGCGATCAGCTTCAGCGTCCCGCCCAGCGCGGCGACGAACCGGTTCAGCACATCCTGCGTGGACACATCACCGCGCTCAATCTGCGACACCCGGGCGACCGACACCCCCATCCGCGCAGCTACCTGCACCTGGGTCAGGCCGCGCCGCTTGCGCAGCTCCGCCAGCCGCCACCCGCGCGCATCATCCATCATCGCGGCGACCGCCGCGCCGAACGCCTCCTGCCCGCCCGCGGTCTCCACCGCACGCTCCAGGTGACCAGAATCCCGCCACCGCGACACACCGCTCATGAACCCGTCTCCTTCCGCCGCTCGGCCAGGTAATCCTCATACAACTGCTCAGCCCGCGGGATCGCCGACCGGTACCACTTCTCCCACTGCCCGGACTTATCCCCGGCCACCAGCAACACCACCGACCGCCACGGGTCGAAGACCAGCAGGATCCGGACCTCGCTTCTGCCCGCTGACGGCGGCCGCAGCTCCTTCATGTTCGCGATCCGAGACGCCGTGATCGTGTCCACCAGCGGACGGCCCTCACCCGGCCCGTTCTGCTCCAGCACCAAGATCGCCTGGTTCACCAGCCGGTGGCTGTCCCGGTCCGACTCATACAGCTCATCCAGGAACCCCTCGACCTGGGTGGTCATCAGGATCTCCCACTCCATCCGCCCGCACCGCGCTGCTCCTCAGGTAAAGAATATCCTTAACCTGGCAGCCAGTCGAGGCTGACCCGCGACCTGCGGGGGCGAAGTATGTGACCGGCTGGAGCAGAACGGCCAGCCGGCATCTGGACAGCTCGTACCAAGCTCGTGAACTCGCCGCACTCATTCGCGCACGCCTGCTGGCAAGCGGCGCCGATTTCGTCCGATACAAGCGGAAGGTCCGGTCATCAGCCGGATGCCGGGTTCAGGCCTGCTGCCTCACGGCCCGGCTCCGCGGGTCTTGATGAACCGGGAACGCTGGCAGCCCGCAGGTTCCGCCGCCTGCGCCACCATGAAGTCTCACGCCTCCAGTGGAGCCACGCTAGGGCCTTCATGAGGTTCATCAACCCCTCATCGGTACCACGGACATCGACAGTCTCGCCGCCGATGTCCTTCAGCTCGTACTTCCTGACGTAACCGAACCAGGTCAAGAGTGACGCACCGAGGGAGTCGGGGAAGATCGCCTGAGGGCGGGTGATGACACGCGGCCATAGCCATGGCGCGAGTGAGCGGTACATCGCATTCACCCGCTCGAAGTACCACAGCACCCGAAACAGGGCCGCGATCTGCTCCTCGGACAGCACCACGACCTTATCGCCTGTCAGCTTCTCGATCGGCTCGAAGACCAAGCCGATCGTATGCCGGTCATCCGCGATCGGAGAGGTACCGGACTCAGCCACAAACTTGAGAACACGATCGTATTGGGCGCGCTTGTTCGCACTTGCGGTAAAGACCAGCGCGACGAGCGGAAACGTAACAGTGAGCGCTCCTTCAGCTACTACAAGCAAGCTCGCCATCCGCCCTCCGGAAACCATCGGCGGAGCCAGGGAAGGTAACGCAAAACTGGACCCGTTCACCACCACAGCACCTGTGACTAGCAAATCACAGAGAGTCCCGATACGGATAGAACCGGTTGGCACTGACCGTCCTCAGCACCGCAGTGGGCGCTCACCGCACGAGGTGCGAGGAAGAGCTCGCCACACTCGAATAGACGCTCCTACCGGTACTAACGGCGCTTCGAGTCGCGTTGCATCAGCCGCGCATTCGGCAGGGTAAGTTCTGCGCAGGCCGAGCCTGCTGGGAAGCCTGCTGTCACAGCTTCCTTTCCGCATTCAGCCCCGCTAAGCTCGTCCCGACCCAGTGGGCATCCTGCGTGTTGATATGCACAAATAACCTCTACTTTATCGGTGGGCCCCAGGCTATTCTTTTTCCCGACTTGCTCTATTTTTTGCAGCTTGAACGGCTATGATCTGTGACCAAAATGGGCGGGAAATCATTAATCAACACTTCGGGGTAAATCGTGAGTTTTCTGGACAAGCGCCACACTAAGACCAGGACGGCACCCGTGGACCTGCGATCCTCTTTGCTGCCGCCTGCGGACGAGCCATGGATGACTAATGGGGGGATTATCGCCGGGGCCGTAGTCCGGAGCGCGGCGGTCGGCCTCCGGGCCAGCGGCGCCAGGACAAACGCCCGGATGAAAGGACGCGGCTCAGCTATTGTCGATGCCTTTCTTAACATGCCGGCCAGCCTGTGGGTCGAGCGCTCGTCCCTGCACCTCTGGAGCGTGACGCTTGGCCTCAGGAGCTCGGACCCGACAAAGGTGATCTACGACTGGCAGTTGACCGTACAGTGCGTGCCGGAGGAGTACGACGCTCTCGTCCAGATCCGGACCCCGCGGTACCGTATGAGCGACGGTGCACTGGTACACGGAGATCTGCACGACTATCTCCGCGACACCATCGCCGACGGATTCACCGCTGGCGCCGGAGACGCACAGGATGCGGAGGTCCTGCTTTCACGCCTCGGGCTCGCCAAGGCGGAACTGCCGACCCGGGAGGCGGCCCTTGACAGCGTGCCGACCGCCTTCGAGATCCGGACGAACCTCACCAAAGACCAGATACTTCGCATCCTTCCCCGTGTTGGCTTCCCGGTCCTAGCGGCAGCGCATGATGCGTGTGCATGGCGGCTGGGGCTGTCCGAGGACAGCCGGGTCGCGGTCAACCTGTCTGACCTTGACGGACAGCGACAGGTCACCGGGATCCTGACCGTCGCGCCAGCCGGTAACCGTATGGCGGATCTCGTCACCCAGCTCTGCGCGACGACATTCTGCGACCGGTTGCGGAGCCTCATCGGCCGGGAGGACCCCAGAGCACAGTGGCTCTCGCCGACGAAAGCCACCCGTGGCGAGGCAGGGGGAAACTCATGAAGGCCTGGGATGCCCCCGCTTCTCTGCTGGCACCGCTCGTTATCGGCGCTGACAAGCTGACCCTGGGCACATCGGGAGTTCTCGATGCGTTCGACGCGGCAGTCCAATGTGTTCCGCCTGTTGAGGCGTCCACTTGGGTTGGACCGATGAAGCGGAAGCGGCACCCAGCTTCAATCGTGCTGCAGCCAATGACAGGGGACATAGCGAAGCCTTACAACCGGCGTGCCCGGCTTGTCGTACGGAATGAAGGCGAGGCCGGTGAAGTTGCGGCGCACCGATGGTGGTGGGAGGTCGCGCTCGTCGTGCTCAAGGGCGGTACCGCCACGCCTGCCATCGGCCCTGACCGCATCACTGCCATGCTGGAAGTTACCAGGTTCACCATCCACACCGGCAGCATGCGCGGTGCCTGGCAACTGGCCCTGCTGAGGTATCTCTGGAACGACACTCTGCGCAGCCAGGATGGGGATCTCCAGATATTCGGCGGCCAGCGCGACTGGAAGATGTCCTGGATTACCCCAGCCGCACCGCGCGCTGATTCCTGACACGGCGAGCACTCCCGGAGGCAGAATTGACAATCGTATATGGCGTGCCACTGCCGGTCGCGCTAGCCATGGCAGTGCTCGCAGTGATCCTGGTATCAGCGGGGATTATCGGGAAGGCCCGAAGAACTGCACGCCAGAGGCAACATAACGGGGAACTCACCACTGGAGCGCGGCGCGCCGACGGGCGTACGACAACGCAGCCAGGTCAGGCTTCCCAGGAGCTTCCTCCTCCGCCTGCGCGGCCTTACGGGATGTGAGGGGCAAAACCCAGCAGGACCGGCCCAGCGCCTGCGCGGCACGGGCCGCTCAGTAGCGCCATCCACCAGGCCATAGGTGACAGATAGCAAGCGGAGCGTCGCTCAGGCACAAGCCTGTGATCCTGCCGCCAGGTCCTTATCGGGGTCGTTGGAGCACCACCAGGGAATCCGGCATGGCACGTCTTAAAGATCGTCAGCCGATTCTGATGTCGATGACAACGGCACCGGCGCCGATCGATTCGACGTGGGCGTCAATGGGTTTGCCGTCCGCCTCGCACTCGATCTTCCATGGTGATCCCTCACCAGCAGTGCCAGAGATCTTCAAGCTGCTCGGCGACGGGACGGTCGTCACCGGCACGTCCGGCGCCCGCATCGCCTCGACTGTCAATTGGGCAGCTTCCTCGACTTGCTCGACCGGCTTACGCCTGCTGGCGCGTCTTTCCTTCACGTAGCGTCCCAGCGCCTGGCATTCGCCCCAGAGGACGTCAGTGCCGATGCCCCCAGCGATAGCCTCCGCCATGCCCATGATCACTTGCTCGCTGACAGGGCCGAGGACATCCTTGTTGCGTTGTGCGTAGGCGAGTATTCGCAGCTCCTCGATAGCTTCTCCGCCGGGTATCAACTCATCAAGCGTTTCGCTGCTTTGCGTGCCGCGGAAGACGACATAGCGTTCCCCTGGGATGAGCTCCACAACATGAGTCACGACTGTCATGATCATCCGTTCTTCTTGGTTACAAATGATGCACCGGCAAGATGAAATTTGCTTATGGCTTGCGTCGCGACACCTGTTACGGAAGTCTAGGCGAGACAACTCTCTCATAGCGGTGCGTTTTCCACGCGCTTCCTATTCGTTATGAAGCTAGGAGAGGCATGTCTTTGGGGGTGGCTTACTTTGAGTGGCCTGGATCAGGGCGATGTCACGTACGGCCTGGTGCGGAGAGATCGCGAGTGGTGGGATTACGCCCTGTGGCGCGCCACCAAGACGGTTTTCTTCATGCCGTTCCCGTACCGGGTTCTCAGCTTCCTGCGCCGCTGGACTTACGATGCGGTGGCCCTGCTTCCCTTGATTGCAGCTGGAGTGTGGTGGGTCACCGTATCGGCCGGTACTGACGTGCCGGCCGCCTCGGTTCAGACCGCAGACGGTATGGAGCAGTTTCTGCTCAGCCACCACGTCTCCCGCTTCTACCCCACGCTTATCGCGTTCTTGCTGTGCGTGATCATCCTGCGCACAGGTCGGGCTGAGACGCCGCGGCGGTCACGATTGAAAGTTTCCATCGCGCAGCGGATTCCCGTTGGGGTTGTCGTATTCCTCGCCGCACTGGCGGTTATCGATTTGATCCTGGTTCCCGGTCCATTGGCTGAACGCGCGACGCCGTGTGTGGTGGCCGCCATTTGGGGCTGGCTGATCAGGTCACAGGTGTACGGGCGGGTGCGCGTCCTCGAGGCGACAGACGCGGGCTTCCGGCCCCCGGTCAGCGTCGCGTTCCACCGACGCTCCCGCCGTTTCGCCAGGAGATGCCTCACATCTACATGGCAGTCCACCACGACAATGGCCTCCGTCCGGGCAGGGATCGACGCGGCGAGCCAGTACTTCGCGAGCCGGAAGCAGACGCACCTCCGCGCCTGGTGCCTCGCCCGGGCAGTCGACTACAACCTCCGTGTCGGTGCCCTGGATGAGGCCGAAACCATCCTGGACGATGCTCGGCGATCCGGACTGGCGGGCGAGCCATGCCTGCGGGCCGCCCAAGGCCTGTTCGACCTAGCCACCGGAAACGATGCGGCTAGCTCAGCCTTCGCGGAGACCGAGGCACTGTGCCGCGAAAATGGTCGCCATGTACCATTTCGGCTGCGTACCCTGCGCGCGGAGTCCGGGATACAGGGGGCCGCCGGCCAGGGCTTCAGCCAGTTGGAGAATGCGAGTGGGACACGGCGGCGGACAGGCCGTACCCGGACGCTACTGGCCTGGGATCGCCAGTACGCAACCATAACCCAGGACATCCTCGCTGAGACGTTCACGCTGCAACGACGTGACGCCGATCTCGCGGCTGCCCTCGCGGTACGGGTGGAAGGGCTCATCGACGCGCTCGGCAAGGACTCCGCGCAGTCGGACTTGACCGCCCAGGAGGCGGTCAGCCTACAGCTCGTAAAGGGAGCGTCGCGGGAGCGACTTGGCGCCATCCTGGCCGAGCAGGGGCGATTTCGCGAAGCGGCAGCCGCATACTCGGCTGCCGCCGCGATCTACCGAGAGCGGAAGTACCGACCGCGGGCAGGCTTCGCTGCCGCAAGTGGAGCATTGCTCGCGCTACGCAGCGGACTCGCTGCAGGCGATGCAGCAGTGGAGCTCGGCATGTTGACGGCTCTGCTGACGGGCTTGCAGGCAATGGAATACGACCGAGGGCGGCTCCGCGAGGACGAACTTCGCGCACAACTGCTGGTGTCCAGGGAGACTCTGTACTCGGAGGCCTTCCGCGTGCTCGCAGAGCACGTAATTTGGCAACGCGACAAGGCCGCCGAGATCGCCTTGTGGCTGCTGGAATCAGTCCACCGCAACAAACTGGCCGATACGATCAGCGCGAGCCAGGACGCAGGCCGGCCACCGGGCGACAGCCCCTCCGATGAGGCACTACGGCGGCTTCGCGAGCCAGTGGATGTCGCCCGGATCCGCCAGGTTGTCACCGGCCGCGCCGCACTGTATTACCGCTGCGACAAGGCCAGCGACGGGTGGCGGATCACAACGGTCCTGGCGGCACCTTCTGGGATCAAGCTTCACCACGCGCTGCTCCCCGCCGTACCTCCGCCGACCGGGAGGGTCACGGCGATGCGTCAGCCGGCCGGCCTGCTGGATCAGCTGGCCTCCGGCGATGAGTACTGGGTTTCGATGGTGCACCGGACCATCGAGCTGGGCCACCCCGTCTGGGCCGGACTCGCGGCGGCGCTCCTGCCGCCTGAACTGGCTGGCGTCCTGCGCTCCTTGTCCTCAGGCAAGGAACCCGCAATCCTTCTTGTCGTCCCCGACGGCCCGCTGTCCAGCGTACCGTTCGCGGGCCTGCGACTACAGGACGGGACCGCGATCGCCGATCACGCCGCAGTCGTATTCATGCCCAACCTCGTCTCCTTCTCGGCGGCCGACTGGACCGGCAAGCCTCATTCGGCCGGCTGCGTGGTAGTTGGGCATTTCGGTCCCACCAAATTCAGCAGCGCCTTCAACGCCCAGCGCGGGCTCGCCCGCTACGAGCCAGCACGGCTGACGGTCAGGGTGACAGCAGGCCGGGCAGCTTTTCTTTACGCGCTGAGGCAACCCCCCGCCCCGCGCATCGCAGTCATCTCCAACCACGGGCACACCGCCGCCAGCCCCGCCAACCGATACATCGAGTTCGAAGACGGATCCCTATCCGAGCCGGAAGCCCGCGCTATCCGCTGGCCGCAGGCCGTCGTGCTGGGGTCCTGCTGGGCAAGCGAGGTCACGGTCAGGGCCGGGAAGGATCCCGTCGGAATGCCAACCGCATGCCTGCTCGGCGGTGCCCGGGTGGTGCTCGGCGGCCAGTCGGTGATCGACAACGACGAGACATCGGCTCACATCCTTGCCAAGGTAACCCTGGAAACCGCACTCGGCCGGCATCCGGCGCTCGCCTTGCGGGATGCCGTAGCCGCACACCTGGCAGCCCGGCCCGAGGATCGTCATGCGCACCCGTACAAGTGGGCGAACATGACCGTATGGACGAGCTTGCCGCCGACCGGCCCCGCAGACGCGAAACCCACCTGGACATCATGGACTACCTCGTTGACAGCCCGTGGGCCCGGCATCGACAACTTCCCGGTCTTTAGCACGAAGCTCGCCGCTAGCAGGACGCGGACACCAGTCCGGTATCTCGCCATCCCGGCAGGCCCTACTCTCCAGCGTGCCGTTGACCATGCGATGCGAGCTAGCGTCCTAGGACGTCCCGTCACTACGCTTGACCTCACGACAGCGATCCTTGAGACCGATAACGCGGACTGGACCTCGTTCGTGGTAGGCGCGGATCTGCGCTCTATCCCGCACTTCGGCGAGGCTGGCATGCCGGCCTCGCAAGAGAGCATCGAGTTGGGCAGGACGACGATCGCCCTCGACCTCGACCATCAGGTCATTGTCACCAAGGCGACCGCTGCCGCCATCGGATGGGCGGAACGACTTGCCACGCAACTCCGCGATACTTTCCTGACACCCGCACACCTGGTCTACGGGATGCTGTGCAGGAGCGAGTGCGACGCGACACGGTGGATGACCTCAGGATCGCATGACATCCATGCCCTGATCGCCCTGCTCAGCGAGCGTGTGTTCGCGGTGGACCTTCCGCCGTCGACCAGTCTGGCACCTGCCGGGAAAAGCCCTGTTCGACCGCTGCCCACCAGGGCTCGAGGAAAGTTCGGCCCCGGCCCTAGCAGTGAGGTCCTGGCGCTCATCGCATCAACCGGCAGCCGAGGAGACAGCAATCAGCACGGGGACAGCGTGCTGACCACCCTCGCATTCATGGGAGCGATGGCTGCGGCGGACCATACCGCATGGCGACACCTTACGGAGGCAGGCTTCCGCCTGAACCCTCCGGACGTGGCTCCCTTCGCCGAGCGCGACCAGGGCGGACAACTCGTACCGCTCGGCCAAGGCCTGTCTGCGACCGTGACCCTGCAATTCGCGGACGCGTTCCAGACTGGTGCGGCACTGGCCTACCACCTCGGTGACTCAGAGATTACGCCCGCTCACGTGCTCTACGGCCTGCTTACCGATCACGACAATGACGCCTTCCGCTGGCTGGCCCGCGACTCAGCCAGCACCGACGAGGCGCGCCGGCCGGAGACACCGCGCGGTCCAGTATCTGTACTCGCAGACCGCATATTCCAATGCCCTCTTCCTGCCCCAACCCAGATCCCTGCCGCTCCCAAACCCCAAGCCCCTGGCGCCTTCGGCCCCTGGCTATTCCTGCTTCCACTCCTCTTGCTGCCACCCTGCTGGCGGGCAGTCCGGAAGGTCGGAACATTCACAGTCGGCCTGTCGTTCTTTGTCCTCCTAGCCGTCACGATGAGCCTCGCCGACATCAACACGGCCGCATCGAACGCGACGCAGCTCACGTACGACCACTCCCTCATCACGGGCAGCCTCAGGCTCAGCGGTTACGCGCGAGGGGACGCCACCCAGGCGACCCTTATCGGGCCGCTGTCCACCTTCTACACCGATCCCGTTGTCCTTGGCTGGAAGAACGTCCTGCGGGCCACCCTCTTCGACTGGGGGAGCCCCGGCGACATATCTGGCCTCTATCTATTCACCTTGCCCACCCCGCCGCATCCACCGTCTTCCGCGCAGGGCTGGCTTACCTACCGAGGCGGAAGCTACCGAGCAGAGATCACCTGCCAGGGATTCATCGCCAGCAAGCTATGCCTGGCGGTCGTAAAGCTCCCAGGAGGCACGGCGCCCAGCGGCTTCTCCTGGATCATCGAGACTCTCAACAACGGGAACGTGGGGACCGATGCGTCACAGATGGCTCTGATATACCCGCAGTATGGTCGGCCAGGGACAGTGATTCAGGCCGACATCCAGGTCCTCGCGCAGACACCTGATGGAACGGATATCTTGGGCGTCAGGACTCAGTCCGGCCAGCCAATACGCCCTGGCAGCCCAGTCGTCCTCGCCGGGCGCAGCCGCCAGCTGCCGCTCCTGGGCATCGCCATCCCGGGAACCCCATGGGACACAGTGTTCCCCATGGGCGTAATCAATTCCTATGCCATAGGCGTGGCGGACAAACTCGCCGGCCCTGTAGCCGGAGCGGTTCCTTACATGGGAATCGAGTACACGGCAGATAGCCTGCCCGGACCGGCTGTTATCGGCACCGTACTGGTAGGGAGCCCCGCCGACGACGCGGGACTCCAGGCCGGCGACGATATAACGGCGATAAGCGGCCAGCCCATCATTTCCCCCGCCGACGTACACGAGATCATCGCGCAGCACCGTCCTGGCCAGACGATCGCCATCACCATCATTCGCCGGCGGGTTCGGCACACGATCGTACTCACCCTTGGCTATCAGTAAGGCCAGTCATCGATGACCATGAATGGAGACAGCAATGTCAATATGGCGCCGCGTAGCCGCCTCAAAGGCAGCACCGCTAGACAAACTGAGCAAGCTGGAAGTCGCTGCCCCCATGCTTGCCGAGCAGTTTCGGTTCGCGCCCGCTGGAGTTTCCTGCGTCTGCTTTCGCACAACCGACGAACCAGCCTTCCGTAATGTGGAATATACGATTCGTGCTGCACTGAACCAGTACGGAAGCGGTGCAATGCCACCAGAGGTCAGGGACGATACCTATGGCTTCTCTTGGCTTGTACTGCGTCATCCATCCGAGCAGCTGCGCCCTCTAATATCGGATATGAAGACTGCAACAGCGAAATTCGTTGAAACCGGACTCGATGCGCAGTTGCTCTGCTCGCTGACTATATTCCGTGATACGTACGGATCGCGGATCGCTCTTGTCTATCTCTATAAACGGGGCACGTTCTACCCGTTTGCCCCCCTGAACGGAGACACCAGAGACAATCGCCTTGAATTCCAGATCAAGGATGCACTGCGCGAGACGCTACCGATAGAGCCAGACGTCAAAAAATGGTTCCCTATCTGGGGAGTACCCGAATTGCAGGAAAGCTGAACCTTGCGGTACCGATCACCGTGCCCCTTAAACCATCTAGACGAACCGCTGCAGTCTCCGCCGAACGGGAACGTCAGAGGCGAAATACGGAAAGGTAACCGATGCAGTGGCGGCCTGGATTGCTCCGGATGCTCCCGGAAGGCCCCACCGGACAGCGCAAGGTTGTAGACCAGCAAAGCGAACACGCACGCGATCAGGACAAAGCCGCTGTGCCCGAGAAGAGTCCGAATCCCGGCAGTCACGTACGCCGGGCCACCTACCGCAAGAAGAGCCCCGACCGCTACGGCACATATGCTCACCAACCCTGATACAACTCGCACAGGCATCACCTAAAGGGCAGCCCATCAAATCTCGACGGCACAGTCCCGTAGGCTCGCCGTTGCCGGCCGTCCTACGACTCCGGGCCACCAACTCCGGCGGCCGGCGCAGGCAGGATGGTATGTGGGGATTAGCGGATTCTCCTGCGTTTCTGCTGCCGTGTTGGCTACGGGATAGCTATTCGTCATAGAGACGCTGTGTGAACGCCTCTCCGAGCGCATGGCGGGGCTGGACCAGAACGGAGTGCATGGCCGACACATGAGTAGGTTCGCGTGCGTCAGTATTTATGTTCCGTCGACAACAACGCACTCTTTACGCAGAAGCGGCCGTCGCCGGGACGCCGACGGCGCGAACCCGGCCTGAGCGCAGATGCACAGCGGGAAGCCCGCCGTGCAGCGGGCAGGCATGCGCTCCCCGACCTAGGCTCGGCCGTCCTCGTCGCTGCCGGACTCCTGCTCGAGCCGGATGGCGCTGTCGATCATGTCCAGGATCATCCGGCGGCTGTGGCTCGATATGCCCGCCAGCCCTCGTAGCTGCCTGTAGTGGTCGAATATTCGGCCACTGGCTTGACCTGGGACTACGGCACCGACATGATCGGCACGCATGCCTGTCTCCCTGGCTTACCGGCTGCTGGTGACCGTACTGTCCTGGCTCGCGCTGCTAGCCCGGTCCTCATCGTCCAAGGACGCGGAGATACTCGCGCTACGGCACGAAGTGGCCGTGCTGCGCCGGGCCAACCCCAGACCGCGGATGTCCTGGACCGACCGGGCCGTGCTCGCCGCGCTGTCCAGGATCATGCCCAAAGCGCTGCGCGCCCATCGGATCGTGACACCCGGCACGCTGCTGCGCTGGCACAGCCGCCTGGTGACGGCCAAGTGGCGCCAGCCCAGGCCACCGGGACGCCCACCGGTACCGGACGAGCTCATCGCGCTGATCGTCCGCCTGGCCCGGGAGAACCCGCGGTGGGGCGTGGTCAGGATCCAGGGCGAGCTGCGCCGCCTCGGGCACCGGGTAGCTGCCTCCACCATCCGCAAGATCCTCCGCGCCCACCGCATCCCGCCGCCATCCAGGAACGACGGATCCTGGCGCGTATTCCTCCGCTCCCACGCCGCCACTGTCCTGGCCACTGATTTCTTTCATGTCGACTGCGCGGTCACCCTCCGGCGCCTCTACATCGCGTTTGTCATCGAACACCAGACACGGCGAGTGCACCTGCTCGGCATCACCGCTCACCCGACCGGCCAGTGGGCCACTCAGCTCGCCCGCAACCTCGCCGCCGATCTGGAAGAAGCCGGGCGCCGGTTCACGCACCTGATCCGCGACCGGGATGCTAAGTTCACCGCCGCATTCGACTCCGTCTTCACGTCCATCGGGACGGCAATACTGCCAACTGCACCCCAGGCTCCCAGGATGAACGCCATCGCCGAGCGATTCGTCCGCACAGCACGGGCCGAGTGCACCGACCAGATGCTCATCGCCGGCGAACACCACCTGCGCGCGATCCTGACTAACTACATCGAGCACTACAACACCGGCCGCAGCCACCAAGGCAGCGGCATGAACCTGCGTGCACCAGATGACGACCCGGACCTCATCGCCTTCCCCGTCCCGGCTGCCCAGATCCAGCGCCGGGCCCGGCTCGCCGGACTCATCAACGAGTACCGGCAGGCAGCATGAAAACCCAGGCCAGCACCAGTAGCCGAGTTTTCGACCATTACAAGCATGTGGTCATAGCGGAAGATCTCGAAGTCCGCCGTCTGCTGAACATAGGTAAGTGCGTCCTGGTAGCCCTCTACCGCGGCCTCGGTCTCCGGTTCCGGTGCCGCCGACAGTTCCTCACCCGCGGCAAGCGCCTCCGCGTCGGATTCTGAGACGGTGTATCGCTCGAACTGAGCTGGCCGATCCACCGACGCGGTTCCGCGACCTGATACCGGAGATCGTTCCGCATCTCGGTGAGATCATCGAGAACCACGAGGTCATGCGAGCTGCGCGGCGGGCTCGGCCTCGATGGCTGGATGATCAGGGCTTGCGCGGGACTCGGTCTAGGTCGATGCCGAAGTAGCTCCGGTAGGCAGCGGGGATTTTCGGGTGCTCTGACCTGCATTAACAGGTCGGTTTGCGAGCGACACGGCGAATTTCGATTTCGAACTCACTGATGGACTTGTCAATGTGCGGAAACAGGCAACCGCAGATCTGAGGAAAACTGCGCCCTGCCCACTCCCCTCGTAGTCTGAAGTCAGCCACGATGGCTTGGTAGGGACTGTGACACTCGGCGGGAGCGAAGAGCGGCAATGCGGCAGGTCAACTACGACGTTGAGCAGTACAAAGACTATGCCCGTGGCCGCGCGCTGGACGAGGGCCAGCTGCAGGCCTGGATCAGTGCCTTCGGCAGCGAGCTGCCTGGGCAACGGCCGCTGGCCGGGCTGGATGTCGGGTCAGGGACCGGCAGGTTCACTCCAGCTCTCGCATCGGCCTTCGGACCGGTGACCGGCGTGGAGCCGTCGGTGCGGATGCGCGAGATCGCCGAGTCAGCGGCGGCGCATCCGCACGTGCAGTACCTGGCCGGGTCCGCCGAAGACATCCCGGTGCCGACCGCCAGCGCCGACTACGCGCTGATGTTCCTGTCGTGGCACCACGTGCGTGACAAGCCGCAGGCCGCCCGCGAGCTGGCTCGGGTAATCAGGCCAGGTGGCCGGCTGCTGCTACGGTCCCAGTTCAGTGATCACATGCCGCGGCTGTGGTGGCTTGAGAATTCCCCGCGCGGCTTCGAGGTGGACGCGTCGATATACCAGCCTCTGCATGAGGTCATCGCCCTCTTCACGGGCATCGGCTGGCGCGTTGCTCACTTCTGCTTTGTCACTGAGCAGGCTCGTGAGACCCGTAGCGACGCGCTTGAGCGGCTGCGGCTGCGGACTCTGTCGACCTTTGCCTACTTCACACCCGAGGAACTGGAGCGCGGCTTCCGGCAGCTCGGGGAAGCTGTTGCCGCAGATCCTGGCGCACCCGTGCCCGCCAGCCAGGCCAGCCTGCTTACGCTCGAGCGCTGTTAACGGGAGAAAAGCGTCAGATCCCCTCGCACAGCAAGGGGATCTGACCGGAATGCTGATGCCTGGCTCCGCTCAGCCTTCAGGCGTGTAGTACGTCGTCACCGGACTCGTGGCGGGAAAGAGACCCTCGACGTTCAGGACGCTGGCCGCCCCGGTGAGGGAGGTGAGGGTGAACGTGTAATCAATCTGCCCCGCCGGGTCAGTGTAGGCATCAGACGGGTCGCTGGCGTCATTAAGGTAGGAGCCGCGGGGCGGCCAGGGGAAGGGCCACCACGGGTACCAGGTTCCGCATGTGTCGTCACCACCCCAGTCCGCGACAGCCGCCCCGGCAACCGCGTAGCCCTCCTGGTCGAGGGCTGTCAGCTGCGCGGTGACCGTCTGGCCGACGCGCAGGCTCCCCGGCGGGGCGAGCGGCAGCGGCGTCAGCTCGTACGAGGTCGGGCGGTCATAGTTGTAGGAGATGGTGACCGCCCCGGTGCCGCTGGCGGTGTCGGCCGCGGTGATTGTGTCGATGCCGAGCGGCCCTGGCGACACGTCCGCGACCTGATAGGTAACTGTCAGCTGGCCGGCCGAGTTCAGGATGAACGGCCGCGGGGTGGGAGTGAGCGGGCTCCCGCCGATCGTGACGGTGGCTCCGTGAACGACCAGGTTGTCGCTCAGGTAAAGGGTGCCGCCAGCGGCCGGCTGGCCCTGCACGGTGCCGGTCAGCACGATCTGGAACTGCTGCCCGGGCTCTGCGTCGCCCGCCGGGTACACGTAGGCCCCGTACGCATATACCACTGTTCCCGGGCCGCACTCCAGGCAGACTGGCCATGGCGGGTGCCAGCCGGGAATTATGACGTAGCTCGCGGCGTGGGCCGGCCCGCCCACTGTGACCATGGCGGCCGTGCAGCAGCCGGCTATCGCGGCCATCAGGCCAGCGCGCAGCCGTCCTCGTCGGCGCCCGGCCGGCCGGGCCGGAACTGGATTCGACATCATTCCATTTATCCCCTTACTCTCTCGTGGTAGTGACGTGCCATCACGCTCACGACCGTAAGAAGCCAGGGTTGAAGCCCGGTCAAAGCACCGTCGAAGCGAATCCGGTCACCGGCCGGCCTCCACTCATTGGCAAATCCTGCTATCCGGTGACAGTTCCGCCGCGTATGCCTCTCGTGCGAGACTGAGGCGTACGGCTCGACCCGGATGGCCTGCACGAGCGCGGCGTCAGTCAGTAAAGCGGGCACGCGCCTCCAAGGGACGGTGTCGTTGTGGAGGAGATCGAGTTCAGCCTGCTCGGCTCTCTCCGTGTCATCGGCCAGGGCGGCGAGATCGTCATTAACGGGCCCGTCCGCAGGCGCCTCCTCGCCCGGCTGCTGATCGCGGCCAACCGGCCGGTCCCGGCCGGGCGGCTGCGTGAGGACTTGTGGGACGGCCAGCTTCCCGCTAGCGCTTCTACCTTGAAAAGTCATGTCTCGCTGCTGCGCCACTCGCTGGGCAGGGAACGGCTTAGCAGCCGCGATGGCGGTTATCAGCTCACGGTGGGTCCTGGTGAACTCGACATCGCGCTCTTCGAGAACGACCTCGCCGCGGGCCGCGCGTTCCTGCGGGCCGGCAATCCGGCCGCCGCCGCCGAGAGCCTGGGTCGCGCGCTGAGCCGATGGCGCGGCCCGGCGCTGGCCGACGTCGCTGAACTCCGCTGGGGACGACCGGACGCGGTTCGCCTTGAGGAGCTGCGGGCCGCGGCGCTCGAAGGCTGGCTCGAAGCCCGCCTGGCCATAGGCGAAGGCGGGGAGGTCATCGCCGAGGCGGAAGCGGCGGTTGGCCAGTACCCATTGCGCGAGCAGCTGTGGGCCAGGCTGATTACCGCGCTGTACTTCGCGGGCCGCCAGGCGGATGCCCTGGCTGCCTACCGCCGGCTCCGGGACCTGCTGGCCGAGGAACTGGGCATCAGCCCGAATCAGGAGCTGATTAACCTGGAGAAGGCAATCCTTCGCCAGGAACTGGAGCCCCCGCACGCCCCGGAGGCGTTGTGGCTCGCCACGGCCCGGCGCGAGTCATCCGGCTTGCCCGCCGATGCCACCAGCTTTGTTCCCCGGCCGCGCGAGCTGGCCGACCTGGCCCGTCTGCTCCGGGTACCCGGGCTGGTTACCCTGACCGGACCAGGCGGGACCGGGAAGACGCGCCTGGCCATCCAGGCCGCCCGCGAGGCTGCCGCGCAGTTCAGTGAGGTGTGGCTGTGCGAGCTGGCGCCCGTGGACAACCCTGACCACCTCGTCCAGGAAGTCGCCGCCGCGGTCGGCTGCGTCGGCCAGCCTGACGATGACCTGCACGTGGCCATCGCCGACCGGCTCGACGACGAGCCCTCCCTGCTGATCCTCGACAACTGCGAGCACCTCCTCGATGCCGCCGCGGCCCTCAGCCGCAGGCTCCTGGACGGATCCCCGCTGCTTCATCTGCTCGTGACCAGCCGGTCGCCGCTTGATCTCCCCGGTGAGGTCGTGTACACGGTGCCGCCCATGTCGGTGCCCGGCGATGTGTCCGACCCGGAGGAGGCCCTCACGTTCGAGTCGGTTCGCCTCTTCGTCGACCGGGCACGGAACCTGCAGCTGTCGTTCACCCTCGACTCGGTAAACTGCCGGGCCGTGTGCGCGGTCTGCGCTCGCCTGGACGGCCTCCCGCTGGCGGTGGAGCTGGCGGCCGCGCGCATGCGTTCAATGTCCGTTCCCGACCTGGAACGTCGGCTAGACGAAGGGTTCAGGCTGCTGACGGCGGGTTCGCGCGCCGGGCCGGCCCGCCACCGCACTCTGAAGACACTCATCGACTGGTCATATAACCTGCTGAGCGTCCGCGAGCGCGGCGCCCTTGGCCGGCTCGCCGTCTTCGTCGGCGGATTCGATCTCAGCGCGGCGGAGGCCGTCACCGGCGGAGATGGCGACCTTCCCGCGCTGGACGTGGTGTTCTCACTGGCCGACAAGAGCCTGCTGCAGGTCGACGTCGCCGGCTACGCGGCCCGCTACCGGATCCTCGAAACCGTGCGTGAATATGCGCTGGCGACGCTGACCGGGCAGGAGCAGCCCGCCGCCCGGATGGCTCACGCCCGCCACTTCCTGGATGTCATCGAATCGGTCGCGCCCCTTTTCTGGGGACCTGGCCAGCGAGCCTGGCGGGAGCGCCTGGAACCAGACGAGGAGAACCTGCGCGGTGCCTTCATCACGCTGCTCACGCTGGGCAGCGCCGAGGAGGCCCTGCGGTTCGGAGCTGCGATCAGCACCTACTGGAACAGCCGCGGAATCTACGGCGATGACATCGGCCTGCTCGAATCCGCGCTGGAACGTCGTGGTGCTGGCGATCCGACGGCGGCCCGCGGTGCCGCCCTGGCGGCGGCCGGCTACCTGCATTTCCGCAGCGGAGAGGCGGGACGGGCGCAGGCCAGGCTCGACGAGGCAGCGGGCATCGCGCACGCACGTGACCTTCCCGCCCTGACGGCGGATGTGCTGCGGACCAAAGCGTGGGTCGCCGAACGCCAGGGAGATCATGACCGCGCTGCCGCTCTCGCGTCCGACGCCCTGGCGGCCGCATTGACGAGCGGGACAACCCATCTCATCGCGCGTTCCTTTGATGTGCGGGCCGCTGCCACCCAGGAGAGCGATCCCCAGGGAGCGCGGGCCGACTACGGGCTGGCCCTGAGGTACTGCCGCGCCGCCGGTGATGCCCTCGGTCAGGCCAGCGTCCTGAACAACCTGGCCGTGCTCGAACTCGAGCAGGGCGACCCGCTCACCGCTCGCGCTTGCTTCACCCAGGCCCTGACACTGGCCGACGAGATCCGCGACGCCGCGCTCGTTCCTTTCCTTGAGTACGGCTTCGGGCTAGCGGCCGCGCTGGACGGCGACCATGCCGCGGCCGAGCCGGCTTTCATCACTGCTATCGGCCAGGCCCGGCGCACAAGCCAGAGATCCCTGCTCGCGTACGCATTGCTGGGCGTGGCGGTGGCCCGCGGCTCTACCGGCCACGACCACGACGCGGCGACGTTGCTAGGAGCCTCGGCCGCCTTGTTCGATCAGGCAGGCGAACAGCCCGAGCGCCTGGAGGCGGCGCTCCGGGACCGAATCGGAGCCCACGTGCGCGGACGGCTAGGGGAACGGTACGACGCGGTGCAAGCAGCCGGGCGACGGCTAGCGGTCCATGAGGCGATCCGGCTCGCGACCGAACGCGGCGGGGCACACCTCAGCACGCTGTGACCAGAGGAACCCGAGAAGGTTTCGGACAGGAGATGCAGATGCGGCTACAGCTCATGCGGAAGCGGGGAATTGCGATGGCGGCCGTCGCCGTACTCGCGATGGCACTGATCGGACCGTGGAGCGGGATTGCCGTCGGCAACCCAGTGCCGACGGCCGCGCTGTCCATCGATCCTGCGTCTCCCGCGCTGACGGTCGAGTTCGTCGCGCAGGCACAGAACTTCCCGGGGACAGTGGTGTCATACCACTGGATTTTCGGTGATGGCTACTCGGCAACGACCACAGCGGACACGGTCACCCATACCTACGGGTCGGCGGCGGTGTTCATGCCCTCGGTGACGGAGACCGATACCAGCCACAATATGGCAACCGCCACCGCCACCCTCAGCCTGAATGTCTGCCCGGCCGGATACAGTTCGTGCACCGAGTACCTGAGCAGCATCGGGAACATCCAGCTGCTTCAGGTAACTGGTCCTGTCCACCCCGGGACCCCGGCCGAGGCGAACCTGCTGACCGGTTCATTCGGCTTCCCGGGCTGCCAGCCCGCGATCGAGCAGGCCGTGGGGGTAACCGATAGCGGATTCACCGGCAACCTGACGCTGACCCTGAACTACACCACCAGCAATCCGTCCATCGCGCCAACCACCTGCTTCTCCTCTACCGTCGCCTTCGCGGAGGTGGGAGGCACGTATGTCCTCAGCGGACCGCTGCCTGCGTGCGCCCTGTCCTATCCAGTCGCGCCGTGCGTGCAGTCGGTCTCCATCTCCGGCTACCACGTGAGCAAGCAGCTGCTGATACCACCCGGCGACCCGAAGGTCGGCGCCCCGTGACATCCGCCGTCCACGCCGAAGCAGAAGCTCCGGCCACTACCCGGCAGACGGGCTCAGCAGGCCGTTCTGATCTCCTTCTTTGGTAGGAGATCTCCGACGCGGGCGGGAGGAGCCGGTTCGTCCTGCGGCCCGATGTCTTTTCTGTGACCGGTTTCTAGGCTTGCCGGTATGCGATTTCAGCGAGCAATCCGATGATCGAGGTGCGCGGCCTCACCAAGTTCTACGGTGAGCAGGCCGCGGTCTCCGACCTCAGTTTCACCGTCCGGCCGGGGATCGTGACCGGCTTCCTCGGACCGAACGGCGCGGGCAAGTCGACGACGATGCGGCTCATTCTCGGCCTGGATTCACCCTCCGCGGGCAGCGTGCGGGTCAACGGGCGCCGGTACGCGGATCACCCGGCACCGCTGCGCGAGGTCGGCGCCCTGCTCGAGGCCAAGGCCGTCCACCCCGGGCGTTCGGCCCGGAACCACCTGCTGGCCCTGGCCGCCACCCATGGCATCGGCGCCCGGCGGGTCGATCAGGTCCTCGGCCTGGCCGGGCTGCGCGACGTGGCGGGCAAGCGGGCCGGCGGCTTCTCGCTCGGCATGGGGCAGCGGCTGGGGATCGCGGCGGCGCTGCTCGGCGATCCGGGCACCGTGATCCTCGACGAGCCAGTCAACGGGCTGGACCCCGAGGGCGTGCGGTGGGTCCGCACCCTGCTCAGAGGGCTGGCCGCCGAAGGCCGGACGGTGTTCCTGTCCAGTCACCTGATGGGCGAGCTGGCCCAGACCGTCTCGCACGTCATCGTGCTGGGCAAGGGGCGGCTCATCGCCGATACCAGCGTTGCCGGGCTGGTCGCGGGCGGGCGGTCGCTTGAGGAAGCCTTCATGGAGCTGACGGCCGGCGCCGTCGAGTATCAGGCGGAGGGGAGCCAGGCATGGTCACGCAGGGCAAGGTAATCCGGTCCGAGTGGATCAAGCTGCGCAGCGTCCGCTCGTCATGGCTCATGCTGGGCGCCACCGTACTGGGCATCGCCGGCGTCGGCCTGCTCGTCGCCTATGCCACCAAGGCGCACTGGTCCGCGAGCTCGGCGACCGACTTCAACCCGGTCAATCAGACGCTCATCGGCGTCAACCTCGCCGAGCTGACCATCGGGGTGCTCGGGGTGCTGGTGGCCAGCGGGGAGTACGCTACCGGGATGATAAGGGCCACCTTCACGGCGGTCCCCCGCAGGCTTCCCGTGCTGGTCGCGAAGGCGGGCGTCCTGGCCGCAGTGACCTTCGCGGTGTGCCTGGCGGCCGTGCTCATCGCCTTCGTGGGCGGGCAGGCACTGCTCGGGCCGCACGGGCTCGGTATCGGCCATCCGGAAACAGCACAGGCGGTGCTCGGCGCCACCTTGTACCTCACCGGGGTCTCGGTGCTCGGGGTGGCCCTGGGCTTCCTGATCCGCTCCACCGCGGGCGGCATCGCGACGGTGATCGGGGTGCTGTTCGTGCTTGTGGGTGCCGGAAATCCTGTCGTCCTCATGCGACCTGGGCGTATTCGTGGATCAGGCCGCCGAGCCGGTCCCGCCGCAGAACCCGGACATCAGCCCCTGGGACTGGCGCGTGCGCAGGTCCGGCGGGCGGACTCTGGTGGAGTGCCCGGTGCGGCCGGCAGGTGTTGTAATGGTCGAGGTACTCGCTCAGGACCAGCCGCAGGTGCCGTTCGCCGGTGATCAGCATCCGGTCCAGGCACTCACGCCGGGCGCTGGCGATCCAGCGCTCCGCGATCGCGTTCGCCCGAGGCGCCCGGACCGGAGTCCTGATAATCCGCACGCCGGCCGCGGTGAACACCGCATCGAATGCCGCGGTGAACGTCGTATCCCGGTCCCGGATCAGGAACTTCAGCCCGTCAGCCCGGTCTTCGAGGTTCATCAGCAGGTTACGGGCCTGCTGGGTCACCCGCTCCCCCGCAGGATGGGCGGTGATCCCGGCCAGGTGCACGCGCCGGGTCCCGTGCTCAATGAAGAACAGCACATACAGACGGCGCAGGAACACCGTATCGACATGGAAGAAATCCACCGCGAGAATCGTCTTCGCCTGGGACTGCAAGAACGCCCGCCAGGTCTGCCCGGACCGGCGTGGTGCGGGATCTATGCCCGCGCCCTTCAGGATCTGCCATACCGTCGACGGCGCGAGCTTGTATCCCAGTACGGTCAGCTCGCCGTGGATGCGCCGGTATCCCCAGCCTGGGTTGTCTCGCGCCATCACCAGGACCAGCGCCCGTATCCGCGTCGCGGTCCCGGGCCGTCCCGGACCGCGACGCGGATACGCCCAGCGCCGCCGGAACAGGTCAGCATGCCAGCGCAGCAAGGTCCGCGGCGACACGATCAAGCACAGCTGACGAAGCCGGCTGCCCGGCAGTACCCGCGCCAGCGCAGCCAGGACCGCCCGGTCAGCCCACGACAGGCGGGGAGCCTTGACCTGGCGCTGGAGGACGGCGACCTGATGACGCAAGATCAGGATCTCGGCGTCCTTGGCACGGTCGGACCGGGCGAGCAATGCGAGCCAGCCGAACACGCGGACCACCACCAGATAAGCAAGACGTAGCGACACGAGTTCTGACAGTGCCTGACCACCAGGCTCTCCCGCCGCCAGATGCCGAACTTCGGCACTCCCCGACCCGGCAGGAGAACAGCAGGTCAACAGCCATGACAGCATTGTCGGCACCCACAGGGCGCACGATCGCGCGTCTTCACGGAAAGTCGCCGATCCTCGGATAGCGGGAGTACGAGAACCGCCGATATGTACTGTCCGGGCGCCTGGCATGAGCTTGTTCCGCGTGTCCCGGAATAGTTGTTCTGGAGCGGCGCTCGAACCAGCCGGATGAGGCTGCGCGGTTTTCGCCCTCATAGTCTCGCCGTGGAGGCCGCACGCGGGTTGTCCATGGTGCCTTATGGTGGTGGCTGCGGGTTCAGCAGTGTGCTGATCTGCTCGGTCATGCTGGTCCAGCCGATCCTGGCGGCGGCTTCCAGCGCGGCGTGGAGGACCTGGCGGGCCTGGCTGTCCTGGCCTTCGGCCATGAGCAGCTGTCCCAGCGGCCAGCCTGCGGCGGCGATCCCGTCGGGTCGCTGCAGGCGGGTGAGGATCTGGAATGCCTCGGTCAGCCGCGGGAATGCCGCCTCGTAGTCCTGGCGGGCGAGGTCTATCTGGGCCAGGTCCCAGGTCGCGGCGGCGATCCCGTCCAGGTCGCCGAGTTCCTGATGCACGGCCAGGCGCCTGTGCTGCAGGCCAGCTGCTTCCTCGTAGTCCCCGCGCTGGCAGGCGATGTCGGCGATCCTGCCCCAGGTGACGGCGGCTTCACGGGTGTCGCGAGCCGCTCGTAGACCGGCAGCTCGACCTCGCGGCGGATCCGCAGGGCCTCGTCGTAATCTCCGCGCTGGTAGGTGATGTCGGCGATCTGGCCCCAGGTGATGGCGGCGGAGCGGGTGTCGCCGAGCCGCTCGTAGACCGGCAGGGTGACCTCGCGGCGGATCCGCAGTGCCTCGTCGTAGTCCCCGCGCTGGTAGGAGATGTCGGCGATCTTGCCCCAGGTGACGGCGGCGGCGCGGGTGTCGCCGAGCCGCTCGTAGACCTGTGCTTGCCGAAAACCCCGTACGGCCAGTCATCACGGGGGTGCCGGCTTGCAGTAAGGCATGCCGGTCGTCGATGATCGCGTCTCGTGTGCCTGCGCTTCGTGTTCCTTCTTGCTGTCCAGATACCCG
>Ga0209530_1000444_pt1 | contig 30287 bp, 31 predicted proteins | sample BlaSpr_A8_Ref_O1_FD_187987 | JGI IMG/M metagenome (GOLD analysis project Ga0209530, IMG submission 187987) | Forest soil microbial communities from Thunder Bay, Ontario, Canada - Black Spruce, Ontario site 2_A8_Ref_O1 (SPAdes) (version 2) | ecosystem: Environmental > Terrestrial > Soil > Boreal...
GGGCGGGGTTAGTAGGTGGTTACTACGGGGGTGCCTTCGGAGTCGAGGTCTAGGTCGCCGGATTCGGCTAGCTTCATGGCTTCTTCGATCAAGGTCTCTACGATCTGGGACTCGGGGACGGTGGCGATGACCTTCCCGCGGACGAAGATCTGGCCCTTGCCGTTGCCGGAGGCTACGCCCAGGTCGGCCTCGCGGGCTTCGCCCGGGCCGTTCACTACGCAGCCCATGACCGCGACCCGCAGGGGTATCTCCATGCCGTCGAGCCCGGCGGTGACTTCCTCGGCCAGCTTGTAGACGTCCACCTGGGCGCGGCCGCAGGACGGACAGGACACGATCTCCAGCTTGCGCGGGCGCATGCCGAGCGACTCCAGGATCGCGGTGCCGACCTTGACCTCTTCCACCGGCGGGGCGGACAGGGACACCCGGATCGTGTCGCCGATCCCCTCGGCCAGCAGCGCGCCGAAGGCAACCGCGGACTTCACCGTGCCCTGGAACGTCGGCCCGGCCTCGGTGACGCCGAGGTGCAGCGGGTAGTCGCAGGCGGCGGCGAGCTGGCGGTAGGCCTGGATCATCACCACGGGGTCGTGGTGCTTCACCGAGATCTTGATGTCGCGGAAGCCATGCTCCTCGAACAGCGAGCACTCCCACAGCGCCGACTCCACCAGCGCCTCGGGGGTGGCCTTGCCGTACTTGGCGAGCAGCCGCTTGTCCAGCGAGCCCGCGTTCACGCCGATACGGATCGGGGTGCCGGTCTCCGAGGCGGCCCGCGCGATCTCGCCGACGTTGCCGTCGAACTCCCTGATGTTCCCTGGGTTCACCCGGACCGCCGCGCAGCCGGCCTTGATCGCGGCGAACACGTACTTGGGCTGGAAGTGGATGTCGGCGATCACCGGGATCTGCGAATGGCGCGCGATCTCCGGCAGGGCGTCCGCGTCATCCTGTGACGGAACGGCTACGCGTACGATCTGGCAGCCGGATGCGGTAAGTTCCGCGATCTGCTGCAGGGTCGCGTTCACGTTCGCGGTCAGCGTCGTGCACATCGACTGCACCGAGACCGGCGCGCCGCCGCCCACCGGTACGGTACCCACCATGATCTGCCGCGATACTCGCCGCGGCGCCAGTGATGCCGCTGGTGCAGCAGGCATCCCAAGGTCAGTACTCACCTAGCCCCCATCCGATCGGCTGACAGTACTTAACGTGTGTTGGACAACTCAACTATTGTCGCATCAAGGTTCTGGATTGACTGGCGGTCAGTGACGGGCCTGTCACCTATGCCCCGCCGCTCACCGGGTTCACGATATCGGCGATCATCAGCACCACCGAGAAGAACACGATCACCATGAAGATGCTGAACATCACAGGCAGCACCTTCTGCATGTCTACCAGGCCCGGGTCGGGCCGGCCGCGCAGCCGGGCAAACCGGGCCCGGATCCGCTCCCACAGCACGAGCGCCACGTGGCCGCCGTCCATCGGGAGCAGCGGCAGCATGTTCAGCACGCCGACGAAGATGTTGATCGACGCGATGATCAGCAGCACGTACGCGACCTTGGGCCGCCAGCCCACGTTGGCTTCGACTGCCTGCCCGGTATCCTCGGCCACGCCGACCATGCTCTGAATCTGACCGGCGTTGGTGTCCGACCGCTCCTTGGTGAACAGCTTCGGCACCGCCTTGGGCAGCGCCGAGATGGCGCTCACCGAGCCGGAGATCTCCTGGGCCACAGCAGAGCCGAAGAAGCTGACCGCACCCACCGGGCTTGCCACCTGGAACACCACGGCCGGGGCGATTCCCATGTAGGCGCCTTTGCGGCCCTTGACCTGTGCCAGCTTCGTCGACAGGTGCAGTGTCTTGCCGTCGCGCAGGACGGTGAGCGACACCGTCTGGCCGGGGCTCGCGGCCTTGATCACGTTGCTGAGCTGGGTCCAGTTGCTGACCGGCGTCCCGTTGAACGAGGTCACCTGGTCGCCGACCCGCAGCCCGGCGATGGCCGCCGGGGACGGCTGATGGGCGGCGTCGCCGCAGGTGCCGTTGTTCAGGTCCGTCACATTGGGTGCCAGGCAGGTGATGACGGTGCCGAGCTGCACGGTATTGTCGTTCTCAATACCGAGCGTGAGTGCCATACCGACAAGAATGGCGAACGCCAGCACGAAATGCATAAACGATCCGGCCGAGAGCACGATGACCCGCTGCCAGCCAGGCTTGCTGCGGAACGACCGGGGCTCGTCCTCCGGGTCATCCAGCTCGTCGAGCGAGTGCATTCCGACGATCTTGACGAAACCGCCGATCGGCAGCGCCTTGATGCCGTACTCGGTCTCGCCGCGCCAGGTGGACCAGACGGTCGGGCCCATGCCCACGAAGAACCTGGTGCACTTCATGCCGAACATCTTCGCGGTCACGAAGTGGCCGGTCTCGTGGAACATGATGGAGAACAGCAGGGCCACGACGAAGATGACCACGCCAATCCAGATCATCTGCTCGTCTCTCCTATATCTCCAGCGCCCGGCGCCGCGCCCATTCATCGACAGCCAGTACTTCCCCGACCGAGGACACCGGCACGGGGTCATGTTCCGAGACTATCCGGGCCACGGTGTCAACGATCCGCGTGAAGCTGATCCTGCCCGCGAGAAAGGCCGCCACACATGCCTCGTTTGCGGCGTTGTACACGGCCGGCGCAGTGCCGCCCGCCGCGGCTACCGAGCGGGCCAGCGCCACCGCGGGGAAGGCCTCATCGTCCAGCGGCTCGAACGTCCAGGTCGCGGCCGCGGACCAGTCCAGCCGCCTCGCCGCGCCCGGCACCCGCTCCGGCCAGGCCAGGCCAAGCGCGATCGGCAGCCGCATGTCCGGCGGCGACGCCTGGATGATCGTCGCCCCGTCGGTGAACTCCACCATCGAGTGCACGATGGACTGCGGATGCACCACCACATCGATCCGGTCCAGCCCGAAGCCGAACAGGAGGTTCGCCTCGATGACCTCCAGGCCCTTGTTCACCAGGGTGGCGGAGTTCACCGTGATCATCGGGCCCATGCTCCACGTCGGGTGAGCAAGCGCCTGCTCGGGAGTGACGGACTCCAGCCGCGAGCGCGGCCAGCCGCGGAACGGGCCGCCGCTCGCGGTGATGAGCAGGCGCCGCACCTCATCCCGCGACCCGGCCCGCAGGCACTGGGCGATCGTCGAGTGCTCGGAGTCCACGGGCACGATCTGGCCCGGCTTCGCCCGGGACGTCACGAGCGCGCCGCCGACGATCAGCGACTCCTTGTTGGCCAGCGCCAGTATCCGGCCCGCGTCCAGTGCCGCCAGGGTCGCGTGCAGGCCCGCCGCGCCGGTCACGGCGTTCAGCACCACGTCACACGGCCAGGATGCCAGCTCGCACACGCCCTCGGTGCCAGCGAGGATCGCGGGGTCTGACGCAGGACGGGAACCAGCCGCCGTTCTGCTCAGGTGGTCTTTTACGGCAGGGACGGCGGCGGGGTCGGCTACGGCGAGCGCTGGTACGGCAAACTCGCGGGCCTGCTCGGCGAGCAGGGCGGGGCTGCCCCCGCCGGCAGCCAGGCCGACGACGCGGAAACGGTCCGGATTGCGGCGGATGATGTCGAGCGCCTGGGTACCGACAGAGCCGGTCGAGCCGAGAATCACGATGTCGCGCACCGGACCATTGTCGTGCACCGGCCGCCGCAAGTTCATGCGGGTGCTGACATCCATGATTCGGTTACGCTCTGTATGGATATAGCTCTCGCTGTGACAATCCGTATCCGCGCCATCGTCGTTGCTGGCTCCGTGCTCGCTGCGGGCCCGTGCTCACATCCCGCCGCCGTGATATCAGAACGGGCTGTGGTGCCACGTACTGCCGTCGCCCTGACATCCGCACTGAAGATGGAGCCGGTACACGGCATGCCGTGGGTCCGGGGCGGGGCGGTGGCCCGGACGACCGGAAGGGTGTTCTTCAGGCTGGACGAGGTCGACTACGCGTGTTCCGGCTCGGTGGTCGGCGGACCAGCCCAGGATGTGGTGGTCACGGCCGCGCACTGCGTGTCCGACGGGGCCGGCGGGTGGGCGTACGACTGGACGTTCGTACCCGGGTACGCCGACGGGCGGGCACCGTACGGGCGGTACATGGCCCGGGCCTTCTACGTGGCGGGACCGTGGGCGAACGGCGCGGACGAGGCCGATGACGTGGCATTCGTCACGGTGTGGCCCGCCCGGGTCGGGAACGCCATGCGCTCGGTAGCCAGTGAGGTCGGCAGCCAGCCCATCCAGTTCGGGCACCGCGGCACCCCGGCCGCGGTCTTCGGTTACCCAGCCGAGGGGGACTATAACGGCGCGTCCCTTGACTACTGCCAGGGGCCGGTCAGGCCGGACCCGTATGGCGCCGCGGACAGCGGCATCCGCTGCTCGATGACCGAGGGCGACAGCGGCGGACCCTGGCTATCCGATTTCCGCCCGGCAGCGGGCCGTGGCGTCATCACCGGGGTGACCAGCTTCAAGTACGCGGGGGCCAACCGGGAGCTGTACTCCGCGAACCTCGGCCGGGAAGCCCAGGCCCTCTACGACGGGGCGGAGGCGCTGCCACCGCCGGCCCGCCCTCACCTGGCACGGCCCCGCAGGCACCGGGCCGCGCCGCGCGGGGACCGGCACCGACGCTAGCGTACGATTCCCTCGTGACCTCGTCAGCGCCGACCAGGCAGACACCCCTCCACGTTGTGCACGAGCGCCTCGGCGCCACCATGGTCCCGTTCGCGGGCTGGCTGATGCCGCTGCGCTACTCCAGCGAGATGGCCGAGCACCAGTCCGTCCGCCAGCGGGCCGGCCTGTTCGACCTGTCGCATATGGGAGAGATCCTGGTGACCGGCCCAGCGGCCGGAGCCGCGCTGGACTACGCCCTGGCCGGGTACCTGTCCACGCTCGTGCCTGGCCGCGCCCGGTACACCCTGATCTGCGCGCCCGACGGCGGCGTGCTCGACGACCTGATCGTGTACCGGCGGGCCGAGGAGGAGTTCCTCGTCATCGCCAACGCGGCGAACGTTCCCGTGGTCGTGCGGGAGCTGACCGAACGGGCGGCGGGGTTCGACGCCGCGGTGACCGACGCCACCGATGACTACGCGCTGATCGCCATCCAGGGGCCGGCCGCGGCCGGCATACTCGCACCGCTCTGCGATCTGGATCTCTCGCTTATCAAGTATTACGCCGGGGCGTCCGGCTCCGTGGCGGGCCGGGCGGCCTGGGTGGCCAGGACCGGGTACACCGGCGAGGACGGGTTCGAGGTGTACTGCCGGCCCGGCGAAGCCGAGCATGTGTGGACGGCGCTGCTTGAGGCCGGGGCTCCGGCGGGGCTGATACCGGCCGGCCTGGCCGCCCGCGATACGCTCCGGCTCGAGGCGGGCATGGCGCTGTACGGCAACGAGCTGGGCCCGGACCGCACCCCCTTCGAGGCGAACCTGGGGCGGCTGGTGAAGTTCGAGAAGCCGGGTGACTTCGTGGGGCGGTCGGCGCTGGCTTCGCACGCTGCGGAGCGGCCAGCCGAGGTGCTGACCGGGCTGACCGTCAAGTCCCGGCGGGTACCCAGGCACGGGTACCCGGTGCTGCTCGACGGCGGTGTGGCGTGCGGCGTCGTCACCAGCGGCGCGCCATCGCCCACGCTCGGCGTGCCGATCGCGATGGCGTACGTTTCCACCATTGCCCAGGGTCCGCTATACGTGTCAATCAGGGGTGACGCCGTCCCGGCCACCGTTACGGAACTGCCGTTTTACCGGAGGAGAAAATAACGATGAGCGTTCCTGCCGAGCTGCACTACACCCCGGAGCACGAGTGGGTCTCCGTGGCCGGTGACGCGGCAACGATCGGGATCACCGACTACGCCGCCAACCAGCTTGGCGACGTGGTGTTCGTGTCGCTCCCCGCCATCGGTGCCGCGGTGACCGCCGGCGAACCCTGCGGCGAGGTGGAGTCCGTCAAGTCGGTCAGCGACCTGTACTCCCCCGTGGACGGCGAGGTCATCGAGACCAACCAGGACCTTGAGGACGACCCGGCGCTGGTCAACTCCGAGCCGTACGGCGCCTGGATGTTCAAGGTCCGGCTGCCCGCCGGCGGGCTGCCTGGCGACCTCCTCTCCTCCACGGAGTACGAGGAGCTCACCAAGAGCCCCGGCTAGATAGTTATCGCTTACGTCGCCTGAGCAGGACGTAGGCAATCGCTATTCCCGCCACGGCCACCGCCGCGCTCCCGGCTAGGACCGGGTCGACCTGTGCGATTCGCTCGCGCACGCGCTCGACGGTGCGGTGTGCGACGTTTGCCGGGTTCAGGCGGTCGGAGATGGCGTCGATCGTCGCGGCCAGCTCCTGCCGGGTCCGGTCGATGTCGGCTACCAGGTCATCCTGGCTGGCCGGCTTCTTCTCGGCCGGCTTCTTCTCGGCCGGCTTCTTTTCGGCTGGAGTCTTGCTGGCCGGCATCGGTTCGATGTCCGTACCGGGCATCGGCTTCTTCCCTTCCATAGGTTCCATAGGTGGTCATCGTGTCAGGTCCACTACGACCTTGACGTCGTGGGGTTCCCGGTCGAGCGCGTCCGGCCAGGCGGACAGCGGCAGCCGGCGGCTGATCAGGCCGGACAGCCACACCGGGTCCGCCGCGGCGAGGGCGTCGACGGCCTGCTCGGAGTTGCGCCTGGCCGCGTTCACCGTACCGAACAGCACCGCGTTCTCCAGCACCATAGCGGCGTTGACCTCGTCGACGTTGACCGGCAGGCTGCGCTGGCCGGAAGATATGCCTGCCAGGCAGATCACCGCCGCCGAGGCGACCTCCCCGGCCAGCTGGATGACCAGCTCCCCGACGCCGGTGCATTCCACCACCACATCCGGCCTCAGGTCCAGCTCGCTGATCTTGCCGGTGTGGTAGGTAGCGTTCAGCGCGGCGACCAGGCCGGGCTTCGGGCCGTCGGTGACCCGGTCCAGCACGTGCACCTCGAAGCCGCGCTGCACGCCGAGCAGCGCGGCCAGCAGGCCGATCGGACCCGCGCCGACCACCAGCGCGGTACGGCCCGACCTGGGGGCGCGGGCCGCGATCTTGTCGATCTGCTCCCAGGCCTTCGCCACCACGCTGGCCGGCTCGGTGAGCACCCCGAGGTCGCCGAGTTCGGCCGGGACCTTGATGGCGAACCTGGGATCTACCCGCCACCGGGTCGCGCCGTAGCCGTCCAGGCCCTTGATGCCCCGCTCGACGTACCCGCCGTTCTCGCAGAAGTCCCACTGGTCCGCGGCGCACGCCGCACACGGCACCGGGTCCGGGCGGCGTACCACCCCCGATACCAGGTCTCCCGGGTTGAAACCGGAATCTTCCGGTGCATCCAGGACCCGGCCGAGCGACTCGTGGCCGAGGACGAGCCGCTTGTGACCGGGCGGCGTGTCGCCGTAGCCGTGCAAGATCTCCGCGTCGGTGCCGCAGATGCCGACCAGCAGGCCCTCGACCTCTATAGTGCCCTCAGAAACCGGCGGGTCCGGCAGCTCTTCGGTCAGCGCGGAGTCCGGCTGACCTGGGATAACACTCATCGCCTTCACGAAAGGTGACCTACCCTGCCGCGCGGGCCCGGAACCCGGGCCCGTGCGACGCCCCTGTTGCGGGCTTGTGCCGGGGTTATCCGAGTGAGGAGCAGCTGCTGACGTAGACGTACTTGGATACCGATGGCTGGGTCATGTTCTGCCGCGTGCCCGAGCTGGCCAGGCACGGCCTGCGCGGCCGGGCGGAGGCAGCCGACGCCGCCGTGGCGCCGCTGCGGCATCCGTACCCGCCGACCGCCCTGTTCACAAGCAACGACCTGGTCACGATGGGTGCCATCGACGCCATCCACGGTGGTGCCGCCGTCAGTCCGGTGACGCTGGTAGGCTTCGATGAGTTCGCCCTCGCGGACAAGCTGAACCCGCCGGTGAACGTAGTCGCCCAGGACCCAGCGGCGATCGGGGCCACTGCAGCGCAGCTCCTGTTTGCCAGGATCGGTGGTGATACCTCGCCAGCCAGGCAGGCAGGTCGTGCTTCTCACCCGCCTGCTCGCCCGCGGATCCGGAGAGATCACACCCCTCGGAAAACCGGGAATGCCTGCATAGGGTCCTTGTCCTGTTTTATGCTGATAACCGCTAAATTGGGGTCAGGTGGTCACACTATGCCACAACTGTCACACTCTCAACGCGATTGGTACTTCGCTAGAGCATTACCTCGGGTAAGGAAGGTCTTCATGGCGTTCAGGCGGCCCCTGCTAGTCTCCGCGGCCATGGGGGCGATCCTGGTTCCCGTGCTGCTGGCGGGCTGTGCCAGCAGCGGCAGCGACGCCCCGGCCGCCTTGACCGGGGTCTCCTCGGCGCCCGTCGGCGACCTGGAAACACAGAACCTCACCGTGTACGCGCTGCCCACCACGGACTCCAGCGGACTGTACGTCGCGCAGTACATGGGCTACTTCGCGAAGCAGGGGCTGACCGTCACGATCAAGCCGGCCACGAACGAGGAAGCCGACATCAACCAGATGGCGCTCGGCAAGATCGACCTGGTCGGGGCAAACTACGTCCCCCTCATCGAGGCGCAGGAGACCTACGACGATGGCGTACCGACCGCCACCGGAATCGCCGACCCCACGTACCAGCAGGTCTCCGCCGACCTGGACCTGTTCGCCGAAGGGTCGTCACTCACCCCAGACTTCCAGGGGCTCTTCGTGTCGGCCGACTCACCGATCAAGACGCTCTCGGAACTCAAGGGAAAGACGATCGCCATCAACCAGGCCGGTGGCGAAGGCTATGTCATGGTCGCATCGGCCCTGCAGGCGGACGGCCTCCAGCCAACCGAGGTGAAATGGGAGTCCCTCCCGTACTCCGATATGGCCAGCGCGCTCATCTCGGGCAAGGTCGCGGCGGCCTACCTGCCCGAACCGTTCAACAGCATCGACGAGGAGCAGTACGGATTCACCTCGCTGAGCAACCTCGACGTGGGCCTCACCGTGGACTTCCCCGTGGAGGGCTACGCGACCACCAAGGTCTGGGCCAGGGCTCACCCGAACACGCTCACCGCCTTCTACCGCGCCCTCGAGGAAGGCCAGGAGGTGGCGGACACCAACCGGCAGATCGCTGAGAAGGCAACCGCCGATTTCGTCCCCGGCATCACTTCTAATGTTGCGTCGCTCATCGCCCTGGAGACCTACCTCGTAGGACCGGTCGACGAGGCCCGCGTCCAGCGCGTCTCGGATGACATGCAGCTACTGCGGCTCAGCTCGACTTCCATGATCTGGAACATCTCCCAGCTAATAGGCGACAACAGCTAGCCGCGCTTCTGCGCTTTCGCGCGACTTTTGGCTTAAGCGCGTCTTTTTGGCTTACGCGCGGCCTTTGGCTTACGCGCGGCTTTTGGCTTACGCGCGGCCTCTCCGACCCCACCGTGCCGCCTTTCGCACCGCGCCGCGCCGCTTTTCCTGCGCCGCAGCATGCCAGCTGAGACCGATGTGACCAGCGAGCCTCTCCGGCGCGTCACTTCTCTCATTTGGACGGAAAATCCATGCTCCGTGGAAGAAAAAGAGTCAAAGGTGACCCATTTCTTTCCGTCGAACTTCGATTTTCCGTCTAAATTCACTCGCGCGCCCCGCCGGGCTCCTAAACGCCTCAGGCTGGACCCGATCGGTATTTCATGATCACGAAGACTTACCCCCGCATTGGGGGTAAAAGTCTTCGTGATCATGAAATAGGCGCTCTCGCGGGACCAATACCACGTTTCTGGTGTGACTCGCGAGCTACAAAGACGTTTCTGGCTTGTGGCGTGGCATGGGCACGGAGGGAAAAGGTCTGGCGTTCTGCCGTGCGGGCCCCGGGTACGGGGCGGGCCCCGGGTACGGGCGGAGGCGGGCCCGGGCCGGCGGAGCAGGGTCGGCACTGCGAGGCCGAGGCCACAAGGTCGGGCACTGCGGGCGGGGGGATCTGGATGGGGTGGCGGAGCGCGGGGAGCAGGGTGGCGTGGGGATCTGGCGGGGTGGGTGGATTGTCCTATTATTTCGATATATAGGCGCTTATTGTATAGCTGCGATGTGCGGCGGTTACCGTCCGTATTGGCTAGTCCGGGGTCATTCAAGGGTGCCGTGCGATGTGGCTCCTTGTGTCCATCCTTACCCGAATCGCCATCAGTCACTCTCCGTCAGGGTTACCGTGCGTAATGACCGATGGAGATGGATATGCACGCTAAGCGTAAGATCACTAGATTCATTCCGGTACTTGTCGCGGCGATCGTCGTGTTTGCGCTGGCCGCGGGGTGCGCGAGCCGCGGCAACGGCAGCAACGGCAACGGCAACGGCGCGGGGACATCCTCGGGCGTGGAGAAGCCGAACCTGACCGTGGCGGTCGTGCCAGCGGTCGACTCGGCTGGGTTTTTTATCGCGCTGTACGACAACCTGTTCAAGCAGCAGGGCCTGAACGTTAAGTTCGTGCCCGCGGTGAGCAGCGAGACGGCGATCGCCGACCAGGTCAAGGGCACCTACGACATCACCGGCGGTAACTACGTGTCCTACATCCAGGCGCAGCAGGCCGGGCAGGCCGACCTGGAGATCTTCGCCGAGGGCTCGGTCATGCAGCCCGGGGCCCAGGCGCTGTACACGCTGCCCGGCTCGAAGATCACGAACCTGCGCGACCTCGAGGGCAAGACTGTCGGCATCAATGCGCCGAAGAACATCCTGTACCTGCTGGTGGCCTCGGCGCTCGCGTCGGCCGGCGTACCGGTGGACTCGGTGCACTTCGACTCCAACATCCCGCTGCCGGGCATGGCCGCCGCGCTCAAAGCCGGCACCATCCAGGCGGCCGTGCTGCCCGAGCCGTTCGCCAGCCAGGCGGAGACCGCGGACGGTGTCATAACCCTGTCCGACCTGAACCAGGGCGCCACGACGGACTTCCCTATCCAGGGGTACGTGGTGACCAGGCAGTGGGCGGCGGAGCACCCGAAGACGCTCGCCGCCTTCCGGCGCGCGCTGGAGGAAGGGCAGCAGATCGCGGATACCAACCGGACCATGCTGGAGCAGGCAATGGAAGACCTGCCGATGACGCCGGTACCGCTCGGCGTGTCCAAGGAGACCGCGGCGCTCATGGCGGTGGACAACTACCCGGTCGGCGCGGTGGACACGGTGCGGCTGCAGCGGGTAGCGGACGTGATGAGCCAGTTCCTTGGCTTCCCATCCTTCAACGTCGCGTCAATGATTGGTAGCTGAATGTAATGCTACGCTTCCCGCGTGGCTGGCTCGGGGATAGAGACGTTCGGCCTGCCGGTGCTGCTAGCTGGGCTCACCGGCATGGCCGCCGTCATGTCGAACCGGCTGAGCGAGAAGCTGAGCGTGCCGGCACCGGCGTTCTTCCTGGTGTGCGCGGCGATCGCGTCCGACGTGGCGCGGCACCTGGGCCACACGCCGGTGCGGACGGTCGAGGACGTGGTGATAGTTGCCCTCGTGGTAATCCTGTTCGACGGCGGCATGCAGATAGGCCTTACTTCTTTCAGAACGGCCTGTGGTGGCACGCTCTGGATAGGCGTCGCGGGAACGCTGGTGACGGCGGTGGCCGTAGCGGTACTGGCGCACGAGATCGCCGGGTTCGGCTGGCGGCTCTCCCTGCTGGTCGGTACCGCACTGTCGCCCACCGATCCGGCCGTGGTGTTCTCGGTGCTGGGCCGCCGCGAGATCACCGGGCGGTCCGGAGTCCTGCTGCAGGGCGAGTCGGGTGCGAACGACCCGGTCGGGATCGCGCTGCTGATCGGGCTGCTCGGCGCAACCGGGTCGCCGTGGTCAGTGGCGGGCGATGTGGCGACCGGCTTCGTCGTGAAGATGACGGTCGGGGTGGCCGTCGGGATCGCGGGCGGGCTGCTTCTGCTGCAGGTCATGCGCCGGGTGCCGCTGCCGTCCGAAGGGCTGTACTCGCTGCGGGTGCTCGCCTGGATCTTCGCGGTCTACGGGCTGGCCACCATCTGCCACGGGTCCGGGTTCCTCGCGGTCTTCGTGGCGGGGATCCTGCTGGGAGACGAGCAGGCGCCGTATAAGCGGGAGATCCGGCGATTCCACGGATCGCTGGCCAGCCTGGCGGAGATCGTCGCGTTCATCATGCTCGGGCTCACCGTCTCGCTGCGTGAGGTCGGGTCCTCGACGGCATGGTCTTCGGGGCTGATTATCGCGGTGCTGCTGGTGCTCGTTGTCCGGCCGGTGCTTGTCGGGCTGCTGACATTGCCGGTGCGGCTGCCGATTGGCGAGCGGCTGTTCCTGCTGTGGACGGGGCTTAAGGGCGCGGTACCGATTCTGCTCGGGATGTTCATCGTCTCCTCGGGCATCGCCGGCGGAGAACGGGCCTATGACGTCATCTTCGTGGTGGTGGCGTTCTCGGTGGTGGTGCAGGGCGGACTGGTGCCTTTCGTGGCACGAGTGCTGAAGGTGCCGATGTCGACCGTCGAGCCGGAGCCGTGGAGCCTCGGGGTACGGTTCAGTTCCGAGCCGGACGGGCTGCATAACTTCCGGGTCGGTTCCGGATCGGCGGCAGCCGGTACCCGGATCGGCGCACTGGCTCGCGGGCGGGTGGCGTGGGTCAGCGCTATCGTCAGGGACGGGCACCTGGTCACCGCCGACCGGGATACGGTGCTGGTGGCCGGGGACGAGGTCGCCGTGCTCGCGGAGCCGGACTCCGCGTCGGAACTCGCGACGCTGTTCGGCGACCCAGGCTAGGGCGTGTCCGGTGCCGACCGTCGGCGCGCGAGGCGGCGGAGGGCGAGTGCGCCGGCTAGCGATGAGCCGACGCTAGCGAGGAGGATGGCGGTGGTCACGCGGTCGGATCGCATCGGTTCGGAGTAAGCCAGATCACCGATAAGCAGCGCCACGGTGAAACCGATTCCGGCGAGGAGTGACACGCTTGCTATGTCCGGCCAGCTCAGTTCGGGCGACAGTCGCGCGAAACCCAGCCGGACCGAAGCCCACGCCCCGCCGAAGACGCCGGCGAACTTGCCTACCAGCAAGGCGACCAGGACACCAAGCGCCACCCGGTCGGTGAAGACGCCGGACAGCGTGGCCGCCCGCAGGGTCACGCCGGCGGCCAGAAAGGCAAAGACCGGCACAGCCACGCCAGCGACCAGCGGCCGGACGTAATGGTCGGCGCGCTCGACCGGACTTGCCTGGTCTTCTCCGGCCGAATTCGCGCTCGTCAGCAGGCCGAGTGCCACCCCGGCGACCGTTGCGTGGACACCCGACTCGTTCATGAGCACCCACGCCGCGATCCCGATCGGTACATAGAGCCAGGCGCTCCGGAAGCCGGCGCGCTGCAGCAGTCCGTAGGCAAGCAGGCAGGCGATCGAACCGCAGAACGGCCAGGGATGGAACCGGTGGCTGTAGAAGATGGCAATGATGGTGATGGCGATCAGGTCATCCACCACCGCGAGCGTGAGCAGGAAGGTCCGCAGCGACTCGGGCATCGCCGAGGCGATGACCGCGAGTACCGCGAGCGCGAAGGCTATGTCGGTCGCCGTCGGGATCGCCCAGCCCGTCCCGGCATCCGGAGCATGCCAGCTCACCGCGATATAAATCAGGGCAGGAAGAACGACACCCCCGATCGCCGCGGTGACCGGGAGCGCCGCGTAGCGCGGATTCCGCAGCTCACCATGCGTTATTTCTTCCTTGACCTCAAGACCTGCCACGAAGAAGAACAGCGCGAGCAGGCCGTCGGCGGCCCAGTCGGCCAGCGACAGCCGCAGGTGCAGCACATCCGGGCCTACCAGCGTCGTGCGCAGCGTCTCATAGCTGCTGTGCCATGGTGTGTTCGCCCAGATCAACGCCGCTATGGTGGCGCCGAGCATGACGATGCCGCCAACCGTCTCCGTTCGCAGCGCCTGGACGACATACCGCGCGAATCGGGCAGTTGGCCGGTCCGGATACTGCCAGACGTCCACGCTTTTACCCCCGCCGCATCCCTACCCAGCGTGATCGTCATCTCACATGTCTGGCGAGTTGCCTTTCCAGGTACCTGCGCTCGGGCTAGGTCCTGGCCTGGGCTAGGGCCTGCCGGTATTCGGCTTCGGCTTCGGCTTCTGCTTCGCGGCCCAGACGGCGCAGAAGTTCGGCGCGGGTGGAATGCCAGTACTGGTAGCCGGACAGGTCCAGAGCATCGACGACGGCCAGTGCCGCCGCCGGCCCGTCGGCTTCGGCGATGGCCACCGCGGCGTTGAGCCGGACGACCGGGGAGCCGGTCAGGTACGCCAGCTCCTTGTACAGAGCAGCGATCTGCAGCCAGTCCAGGTGCTCCGCCGTCTGCAGCACGGCGATCGCCGCCTGCAGGACATAGGGCCCGCGGCTCGCTATGACGCGGTCCACTGCCGTCTGGGCCTCGGTGATCTGCGGCCAGTTCCACCGCGACCGGTCCTGATCCTGGAGCAGTACGAGATCCTCGCCGTTGAACCTGGCGTCGCGGCGGGCGTCGTGCGCCAGCATCAGGGCAAGCAGGCCGTGCGGCTCCGGCTCGGCCGGCAGCAGCCGGGTAAGCAGGCGCCCGAGCCGGATCGCCTCTCCCGCGAGTTCATCATTGCCCGCGTAGCCCTCGTTGTAGATCAGGTAGATGACCGCGAGCACGGCGGCGAGCCTGCCTTGCAGCGCGTCCTTGGGTGGCACCCGGAACGGGATCCCGGCCGCGCTGATCTTGGTTTTCGCGCGGGTGAGGCGGCGCTTCATCGTCTCCTGCGGGACCAGGAACGCCCGGGCGATCTCCGGCGTGCTCAGGCCGGCCACGGCGCGCAGCGTCAGCGCCACCTGCGCGTCGGTCGCCAGCGCCGGATGGCAGCAGGTGAAGATGAGCTCAAGCCGCTCGTCGGGGATCACCGTCACTGCCTGCTCCGCCGTGTCCGTGGGTACGTCGAGCAGCCGCAGCTTGGTGGCGAGCACGCGATCACGCCGCAGCCGGTCGATTGCCCGGTTGCGCGCCGTCGTCACCAGCCAGGCCGCCGGGTGCTCCGGCGGGCCGACGTCCCGCCAGCGCTGCGCCGCGATCGCGAATGCCTCCGCCGCGGCTTCCTCGGCAAGGTCGAAATCGCCAAAGTAACCGGCCAGTGCGGCAACCACCCGGCCCCACTGGTCGCGGAAGACCCGTTCAATCAACGTTTCAGTAGACCATGACCGGACGGATCTCCACGGAGCCGCCGAGACGAACGGCGGGAATCCGCGCCGCGAGCTCGGTCGCCTGGTCCAGGTTGTCGGCCTCGTACAGGTAGAACCCGGCAAGTACTTCCTTGGTGTCCGCGAACGGACCGTCGGTGACCAGCGTCTTCCCGTCCTGCAGGCGGACCGTGGTCGCCGTCTCCACCGGCTGCAGCCCGGCTCCGGTGGACACCCCCGGCACCTCCCTGATCGCCCAGTACTCCTTGTTGAGCTCCGCCCACTCCGGTTCGCCGGGTGTCGCGAGAGCATCCGGCTGGCTGTAGATCAGCAAGGCGTACTGCATGTGCGTTTTCTCCGTTTTCTCGATTTGCCCATCTTCTCGCGCTTGTAACGAACGCGGAGCGCGGGAGGGGACAGCCAGGTCCGCCATTTATGCGGCGAAATCCGGGCTAGTCACGGGCCGGCTGTACGCCTGTCTCGTTCCTGGCGGCCTGCTTGGCACGGGCCAGCGTGCTCTTCGATGGCTTATGCAGAGCGATGACATGGACGTCGATTCCGAGCGGGCCTGCCTCGCGGATGACCCGGGTCACGTTCGAGCCGCCGCCGGTCAGCTGCTGCCAGCGGCTGCGCTGGCTGGAGCCGATGACGATCTGCGTGATCTGGTTTGCCCTGGCGAACTCCGCGATGGCGCGGGCCGCGTCGTCGTCCTTCAGGTCGTGCCAGCGGGCGCCGATGTCATCGGTCAGCTTCGTGAGCTTCTCGATCACTTCCTTGTCGGTGGTACTAGCGCCGTCCGTGGCGGTGACGTGCACCACGTCGAGGTCGCCCTTGAGCCGGGTCGCCATCCGGGCCGCCCTTCTCAGCAAGGCATCGGTGCCGGGAGCGCCGGTCACCGCGACCATCAGGCGCTCGCAGGTTTCCCAGACGCCGGTGGCCTCGTGGCGGCGCAGGTGCTCGAGCAGCTCGTCTTCGGTCTCGTCGGCGAGAAACCTGAGCGCAAGTTCTCGGAGGGCGATCAGGTTGTCCGTGCGGAAGAAGTTGCTGAGGGCCTGGGAGACCTTCTTCGTGGGGTAAATGTTGCCGTGAAGCATGCGGCGTCTTAGCTGCTCCGGCGAGGAGTCAACGAGCTCGAGCTGGTCCGCCTTGCGGACGACCCAGTCCGGCACGCGTTCGCGGACCTTGGCCCCGGTCATGTTCTCGACTTCGTCGGCGATGCTCTCCAGGTGCTGGATGTTCACCGTCGTGATGACGTCGATCCCGGCGGCGAGCAGCTCGTTGACATCCTGCCAGCGCTTGGCGTTCCGCCCCGATCCCGGCACGTTCGTGTGGGCTAGCTCGTCTACCAGCGCGACCTTCGGGTGGCGGCGCAGCACCGCCTCCAGGTCCATCTCTTCCAGCACGCTGTCCCGGTACGGTACCCGCTTGCGCGGGACGACCTCCATACCCTCGATCATGGCCTCGGTATGCGGGCGGCCATGAGTTTCCACGAAGGCGACCACGATGTCGGTGCCGCGTTCCTTCCGGCGGCGGCCCTCGGAGAGCATCGCGTACGTCTTGCCGACCCCCGCAGCGGCACCGAGGTAGATCCGGAAATGCCCGGCTGCCTCTACCGTCCCGGCCGTATCGGCATCGGCGGTGTGGCTAGCCGTGATTTCATCGGCGCCGTCACTGTCGGCACGGAGATCCGGGTCCGGGACTACGGCTGAGGCGCGGGCGGCGGCCGGCTCTGGGCCGGTCGCGGAGATGCTCATATCGTCCATTCTGACAGGCCACACCGCCACCCAACAGGGCAGATACCTTCCAACCCCGGCAGACCACCAGCCACGCGGGTTTGCGGCCAGGCGCGACAGCGCGCCGCCTACCCGTGAGGCAACAGCTGTTTCGGTACTTTAGCGCCACGCAAAACATGACATATGGGCGCGGCGGATGGTCGTAAGGTACCGAAACAGGTGTTGTGTTACGGATGAGGGTTGAAGCCGCCATCGCTGTGGAGGAGCTGGGCGTTGATCCAGCCGCCTTCGGGGGAGCTGAGGAACGCCACGAGGTTGGCGCAGTCGGCCGGCTGGCCTAGTCGGGCCAGGGGCGTGCGGGCGAGGATCGCGGTGGCCAGGTCGGGGCCGATCCAGCCGGTGTCGGTGGGGCCGGGATTGATGGCGTTCGCGGTGATGCCCAGGTGGGCCAGTTCGCGGGCCGCCGCGATGGTGATACGGTCCAGCGCGCCCTTGCTGGCACCGTATGGCAGGTTCCCGACCGTTGCGTCGCTGGTCAGCGCGATGAGCCGACCGGTGCCGTACGGACTGAGGAACTGATGGGCAAACTCGCGGATCAGCAGCCAGCTCGCGCGGACGTTGACGGCGAAGTGCCGGTCGAAGCTCTCGGTGGTCGTGTCGAGCAGGCCGGAATCCACCGACTCGCAGTGCGCCAGGATCAGCGCTCGGACATCGCCAAGCTCCCGGCCGACCTGGGCGAACACCGCCGCGGGGGAATCCGTTTCCGCGAAGTCCGCTTCGATCGAGCACGTCCGCGCGCCTCGGTCAGCGAGCGCCTTCGTGATCTCCTCGACGGCTGGGGCGTCCCGGCCCCACGTCATCCGGTCGTCGTAGGGCCGCCAGAAGGTGAAGCCGACGTCCCAGCCCGCCGCGGCCAGCTTCTCGGCGATGGCGGCTCCGATGCCTGCGCGCCGCCCTACCCCGGTAACCAGTGCTACTGGCCTGCGTTCGTCCGTCACTCACGAATTATCCCGGAACACGACGCGGCAGTGCGAGTGAATAACCTGTACCCGTGATGGTGGTGACCTCGCAGGAGACCTGGGAAAGCTGCGGAGCTAGCCTGATGATCGGTTCCGGTGCCGCGGGCTGGGTGGCCGACGACCGGTCGGCGCTCACGCTGGCCGACGAGATGCTGCCGTCCGGCCAGGCGCTCGTGCTGACGCCGGCGCCCGGGGACCACGGATCGGGAATCGTCAGCCGCCGGTCGATACGGGACGTCCGCTTCGCGCGACGCGGTCCCGAAGGCCGGCATACGTCCCTGCTGCACCGGCCCCTGACCGCGCAAGCGCTGAACATGGTTCCCCATCCCGAGGGCGGCTGGTTCACGGAGACCTGGCGGGCTTCTGCCACCTTTACCCCGCCCGGCTATCCGGGCGAACGGTCTGCAGCGACGGCGATTCTGTTCCTGCTGCCGCCCGACGAGGCATCGCGCTGGCATGTGGTCAGCTCGGACGAGCTCTGGTTCTGGCACTCAGGCGGGCCGCTGGCCCTCACCCTGGGCGGGACCGGTGACCGCCCCCAGGACCAGCGCACCGTCATCCTGGGACCGGACCTGACCGAGGGCCAGATCCCGCAGGCGCTGGTTCCCGGGCAGACCTGGCAGTCGGCCCGACCGCAGTCCGGCGAGACACTGGTTAGCTGCGTCGTGTCGCCCGGCTTCGACTTCGCGGACTTCCGGATCTTGCCGCACTGAGCTCGTCAGGGGGTCACCGGCGCCGGGACCTGGGTGAACCCGGCGGGGATCGCCACGTTCACCTCGGCGACATTGGCCGAGGTCGGCTGGAGCCACCGGTAGTCGGTCTGATACTCCCAGACCGAACCCGGCATGGAGTAGTTGGCAGCCACGCTCCGCACCGGAAGGTAGCTTGACGAGTTCACCCAGAACGTCTGGCGGACTGGCGAGTCAGCCGACGGAACCAGCTTCAGCTCGACCGTCTCGACACCATCCACGCGCTGAGTGCCGGCCAGCGTGTACTGTCCGCAGCGCAGTGCGGTCCGCAGCGCGGCGGCCAGGTCGCCGTAGCCTGTCTCCCAGGGTCCCTGCAGGCTCACCTCCACCGCAGCCCGGCAGCCCGGCACCGCGGAGTATGGCGAGATACCCGGCGTCATGCGACGCCACCAGGTCTTGTTCTGGTAATCGGCTGTCGTGGTGGTCATCTTGCCCGAGGTACTCCAGCCGGACACGCTGCCGAGCCGCCCGCCGTCGGCGTAGGTGACGAGCTTGACATGCTGGCCGTACGTCCACATCGCAATGCTAGCGGTGTCGCTGGCGGGGCCGACGTTCTCGAACTCGACCTCAGATCCGTTGATGGTGGTGTACCGGTAGTTCTCAACGAGGTTCTCGCTGCCGGCCGCACCGAGTGCGGACTCGGTGCGGCTGATCACGTAGGCCGCGGTCTTGACCTGCTGTCCAGCGGGATGGGCCGGCGCGGAACCGGTCACCGCGACCGCGGCAAAAACGGCGACCGCGATTGCGACCGCACCAGCCGTGCCAGTGACCGTCGCGATCGCGTGGCGCCGACGGTGCCTGATCGTCCTCATGGCCAGGCCTTCAGGCGCCGCCGTCACGTCCGCGGTGAAACGCGCCATGCCGGCGCGCAGCTGTTCCTCTGTTGACTGGTTGCTCATCGGGAGTTCCTTCCTGCTGGCTGGGGTTGCCCGGCGGGCTCCCCGCCCGGTGATACCGCAGCGGAGTCGCCTAGCTCTCTGAGCCGGGCCATGCCGCGGGACGCTGCTGATTTCACGTTGCCGACCGAGCAGCCGAGCAGCTCCGCCACCTCGGCCTCGGAATGCCCCTCCCAGTACCGCAGCACGATAACCGTCCGCTGCCGGGCGGGCAGCCGCAGCATCAGCCGGACCAGCTGGTCTCGCAGGTCAACCAGTTCCGGCCCGGCCGGCGCCGCCGCGTCCGCTGCCGTTCCGGCCAGCAGCCTGCGCAGCCCGGCGATGCGGGTGTTCCGTCGCCGCCAGCCGTCCGCGGCCAGGTTGTACATGATCCGTCGCAGGTACCCCTCGGGGTCACCGACTACCCGGCACCGGTTCCTGAGCAGCCGCTCCAGCGCCGCCTGCAGGAGGTCTTCGGCCGCCTCACGACTGCCGGTCAGCAGCTTCGCGGTACGCAGCAGCCACACGCCGCGTTCGGCGAGGAAACACTCAAGCTCATCGGCATCTGGACTCTGCACGCCCCACTGTCCCTTCGTCTCGGGAGATTCACCAGTCAAGTACGCGAATCCACCAGGGAAGGTTGCCTGATTCACAGAGTTTCTGCCATCAGGCCGTGCGCTGGACGTTCCACCAGGTAGGCACCAAGTGGCCAGGGCGAGGACGCCCTGGCCACTGAACGTAAGTCAGGGATTGGATCCGCCCAGGCGGATTGCTCCGAAGCCGGCGTCTTCTATCGTGTAGAGCGCGGCGTCGGATTCATAGAGCGACTGCTGGTTGTAGTAGAAGCAGCGCCATGCGGCAGCATTGACATCACACAAAGTGGACATGGGGGCGGCAGCAGGATCACTGGCGAGCAGCCCGTCTCCCATCTGAGTGAGCGGGGGAAACTGGGTAGCCGCCACTTCACCGAACCACTGGACCTGCTGGGAGGCCTGGAACTGCCCGTCCCACAGCGAGCCGGGAAAGTAGCCGAGCCACTGGTCGTTAAACCACGCCCACCAGTTGCCCTTGTAGTAGACGTACCCGTTGTACACCGACTGGCCGACCATGGCGGAAAGATCCATTCCCGGATAGTAGGTGTTGCTGTATTGCTGATAGCCGCACCCGTCATAGCACGTCTGCACGCCGTCGACCCAGTGGTAGACAAAAAGCTGTGGATCGGTTTCACCGGAGAGCACGATCGAGCCAACCTCGACAATGTTGTCATAGCTCGGACCAGCCTGTACCGACATCTCTTCGAGGGAATGGCCGGTCCCGATGGGGTCGGCGCCGACGACTGAAGGCCTCTCGATCGTCATGGTGAGACCGCCGCCCTGGTCCGCTCTGATGTCGCTGGCGCTCGCCCAGTAGAAGCACGAGCCATCTTCGGAGGTGCCATCGCATATCGGCCCTCGGCGAATCTGCGGGCCAGGAGCGGGTACGGCGGCCAGGGAACCGGGCCGGACACGCCGCCTGGCCTGGTCCGGGTTGCCGTGCGGCAGGCGCCGGGACAGTCCCTTGACGACCGGGACCTCGCCCAGCGGGCATACCGGCTGGATCCTGCCCGCCGCCGACGTGGACTGACTGGCATAGTCCCGCGCTGGTACCGACCGGACCACGCCGAGGGGCGGGGGCTGAATCGAGGGTCGCTTGGTGCAAGTTGCCTTGCTGCTGGTTGCGTCGATGACGGTGTTCAGCCCCGGCGCAGCGGCCGCTGCCGGGCCCGGCGCGACGACAGCTAGGCCAGCGACTGCGATGACACCGGAGGCAGCGATCGCCGCTGTCCGCCAGCGCCCGAGACGGAGTGCAGGTAGGTTCCTCCGCATAATGTGCTCCTTCCGCGACTGACTGTCCCTCCCTGCCGGAATAGAGCGGCCAGCCCGCATCCAGATACAGCTCAGCTGGCAGCAATGGTGACGCCGATCGACCTAGACGACGGAGTCATGACCTCGTACTGAACCGGTGGCGCCGCGGCGTCCGCCGGCCTACTCATATCGCGTCGAATCCGGTGCGGCTGGACCCTGAGCCGTGGTTGCTGGCGAGCGCGCTAGGTAGTCCTTGACCACACCCTGGATTTCTCGCTTCAGCAGTCCGGCAGCCTTCCGCGGGAGCGAGGCGCTGGCGCGCTGCTCGGCCAGCTCATCTGTGAGGGTGCCGTCAGGACGGCAAATCCAGGCAGCCCCGGCAGCATCGCGGAATGTCAGGAGGACACTGCTGGCCTCCATATCCGCGTCCGACAAGAATTCCCGGCTGCTGCGGTACTCGGCGCCTGGCATGATCGTGCCTAGAAGCTCTGGGCCGGCGTCGTCCCGCTTCGCCGAGCCATGCCGCCAGCGGAGTTCCGCGCCGTAAACAGGCCGGTCGCTGGCATTCAGTACGGTCGCATCGATAGACGCCTGGGCTGCTCCGCCGGCATGGCGGTCCTCCCGTATGAATACCCTTGATGCCTGGGCACTCCGGCGCTGTTCTTCCTCGAGCGCGCGTTCCAGGATCGACTCGCGAAGTTCGGTCGCCTGGAGCTCAAAGACCTCGGCTTGTCTTGCATTGGCCTCACGCTGATCAGCGAACTGCTGGCGCTGCAACTCAAGCTGCCCGGACTGCACCCTGAGCAGCTCAGCTTGCTGCCGCGTGAGCTCCTGCTGGTCAGCAACCTGTCGCTCGATAGCACTGACTTCTCGTGACTGCTTGCGGAACGCCAGTACCGCGAATACCGCTGTGATGATGGCACCGGCGGCAAGGAGAGCAGTAGCTAAGGCGGTGAGCTGGGTGGCGATGAGGAGCGACATAAAATTAGCGTACGCTGACAGCGGCAGAATGATGAGTTCGAGTGCGGGCGGGGGGATTTGAACCCCCACGGTGTTTCCACCAACAGGACCTAAACCTGCCGCGTATGCCATTTCGCCACGCCCGCGTGGGTTGGAAGGGTACCCGAAAGACCGTAACAGGCCCAGCTCGGTCCGGAGCCGAGCGACATGTCCGGTCGCCTTCACGTTGTACTGCGCCTTCTCCACCTTGCCGTCGGCATCGATAACGAAGGTGGACCGGATCACTCCCACGGTCACCTTCCCGTACAGCTTCTTCTCCCCGTACGCACCGTAGGCCTGGAGCACCGTCCGATCGACATCGGACAGCAGCGGGAACGTGAGCCCCTCCGCGTCCCGGAACTTCACCAGCTTCGGAACCGGATCCGGCGAGATCCCGAGCACCGCCACCCCGGCCGCCGCCAGCGACGACAGGCTGTCCCGGAAGTCACAGGCCTGCTTGGTGCACCCGGGTGTCATCGCCGCCGGGTAGAAGTACACGATCACTCGCTGCCCGCGGTAATCAGCAAGCGATACCGAACCGCCATCGGCAGAAGGCAGCGTGAACGCGGGCGCAACATCGCCAGGGCCAAGGGTCATGCGGTTAGGCTACCGGTGATCAGCGGGACCAGCGCACGGAACGCCTTCCCCCGGTGGCTGATGGCGTCCTTCTCCTCGGCGGTCATCTCGGCGGTGGTCACGGTGAAACCGTCCGGCAGGAAAATCGGGTCGTAGCCGAACCCGCCATCACCGCGCGGCCCCCGCAGAAGCCGGCCCTCCACTCGCCCCGAGACCGCGTACTCGACAGTTCCCGCCACGAACGCTGCCGCGCAGTAGAAGTGCGCCCCACGCCGTGAGTCGGCCACGTCGGCCACCTGCGCGAGGACCAGGTCCAGGTTGGCCTTGTCGTCCCCGTGCCTTCCGGCCCACCGCGCGGAGAAGATCCCGGGCATCCCGTTCAGCGCGTCCACGCACAGCCCCGAGTCGTCTGCCACCGCGGGCAGCCCGGTATACGCCGCGATAGCCCGCGCCTTCAGCAGCGCGTTCTCCTCAAAGGTGGCCCCGGTCTCGGCAACCTCAGGCGCGCCGGAAAACTTCTCCAGCCCCACGATGTCGACTGCTGGACCCAGTATCCGCCCCAGCTCACGCACCTTGCCGACGTTCCGCGTGGCCAGGACGACAGTGCTACCGCCCAAGTGCGGCCGCCTGCATGGAAGCCAGCGAACCGCATCCGGCCACCGCGAGGTCGAGCAACTGCCCTAGCTGTGCCCGGCTGAACGGATCCTTCTCCGCGGTCCCCTGGATCTCGACGAAGTCACCGGTGCCCGTGCACACCACGTTCATGTCGGTCTCGGCCGCCGAGTCCTCTTCGTAGCACAGGTCGAGCCGCGGCTCGCCGTCCACGATGCCTACGCTGACCGCCGATACGCTGGTGACCAGCGGATCCCCCTTGAACCGCTTCCGCTCCCGCAGCCACGCCACCGCGTCGGCCAGCGCGACGTACCCGCCGGTCACCGCCGCTGTCCTGGTTCCGCCGTCGGCCTGCAGCACGTCGCAGTCGATCACGATGGTGTTCTCGCCCAGCGCCTTGTAGTCGACGCAGGCTCGCAGCGACCGCCCGACCAGCCGCGAGATCTCATGGGTCCGCCCACCGATCCGCCCCTTGACCGACTCCCGGTCGTTGCGGGTGTTCGTCGCCCGCGGCAGCATCGCGTACTCGGCGGTTACCCACCCCAGCCCGCTGCCCCGCCGCCAGCGCGGCACATCCTCGGTAACGCTCGCGGCGCACAGCACCCGCGTTTTGCCGAACTCCACTAGCACCGACCCCTCGGCATGATCAAGCCAGCCGCGGGTGAACTTCACCGGGCGCAGGTCGGATGCGGAACGTCCATCGGGTCGTGACATGCAGCCCACCCTACCGGCCGCTCCCACGCCTCGCCCCTCTGGCGGACCTCCTAGCCCCTGTGAGCCTGGGCGTCGGCAGATACCATGCGGTATCATGCGTTCATGGCTATGACGCTCAGGCTCAGCGATGAGCAGACCGAGGCACTACGGCGGAAGTCGGAGGCCGAACATCGTTCCATGCAGCAGGTCGCACTGGCTGCCATCGATGAGTATGTTCACCGGCCAACTCCCATGCGCCGCCAGGCAGTCCCGGTCGCTGAGCTTCTTGGGCTGTTCCGTGATCTGCCTGCGATGAGCGCGGCGACATTCCGCGCCGATCAGAACCGCTACGCAGACACGGAGGCACACTTCGATGCGTACGAGCACGCGCGCCTGCCCGAGGATCACGAATGACCGCTAGCCACGCACGCGGGCTCGGAGACACGAACATCTTGATCTTCCTGGAACGCCTGCCGGCCTCGTCGCTGCCCGCCGAGCTCCTGACCAGCACGGTCAGCCTCGCCGAACTGTCGGCTGGGGTGCACTCGGCGCAAGATGCCGCCGAATGCGCCCGGCGGGTCCTGCGCCTGCAGCGAGTCGAGGCGACATTCAGCCCGCTGCCGTTCGATGCCGAAGCCGCCAGGCAGTACGGGCTCATCGCCGCTGAAGTGATCGCCATGGGCCGCAAGCCCAGGGGCCGGATGGCTGACCTGATGATCGCCGGCATCGCGGCGGCGTACCAGCTTCCGCTTTTCACCACCAACCCCGCAGACTTCCGCGGGCTGGAATCGGTCGTCACTGTCGTCCCAGTTCCCGTCCCGAATGGCTGACCGCTCAACCTGCCCGGAAACCCCGGCGCGGTTACCACTGCGCAACCTGGTTCGCGCCATGATGGGAATTATGCGGGTACTTGTCATCGAGGACGACAGCGAGCTGGCCGACGCGATCGCGGCCGGGCTGCGTCAGGAACAGCTGGCGGTGGACGTCGCGTACGACGGCACGGCGGGACTCGAGCGGGTGCTGTTCACCGACTACGACGTCGTCGTGCTGGACCGTGACCTGCCAGGACGGCACGGCGACGACGTGTGCGCGGAACTGGTGAAGGCCGGGTGCCGCAGCCGGGTGCTCATGCTCACCGCCGCTGCCACGATCGAGGACCGGGTGGACGGGCTGAGCCTCGGCGCTGACGACTACCTGCCCAAGCCCTTCGCGTTCGCCGAACTGGTCGCCAGGCTGCGGGCGCTGATGCGCCGCGCACAGCCGCCGCTCGCCCCGGTGCTTGAGCACAACGACCTGCGGCTGGACCCGGCGCGCCGCACCGTAACCCGGGCGGGGCGGGCGCTCGATCTAGGCCCGAAGGAGTTCGGCGTGCTCGAGTTGCTGCTCGCCGCGCGGGGCCGCGTCGTGTCGGCTGAAGAACTACTGGAGAGAGTATGGGACGAGATGGCGGACCCGTTCACGTCCGCAGTGAAGGTCACGATGAGCCGGCTGCGGCGCAAGCTCGGTGATCCGCAGGTCATCGAGACGATGGCACAGGCCGGCTACCGGATCACGGCATGACCGGCATGACCGGCGTGGTCAAGTTTCCCAGGCGGACCGTGCGGCTCCGCTTCACGCTCCTGTACGCGGGCTTGTTCCTTGTCTCCGCCGCCGGGCTGCTGGCGATCACGTACCTGCTGGTCGCGCGGCAGCTGCCTTCGTCGCTATCGCTGTATACGCACAGCTCGGGCGGCAAGCTGATCGACGGCAGCGCACCGCCCGCGGTGTGCCCGGACCAGGCAGCCGCCCTGCCTCCACCGCAGGACATGACCTCCTGCATGAACCTCCTCGTCCAGCAGAACAACGCGCTGCGCGCCGACGCCCTGGACAAGCTGCTGCTGGAGTCGGGGATCGCGTTCGGCATGATGGCGATCGCCTCCGTCGGTCTTGGCTGGCTGATGGCGGGACGGGTTCTGCGACCGCTGCGAACGATCACCGCGACCGCCAGGCGGGTGTCCGCGAGGAACCTGCACCAGCGGATCGCCATGACCGGTCCAGATGATGAGCTGAAGGAACTCGGCGACACCTTTGACCAGCTGCTCGGCCGTCTTGAGGCCTCCTTCCGCGCTCAGCGGCAGTTCATGGCGAACGCGTCGCACGAACTGCGGACGCCGCTGACCAGGCAGCGCACACTGCTGGAGGTCGCCCTGCGAGACCGGCATGGCACTCATGAGTCGTTGCGGGCGGCCTGCGAGCGAGCCCTGGCCGCCAACGAGCAGCACGAACGGCTGATCGCCGCGATGCTCACGCTGGCGCGCAGCGAGCGCGGCCTCGACCGGTTCGATCCGTTCGACCTCGGCGAGATCACGGAGGAGGCACTGGTATCCAGCCAGGCAGGACCAGACCTGCACATCGTCGCGGACCTTAACCCGGCCCCCGCGCTCGGTGACACCGACCTGGCCGGACGCCTTGTCGCCAACCTCATCGATAACGCGGTCAGGTACAACATCCCCGGCGGCCAGCTGGAGATCGCCACCGGCTTGAGGGGAGGCCGTCCGTTCATCGCGGTCGCGAACACCGGCCCGCACGTCCCACCCGACCAGCTCGGCAGGCTCTTCCTGCCCTTCGAGCGCATGGACGGCCGCAGGGCCGGCGCGGCGGCCGGCGGCCTGGGTCTCGGGCTTGCGATCGTGACCGCCATCGCTGCGGCACACGGTGCGGAACTGCACGCCCAGCCCGGTGAGCAGGGCGGCCTGGCGATAGAGATCCTGTTTGCGCAACGAGAGACATCGTTCGCGGACCTGACCGAGGACAATCTGGTCGGTACCAGCCGATTACGGCAGGCCCGGCCCGAGCTTCCGTCCCGGCGCGGCCAGCGATACCGGCCCGCTGTACGCCGCGGCCGCCTCCTCCAGCGACCGCTCGGCATCGTGCCACGCGACCAGGTGCGTGAGCACCAGCTTCCCCACTCCCGCCTTCGCCGCATGCTCCCCAGCCTCCCGCCCTGACAGGTGCACCCCGGCCGGGTTCCCCGGCACATCGAGGAACGACGCCTCGCACAACAGCAGGTCAGCGCCATCGGCTAGCGCCACCAGCTCCGCCGACTCCCCCGTATCCGCCGAGTAGGCAACGGCCCGCCCGCCATGCTCAACCCGGAACCCGAACGTCTCCACCGGATGGCTCATCCGCGCCGTCGTCACCGTGAACGGCCCGATCTCGATCCGCCCCGCGTCCAGCTCCGCAAAGCTGAACCGCTCCGCAAGCTCCTCATCCACGCTCCCGAAAACCGGCCCAAGCCGTTCGGCCGTCCCTTGCGGCCCGTAGACGGGCAGCGCCGGCAAGGGCCCGCCAGGCCGGTACTGCCGCGCCACCCCGTAAGCCCCCAGGTCAACGCAGTGGTCCCCGTGCAGGTGGCTCAAGCAGACCGCGTCGATCTGCTCGAGCCCCGCATGCCGCTGCAGCGCGCCGAGCGCCCCGTTCCCCAGGTCTATGACCAGCCGGAACCCCTCCGCCTCCAGCAGGTAGCAAGAAGCGGCACTGTCCGCCCGGGGGAAGCTCCCCGCGCACCCCACCACCGTAAGTTCCATAAACCCATTATTCAGAACGCCGGCGGGTCCCCGTCCCCACCCGCCTCTACGCCGCCGGGACCGGCGAGTCCGACCTTGAGCGACGCTGGAATACCAGCGCGTTCGCGGCGGCCGCGGCGGTCAGCAGGGCGGCGCTGATGATCAGGCTGGCGGTCAGGCCGGACCGGAACGAGCCGCCGTCCCCCACCAGCGCGCCGAACAGCGCTACGCCGACCGCTGACCCGACTTGCCGGCTCGCGTTGAGCACACCGCCGGCCAGCCCGGCCTGGGCGCTGGGAACGTTGTCCAGCAATGTGGTGATCAGCACCGGGATGGCCAGGCCGACAACGCCGAATGGGATCAGCAGCAGGGCGATCCGCCACACGGGCCCGGCCCACAGCAGGCCGAGCAGCCCGGCTACCGTCACCAGCAGGCCGGTCACCAGCGGGACGCGGGCACCGGCGCGTGCGGTCAGCCGGGGCGAGGCCACGTTGGTGATCATGATCCCGATCGCCATCGGGACGAACATCAGGCCAGCGGCCAGCGCGGACGCGCCCCGGATCTGCTGGACGTACAGCCCCATCACGAACACGGTCCCGTACCAGGCGGTGTTGACCGCGAACCCGGTGGCCAGGATGGTCAGCGGCGCCCGGCCGCGGAACAGGCCCAGCGGCACCACTGGGGCGGCCACCCGGGATTCGACGCGGCAGAAGACCAGCACCGCAGCGGCCGCGACCACGAACGCCGCCAGTACCCGGGGCGAGGCGTATCCCGCGGTACCGCCCTCGATCATGGCGTAGGTGAGCCCGCCGAGGACCGCGATCGCGGCGAGTTGCCCGCCGATGTCCAGCCCGGCCGGCCGCCGCGGCGACGGCGGCACCCGGACCAGCAGCACCAGCGCTAGCAGGCCCGGGGGGACGTTGATCAGGAAGATGCCACGCCAGCTCCACCCGGTGACCAGCAGTCCGCCGATCGCCGGGCCGAGCGCGATCGCGGCTGAGCCCGCTGTCGTCCACAGCGCTATCGCCCGGGCGCGGCGTGCCGGATCGGTGAATGCCTGCCGGACCAGCGCCAGCGAGGAAGGCAGCATCATCGCCGCCGCGCACCCCTGGACGAACCGCGCACCGGTCAGCACGCCCAGCCCCGGTGCCGCCCCGCATGCGACCGAGGACAAGGTGAACGCCATCACGCCGATCGCGTAGCCGCGCCGGGCCCCGATCCGGTCGGACAGCGCACCGGCGGACAGCAGCAGGGCGGCGAACATCAGCGTGTATCCGTCAACTACCCACTGCAGCCCTGCCGTTGCGGTGTGCAGCTCGCGGCCCATGGTGGCCAGCGCCACATTCACCGCGGATACGTCGATGCTGATCATGAAGAACCCGAGCATCCCGGCCGCCAGGCTGAGGCCGGGGCGGAATGCCCGGGTCGCGGCGCGCTGCTGTTCCCCCGGTACGGTGCAGATTGTCATGATTCCAGCTTGGCGCCGGGAAGCTTTCCGCGGCAGGGCGCGGTTATCTGGGGTGTGACACACCCCGGCAACGGCAACGAGCTCGGCTTCTTCCTGCGCAGCAGGCGGGAGCGCATCTCACCGCTGGACGTGGGCCTGCCTGGCGGGAACTCGCGGCGCCGCACGCCCGGACTGCGCCGCGAGGAGGTCGCCACCCTGGCCGGGGTGTCCATCGACTACTACACAAAGCTGGAACGCGGCCGGGAGCGGCATCCCAGTGGCGCGGTGCTGGACGCGCTGACGGCCGTGCTCCAGCTGAACGAGCCCGAGCGCCAGCACCTGGCCGCACTCGCCGCCCACGTGGCAGGCGCCTACGCGGGCGGCGCGACCGCCCCCCATCCGGCGCTGCCCTGCCTGAGGGAGACGGCCCGGCAGCTGCTGGAGGCGGTACGACCCGCTCCGGCGATCGCGGTTTCCCGTATCAACGACCTGCTGGCCGCCAACCCGGCCGGACTGGCACTGTTCCACGGCCTGGCCGACTGGCCCGCCGAGAACCGGAACCTGAGCCGCTACATGTTCCTGCACCCGGCGGCGCGGACCCTATGGGTGGACTGGGAAGACATCGCCATCGGCCACGTCGCGCACCTGCACGCCGTAGCCGGCCAGCATCCCGACGCACCCGACATCACCGAGCTAGCCAGCGAACTGCAGGCAGCAAGCCCAGACTTCGCCCGCATCTGGGATCGCTACGAGGTCAAACCACGCACTACCGGCGACAAGCACTACCAGCATCCCCTAGTAGGCCGAATGAGCCTCGGCTACGAGAGCCTGCCCCTGGCAGGCACCGACGGCCAGCGCCTAATCATCTACGTGGCCCCACCCGGCACCCCCGACCACGACGCTATGGTCCTCCTAGACCTCCTAGCCCGCACCCCCAACCCCTTGCCTCAGCTGTAGGGGCTGGCTGGTGTAGCGGCAGGCAAGGCGATATGTACTCGTTTGCGGCTTTACGGGCGAGATCCCCGCGTCCCGCCAGCGCCGATCAGACGGAACATCCACGCCTGACGGAAGAAAATGAGCCAGAAACG
>Ga0209530_1000446_pt1 | contig 30099 bp, 20 predicted proteins | sample BlaSpr_A8_Ref_O1_FD_187987 | JGI IMG/M metagenome (GOLD analysis project Ga0209530, IMG submission 187987) | Forest soil microbial communities from Thunder Bay, Ontario, Canada - Black Spruce, Ontario site 2_A8_Ref_O1 (SPAdes) (version 2) | ecosystem: Environmental > Terrestrial > Soil > Boreal...
TACTTCGGTTCTCACCGGGCCAGGATTGGCCGCTCTTGGATATGCGGTGTTCTCAGGCGCTATGGCTGGAGGTCGACTGACAGGCGACTATCTCACTGGGAAGCTGGGACGCGGCCACCTTGTATGTTACGGGGCTCTTTTGGCCGCGGCAGGGCTTGCCTTCGTGTTGTTGTTCGGCAATGCCGGTTGGGCGCTGGTAGGATTTACCTGCGCTGGAGCGGGTCTGGCCACGATTATTCCCAATACATTTGCCGCTGCAGGGAACATCGAAGGCAGTGCACCCGGTCCCAGCCTCGCCGTAGTCACGACGGCTGGCTATGTTGGCTTTCTTACCGGGCCGCCCCTGATAGGGTTTGTCGCGCAGCGTTCGACCCTACGTGCTGCGTTATGGATCCTTGTGGTCTTGAGCGGCTTGAGCGCTTTCGCATCAATCTCAATGAAAAGAACTTCGCCTCTCCGACGAATACCCTGACATCCCGTCTGCCGCAAGACTGATCCGCTCCTTAGTAGACAATTGCTAGTAGAGAGGTTGTAGGCAAGAATCTGACTTGGGAGCTTGCTGCCAGGTGGATATCGCAAAAGAGTATGTAGCCCAAGTCCGGGAGCTGGCGATTACGTACTCATCCGGGGATAGCAGTCCAATTCGCGCCGTCGATGGCATTGGGATCGACATTCGCGCTGGAGAAATTGTCGGAATATTGGGAGAGTCGGGTTGCGGGAAAACCACGCTGGCAGGCGCGTTGCTACGATTGTTGCCGCCAAATGCAAGATACGAGAGCGGGACAATCCTTATTCGTGGCCAGGAACTTCTGAAATTGCCTGGGAAGGAGTTGCAGTTGGTCCGGGGACGGGTAATCTCGCGGATCCCACAGGATCCGGCCCTTGCACTCAATCCCGTAATGACGGCCGGCTCGCAAGTCGGCGAGGTTCTGCGCGCGCATTTGGAAGGTAACGCAAAGCGGCGGCGGATGCGGGTGATGGAATTACTTCGAGAGGTCGGCTTCGATCGGCCGGGCGAAATCTATTCTGCGTATCCTCATCAACTCAGCGGTGGACAGAGGCAGCGGATCGCAATCGCTCAAGCGGTGGCTTGCAGGCCGGCTCTTTTGATCGCCGACGAGCCTACGAGCAAACTGGATGCAACGCTGCAAGCAGGGATAATTGCGCTTCTGTCGCAGATCCGGCAACAACACGGAACGGCGATTCTGGTAATTAGCCACGATCCAGCGTTATTCGCAGGATTTGCCGATCGTATCGCAGTGATGTATGCCGGCCGCATGGTGGAAGTTGGGAGCAGCGCCGAGATTCTGGGGCGCCCATTGCATCCTTATACGCAAGCCCTGGTTCGGCTCATGATGCTTCCTGTCGCCGCGGGATCAAGAACAGGGCCGCGAACGCGGTTTCCCGCGATCGAAGGCGAACCCTTCGACCCGACTTGCACTCCAGTGGGCTGCCGATTTGCCCCGCGTTGCGTCGAGCGGATGGACGTCTGCTCACGCCACTATCCGGGTGAATTTCTGCCCGAGCCTTCACGTCCCGTGAACTGTTTCAAGTACGGGGAGTAAACGGTCAACTTGTTTGCCTACTGACTTGTCAAAAAGCGGAGAACCAATTCAAAACTTGCTCCTCGTAAAAGGGCTCTGCAAGAAATATATCCGGGGAGGTTTGTGGCGGAAACGCGTGCCCGTCGCCGCCGTAAGCAATGTCGATTTCGCGATTCCGCGCGGGCAAACCTTGGCGCTGGTCGGCGAATCGGGGTCGGGAAAATCGACCATAGCGCGATGCGTTACCCGCCTGGAACGGCCCGACTCCGGACAGATTCTGATTCAGGACACAGACATCGCCCAGCTGCGTCCTCGCGACCTGCTTCCTTTTCGCTCCGGTATCCAGATGGTGTTTCAGGATGCGGTTACCGCGATGAACTCGCGCTTTTCGGCTCTGGAAGTGATCGAGGAGCCTTTGCTGATCGATGCCCGGATCAATGATCGGAACGATGCTCGGATCCATGATCGGATCGACGATCGCGCGATCTATGGTCGCCGCAACCGGGAGAATCGTTGCGAATTGGCGCACGCCTTGATGATCGAAGTAGGGATCTCTCCCGATTGGATGCACCGATCGATACTCCATTTCAGCGGCGGACAACGCCAGCGGCTTGCGCTGGCGCGGGCACTCGCTTTGCGCCCGCAGCTGCTGGTTCTGGATGAGGCACTTTCAGGACTTGACCTGTCGACCCAGGCTCAAATCGCCAACCTATTGATCGACCTGCAAGCGTCTCGTTCTCTCACTTATCTTTTGATCTCTCATGATCTAGCGCTGGTCGCACGGCTGGCTGACACGATCGCCGTTATGTCTGAAGGAAAAATGGTCGAAGGCGGCCCAACTCAGCAAGTGATTTCCAGCCCCAACCATGCGGCGACGAAGAAACTGCTGGCGGCGGCGAACACCGCCGCATCGAATCTGGCGGCAATCACCGGCGGTGTTGCGTGAGTTATATCGCTCGCAGACTGGTGCGCGCAGTTCTACTACTGATAGGAGTGTCGGCGCTCTGTTTCTTGTTCACCGAAATGGCGCCCGGAACTTTCTTTGACGAAATGCGGATGAACCCGCAGATTTCTCCGGAAACGATTTCGGCGCTGCGATCTCGCTACGGTCTGAACCAACCCTTGCTGGTGAGATACGGGCGGTGGGTGCAGTCCGCACTACACTCCGATCTTGGCTATTCCATTGCTTACAACGTTCCCGTCGCCCCATTGTTGTGGAGCCGGGCGAAAAATACTCTGCTGCTCACTATTACGGCGCTTCTGCTGACGTGGCTGATCTCCGTTCCGGTAGGAGTGTGGGCGGCCAGCCAGCGCGGCGGCCTATTGGACAGGGCGGTCACGCTTTTGAGTTCGTTTCTGATTTCCGTGCCAGAACTTGTGATTGCCGTTGGGCTGCTCGCAGCCGTGGTTCGTTGGCGAATTCTGCCGATCGGGGGAATGCGGTCATCTGATGTCGAGGGCCTATCTACATCGGGGAAGCTGCAAGACTTGTTACTTCATCTGGCCCTGCCGACTGTGATCCTCGTGCTTGGCGAAACGGCTGTGATCGTGAGGCATGTTCGCTCCAGCGTTCTTGAAGTGCTGGACGCTCCGTATGTCCAAGCCGCGTGCGGGTTCGGAATCAAGCCAAGGAGAGTCCTTTTCCGGCACGCATTGCCGGTTGCGGCCAACCCTGCCGTTTCGCTTCTGGGATTTTCTCTGGCTGGACTCCTCAGCGGATCGATGATGGTTGAGGTGGTATGTGGATGGCCTGGATTGGGGCCTTTGATGCTCGAGGCGACGCTCTCCCGGGATCTCTACCTCGTCATCGGGGGGATTATGTTCTCGTCGCTATTCACACTCGGCGGCGGCATGATTGCCGATATCCTATTACTCGCATTGGATCCTCGAATTCGAAGAGAGGGATCGGATGCGCAGTAAAACAGCGATTTTGATTGCCGCACTCGCAGGAGTACATATCATCCTGCTATTTGCAGGGTTTATTGCGCCCTACGATGCAGCCACCCAATACCGCGAACTGCCTTACGCTCCGCCCACGCGCCTACACTTCAAAGACGCCTCTGGATTCCATTTGCGTCCGTTCGTCTACGCTTCGAAGCTTGTGTTGGACGGAGACCAAGCCGGAACTTATCAGGAAGACAGGACCCACGCTTATCCCGTTCAGTTTTTGCTTTACGGTTCGAGTTACCGGCTTCTGGGGCTTCACGGAGCAAGTCTGCATTTGTTCGGCGTGGTCGAGCCAGCAAAAATCTTAATTCTTGGAACGGACGGTTACGGACGGGATGAATTTTCTCGCGTTCTGTTCGGCGGCCAGATTTCGGTTGCGGCCGGGCTAACAGCAACTTTGATCGCCCTGCTGGCAGGAGGCATACTCGGTAGCATCGCTGGTTATTATGGGCGCTGGATTGACGAGTCGTTGATGGGAGTGACCGAGCTTTTTCTTTCTTTGCCCTGGCTCTATTTCCTGCTGGGCGTGCGCGCCTTCTTGCCTCTGCATCTCAGCGCGCTGCGCACTTTTTTTCTTTTGACCAGCGTGATCGGATTGATTGGATGGGCTCGGCCGGCCCGGCTGGTGCGAGGAATTGTTCTCAGCTCGCGAAACCGCAACTATGTTCTAGCAGCGCGTGGCTTTGGCGCATCCGATTTCTACATTCTGCGGCGGCATATCATGCCGCAAACCTTCGGAGTGCTGCTCACTCAGGCGGCGTTGCTTGTTCCTCAATATATTGCCGCCGAAGTAACGCTCTCGTTTTTTGGCCTCGGCGTCAGTGAGCCGGTGCCTAGCTGGGGCAACATGTTGAGTGCTCTGCAGCAGTACAGCGTCCTGGTCTCTTATGGTTGGCTTCTGGCGCCGGCAGGAGCGTTGATCATTACTTCCGTACTCTACGGTTATCTCGCCGATACACTCCATTCCGGCTAGAATTTTAAACAATCCTAGGTCACCTTTCTGTGGGGTTACGAGGTCGATATGAAGCGAATTACTGGCCTAACCCTGCTACACGTGTGTCTACTTGCCGGTGCATGTTTTGCCGCAAAGGTTATTCCGGAACCAGCGAAGCCCGGAGAAGAGCTGGCGCGCATGCCTGATGTCTCAGGCCGCTATGGCGGACACTTGACCATTGGCGAACGCTCCGAACCGAAGACGCTCAACCCGGTTACTTCAACCGACGCGGTTTCGCGCGAGGTAATCGGGCGCCTCATGGGCGATCTGATTGACATTAACCGATCTTCGCAACAAACGGAGCCCGCGCTGGCGAAATCCTGGAAAATATCTTCCGACGGCCGGACCTTTACCCTGCAACTCCGCAAGGGAATTCGCTTCTCCGACGGCGTTCCCTTCGATGCCGACGATGTAGTTTTCTCCTTCGGCGTCTACATGGACGAGGCTGTGGACTCGCCGCAGCGTGACCTGCTGATCATCGACGGCAAGCCCATCGCGGTCAGCAAAGTCGATCAGTATACCGTGCGATTCGTATTGCCGCGTCCCTACGCGGCCGCCGAGAGGTTGTTCGACGGCCTCGCCATGCTGCCGAAACACCTGCTCGAAAAGCCTTATCGCGAAGGACATTTCGCACAGGCATGGTCCTTGAATGTGCAGGCTTCTGAGATAGCCGGACTGGGTCCGTTCCGGCTCAAAGAATATGTGCCGGGGCAGCGAATCGTGGTGGAGCGAAATCCTTTTTATTGGAAGGTCGACAAAGAAAACCAGCGGCTGCCGTATCTGGACGAACTCGTATTTCTGTCCGTGGGCACGGAAGATGCGCAGGTGATGCGCTTTGAGGCCGGGGAAACTGACATCGTCAGCCGGCTCAGCGCGGAGAACTACAACCTGCTCGCGCGTGAGAAAGTCCGCAATGCTTTACAACTCGCTGACATGGGGCCAAGCCTCGAATTTAACTTTCTGGTGTTCAACCTGAACGATCTCGGCGGGAAAAAACTCGACGAGGTTGCGGGCAAGCAGATATGGTTTCGCGATTTGAAGTTTAGGCAGGCAATCTCGGCCGCGGTAGATCGAGATTCAATCGTCAGCCTCGTCTACGGCGCGCGTGGGACGGCATTGTGGGGCAATGTTGGACCCGGCAATAAGCTGTGGATCAATCAGGCGATTCCGCATCCCACGCGATCAATCGAGAGAGCTCGCGAGCTACTGAAGTCGGCTGGGTATGGGTGGAACTCCACGGGCCAGTTGCTGGACCCCCGCGGGCAGCCGGTGGAATTCTCAATCATGACCAGCTCATCCAACAGCCAGCGTATGAAGATGGCCACTCTCATACAGGATGACCTGGCGCACCTCGGCATGCAAGTGCATATAGTTCCACTGGAATTTCGCGCCGTGGTTGATCGGATATTTCAGAGCTTTGATTACGATGCGGCGATCATGGCGCTGGGTGGCGGAGATGCGGACCCAAACCCGGAGATGAATGTATGGGCCTACGCGGGAACATCGCATTTATGGCACCTCGGCGAAACTAAACCGGCGACCGACTGGGAACGCGAGTTGGACCAACTGATGCAGCAACAGATGGTCACGCTTGACTATGCTCAGCGCAAGAAGTTATATGATCGCGCGCAACAATTGATCGCCGAAAATCTGCCGTTTATTTTCCTGGGAACGCCCAACATTCTTGCCAGCGCGAACAGCCGCGTTGGCAACTTCCACCCCGCGGTGCTCGACCCTTACACCTTGTGGAACGCGGACCAGCTTTACGTTCGCGGTCCGGCCATGGAGAATGCCGGCATTCGATGACCGGAGCGGCCACAGGGAGGCAGAAAGAGCAGCCAGCGGATTCTTCTGACGACGCGCGCCTGATTGGCCGTTGCCTACAGGGCGATCAGCAAGCCTGGTCGGCGTTAATTGATAAGTACAAAAACCTCATCTACTCAATCCCAATCAAGCTTGGTATGTACCAGGATGCAGCGGACATTTTTCAATCGGTGTGTGTGGACCTGCTTTCGGAGTTGCCGCGGCTCCGCGACCATCGTGCGCTTCCGAAATGGCTGATGCAGACTTGCTATCACAAGTGTCTCCGCCACCAGCGCACCGCCGATAGACTGGTGGAGCTTGAACCGGAGGGCCCGGACGGCGCAGCTGGGCTCACTGCCGATGCCAACGATCTTCCCGAGCGCATGCTGGCACAACTCCAGCAGGAACAAATGCTCCGCGACGCTGTTTCCGAGTTGCCGGAAAAGTGCGAGCAGATGGTCCGCTTGCTTTTCTTTGAGCTTCCCCCGCGGCCTTACGAGGAAATCGCGGACCAGTTGGGCATGGCGACTGGTTCGATTGGGGCGATCCGAGCCCGTTGCCTGGCACAGCTCAGAAAACTCCTTAAAAAGAGAGGCTTCTGAATGAGCGTCCAAGCGGTTCAGAAGACCGAATCGGATGCCATCATCGAGCGCCTGCTCGCGCTTGAGGATGCCGTCAGCCGCGCTCTGTTGGTCACACAAAACCCTGGTGCGGCGTGGGAGGAAATCGTAACCGTCCTCACCGAGAGGGTTTGGCAAGAAGTTCGCATCGATACGCATCATGCCAGGAAACTGGCGGATACCGCTTTGAATGTTGCCCAAACTCTCGGTACGCCAAGCCTCATCGCCCGAAGCTTCCGGGCAAAAGCAAATGCCATGTACGCGCTCGACGAACACGGGGAAGCTATTCATCTGCATGCGGAGGCCGTCGCTCTATTTGAACAAACGGGGGAAGAGCTTGAACTTGCACGCACGCTGAGCGGCTCGATTCAGTCCTTGCTGTTGTTGGGCCGGTACGATGAAGCGCTGGCAGCGGGGGCGCGCGCCAGTGCGATCTTCCGGCGGCAAGGCAACACTCGCCGGCTAGCTCGGCTGGAAATCAATATTGGAAACATCTATCACCGCCAGGACCGATTCACCGAGGCGCTCGGATATTACGAGCGCGCCTACGAGCAGATGCTGGCTCACGACGATGCCGAAGGGCTGGCAGCGGTTCTGAGCAATATGTCGTTGTGCCACATCAGCCTGAACGATTTCTCCGAAGCGCTGGAGCTGCACCAAGTTGCTCGTCGGCACTGCGAACAGAAGAACATGCCGATTCTGGTGGCCTACGCCGACTACAACATTGCCTACCTGCATTTCCTGCGCGGAGAGTACGGGCGGTCGATCCAAATGCTGCGGGATGCGTCCGTCAGCGCCAAAAAAGCAAATGATGCCTACCAACTTGCGCTCTGCAATCTTGACCTGTCCGAGATTTATCTTGAATTGAATCTGAGCGCCGAAGCCGGAGAACTAGGACGGGCAGCGAACGAAGCCTTTCACAAGCTAGGCTTCGGCTACGAAGCCGCCAAGGCTTTGGGGTTTGCCGCCATTGCCGCAAGCCGCCAGGGGCAGGCATTTGAAGCCGTCAAACTGTTCACCACGGCCAAAGAAATGTTTGTTCGCGACCAGAACCAGGTTTGGCCCTCCTTAATTGACCTGTACCAGGCGCTGGTATTGTTCACCGAGGGCCGGCTGTTTGAGGCGAGGCGGCTCTGTTCGGCGGCGCACGGCTTCTTCCGAACTTCGCCGATGCGGGGCAAAGCGGTCCTGGCGGAGCTCTTGCTGGCGCGAATCGCGCTACGGCTCGGCGATGCACGCCTCGCTCGGCAGCATTGCCAGAGTGCGCGGGAGGGTCTGGAGAATCTGGATTCACCGACGCTCCTCTACCAGGCGGAGTTTCTGATGGGCGAGGTCGAGCGCACAACTGGAAATGAAGACGCCGCCTACGAAGCTTACCGCCGAGCCCGTGTTGCGATCGAGGGTCTGCGCAGCAGCCTGCGAGGAGGAGAGCTGAAGATCGCTTTCTTCGAGAACAAACTTGAAGTCTACGAGAACCTGGTCGACATTTGCCTGCGCCGTCCGAATAGTTTTGCGGAGGCATTCGCCTACATCGAACAAGCAAAGTCCCGCACGCTGATCGATCTCCTCAACCAGCCCGTACACGTCCCTACCGCGGCCGATCCTGGTCAAAGCGAACTGGTGCGATCAATCCGCAACCTCCGGGAAGAATTGAACTGGTACTACAACCTCATTGAGCGTGAACAACTGCGCCCAGAGGAGCGCTCGCAGGAAAGAGTGCAGCAACTCGAGCAGCAGGCCCGTTCGCGGGAAGCCGATTTTATGCGAGCCATAAAAGAGGCCACAGTTGCCGAGGCGAACCAAGCCGGCGTACAGGTTTCCTCCACCATGTCGATGGAGCAAATTCGGACGGCGCTTCCTAGCGACACCGCGCTGGTGGAGTTTTTTTGCGCGCACGATCGCAACATCGCGTGTGTGCTAACCCGCGACAACCTTCATATCTGTCCGGTTACAGTGCAAACGCGAATTCAAAAGCTGCTTCAGCTTCTGCAATTCCAGATGTCAAAATTTCGCCTTGATGCCCAGTATGTTGCTACCTTCAGCCAGACGTTGCTGGAATCAACCCAGGCGAATCTCAAGAGCCTGTACCAAGAGCTAATCGCACCCATCCGGCACCTGCTGGAAGTTCGGCATATCGTTTTTGTACCGCACGGATTGCTTCACTATGTTCCCTTTCATGCCTTGCATGATGGCGAGTCGTACCTGATTGATCGATTCGCGATTTCTTACGCCCCTAGCGCGAGCGTTTACGCGCACTGCCAGACCAAGCCGGTTACCGCCGCCGGGGATCCCCTCATCCTCGGTGTGCCCGACGAACGAACGCCCGCCATCCGCGAGGAGGTGGAGGCGCTGGCTCGAATCTTGCCGAACGCGAGGCTATTTCTGGGCGATGCTGCTACGGAAGATGTGTTGCGAACTCACGGGCCGCAGAGCAAGTCCGTGCACATCGCGACCCACGGATATTTTCGCCAGGATAACCCGATGTTTTCCTCCATTCGTCTGGGATCATCGCATCTCAGCCTTTACGACATGGCTCATCTGCAACTACCGGTTGAATTGGTCGTGCTTAGCGGCTGCGCCACTGGATTAAATGTGGTCACACCAGGGGACGAACTGCTCGGGCTGGTCCGGGGCCTGCTGCAGGCGGGTGCTCAGTCACTTGTCTTGAGCCTCTGGGATGTCAACGACGACAGCACGAAAGAGTTCATGATCCAGTTCTACACCCGGCTGCAACAAGGGCATTCGGCAGCGGTAGCCATGCAAATGGCGTCCATTCGCCTGCGGGAGCAACGCCCCCATCCTTACTACTGGGCTCCTTTCTTATTGATAGGAAAGGGGTAACGCAAATCAAATTTTATTCAAGCGTCTCTGTATTTTATGACCTCCTGCCGTCCCTTTTGTAGTAACCCCCCAAAGTTTTGCATTAAACCCCCAAAGCACAGTGAGGATCGGAATGGATCACTTTTCAGAGCAGTCTTGGTCTGATTTTGTCCGCGGAGTCAGCGCGGCCGAGATTAGCGGAAACATCAGGACACATCTCAGCACGGGCTGCCCGAAATGCAAGACAGACATAGATGTCTGGAGCCAGATCCGAAAACTGGCGAGTGAGGAAGCTGCCTTTACCCCGCCGGAGAATCTGGTGCACCTGGTGAAGGTGGGCTTCGCCGGCAGAGAGCCCCAGCCAAAGAAACGGACTCTCGCCAACATTATTTTTGATAGCTTCGCCCAGCCATTGCCGGCGGGCGTGCGTAGCGGTGGACCGAATATATGGCAAGTCATCTGTGAGGCTGAAGGTCTGATGGTGGATTTACGTTTTGGGCGTCGCGCTCACGGCAAGGTAGTGCAGCTAACCGGCCAGGTGCTTGACAAGCAAGCAGTCCAACCCCGGCAGAACGTAGCCGTCGATCTATCAACCGATGAAGATCAGTTGCTTGGAACAACCGTGGCCAATGCTTTTGGAGAGTTTCAGATGGAGTTTGAAGCGAAGGAGTTCGTCTGGTTGTCGATCACGGCGGGGAGCCGCAATACGGTGTGGGTTCCACTGACGATCTTGCGATAAAGGTAACCAAATGCAGTAACCAAAGAAAGCAGAACAAGTAACGTCAGAGAGAGTACGGGTGTAAGTAGAAAGCACGAAGGTTCTACCCTACACTCGCAATTGGAACACGGTCAAAAGGGGAAAACGATGGGCAACTTACAATCCAATACCGGTCTTAGGAAAGCGGGCCTGGTGGTGTGCCTGCTGGTACTGCTGATCACTTTTTGCGCTCCCCCGGCGCAGGCACAAACACGCTTGATCGTGCGCGACTCGCTCGGACTGCCGGGCCTCAACCTGACTTGCTTGCTGATGGGCTGCAAGGTCGTCACTGGCCTGGGCGACCCCAACGGGCAGCTCTTTCTTGTAACTTTGCCCCCTATCCTAAATCCAGTAACGTCCCTGCTCCGCCTCAGTCTTGAGACAGGCATTCTGGATGTGGAAATTGATCAGACCGTGACTTCGGAGCCGGCATATGCCTTCTCCGACCCTTCGTATCTAACCGACGAGGCGCCGACTTCGTATTACGGCGCGACTGTTTGGCACGGCTACATCGCGCAGCCCGCCAATCAACTGGTGCGCACGGCCCAAACGCAAGCGGCATTTAATGTTAACGGCGCCGGAGCGACGGTCGCGGTCATCGATACCGGCGTCGACCCCACCAATCCTGTTCTGAAGAATGTTCTGGTCAACGGCTACGACTTCACCACCAACACCAGCGGCGGTTCGGAGATGAACGACGTGCCAGCCAATCCGAATTTGAGTGAAGCGCAACCCGCAACGCTCGATCAGCGAACAGTCGCTGTGCTCGATCAGCGCACCGTGGCAGTACTGGATGGCACCTCGTATTCCGACTTTGGCCACGGGACTATGACCGCCGGCCTCGTGCATCTGGTTGCTCCCGAAGCCAAGATCATGCCGCTCAAGGCGTTCACCGCGGCCGGCACCGCATATGACTCCAACATCCTGCGGGCCATTTACTATGCCGTGAGCAACGGCGCCAAAGTAATGAATATGAGCTTCAACTACTCGAGCTATTCCGCCGAACTCGCGACCGCGATCAAATATGCGAATAGCCGCGGCGTGATTTCTGTTGCATCTGCGGGCAACAGCGGCGAGCACACGATGGTTTATCCGGGCGGGCTCCCTGGAGTCATCGACGTCGCATCCACTTCGAATCTCGATGTTCAGTCCACGTTTACGAACTACGGCGTGCCGCCAGTATTCATGGCTGCGCCGGGAGAAGGCGTCGTCACCACCTATCCCTGGGGAACCTATGCCGCTGGATGGGGCACATCGTTCAGCACCCCGCTCGTAGCCGGCACGGCAGCTCTCATGTTGGGGACTAACGGTAAATGTTCTAGCCAAACTGTTCCCCTCGGTCTGGCGGATGCCCACTACATCGGAAATGCGAATCTCGGTTTCGGACGTCTGGATACTTATCAGGCGGTCGAGACCTGCCACCTGTTTTAACCAGGAGTCAGCGCGGAACGCGAGTGCACGACAAAATGGCGACAACCCTAAATTCTGGTCTGGATCTGTCTGGGCTCGTGCTTCGCGTTAAGGAATTGGAAGAGCAGCATCTGACTTTCCGCAATTCCGTGGTTTGTGCGTTTAACCAGATGCTCGACCTGAAGGACATCAACACCGGAGTCCATAGCACGCGCTTAGCGGAATGGGCGTTGCGCGTGGCCCGCAAGATGGAGATTCCGGAGGAGGGCCTCTACCAGGTAGAAGTCGCCGCTCTGCTTCACGATGTCGGCAAGATCGGCGTGCCCGACGCAGTCCTTAAAAAACCGGGCCCGCTCACGTCCGAAGAGCGTGGGCTCATCAATCGCCATCCGGAATATAGTTGGTCAATCCTGCGCCTTTTCCCCGGCCTCGAAGAAGCGAGTTTGTATGCTTTGCACCACCACGAGAGCGTGGACGGGAGTGGCTACCCTGCCGGGCTAAAAGGCAATGACATACCGCTGGTTTCGCGAATCATTTGCGTGATCGACGCTTTCGACGCAATGATCTCAAATCGCTGCTACCGGCAAGGCCTTGCGCACACCGAGGCGATCGCGCGCCTGCTCCACAGCGGCGGTACCCAGTTCGATCCTACGGTTTTGCACGCGTTCATTCCGATTGCCGAGTCGGAAGCTGCTGATGTCTTTGCAGCCGCCGGGACGAGCATGTCAGCCGTATTGTAGGCGGCGATCTCCGCTACCGGGCGCACGCAATTGACAACTGCTGAAACGCTCGCAGATACTGCAATCTGGCATGTAGGATGCAACGGCAGGTTCGCCGAAGGGCAATGCCCACCTACGATCTCATCGTGGAGGTCTACATGCCCAATCTAGAGAATCTCAAAAAGCAAGCCAAGCAGATATTGCGCTGGCATCGCGAACACCACTATCCCGTCGCCGCACAGATCCGCGAGCATTCGCCTCGTTTCCTGAATATGCCCGACTCCGAAATTCTTGCGGCGAGCTTTAAGCTCAGCGATGCGCAAGAAATGGTCGCAAGACAGCAAGGCTTCGAGAGTTGGAGAGCCCTTAAAACCGGACTTTCCGCCACGTCGCTCAAGCTAAAATTGCCGCCGCTGAAAGCCACGATTGTTGGTGCAGAGCCGCAACTATTCGTGACCAATATCAAGAGGTCCTGCGAATTTTTCCGTGAGCGGTTAGGTTTTACGCTAGTGTTCAGTTACGGCGAACCTCCCTACTATGCGCAGGTGGGTCGCGACGCGGCGCGCCTGAATCTAAGGTGCGTCGAGCGAACAGTAATCGAGTCGACGGTTCGCGATCAGGAAGAACTGTTGGCGGTATCGATGACCGTCGCTACAGCGGACGAGATCAAGCTACTGTTTCTTGAGTTTCAGTCCGCTGGTGTTGCCTTTCACCAGACACTAAAGAAGCAGCCTTGGGGCGCTAAGAATTTCATTGTCAAGGATCCGGATGGCAATCTGCTGCTGTTTGCCGGACCCGCAAACTGACAGCTACCCTGCCGAATTGTACTGGTCGGGATTGTCGTTATAGTCGCGCATGATAGTCGCGCATGGGCAAAGCCCGAGCCTTCAATCGCGTGGTTTATACTCGCCAGTCGATCTTTCCCCGGTCGAGCCTCGGGAATTCTGGAGACGTTTATTTATGTCGAGACGTTTGTTATTGCATTTGTTCCGAGTAGTTCTAGCGAGTTTGTTAACCCTGGTTGCGTGCGGCGTTCAGTCGGTGGGCCAGGCATATCCTGAGGGGAAGATTTTTGGGGGCTACTTCGAGGAATGGGGAGTTCAATACGCTGGTTACAATATTGCGGACTTGCAAAGAAATGGCGTGGCGGATGAACTGACGCACTTGATCTACGCCTTCGGCAATGTTACCCCGACTACTCCGCCGGCGTGCGCGATTGCCGATCCCGTGGCCGCTTACCAGAATCCTAACGTGCCCAGTGTGAACGGCAATCCCTACACTGCACCCCTTTATGGAAATTTTGGTGCGATTCAACAACTCAAGGAATTGCATCCCACACTAAAAGTGTTGATCTCTTTGGGCGGGCAGGCGGGTAACGTTGCCGGGTTTGTGACCGCCGCAGCCACCCCGGCGGGACGCGCCGGGCTCGCGTCCTCCTGCATTGACATGTTTGTTAAAGGGAATGTTGCTGCAGGCGTTACCGCTCCCGGCTTATTTGACGGCTTCAATATCGATTGGGAATTTCCCGGTCCGGCGGACAAACAGAACTTCACCGCTCTGCTGAAAGAGTTCCGCACGCAACTAAATACACTCTCGAAAACGACGGGCAAGAAATATGTCTTGACGTTCGATTCGCCGGCGAACCCCAAAAAATATATCAACATCGATCTGAAAGCCGCCGCTGCGCAAGTGGATTTCCTCACCATTGACGGCTACGACTACGCCGCACCAGACGATAAACAAACCAATGAGTCATCCACGCTGTATGACGGTGCGGCGGACCCTGTGTATGCGGACGATCGATACATCGATGTGACCGTTAAGGCCTATCGCCGCGCCGGCGTACCGGCGGCGAAGTACACCATGGGATTGCCGTTGTATGCCGTTGGCTGGACGGGCGTTGCTAACGTGAACCACGGCTTGTATCAGAGCGCAACCGGCCCTGCTCCAGTCCCATTGGCTGACGGTTCGGGATTGTGCGCGAAGCCGGATAAAGCTAATCCCTCGCCTGGCTGCGACACGGTGCTCACCGCGGGATTTGCTACCTATTCGACCATTCAGAATCTTACAAAGTACGGGTACATCCCTTGGTATGATTCGTCCCGTGTTGGTGCAACGCTCTTCAATCCGGCCACTGCAACTTTTTATACCTATGACAATCCGGCTGCCGTGGCGAAGAAAACGGCCTATATCAGGAAGCACAAGCTCGGCGGCGCCTACGTGTGGGCGCTGAATGATGATGACGCCGGGGCATCCCTGACCAAAGCGATCGCGGCGGGGCTGAAATAAATGAGATTTCGGTGTGCAGCCGACTCTATTACGCGGAGCCAACCGAAGCTTCCACGATTGTTTTAGCCGACGATAGCAATCACCACCACTCGCGAGATTTAGTGGGTGCGATGGCAATATGATCCCGCACCATGTTCGCTTTTCGTAACAAGATCGCTCCTGAATTGCCTTTTTTTCACACACCAACAGAAACCTGCTACGCCGCTTCCATGCTCCACGCCTTCTAGGGATTAGCGCCTGCCGTGTCTGAGTTGTAGTTCGGATTGCGGAACAGAAAAAAGATTTTTTGGTCGCGCTGCGTAAACGGAGTACCTTTCATCGCATTAGTGCTATAGAGCAGTCTGGGAACTGTGAAACCTCCATGACTGCTGAAGATGAGCACTGCAAATAGCTGACTTTCACGACGCGGAGTCCGATGTAACCGCCGTAGGACTCTTTCCTCAACCACCCAACCGCGGGCGGAACGCTCTGGTACGTCCCCCGAACCAAGGAGCCACGATGAAGCGAGCTTTACTTTTCTCTTCCCTGCTATGCGTCTTTGTTCCGCTTTCGCTGTTGGCGCAGGCATCAGTCACCCTTAGCCCGTCGAGTTACAATTTTGGAAGCACGCCGGTCGGCACAGGTACCGCGTGGGAAACCTTCACCCTCGCGAACAGCGGCAGCTCTGCCGTAAGCATCAGCAGCGTCACGGTCAGCGGCCCATTTGTGGTATCCAGCAATTGCGGATCATCGGTAGCCGCCAACGGTTCGTGTCCTATTTATGTGTATTTCGCCCCTACCGCATCGGGCGCGGCCAGCGGCACATTGACCGTGATCGACAGCGCCACACAGACGGCCGCGCTCAGTGGAACGGGCGGAAGCGGCGGCGGCACCTGCGCAACTTCTCCCAATGCGCCTACAGGTCTGGCCGCCTCCGGCACAACCAGTTCGGGCACGAGTCTGAGCTGGAATGCGGTTACTCCTCCCACGAGTTGCACAATCAGCAATTACGCCATTCTCGAGAATGGATCTTCGATTGGAACCACATCTGGAACGACGTTTGCGGTCAGTGGACTTTCGGCATCCACGACTTATAGCTTCACGGTTGAGGCAATGGATGCGAACGGTGCATCCGCTCCAAGTTCAGCTGCAAGCGTAACGACCCTAGCCAGCGGGGGCGGCGGCTCCTGCGCCACGCCATGGAGTGCTACTCAGGTTTACACCCAAGGCATGACGGCAAGCCTGAGCGGAGAAAACTACGTTGCAAATTACTGGACGGAGAACAACAATCCTTCCACCAACAATGGCGGAGCGGGCAGCGGCGAACCATGGACGGCGACTGGTGCTTGTTCGAGTTGCTCGGCCGCGCCATCGGTTCCGACAGGATTAGCAGCCTCCGGCACGACGCAATCCACCACAAACCTAAGCTGGACCACAGTCACTCCTCCCGCGGGATGCACGGTGAGTTATAAGGTCCTGCAAAGTTCGACCGTAATCGCAAGCCCAACCACAAACTCCGATGCCGTAACCGGTCTCACGCCCTCGACTACTTACAGCTTCTCAGTAGAGGCAACGGACTCGGCCGGCACATCAGCCGCAAGTTCAGCGGTGAATGTGACGACACTGGCAAGTTCGTGCACCACTAAGCCAAGCGCTCCTACAGGCTTGGCGGCCTCGGGCACGACCGATTCCAGCACAAACCTGAGCTGGACCGCAGTCACGCCTCCCAGCGGATGTACCATCACCAACTACACGGTGTTGCAGAATGGGACCGCGGTTGGAACCACAACTACCACGTCCTATACGCCGGGCAACCTGTCTCCTTCGACCAGCTACAGCTTCACGGTTGAAGCGACGGACTATGCAGGCACATCTGGCGCCAGTTCGGCCGTCAACGTGACGACAACTGCGCTTACTAATTTGTTCATGGGTGGATGGTATGAAGAGTGGGGCACCTACTATGCCAACTACAACGTTGCGCAATTGCAGTCGAATGGCGTAGCCGGCGTGCTGACGCACATCATCTATGCCTTTGCCAAACCGGTCGCGAACGGCAGCACCGTGAGTTGCGCGCTCGCCGATTCCTACGCCGATTACCAGAAGGTTGTCCCGCAGGTGACTGGCGCGACTCCAGCCGTGGCTCCGTTACAAGGGAACTTCGGTGCGCTGGTGCAACTCAAGCAACTCAATCCCAACCTGAAAGTGTTGATCTCGATTGGAGGATGGAATCCACCCACCTACAACACGCTCTTCGACCAGGCAGCCAGCACGGAGGCGCAGCGTCAGGCTTTCGTGAGTTCGTGCATCAACATGTTCATCCAGGGAAACATCGCCTCGGGTGTCTCAACCGGGACTCTCTTCAACGGCATTGACCTTGACTGGGAGTTCCCCAACGCAAACGACACGGCCAACTTCACTGCGTTGTTGACCGAGTTCCGCAACGAACTGACTACGTTGACGGGAACCACCGGCCAAACGTATCAGTTGTTGGCCGATCTGGCTGCGGGCCCATCAACTCCGGGCGCAGCAGCGGATTCGGGCAACGATGGCGGTTATAACACCATCGACATCCCCGCAGTCGCGGCGGAATTGAACTACATGAACATCGACGGCTATAACTATGCCGGAGATTGGTCCAACGCCACCAATGATGCATCTGCGTTGTACGATGAAACCGCCAACCCACTGTACGGAACGCCGGCGGACGATATCGACGCTACCGTGCAGTACTATCTGGCGCAGGGCGCGCCGCCGGCCAAGTACACCATGGGATTCCCGCTCTATGGCGCGGGATGGGCCGGAGGCCTGACCTCGACCAACGGTGGGATGTACCAGAACGCCACCGGAGTTACGGATCCGACTGGAGTTCTCACTCCAAACGGAACTTCTCCGGTGCCTAACGCCAATGGTGTAGGAAATTGCTCGACGGGTGATAACCAGTCCAGTCCGGCAGCAGGATGCGACGTCCTGTTGACCGACGGCCTGGCCACCTACGGGACCATCGTCAACCTGTTGAGCAACGGATTCACGCCGAGTTACGACTCCACTCGCTGCGCGGCGCGTATGTTCAACTCAACCACCTCCACCGTATTTAGCTATGACAATGCTACTTCGGTGCAGTGCAAGGTGAACTTCATCAAATCGCAAGGTTTCGGCGGGGGCTACGTTTGGGCGTTGAAAGACGACGACTCGAATTCAGACCTGACCAAAGCCATTGCCGGCGACCTCAATCCTTAGAGATTTGGCACTGGCAATAAACAACAAAAGCAGGCCGATCTGTAAATCGGCCTGCTCTTTTTACTTTTTATCCTGGAGATCATCAAAAAATCCTGCCCCAAAAGTTGGCTATTGCAATGTTCCGCTATATAGCTCTATACTCCGGCGGTTCGTACTTTACGAATTCTGGAGGCATTTTGCTATGTCAACCGATTCCCTGCCCCGCCTGCTCCGAGCATTTTTGCTGACGTTATTGGCCCTCGTTGCATGCATCTCTTCCTCGTCCGCACAATTCCAGAGTCACGAAAAGATTCTCGGAGGATATTTCGAGGAGTGGAGTATCTACTACGCCGGCTACAACATTGCGAACCTGCAACAGAATGGTGTTGCCGATAAACTGACGCACCTTCTCTACGCTTTTGGCAATGTGACGACAACTCCGGCTCCGGCCTGCGCCTATGCAGATACGTGGGCTGACTATCAATCTCCGTATCTGCCCAGCGTCAATGGTACTGCTTACTCCGGGCCTCTTTATGGAAACTTTGCAGCCATCCAGCAACTCAAGGGACTTCATCCCAATCTGAAAGTGCTGATGTCGTTGGGTGGAGCGTCGGCCACCAATACCGCGGCGTTCGTCACTGCCGCGAGTACCGCTGCTGGACGCCAAGCTCTTGCCGCTTCCTGCATCGATATGTTTGTCAGCGGCAATATCGCCCCCGGCATCACGGCTCCCGGATTGTTCGACGGCTTCAACATTGATTGGGAGTTCCCCACCGCAACCGACACGCAGAACTTTACCGCACTGCTGGCAGAGTTTCGCAGCCAACTGAATGCCTTGAGCAAAACGACCGGGAAGCAATACACACTGTCGTTCGATGGGCCTGCCGGCTCGCAGAACTATGTCAACATTAATCTTAAGCAGGCCGCCGCTCAGGTGGACTTCATCACGATCGATGGCTACAACTATTCCGGTTCATGGGTCACGCAAACCAACGAGGCGTCGCCGCTATTCGATTCCTGGAAGGATCCTCTGTTTGGCCAGGATCTCGACATTAATGACACGGTAGACGCCTATCTCAAGGCCGGTGTGCCTCCAGCCAAATACACCATGGGCGTGCCTCTGTATGGCGCGGGGTGGACTGGCGCACCCAACGTGAATCACGGCTTGTACCAGAACTCAACTGGGCCTTCTCCAGTTCTGTGGGCGAATGGGACTGGGGTGTGTCCGGATCTGAGCGGTAATACCCTCGGCTGCGACACCTTGTTAACGCCGGGACTATTGACCTATTCGACGCTCTCCACACTTACGTCAAATGGCTACAGCAACTACTTCGATCCGCTGAGAATCGCGGTATCGCTCTACGACCCGAACGGTGGGACCTTCTACACGTATGACGATCCCGCGACTGCATTTCTGAAGACGATCTACATCAACCTGAAAGCACCGGGAGGTCTGGGCGGCGCCTACGTTTGGGCAGTGAAAGACGACGATGCCAATGGAACCATGGTGAAAACCCTGGCTGCGGGTCTGGGACGCTAGTCACTGAGACCCTGGCTTTCTCAAACAACAATTGACCAGAAGCGGCGGGCTGACGAAGAACTCAGCCTGCCGCAATTTTTGCTTGAGTAGTTATTTGATAGGCGCTTCGGGAACCGCGCTGACCAGATCGCGCAGGGGCTTGATAACCGTGAAGCGGACCAGCGCCTGCGGTTTCTCGGCTTCATCCAACAGTGCCAGTTGCTGAGCTTTCCAACCCACAACCGCCGGCATACCTGAAGATAAGTACGACACCGCTTCAAGACCCGTCGCGCCCAGGGTGGTGAGCTGCTGGGCTCGCGGTTCGGCCAAGGCTAGCGTCGGCGAACCAGCCATCAGGCGCAGGATTCCAGGCTCTGCAGCGGCCCAAGCTTTAAATTCAGCGGTAAGGTCAGCTTCTTCTTGAAATCGGGTTGCAGGATTCTGAAGATATGTGGCGACGAGCAACTCAAATTTGTGGCGCGATGGCGGATCGGGTGGAAGAGCGTCAATGAGTTGATTGAGTGGCGTGAGTTGATTGGGATGCTGCATGTGAGCGCGCTCGTTGAAAGTCACGGGCTCGAGAACGGACGTGAGGATCTGCAGGGGTTCGATCTGTCGAATTCCCGCCAACTGTCGCAGGCTCTCCGCTTCCTGAGAGATGTGCGTCAGCCCTAAGCCTTCCAGACGAATCGACTCAACCGCGAGCCTGCGATACATGTCGTCCACATTGTTCACGTCGCGCGGCGACCAAAAACGTTCGGCGATGGCGGCGGCACGGGGCCAGACCCGTGAATCGATGTCTCGTGGCGTGGTTTGCTCCATCCACATACAAGCCTCTCCGCCGAGAATGCGCGCCTGCTCCTCCGGACTGAGGGCGTTTGCCTGGGGCAATGGATCCACCAGGTAGTGGGTTGCGGCGGTGCTCATGAGATTCAAGTAGTAACCGGCGGAAAGAATGCTACTGTAGCCGGCTTTCGCTCCGGCGGCGAGTGAATCAAAGCCGCGCCAGCTCTGGACGACAACGTCCTTGGGCAGATCGGGGGTTAGAATCTCATCCCAGCCGACCATGTGCTTGCCGTGCTTCTCCAGAATTTTGAGCATGCGCTGGTTGAAATAGTTTTGCAGTGCCGCGGTGTCCTGGAGATTGTGTTCGCGCATGAAAGCCTGGATGCGCGCATTGGCCTTCCACTCAACGCCATTGTTCTCGTCGCCACCAATGTGCATGAAGTGGTCGGGGAAGATCGCCGCCATCTCCCCGACAAATTTGTCCAGGAACTTATAAGTGCCTTCTTGGGTGGGATCCATCACCGGATCGAAGATGCCGAACTCGCGCTCGATATGAAAAGGGCCGGGCGCGCTCGCTAGATCGGGATATCCGACGAACCACGCACTGCTGTGTCCCGGCATGTCGAACTCTGGCACCACACGGATGCCGCGGTCGCGCGCGTAGACAACAATTTCGCGGGCTTGCTCCTGCGTGTAGAACAGTCCGTCGGAGCCGAGTTCGGTAAGTTTTGGGAAAGCTCGACTCTCCATGCGGAAGCCCTGGTCTTCACTCAGGTGCCAGTGGAAAACGTTGAGCTTCACTGCCGCCATCCCGTCGAGAGTACGCTCGATAACGTCGACTGGCATGAAGTGGCGTCCGCAGTCGATCATCAGGCCGCGCCAGCGAAAACGCGGCGTGTCGTGAATCGACACTGCGGGGAGGAAATAACCCGTCGCGTCTGTTTGCAGCAACTGCTGTAAAGTTTCAAGCCCGCGCATGGCTCCAACTACGGTTGCAGCGTGGAGGCGCACCCCCGAGGGAGCGACATCGAGAGAGTAGGATTCATCTTCATCCACTGACTGGATTGTTTCTCCGGGTCCATCGACGCTGATCACCAGCGCTGCCGACGCGGCAGCGCTGGACGAGGATGTTGAAAACAAAATGCCAGTCTGCATTTTGATTCGAGCAACGCCATGCGCGATGGCGGCGTCGAGGCGCGCATCGTGGTAGTGATCGGTGGCTACGCCAAAGGAGGGAGTCAGGCGGAGTTGTCCACCCTGCGCGGAAAGCTGCGAGGGTTGCGGCATCAGAGTGTTGACGAAGATATTGACCGGGGTATTTACCGATCCAGAAATCGCGCCCTGCTGGGGCGCTGGCGGATTGGGCGCGCCCAGCGATGCTGCAAGACCGGCAAAAATCACAGCAACTACCAGGTACATGGTGGCTTCCTTTTAGAGGGCGCTGGCAATTTGACTTTAGCGGAAGCGCCGGATAAATAGTGTGTGCCGTTCGGAGCGGTAGAAACCGATTACGTAAATCGTAGCTTTACCCTCCTTTGAATAGATGATTTGGCGGATGCGCAAAACCGAGGCTCCCCGAGGCACGTGGAGAAGTTCCGCAACGCTGGCATCGGCTGAAGTGGCATCGACTTCTTCGTCTGCGTATGCCAACTTCATGCCGTAGTCATGCTCAAGAATGGCAAACAGCGATCCTCTTCCCAGTGGAGATGACGCCAACTCCGGAAAATCGGCTGCCGGCAGGTAACAGGTTTCCAGCGCGAACGGGTCTTCCCCCGTGAGGCGGAGGCGCTGGATCCTTACTACGCGACTGGCCGCCGGAAGCCCAAGCCTGGCGGCAACTTCCGCATCGCCATCCATTACTTTTGATACCAGCACCCGGGAACGCGGAGCCAGGCCACGGCTCGACATTTGCTCCGTATAGCTCATCAATTTGTTGAAGTGGATCTTAGGCACGGCGACGAAGGTGCCGGCCCCGAGGCGGCGTTCAACGATTCCTTCGTGTTCCAGTCCAGCCAGAGCGTGGCGAGCCGTCATCAAGCTCACCTTGTGCGTCTTGGCCAGTTCCCGCTCGGACGCAACCGCGTCACCCGGCTTGAGACTGGCAGACGAGATGCGATTGCGGATTACGTCCTGGATTCTCTGGTAGGCGGGGATCCTCTTGTTGTGGTTTCCAGACATAGTGTTAGTTCTAGATTCCATTGGGGCTAGCCGCGCTGGCAAGGCTAAAAGGTTACATAAAGCCTGGATACGGCTATGTGCGGAGAGCCTTATGCTATATAGCGTATTGCGAGTTTGATGTAAAGCTCAATCCTTGGAAGGGATGGCGTGCAGGGTGCCCGACGCGCAAAAAGGAGTACTTGACCGTCAACTGGATGGCGGCGTTGCCCTGCCTTTTGACGGTCAGGGGGCAGATCCAGTAGCTTAATGCCACTTCTGCTGGTTCATTGCGCCTTTTTGCCTTGGCCCCACTTTCCCAGGGCATCGCTCAGTCAGGGCGGAGCCTTTGACCGATGTTTTCTCTCCCAAAACATTTCCTCAGCTCCGTCATTTTTTCTTCTTGACTACGAACCAGCGTGTGCTATATAGCATAGTGCGTTTATATTAGTGGCTGATTTGCAGCGCCCAGTTGGAGAAGTCCTTTGAAGGAGATTCTGTAATGGCGAAACTGACGTGGGAAGAGCGTAAGGGTTTCAATCAAGAGGATCGCGGTGGCAGGTCGAGGCTTTCTTCGTTTCTAGCGGTCTGCGTGATTCTCTCAAGCTTGTCGGCTACAGTTTTGGGCCAGGAACTGGCGGCAACGCTCACCGGCACGGTGACAGATCCTAGCGGAGCCGTGGTACCAGGCGTAAGCATCGTGGTCCACAGCCAGGAAACCGGCGCGGACGTCCGCTCGGTGACCACCAGCGACACCGGCAGTTTCAACATTACGAATATTCCCGCGGGCCGTTACACCGTCACGGTCAAGAACACCGGATTTCAAACCTTCGTCGCGAACGACGTGATTCTCAACGTCGCCGAAAAACACACTCTCGACGTGCAATTGAAGACCGGCAAAGCCAGCGAGACCGTCGAAGTGACGGCGGAAAACGTACAAATCCAAACCACCACTGCGGAGCAATCAGGCACAGTTACGGGGGAGCAGGTTCGGGATTTGGCGCTAAACAACCGCAATTTCGAGCAACTCGTGCTTCTGCAACCCGGAGTATCGAACCAACTCGGCGACGAGCCCGGATTTGGATTATCCAGCAATACTGTCATCTCGATTAACGGGGCGCGCCAGGGCGCGAACAACTGGACTGTGGACGGAGCAGACATCAACGACAGCGGCTCCAACGGAACGTTGTTGAATACTCCCAGCGTGGATGCCATCCAGGAGTTCACTCTGGAACGAAGCAACTACGATGCCTCCTTCGGACGCAGCGGCGGCGGGCAAATTGTGGTCGCCACGAAATCCGGAACCAATCAATTTCATGGCAGCGCATACGAGTTCAATCGCAATAACTATTACAACGCAAATAGCTTCGAGAATCGGCAAGCCATCGACGGTGGTGGCAGCTATGCGGACAATCACGTCCCAATTGAGCGCTACAACGATTTTGGCTTCACCATTGGCGGACCATTGTTCATTCCGAAGGTTTACCACCCGCAGAAGGATAAGACTTTCTTCTTCTGGTCGGAGGAGTGGCGGAAGGCCAGCACGCCGGGCAGCACCACAATCACCGTCCCCACCACACAGCAGCTTGCGGGTATTTTTACTACCGCGCAGATTACAGGAAAAGGCTTCACCAGCCCTGTTCCGGTCGCTCCCGCGGGCTGTGTGACTACGGCCGGCACCGGCGCGAACGAAACTTGGACCATCAACCCCAGCTGCTATAGCCAAAACGCCGCTGCCTATCTAAAAACAATCATGGCACCGTTTCCGCCTAACTCTGGCACAAACCAGTTGGTGGAAAGCTACAGCCAGCTGAATAATTTCCGGCAAGATATCGTCCGGCTCGATCAAAACGTTGGCGACAAGGTCCGCGTCTTCGCGCGGTTTATGCAGGATAGCGTACCCGAAAACTTTCCTTTCGGACTTTGGGGCACGGCGAATTATCCCGGAGCGGACGTCATCTCGCTGAATGCGCCTGGCCGGAACATTGTTGGCAATGCCAGCATGAGTATTTCCCCGAAGGTCGTCAACGAAATAGAGTTTGCCGATTCCTGGGGAGCGATCAATGCCGGCTTGAGCGGCGCCGAAAACTCGCCATCCTTCACCAGCCAACTGACCGGCAAAACCGCCTATCCGGATCCTTATGGCCGCGCGCCGAACGTTGCCATCGCCGGCTATACCGGCCTTACTAACGGAAACGGCCCCTACTTTGAGAGGAACATCGATAAGAACGTATTTGATAACCTGTCCCTGCAGCACGGGAACCATACGATCCGCCTCGGGGCCACCGCGATGTGGATGACGAAAACGGAGAATGCCACTGCCGGTTACGCAACGTTCAGCTTCAGCAGCGCGGTAAACGGGAATGATCCTTTCGCCAATTTCTTGTTGGGGCAGGCAGATAGCTACACGCAGCCCGACAAAGATACAGTCCCGCATCTTAACTACACGAACTTCGAAGCCTATGTTCAGGACGATTGGAAACTCACGCCACGCCTAACTTTGAACTTGGGCGTTCGCTACAGTTATTTCCCCTCGCCGACCGACAGTAATAACACCCTGGTTAACTTCGATCCGACTCGCTACAATCCGCTCGATTCTCCCACCATTGTCACCACGCCGAGCACGCCCAACGGAAACTTCGCAGCCGGAAATGCGGCGAACTACGCCAATGGGCTGATCTTTCCTACTGGAAAGGCTTGCGGCATCGCCCAATCGATTGCGCCCCTGGCAACTTGTTCGCCTTACGGCGGCCGGGTGAATCCGAGTTCGAACGACAATTGGGGTCCGCGCCTGGGTATTGCCTGGGATCCGTTCGGCAATGCAAAGCTTGCAGTTCGCGCAGGGTACGGCCTGTTCTATGACCGCACACTGAACGGAATCTGGGAGCAGAACGCGTTCGACGATCCCCCGCTGGTTCAGACCACAAGCATCACCAACAATGGAACTTCGAGCCTTAACCTGTTTGACAATTATCAGGCCGGAACGGCGGCCGGCGCTCCTCTTGGCCCCAACGCACTCACCACGACTGGAGCGGGCGGGCCGAACCAACCGCCAGTCTTCAAGGTTCCCAGCTACCAGGACTACAACCTCTCGGTGCAAAGTGAAATCTTGCGGAGCACAGTATTGGAAGTGGCCTACGTGGGCACTAAAGGAACCCACTTACTGGGGGACATCGATACGAATCAGCCCACGGTGGCCACCCGCGAAGCTAATCCCGGCGTGGGTGTAAACGCTATCGCTCCCTTTACGGGTTATGGGCTCATCACGGCACGCGATCCGGTGTTCACCAGTAATTACAATGCGCTCCAAGTCTCGCTCAACCGGCGCCTGACCCACGGACTGATGGTGGGAGCGGCTTATACATGGTCCAAGCTGCTTACCACCAATCCCCTCGACAGAGCGTTGCTCAATTACGATACCTACGACCTAAGGCAAAGCTACGGATTGTCCACACTGAATACCCCGCAGATCTTTGTCCTGAGCTATGTCTACCAACTGCCGTTCTATAAGAATGAGAGCAGGGGCCTAGGGGCGGTCTTGGGCGGGTGGGAACTCTCCGGCATCGTCAACTTCCAGACCGGGCAATCCCAGATCGTATATCAGGAAAGCGACCCCTGGAGTCTGGTGACGACCACTAACTCAACCGAGGCTTGTACCATCGGCGGCACCACCACATCGTGCCCGCTCTACCCCGGTGGCCTGGGGCTACCCAACGGGAGCGGAAACCAGGGCCTTCGCGCCGATCGAGTGCCCGGCGTTGCGACTGGCGGTCCCAAAACTCCCGCCGAGTTTTTCAACACTGCGGCATTTACCGACGCAGTGGGACATTTCGGAACTGCCGCTCCAGGAGCGGTTCAGGGGCCAGGATTCCAGAGGTGGGATACATCGTTGTTTAAGAATATAAGATTCGGCGAACGGGCGGCCTTGCAACTTCGCCTGGAAACCTTCAACACCTTTAATCACGGTAGCCCGGACACGATTGTTACGGACGTGGATAACGCGGCCTTTGGGACGGTAAATGCGTATCACATTCCGCGCAACGTGCAGATCGGAGCTAAATTCAACTTCTAACCATCCCCTCCCCTACTCACCACAAAGCGCACGCCCTCGGCGTGCGCTTTGTATTTCATGATCATCTGAGTCCAGCCAGCCTAGTCCAAGTAGACGGAATCAAATGCTGTTGCACGGAACTTCACTGGCTCTCGTTCCTTTTAATGGCTTCCGCCCTGTGTTTTTCCTGGATGGCAAGCGCGATCTTTTGTTCATTCGCCGCTTCAGCAGTCTGCCCTAGCTGGCGCAACACTTTGCCGAGAACAAAATGCGCCTCGAAGTAGTCAGGGTCGATCTGGATGGCTTTGCGGAGTAACTCGACGGCGGTTTTGGGATGTTCGAGCGCGGCTTCGGCTTTCCCCAGTCCAAACAGCGCCTCGGTATAACGAGGATTCATGGCGATGGCCGCGCGAAAATGAGGCTCTGCATCGGCAGGCAGGGATTTATCCAGAAGGATCTGGCCAAGAATGCAGTTCGAAACCGGGTCGCTGGGAAAATGTTGCAGTTCCGCGCGGAACTCTTTTTCCGCAAGTTCGTTCTGGCCATCCCGCCAATACTCGAATCCCAGCCCAGAATGCGCGCCCGCGAAGTTTGGATCGGCTTTTACAGCCGCTTGATATTCCTTGATGGCCTCGGGGCGATTCGACATTTGGTCGTAAGCCGTGGCCATCATGATGTGAGCCGATGCCGAGTTCGGATTCAACTGCATAATTCGAGCGAAGGTGCTGGTGAGCACTTTGTAATTCTTCATCCGCAGATATGTCTTGCCGAGCATATCGAGAGTCTCAAGATCGGATGGATCAGCCTGGCTTGCCCGTTCAAGGTATGTGGCAGCTTCCGGATAACGATCTAAGGCAAACAGCGAGAGGCCGGCCAGGTCAAGAATCTGAAAATCGGTGGGATACTTGGCTGTTAATGGCTGAAGCATTCGCCACGCCGGTTTATAGCGTTGGGCCTTAAAGTAAGCGAGGGCCAGATTGCGTTCGGTCGAAGGGTCGCCGGGATGGAATTTTAGAGCATCTTCGTAAAGCGGAATGGCTTCGGCAGGCTTCCCCGTCCGGGCCAACACGATTCCCAGATTGTTGAGTGCGGCGATTGAATGGGAATCGATTTTCAGCGCACTCCGCAGATCCTCCGCTGCGGCCGCATTGTCGCCTTTGTGCATGGCTTCAGCGGCCTGTTCGAGGTAGGAGTGCAGCTGCACTTGCTGGGCATTCGAGAGCGCTGGCGCGGTCGGCGGCACTGGCCTCTGAGCCGCCAGGCAATGCACACCCAGCAGACCCACCGTAAAGACTCTCGCGATCTGCCGGGCGCAATTTTGCACTCGCATGCGCCAAATTCTAACCCACTTGAGGTGTCTTTCAGTCCCTTTTCCTGGGAGAGGTTTACGGCTGAACGTGGCATTTGCGAAAGCCCCTTCGAACCCGGCGTACCCGGTGGTAGACTTTCCGCATGGCTGCCAAAAAGAAGATTGCCGCAAAGAAAATCAGAACCAACAAAGTGACGTCGAAAAAAAAGCCAGCAAAGAAAAAGGCTTCAACGAAGAAAAAGAAGAAAGCTTCAACAAAGAAGAAGAAGACTTCTCGGGCGAAGGCAGGCACGAAGCGGTCTGCGAACCTTGCAGCGAAAACCAAACCGGCACCCAAGAAGAGGAGTCCGGCAAGAAAGCAAGCGCTTGATCCCGGGCCCTCGAAGTCCCAGAGGATGGAGCGATTCGCGGATTCGGATTCCCAGGGATTATCCGACGTGGAGATTTCCGATTCAGAAAGCGTGAGCGAGTTGGTCGATGAAGGAAATACATTCGAGGCTGGGGTGGTGAGCGGTGTAGAGCGGGCCGAGAATGCAGATGAAAGAGAAGTTCGAACCCGCGAGTTTCCGGAAGACGACGTGCCTCAGGAATATCTGGACGAGGATTAACGTTTTCTCGGCGCCCTTTCGCGGCCAGACAATCTAGCCAGATTATTTAGTAGGTTAAGCATTCCTTGCCGGCGAACCGGCAGAAACCTCGGACCACCAAGCTTCACGAAGTACCACGAAGGAAATCGATCTGCGGACGTTTTTCTTCGTGAACCTTCGTGGCCTTGGTGGTTAACGATTTTGGTGAATGATTTTTACAAACTAGCTGTTCCCGTCTTCTAAACACGAAAGAGAGCGATTTGCCATGAGCAGCGCCGATCGAAGCTTGGCTGATCAAAGCTTGAAAAATGTCCCGGGCATACTTTTTGTGGATCATGTGGCCATTGCCGTAAAGCAAGGCGATCTGAACAGCCAGGTCAGAGCTTACGAGATGCTGGGTTTTGAGGAGATCCATCGGGAAGAGGTGCGCGGAGGCGACCAGGTGCGGGAAGTTTTGTTGAGGATCGGGGATGGTCCGAACCTTATTCAACTGCTCGAACCGCTGACCCCGGATTCACCAGTTCAGAAGATGATTGACAAGAACAACGGGCGCGGCGGATTGGCTCACATTGCATTCCGCGTCGCCAGCGCTCGGAAAGCGTTTGACGCAATGAAGGCGAACGGATTTCAACTGATCGATGCCGCTCCTAGAAAGGGATCAAGAGGGACAACAGTTTTCTTTGTGCATCCGAAGTCGCGGGAGGAAAATCCTTTTGGATTTCTTATCGAAATGGTTGAAGATCCAGCGGCAAAGTATTGAATATATTTATGTTTTATCTGGCGATGCTAAATTCAGCCGGGTGAAGCAGCTATTGAAATGAGTTGTAAGCGTCGGCCAGGCGTGATGCTGAGTTTTTCAGAGATTGCACAATTTCGCTGCAACCAATCTTTGAGAGCTTCATCAAACCGGGCAGGTAGAAAGCATGCCCACCGCGAACGAACAGCACTACGGTGAGACGGAAGCGCCCCGAACGTTCCGTTTGGATGTTCCGCTCCACAATCTGCTCACCGGATCTCCGGCCGCAAGGCCAACGCTTCTTCCTGGAAACGGCGGCGAAAAGTTTCCTGAACCCGTATTTCCGCAGCGTCCCGATCTGCTCGCTCAAGACGACAACTATGAAGAGAATCTCGCACTCGCCCGTGCGGGAAAACGACATTGGCCTGCCCGCTATGTTTATCGAGCGATGAATGGCTGGTTGTTTCCCTACATGAAGTCGCGAGCGCTGCCGGGGCCTTTTCATCCGATCATCGCGTACCTGTTCACCGAGTGGAAGTGCAATCTGGATTGCCACTATTGCTGGGCTTTCGATAACACCGTAAAGGGCATGACGGAGGAAGTGGCCAAGCGTTCGATTGATTGGCTGCACTCGACCACATGCCGAGTGCTGGCATTCATGGGTGGAGAACCTCTGCTCCGGCCGGACTTGGTGCATAAGGCCTGCTATTACGCTGCGAAAAAGGGCTTCTGGATTTACATGCCAACCAACGCGCGCCTGCTGCGGCCGGATGTGATCGACCGTTTGGCGGACGCGGGTGTTGCCATCTTCAATTTTGCAGTCGATTCTGTGGACGTGAAGCCGGGCTTGCCGAAAGCG
>Ga0209530_1000447_pt1 | contig 30087 bp, 20 predicted proteins | sample BlaSpr_A8_Ref_O1_FD_187987 | JGI IMG/M metagenome (GOLD analysis project Ga0209530, IMG submission 187987) | Forest soil microbial communities from Thunder Bay, Ontario, Canada - Black Spruce, Ontario site 2_A8_Ref_O1 (SPAdes) (version 2) | ecosystem: Environmental > Terrestrial > Soil > Boreal...
CTGAGCTCTACCAGCGAAACCTTCGGAACGGGATAAGCATGTAGACTTCGTGTTGCAAGGCTTCTCGGACGGGGGTTCAACTCCCCCCGCCTCCACCATTTTTTCTTATTTGTTTACAAGGAGTTAGAAAGCTGAGTTTTCCCGCGTAACTTCCGCGTAACCTTCGCGTCGTTCCGCCAGTCCCCGTTTGCGCACAATCTCAGATCGTCCAAACAAAAGAGCGCCTAGGCTGTGATCCGAGACTTAAATTCCAGGAAACGTCGCGATAACGGGATCAGTTCGTTCAGGATTGATAGATACGTGCCGTGCTAAAAAAATAGAGACTGTTTGCTATCAATTATGTTATAAATCCGTAAACGCCTCCCACGAGGCTGGCCGTCAGATGCGATTTTTGATTAGCGGTGACGCTCAGGAACTAAGTAGCCGACCTGTTTCTTCTAATTCGGGGCCTTATGACCAAAAAAACGCTGACCCAGTCCGGCGTCTTCATGGCACTTTTTCTGATTCTGGTTCTCCCCATCAAATCATTCGCGCAGTCTTCGAGTTCTAAACCGCTAATAGTTCAGCCCATCGATGACACCAGCCGGATAATTCTCCGTGGCAATACTCATCCCCTCGCGCGCGCAGAATTCGATCAAGGTGTAGCGCAATCGAGTTTGCCGATGCAACGGATGCTTCTGGTCCTGCGGCGCGATCCGGCCCAGGAGGCAGCGCTTCAACACCTTCTCGATCAGCAGCAGGATAATTCCTCAGGAAACTACCATCATTGGCTGACGCCTCAGCGATTTGGGGCACAGTTTGGACCCGCAGAGCAGGACATTCAAGGCATTGCGACTTGGCTGCGGTCTCACGGTTTCCAAGTGGACGGTGCGTCACCAGGCGGAGTTGTAATCGAATTTTCAGGTACCGCAGGTCAGGTGCAGGAGACGTTTCACACCACGATCCACAAGTACTTAATCAACGGAGCAGAACGATACGCAAATGCAACTGATCCGGAGTTGCCCGTGGCGCTTTCTGGATCGGTCGCCGGCATAAGGTCGCTTTACAACTTTCCGGCCACGCCAATGAATATTGGTGCAGGAGTGTTTCGTCGGGACAAGAAATCAGGAAAGACGATGCCAGTTGCGCCGCTGCCCATTCATCAGTTCACGCCCGGAGGCGGATTCCAATGCGGAGCATTGGACAACGTCCCGTGCGAGTCGCTGGGTCCCTTCGATCTCGCGACGATTTACAACGTAACGCCCTTGCTGAGTGGAAACGCCCCGATTGACGGCACAGGGCAGACGATCGCGATCGTAGGCGAAACGGACATAAATCCAAACGATTGGACTGGCTTTTGGAATATGTTCGGCGTGGCTACTCCTAAAGGTACGCTGAATATCATTCACAACGGAGCCGATCCGGGCGTTCAGGGAGATGAGTCAGAAGCGGACATTGATACGCAGTGGTCGAGCGCCGTCGCCCCTGGCGCAACCATCGATTATGTCGTGTCGCAAACAACTGAGGCGACTCTGGGTGTTGATCTATCGGCGGAATATATTGTTGACAACAATCTGGCGTCGGTGATGAGCGAAAGCTACGGCGTTTGTGAGTTGTTTATAGGGACTACGGGAAACGCGTTTTACAACGCGCTGTGGCAACAGGCTTCGGCACAGGGCATCACGGTCTTCGTGTCATCTGGGGATCAAGGCTCTGCGGCATGCGACAGGGGCGCAAACAACGCGCACTTCGGTCTTGCAGTGAATGGGTTCGGATCTACACCTTACAATGTTGCGGTCGGTGGGACAGATTTCAATGATGTAACGAACAACTCCACGTATTGGAATCCCACAAATGCCGCTAACGGCTCCAACGCCAAAGGTTACATCCCGGAGATGACTTGGAACGATAGCTGCACCAACTCGGAGTTGTTTAATTTTCTGGGAGCCACAACGGCAGAGCAAAGCTGCAACAACCCCGACATTCAGGAGGATGATTTAGCGGGCGTAGCGGGCGGCAGCGGCGGCGCAAGCAACTGCACAGCATCAACCAGCAACACCCAAGCCTCTTGCGCGGGAGGTTATGCCAAGCCATCTTGGCAGAATGCACCAGGGGTGCCAAACGACAACAAACGCGACGTGCCAGACGTGTCGTTGTTCGCCAGCAATGGGTTCAACGGTAGCTTCTACATCGTTTGCGAGTCCGACGTAACAGGCCCCTGCGGCCTGAATGAAAATGCGTTCCTAGGATTTGGCGGCACCTCCGTTGCTAGCCCGGCATTCGCTGGCATCATGGCGCTCATCAACCAAAAAACTGGCGAACGGCAGGGCAACGCAAACTACGTCCTTTACAAAATGGCGACGACAGCATCCAACACCTGCAGCTCGAATTCGGTGCCGACCACAGGCACGAACAGCTGTATTTTCTACGATACGCCGAGCGGTTCAACGATCGCCATGCCTTGCGTTACGAACAGTCCGAACTGCTCGACTTCGACGGCTGGGGACAAGAACGGCGTGCTTACAGGCTTCGCCACCACCGCTGGTTTTGATTTAGCGACTGGACTCGGAAGCGTGAACGTCGAGAATCTCGTGAACCAATGGAGCACCTACGCGGGTCAATTCAAAGCGAGTAAGGTTTCGACTTTCACCTTGGGACCCCCGACGACGATCACCCATGGGCAGCCTATCCCAGTATCAGCTTCAGTAGTTCCCCAATCAGGAGCCGGAACTCCCACCGGCACCGTTGTGTTGATTGCGAACAACGGGCTCAGTCCGAGCAACCACCAGGTGGCACCGCAACTATTCCCTCTCGCCAACGGGGCAACCGCGTCGGGAGCGTCAGCAACATTCCTGCCGGGTGGAACCGACTATTCGGTCATTGCGCATTATTCCGGGGATTCCATTTTTGCTCCAAGCGACTCGTCGCCGCTAAACGTCACCGTGAATCCAGAGCCCAGCAAGGTACAGGCGCAAATAATTACGTTCGATTTGAGCACGGGCCAAACCGCGAACAGTAACGCAACGTCATTTCCTTATGGCACGTCCGACGTTCTTCGGGCGAATGTGACTGGCTCCGGGGGAGCGTTATGCGCACTCAATGGGATCGATCAATACGGCTGTCCCACGGGCAGTGTCACACTCAAGGACACATTTAACGGCGTAACAAGCGCCATTGATGCCGGAACTTACTCACTCAATAGCGAGGGATATGCCGAAGACCAAACGGTTTCCCTGCATGGCGGTCAGCACAGCATTGTTGCCTCGTACAGCGGAGATAAAAGCTATTTGGCGAGTAGCACGGCCCCGCCGGACGTGGTCACGGTAACGCCTGAACCAACAAACTCCTCGCAAGAGGGTAAGTTTAATGGGCCGATTACGGTCGGATCGACCGTCGTCTTTCTTATTCAAACGACAACTGCCAACCCTGGTTTCTATGACGTGTCGCCCACGGGAACTTACACCCTCTTTGACGGGACCAAGCAAATCCAGGCCGCCGTTTCGACTTTCGATGGAGCTGTCTTTCCCTTTCCTAACTCACCGTTCGTCTACGATACGATCGCGGGGAACCTACAAATCACCGTAGCAGGACCAATCGGCCCCCACTCGTTCTCGGCAATTTACAGCGGAGACTCGAACTTCGGTTCATCGAATTCTGGAACGTTCACCGTGAACGTTGCCTACCAAACATCTACCGCAATTAGCGCATCGGCGCTCTCGATTCAGACCGGTCAAAGCGTCACATTCACTGCGTCGATCTCGTCGAGTCAGTCAGGGGGCCCCGCTCTAACGGGCAGTGTGCAATTCCAAGTCGATGGCGGAAATGTGGGTAGTCCTGTAAATGTTTCTAACGGCCAAGCGCAGTTCATTACTTCGAGCGTCCCCCTTGGGATTCATACGATTTCAGCCGGTTATTCGGGCGATCCTAACTACGCTCCTTCGTCGGCAAACCTAAGTGAGACCGTGATGCCCGGCCCGACCTTCAGCGTGACGGCAAGCCCATCAACCGTTTTGATCGCTGCTCCCGGTGGCTTAAGTACGACTACGTTGACGTTCGTCGGAGAAAATGGATTCAGTGGAACGATTCCTCTGTCATCTTCTCTTTGTAGCGGGCTGCCGTCGGAGACTACGTGTAGCTTTAACTCGTCCTCGGTGGCTCTGAGCGGCGGTACGCCCATAACAACTGCGGTGGTCACGTTTCAGACGACAAAAGCGTCGCGGGCATTGCCATTGGGCAAGCGTCCTACCGGCCCGTCGCCACTTGCGATCTATGTTACAGCCGCTGTCGTCGCATCGATCTTCTGCTTCTTGTCTTGGATCACTGTCTACTTAGGAAAGCGAATCTGGAGGGCGACGGCCACCGCAGCCGCTGTGATTGGCTTCCTGGCAATCTCTTCCTGCGGAGGCGGTGGCAGCTCTTCCGGAGGGGGTGGTGGCGGCGTGACAAATCCGGGTACCCCAATTGGGCCGGCGTTTGTCATGATCACATTCAACGGAACCAATATTACGCCGGTGCCAACCGTCACTGTTTTGATCGATGTCGAATAGCCAAATTGACAGGCACTGTAAAATTCTGGAATGAGACCACCGTCGAATCTAAGACAAGCCGGATTGCGGGGGAACGCGGGTCCCTTTTTGCGGTACTTCACTCGCGTGAGAATTTGCGGTGTTTTTTCCAACAAATCTTTCCGTACTCCGCGTAACCGTCTTATGCGTTTTGGACGTTTTCGGAGTTTCTGGCGTAACGTAGAATCAGTAAGTTACACGGTTTCAACACGCGGGAGAAGTTTCGCTCCCCCCTCCTCCACCGTTTTTTCTTGTTTTTTACAAAAAGTTAGGAGACTAAATTTTTCTGCGCAACTTCCGCGTAACCTTCGGACAGTCCCGGTTTGCGCACAATGTATGCGGTTCCCTCAACGAGAAAAAAAGTGCCCCGGTTCGGTGCGCTACCAATACAGAGGCGCTTTCCAGCCTGTGGTTCGAGGAGGCGGCATAGCCAATGGAAAACCTCCATATTCTAACAGCGCCCTAGCGAAGCTGTTGCTGTTCGGACCTTTGAACGGATTGTAGCGAATTGTGCCGTCGGGAAAGGCTTTGGCAAAAGTCGTCATGACCAGAACCGCAGCGCAAACGTTTTGATCTTCCTCTATGTCGTTATTAGCGAAACTTCGATAAAGGGTCGCAGCGCTGGTGTCTGCGGCGAAGTGTGGGTCTTTGGGGTCGCTCACCCAATGTGTAACGGTGGTCAAACCCAATATGGCAAAAAGAGGACCCTTATTAGGACCGCCCTCGGAAGTCTCAACGACCTGATTCACGTCTCTCGTGATCCAAAAAGCGTGGTTTGCGATACCTCCTGTGTATTTAACCGGTCTATAGCGTAGATCGGCGTAACACGAAGGCAGCACGGGAGTAGGAGGAGGCACTGGGTTCGTCGGGCTGCCGCAGTTCTCTGATCCCGGTAGGCAATCTCCTCCCGTACCGCCATTACCAGCCCCACCACCCCCCCCTTCCCCATCGTCGATACTGCCATCGCCGGGACAAAAAATGGCGAACCAAAAACACCAAATGGTCGTCATCCCTCGCGGGTCCCTTCGGTTAACGGGATCATTCCGCACGTAACTAAACCGGTTCAGACTCTGCGGTGCTCCTGCGTTCCCGGAAATCAGATCACCTGCGGAAAAGCGCCCCAGGCGATTCACGTGAAATCGATGGATTGCGTAGTCATTCCCGGACTCGCTGTCGCGCTCGAAAGTGGTGAAGTGGCGGTCTCCCATAGTGCCGACGTACCAATCTTCACCAAATGGATACTGACCCCTTTGGGTGTTGGCAACTATGTTTCCGCTGGTATCCAAGAATTCTCGGATCGATAGATGATCGGCGACGTCATAGTAGAGCGTTCCGCTCACATGGGTCGCAATTGGTCGTGCTCCAAGGTACACATACTCGTTGGCAAGTGTTCCGTTTGAATATTCGGCGACATCGTTGTTGTCGTCGAACATGTACGTAGTCGTTGTTCCGCCAAAAACCTTTACGGCACGAAAACCCGAAGCTCTGTATGAGTACGTCGCCGTGCCAGAAACTCCGGTGATGCTAACCACACGATTTTCTGCATCATAAACCATCGAATTCATTCCGTCGTTGGTCATGTTTCCATTCGCGTCGTAGCCATATCCGGACGTTGTGATTCGATTTGTAGCGGGGTTAACGACGACGGAATTTGAAGGGGCCATGCCAGCCGTCACCGTTTGATTCGTACGATTTCCGTACGGATCGTAGCTGAAGGAGAGGCCCCACTTAGGATATTTAGTAGAGCCGCTGGTGCCGGCGGTTACCAGCCGACCAAGCGCATCGTAAGTGTAACTTGAGCTACGTCCTGCGTCATAGGCATCAGTAATGCCCGTTATTTGCCCGTTATTTCCGCTATTTTGGGTATGACTATATGTCGTGCTGAAAACAGTCGTCCCGCCCACGTAACTGAGCGACGTCAATTGCAAGCGATCAGGGGAATAGCCGATCGTTGTTGTCACTCCATTCCCGTAGAGATAACTTGTCGCGAAGAAGGAGGGATTGTAAGCAAAATTGCTTGCGTACGTCGTCGTCCCACTCGACAACGTGGAAATCCGCCCAATGCTATCGTACGCGGTCTGGACAACTCGGCCTGAGGGATAAGTAACAGACGCCACACTTCCAGCCAGATTATATTGGTACCCGACTGTGTAGGTGTTGCCGTTGATTACATGTTGCGCCCGTATTGGACGTATTAGATTGTCGTAGGAATAGGTCGTTGTGCCGAGGCCGTCTGTCAACGTCAGCATATTACCGTTGTTAAGTTGTGTAATATTCGTCCCGTACGAGTAGGTCACGGTGGGCGTGGCCGGGACGCCGGTACTTCCGACGTTGTATGAAATTTGATAGGGGCGATTTAAGCTGTCGTACGTGTACGTTGTGATGACTCCCCTCGCGTCAGTCCTTTGATTGAGCTGGTTAAAAGAGTTGTATTGAAACGCAGTCGTTCCGGACTCGGGCAAATTTTGGCTGGTCATACGACCCATACCATCGTACGCGAAAGTTCGCGTTTGAACGCCTTGCGTGACTGTTGCCTTCTGATCTAAGACGGTGTACGAATAATTCGTTTGCAACGTCAGCGAGTTGCCGTTGCTTGGGTCAGGGTCGTACACGGTTGCGAGCCGGCCAAGCCCATCCTGTTGTTGTTTTTTCTGATGACCAGCCGGGTCCGTTTTCGTAACCGATGGACCTGAGTAAGAGTAAGTGACCTGATTGCTATCCGGGAGAACGGTTTTTAGTTGTCTTCCAAGCGCGTCAAATGTGGACCCCGTCCAATATTGTGGAGTAGTGGTGTAAGGGTTACTGACATTGTACCCGCGTCCGACCCCATCATATTGAGTTTGCGTCGAAGCGTAGCTGGTCCCTGACCCATCAAACGCCGTCGCTTGTGTAGTCTGACCTAACCCATCGAGGTAGGACGTATCTTTTCTGACGTTGCTTCCCTGAATTGGGCTTGTGACCGTTTCAGTATGCAGCGTGTCGTTGTAGGAACGTACGATCTGCGCATTATCCGGTCGCGTTGTTGTTGTGAGCCTTCGCAAAAGGTCATACGCGAAAGAAGTCGTGAGATTATTTGGATCTGTCATGGAAGCTACTTGTCCCGTATACGCGTTATACGTAAGATTCGATGTTAGCTGCGTTCCTCCGGTGATTCCCTTCGTGAAAGAATCTGGATATGCATACAGAGTGGTGGACGAATAGGTCCATTGGATTGATTGACAGCAGTCGGCATCTTGTTGAACAAGATTTCCAAAAATGTCGTAATAAGAATTCTTGGTAACGCCACCGGAGGGTGCACCTGCATTCGTATATGTGGTGACCGAGGTCGGGTTACCGCGCGTAGTGAAGGAACATGGGTAATTGGTGTCGTCATGTTGGGCTACGCCCGTTGGGCATGGACTAATTGTAGTTCCGCCATAAGCAGTATCCTTTCTGTACTGAATCGTCCCCGTGGAATCTGCGACCGTACTCTCTGTTTCTCGGTTTAGTATATTTAGGTTCGTAAAAGGCGATGTTGTGTTGTATGTGGTAGTTGTGGTACGAAGAATCGGTCCGGGAGCGCCGCTGCCATAATCGTGTTCCTTCAGGGATAAGAGATTACTGTAGGTGTCATACGACGTTTCGATCTCCGATTGCGTGCTATTGTCTTCGAGAATGGTAGTCTTAGTCGCTGGTGTATTCCCGGACCATGTAGTGTTGATGGTACGGAGCAATGTGCCGCCGCTGGCCCCTCCCTGATAGATCTGCTCGCTCGTTTCTTGATTACTGCTATTGAACGTGAAGACGGTTTGGTTCGTCGTGGTGTCATAGGGCATCAGCGGTGCGGTCACCGTCGTTTGTCCTTCCGAATTTACAAACTGCCACACCCACGAGTTTGTACCGTCATTGATGGTGCGGGTCAGGTTCGAAACGTTTCCATTCAGGCAATTAATGCCGTCATTCGACCCGCCAAACGCGTATTGGACATAACCTCCATTTGGGAGCGTAATTTTTGATAAACGCCCAGTGACAAACCCAGTGTTTCCGGGCGTTGGTTCGTAAGTAAACGAATAAACCCATCCATTCGGGTAGGTAAGCGATGACGGAAGCGTTGCGGTCCCGGTGAATTCACCGATGCCAGTGCAACCAAAATTCGTCTTAACGCTATAACTTGCGAGAGCAAGCGTTATCGTCTGATAAGCGCCGGTTGGGCCAAGATATTGATATGTGATGTGTGACGAAGTCTGGGTAGTTATGAGGATTGCGTGGCCCGCACTATCGGTAACTGTCGGACCGAGCGTGACAAAATTTCCGTTGGTGTCTTTTAAGTTATTTAGGTACTGAGTTCCGTCTGGGCCAAACACTTTGTTCGTGGAAATTGCATTTACGAAGAACCCGCTCGAATCAGAGGCAAAACCAGAAGTCGTCCCAGTAACTGTGTCTGCGCAAGTAACAGTATAGTTGATGCCGGGAATGCTATGTTGAGTTCCATTTGCCTCGACGTAGATGTACCCGTAAAAATGTGTCGAGGCGCCACTCGGGTGACAGATGGTAACGGTATCCTGAAGAGTGAGAAAACCCACAGGTTCATTTAGATTCCACCCCGGACTGTTGTCATAGTCAGTCATAGGCGAAAACGACCAATTCACGCCATTCTTTTCCCAAAGCAGCGAGTTGTACGTGAGCGCGAAATTAAATCCCAATCCCCGGCCTCGTCCAGCCACTATCGGGAACTGCATCTCTGTGTTCAAGTTTTGTCTGTTAACTGAATCGACGGAACCAGCTTCGATCGAGCTGAAATTCGGAGTTCCTGCTTGCGGCGCAGTTTGAGACCAGCCAATCGTCGGAAGCGCCAGCAAAAGCAACGCGATTAGAACTGTCTTCATTGGGAACTCCCTACTGGATTGGGAAACTTGAATCGGTTAAGCCCGTGTTGAACGATACGTTTTGAATCGAAATCGAGGCCCAGGGAGTGCCGTTAACCGATTTTTGAATCGTTAGTGGATAGAGTACGCCGCCAGAAAATGCCTGATAGTTCGAATAAAACACATCCATCGCTACCGATGGCGTCGCGCCTTGGGCAGGCTTCTGTACGTACGAGATCTTTTGAGGAAGCCCGGAAACTGCGTCAAACCAAATATCTCGAAGCGAAAAACTCGCGAGGGATTGTAACGCCGGTTGAGACGCAAACGTATCCCACACCTGGATGTGTTGCAGCGATTGGCCATTCGAACTTTCCAGACCAACATAGTGATAGGACGTATCCGGGTTGTTGAGTAGTGCGGTTATCAAGGGAAGGGGATAATCGGCGGCTTGGCTCGTTACGACCAGTTCCAAAGGTAGCGTACTCACCGTGTCGCCAACTACGTCGTTGGCTTGCCCGTTCGCAAAAATAATCGTCCGCGTCTCATCTGGCATAGTCATCTGTACAGACGACTCGGCGGTCCCCTTGGTAAGAACGCGAATCGTGCCGCTTTGTGTCAGTGATCCGGAAACAACTGTGATTGAGCCGGTTGCCACCGAGTCGAGAGGAGTTGTGGCGCCCATTGCAGAAATGCTATGCCCCAAAATCGTCAGCGCCTGGGGGTCGCTAGTGGCGGTAAGTGAGGTCTGCTGCGGGGCGACTGAATACGATCCGAAAAGGAAGGACGAGGTAACTACGAGCAACCTGAGCTTCACGTCACCCTCCAGCGTGCGAGTTGGAGCCGTGTATAGACTGATGGTACGTTCTTGTCAAGTGAATATCCTAGGCATTAATCCGTCAACGGTTTGATCGATGGCAGAATCACACGCGAAATGCCGAGATTTTGACGGTGCGACGAGCCGGATTTGTTCGTTCAACGGGTCCCTTCGCATTGTGACACTCTTAAAAGTGTCACACAGGGCTTCTCGCCGCTTCTTCCGTAAACTATACTTTCTCGCATGCTGATCTTACGATTCATCGCGGCACATTTTGTCCTCTTTGCAGCGTTCGCTCTTGTGCCGAATTGTTTGGCTCAAGACGTGAACTGCTTTTCCGTTCGTGTTCTGAACCTAAAGAGCGGGAAACCCATAAGTGGCATCGAAGTGGACATGATTCCAAATCATTCGGAAAATCCGCGGCCTGGACCGAACGAGCCGGAGATTCGGATAGGCAAGACTAATAAGCACGGCACCCTAAAATATTGTCCACCCGACCCCGCACCGAAAACATTCGTCTTAAGCTTTCGCCACCTCACGATACCGGACCAGTGGGAGCAGTATTTGGACCTCGGCCAAGTATTGAAGACTGGGGTTCGAGGGTATGCTTCGCGGCAGTCGCCGCAGATCAAAGTCAACGTAAATGTGAAGCCCGGAGAAGTAGTGGTGTTTGGTAGGCGGTGGAACTTAATTGAGTACCTTCCCGCACCCGACTTACCCTAGCTCCCTAATACCGGGCAAGGGAGCCAAAGTCTGATAAACGTGACTTAGGCAATGAAGACCCGAATCGAATCTTCATGTGTCAAGTCCTGGGAGCGCCGCACAACTCCTGCTCCTCGTCATAATCATCGCACGGGAGGTATAAACGGGACCAGTCGTCGTCTTCGATGGCCGACAATGGATAAGCTTCATAATATTTTTCCCAACGCGAATGCATTTCTATTCGGGCAGGATGCTTTCGCAGAAGTGTGGCGGGCCAATATGGGTCGAGGATGTAAACGATGGAAGCACTCTGCGAAAAGGCATGCGGGATCGATGAAGCCGCTGCATATGCTGTTCCATTTCCAGACGGGAATTCCCGCGTTACGCTGAACGTGAAACTAGGTTCATTTTATGAGATCGATGACGATCTTGACGGCAAACCGCATCCATTCGTTCTGATCGGAGGGCAGGTTCACGGCACCCAAGAAGCGCCATTTACGCAAGCTTCCTGCACAACTCCCCCGTTTAAGTCTTCGGCCACTCTTTGCACATACGAGTTTGTCGCGCCCACGACACTTTTACGCAATGCTCAAACATTTTTGGCCCGGGATTTGGCCTGGGACAATTTCAGCGGCACGGGAAAAATCGCGTTTGCACCGTCCTTCGGTAACCTAGCAGTTTCATCTACAACACCCACAGCCGATCCAGAAGGGGACCCAGCAGTTAAATCACCCATGAAGAAAGACACTTTTTACACCGTTTCAGGATATGACCTGACGAAAATAAAACAGGGCTGCAAGGCGATAATGGCTCCGGAAGATCCGTCGTATTTGCGCGCCAAGGTGCTGATCGGAAAGCGCGACCTCGCGTCCGACGGTTTTCGAGTGGAAACCGATAATTTAGCGACGATCTTTGTTACCCCAACTGACGCCACGCCGACGAACATTCGACTTCAGTTGTGGACGCCATCGAAATATAACGGCCAGGAGAAAGACTCCACCGCCCGCCCCATTGTCGAATGGGATCTGGCCATACCCAAGGTGGAGGAATCAAAGAGCACAGCGTCACCGGCATTCCTACGGGTTGGCGACAGTCAAACGTCACATTCAGTGGCACTGATTGGTCAAAATGCGTAGGTAACGCAAGTGTCAGTTTCGACGGAATACAAAAATTTTCAGGTACTATCAACCAATTAGACCAAGGCCCTGGATGTTCTCATTCCGACGTATATCACCAGCCACGCAGGGCACAAAGAGATGTCGGCCACATGTACGAGTGCCGATAAAAGGACAATTACCAATAAATTGGCGATCGATGTTTTAAAAGACTAAGCTGACGCTGTTAATACACATCTCGAACATGAGGGCTAGCGGCTCTCAACTCCCGATAAACGAGCCACGATTGCGACCAGAAGCACTGCGGCTGCCACCACGAAGTATGCTCCAAACCTAAAACGATCGACGCACCTGGCCTCACACTGACAGTCTTTCTGCGAACCGGCCCAAGCGCAAATCTTCTGGTTTACGTACGCCCAAACCCCCGTTGCCGATGGTCCGAGCAATCTGGGATCTACAATTTTCACCGCCTGCCATCGCTGCGATTCTGCCTCCGCTGCTCTGATACATACACCGAAACTAACGCTTTGGATCCTTGATTTCTCAAATGCTGGAACAAGCGAATGCTTTGTCGACAAAGTTATAATTGGTGATTGCAGGCTTAGACATCGAACACGATCACGCATGCCGAAAACAGAAGCACCGGGCGCCATTTCTGTGAACGAATTCACTTCCTGCTCAATTATCCAGCTCCTTTTGAGGCGAGCCGGATTGTTTTGAGCTCGGGTCCCCTTTTTGCAAACTTAGCGAGCCTTGGAATCGCCGGGCAATTTTCAAAAAAACATTTGGAACTCTGTGCGACCAGGCCAACATGCTCCAAGAGCTGTCAAATTTAAGACTTTCTGACCCGCGGCGTCGCTGCGAGGGTTGTCACAAGGCCGAAGTAAGTTCACTCGATGCTTCTTAAGCCAGCATGTGCGCGAAAAGGATTTCGGCCTTTATTTTCGCGAGACGCCTTAGATGACTGGTAGCAAATTACCGGCATCAATTTCTCCATTGGGTCGCAACCATCGGTCGAACCTCCGAAGCGATGGGATGTTGGTCCCAAACCCTACGAACGTCCGATTCAAGCTGCTCCTGACGAGCGCGAATCCACGGTGCGTAGTGGCGCTCGGTAATCTTTGAGTTCGTATGGCCAAGCAACGTAGCCACTCTGTCGAGCGGGACCCCGGCGAGCAAGAGTTCAACCGCAAAAGTGTGTCGGAACCGGTGAGCATGGCCAGTCGGAACGCCTGCCAGATGAAACAACTTCTTCAGACTCCTTTGCCAATCCCCGACACAAGACTTTGGCTTCCCTTCCCCACTCCAGAAGAAATGGTCAGGGCTTGGGCCTTGTATCGTTTCCAATTCAGCGACAACTGCTTCAGGCAGCGGGCAATAAACGGGAGTTCCTGTCTTAGCTGTAAAGAGGAGCAGTTTCCCATTTACCATGTGATCCCGTCGCAGCGTGACTGCGTCGCGTATCCGCAACCCCGTGAAACGCAGAAGCAGAACCAGCGCACGAAGTCGTTGCGCGTTCGCACGGCCAGCTTGGCCTCGTCCGCCGCGGTATAGCTCGCAAGCTTGCAGAATTCGATTCAGCTCGTCGCGACTGAAAGGGAGCGTGGGAGGATCCATGGTCTTCGGAGCTTTTAATTTGCTTGCTGGATTGTTGGGAATCCAGCTGCTCTCCCAACAGAAACGGAAGAACGCCTTCATCGCGTCGAGTTTCTTTCGCGCCGCAACGTTCCGATTCGGCCAACTTGCTCGAAAGTTGCGAAGGACTTCCAGATCAAACTGATTCACGAATTGTCGTCCGGTGTCATTCGCAAATTGTTGAAGCTGCCGAAACAGCAGGCGATATTTGTACTGGGTCGGTTCACGTAGACCGCGAGCAACCGCGTCGCGGAGAAACTCATCACATGCGTGAGATAACGCCACTTGCGCAGACTCCTTGATCTGCTCTCCTGCCACTTCCCAGTCTCGAACTGCACGTTGAGCTTTTTGCCAGTCTCGCGTGTGTAGAGATATGTGTAATTCCCGGCCGTCCAGGTGTCCGTCCACCCAGACAGGGCACTGGCACCGCCGATACTTTCTTCCTTCATGACGATGTGAACATCGTTTTTGGTGCCGTCGAAAAATTCCCAACATAAGGGGCCGATGTTTTACTACTTCTGATTTTTTGGGGCATTAGAATAGTGCCGGTGCACTCGCTCCAAGACATGTTCCGGAATTCTGAGCGTCACGTAGCGGCGACTTCGACGAGGGTTAAGATCACCCAGAATCAGAACTCCGGGCTCGTTCAAGAACAATCTCCGAACCGTGTCTTGGCTGAGATTCCAGAGGACGGCAACTTCAGCCACGCTGTAGTGCCGCTCCGTCGATGTTGCGGGCGCGCCCGCCACCGTTGAATTCTTTTCGACTCTTTCCGCTCCGAGACGAGACACGGTTTAGCTCTCCCCGCGAATGCGACGCTTCCGACGCGCGCGACGCTCACGTGTTGATTCCGCGTCGGAGGCGCCTGACGCGAGGCGCCGAAAACGTCGAGTAGTCTCAGAGACGGAGTTCGATAGGGGAGCGGCTGGGGAAAGCGCGTCGGCACTTCTCCGGCGAATCCTAATGATTCGTTTAGAACCCGTGCCTGCAGTCTTCTCGCCAAAATGAACGTCTAGCCCGACAGCGCGAAGTTGCGGTGCAATTCGACGGAGTTGGCTGGATAGAATCTGCGCATTCTTTGGCCAGTCGTACTGTTGAACTAAATGGTCGCTAGCCTGTGCTCGAATCCCGCTCAGCAGTTCAGCAGCTGAGCCTCGCCAGAAATTACGGGTGAGCAGAAACCGATTTAAGGGAATAACGATCGCGGACGCTTCAAGACCCAATGCCACCGCCGTTCCACGATTGGATCGGTAAATATCAAGAAAGGTTTCTTGTTCCCAACCGAGGGCAGGCGCGGCGGCGGCCGCCCATTGAGCAAAATCAGCCATCCGAGGAAAGCCAGTCAGGCTAATGGAATCTATCCGTCTCATCGCCTGCACTACGGCATCGAGCAAGGTGCCTAACACCTTTGGTTTAGCTTTCTTGAAGTCTAGCCAGAATTGCTTTTCAGTCTCTCGGCGGTCGTCTGGAATGACCGGCAGGAAAACCAAGAGGGATCGGTCAAGCAGGTCTCCACGGTAAACGACGGCGTCGATGCCGTTCAATATTATGGGACGGCTGGCATCAAAAAGGATTTCCTCCGTGTCAGTATAAAGTTGACGCGTTGCGAAGCCCCCGCCAGTCGCAAGCCGACAAAGATCATCCGAAAGCTGCGGCCGAAGATGCGATACGTTATCAAAAGCAATGCACCATGAATTGCGAGCCGCAATCATTAGGTCCCTGGTGCTACGTGGTTCAGACCGAAGAGGAGTGGTATTTGGGTCAACCAATTCGCGCAAAACTCTAACGGCCGTGCTCTTCGCACTTCCCGCCTCGCCTTGTAGTACCAATACTGGGTATGGACCCTTCGGTCGCAGGGCTGCGATAAGCCAACTCGCAATCACAATGAAATCGCTCTTTCCGGAAACGTTTAAAAAGCGACGCAAATCATCGATTGACCCACCGCGTTCTGGGGTAGGCAATCCTCTCATTCCACGTGATCGTCTGAACTTGATTGGTGACCTTGAAACCACGCGCCAGCCCGTGGAGGTAATCTCGACCACCTGCCAAGCGTCATTGCAGAGGTCCAGGTAAATGCTATTGCGTCCGGGTGCGACGCGCGTGAACACCTCGCGCTGCGGGCTTTCGTAAAGAGCGATGCCCTCCAAGGTCGCGACGACGTCGCGAAGCTTTTGTCCTGAAATTGTTTTCCTGGATTTCGCGTAATACTGCGCGGCTAGATATCGGCGGAAGTTCGCATCACGCATGTCAAAAGTCTCTCTATGGTCTCCGACCTTGAACGTGGCGAAGGCGTCCCTTTCGCGGTTATGGAAAAACTTTGCGCTTTCTGGCAAGAGGGTTCGCAGAAGAGCGTCATTGCGCTCTTGCGGTTGAGCTTCGTCGGCTGGCGGATACTTGCTTACACTCGCGGCGATCTTCTTTACTTCGTCGTCAGACAGAGGAGTCTCGCATCGCTGTTCGTTTTCTTCGAGGAGCGCCGCTACAAGCGTTTCTTCTGAAGCGCCTCTCCTTCTCATGGCCCCAGCTAAACTTGTTAAAAAAGAGTTCCGCTGTCCGCTGGGCACGCGCTTGGTGCCGCCTCCGAGCATTTTTTGCGACTGGCCCAACATGAGCTTGAGCAGCCAGCGCGGAATGGCGGGTGGATTAATGGCTGATGGACTAGCGTTGGTTCGCCACAGGTAACGCTTGCCAGAAACGTGCCGGCTTGGTGGAGCAACTATGTATCCTCCGTCAGCTCGCACATCAATCCCCGGACGCAGGGACGTTCGATTCTTGATGTCCCCACTGGGGTATTCAAAGACGAGATGTTGTCCCCCGCCCCCCGTATTCGCCACCGGACATAGAGGGATCGGACCCTCCTTTGCGCTGAGTCGCTTGAGGCTTCTCGGTCCGTCGTGACGAGAATCGATATCGAGAACCAGAATGCCGGACTCTTTGCCGGTGGCGACTCCGACGTTGGCATCCGGCCACATTCCCCACCACTTGCGAATCGTCTGCCTATCCGTCGTCGCGTCCTTGACGCCGTGCTTATTTCGGGGGTGTTTCCCTGCGCTTGTGCATCCGGAATTCCGGCACGAGCAACGACCTGATTTCGCCGAATGAACTGGTAGGACCGGCCATCCTGATCGTGCATATCTGAGTGCGGCTTTGAGCAGTCTTCGTCGCGGCTTCATGCACTCAAACTAGACTTGGTCTCGCGGCGAGGCAATCAAATATGAAGGTAGACGAAATTTGGGAAGATGGTGCAACTTCACAAAACCGGGGCACTAGAGTTTGAGAGTTAGAGGATGTTCAGAATTGTAAGATTTACCTCCGACATCTTGAATAAGCGTTGCGAAGTGTCGCCAAAGGAATGTTCCGGCTTTTCGCGATCCAGTGCATGACGGCAGAGAGAACATTCTTCTTCTTAAGTGTGAAGGTTATAGCATCAGGGTGGTAACCATCCCCAGCTAGCGATAGAGCCGGGTCAGTTTCTACCGATCGCGCTTTTGCCGAAGCTTTTTTCAGTCGCTCGAAATATGGCTTCCAGGTCCCCACGAGAGCCCAGTATGCAAGATCTTGAACGGAAACTCGTCGGGCCTTTAGATATTGCCGCAGGAGTTCATCATGAGCTCGCCTTGGCAATAATTCATCGGGCTCGCAGACGTTCTCTTGCTTCAGCCATCGAGCCATCAAGAGCCAACGAAAATGCGGAGACTTTTCGGCACGGACGAGATTCACAATCTGGCGGTATTTCCACTCGTCGGTAGACAGTCCGTCGTTAGGATTCTGCGCAATTGCAAATGTAAAGGGATGGCGCTTTCTGTTGAACCGCCTTTCAAATGGCGGCCAGCCTCCGAGTGGCGATGGCCAGAAGAGGGGTGCCTCAAAGAGCCATCTGCGGTACAAAAAATGTATATTTTTCTTATACAGGTCGCTGCAAATTCGGGCTTCCTTCGATTTGCAAGCGACAAAAAGATCTTCGATCTTCATGGAATACAACCTAGCATCGTTAATTTCCAGGCTCATTCTCGCCATCCCGTCATCCTTCCCGGCGTCGCAGGCGTCGCCCTTTGGCCTTGAAGCGATTAGGTTCGTATTTCAAGAGGTCACCCGGTTGACACTTCAGCGCAAAACACAGCTTGTCGAGGACAACTGCGCTGAACAGCTTACTTCGGTTGTGATACATCGCATGTAGAGTCGGATATGTAATGCCAGATTCCTTGTGAAGCCGATATCGCGTCCATCCTTTTCGAGCCAGCACTTCCCTCAATTTGCAAACAATCATGAAACGACAATAAGCCGATTTCGCCAGACTTTGCAACGACAAAGGAGTACGATCTTCCTATTTATATATGCCATGTTTTATATATACTAATAGATGCATATGATCGAGATAAAACCTTGTTCCTGGCCATGGGAGGTGCAAGGGCCAATTTTCAAGTGCGTCCCGCCTCTTTCGACGATCGGGGTCCGTGCGCCCAGCGTTGACCGTCGACAACTCCAACAAATGGGGTCCTAGAAGGCCGTTCGATCCCGGAAATATCAAAAGACAAGTCCCGGAGGGAAAAACGTGATACGGCTCGCAACATACGCAAGGGTGAGCACCCTAAATCAGGACACAGACATGCAAACGCGAGAACTACGGGAGTATTGTGCCCGGCGCGGGTGGGATCTAGTGCACGAATATGTTGATCACGGGGTGTCCGGAGCAAAGGAGTCACGTCCCGCGCTAAATGCCCTGATGCTGGACGCTCGTAGACGCAAATTTGACGCGGTTGCGGTATGGAAATTCGATCGAATGGCACGCAGCGTTACCCATCTATTGCGGGTCCTTGAGGAATTCCGGTCGCTTGGAGGAATCGAGTTCATTTCCCTATCGGAATCCATCGACACGTCAACTCCTACGGGCAAGATGGTTTTCACCGTTCTCGCTTCGGTTGCCGAGCTGGAGCGCAGCCTGATATCGGAGCGGGTCCGGGCGGGCCTCAGAAATGCACGCGCGAAGGGGAAAATACTAGGAAGGCCGCGGTGCGACGTCGATCCGACCGAAGTTCGACGCTTAAGGGCGCAAGGGGCATCGTGGAAGGCATGCGGAGAAAAGCTATGTATAAGTGCAACAACCGCTTGGTATGCGGCTAAAAAGGACTGTTGAAAAACCCTTGCGGATGGCCGTCCGTAAGCCCTAGCAAACAAGACCCCGGCTTTTCCCGGTTTTCGGTGTCTTAAAACGGTAGTTTTACGAACCCCCGACGTCTGACTCGAAGCCTTGGTTCGCCACAAAGTCGCTTCGTTACTCCGCCTCGATGTAAGTACCGGGTTGCCAGTACTGTTAAACGTGCAATCCGGTTCTTGCGCGTATTTTTTCGTTAGTCTTGGGCGAGTTCGCCTCTAACCTAGCCATTCAGTATTGTTTGCAAATTTGAACGAATCCCCGCTGCCACAACGTTCACATGCTTCTGCCGCAACGTGGCTAGGGCCTCAACCGTGAAAGCCACATCGCTCGGTGTTGAGGAACGGTCTCCGGTACGTGTGAACGGAGCGTCGGTTTCAGTTAACAGCCGATTATCTGGGATGGCCTTGATGAGGTCGCGGCCACGATCGTTCTTCATCATTGCCGAATTGATCGAGAAGTGGCAACCGAGGTCAATCGCGCGGCGAAGTTCTGACTTTGAACCCGTAAACCAGTGGAGCACAACCTGGCCACGCTCCCGGGGTAGATGCGATTCGATCAGGTCGAGCACCAGAGGCGCAGACCGCACGCTGTGTACGGACAGAATTTTGCCACCGACTTCTGAGCATCTCTGCAGAACGCGGGTGAAGACCTGTTTTTGCAGATCGAACGAGCTGTAATATCGAGGCCCGGCATCAAGGCCCACCTCGCCGACATATCTGGCTTGCGGTAAGTACTCTTCCCATAGATTGATCTCTGCAGCGCGCTGCGCGACTACTTGGGGGTGAAGCCCGAGCGCGGCGCGAACATACTTCGTCTGATGCGTGAACTCGTAGTTGCGAGGCCATGCTTGCGGCGTGGTCGTCACCGTGAGCGTATAGATTTCGGCCATTTCAGCCGCGCTCACGGCCGCAGCCGGATCGGGGAAAAGATCTAGATGGCAATGAAGATCTACGAGGACGGGCTTCATGAACAATCAGTCCGGGGATGTGCGGACACCCGCGAGGATTTGATTGATTTCGTTAAAGCCGCGTCTATAAACATCTGCGAGAGCAACCTGTCGAGTCGGGGATTCATCCGACAGCGGACCCGGTTTGTGAATAAATAAAGAGGCCAACGCGGGGTTGGCCGCAAGTCGTTCTATCGCAAACTGAAGTGACCGTATTTGCTGTCCTCGCGCCTTTTTCGTAGAAAGAACTCTAGAAGTCATGTTCGCGAGGGTATAGCGCGTCGGGTCGCTCGCGGGTGCCAAGCCGTGCCGAAGCGCCGCCCGGCGAATAAGACACGGGAGGCAATAACCGCAGTGTTCCGTTTTTCGGCCGAGCCACCGACTCTTAGCCGGTGACGCGCAAGAAAACGAATGAGGTACGAGCTCCTTGAGAAGAACGGAGTCAGCACACTGCGCCACCATCTCACCCTTCGTTTTATCCCAATAGGGGTTCTCGATTCGGGCGGATATCCCCAACGCATTCAAGAGTTCATTCCATCTTGCTATGTAAAAAGGATGGGTTGTACGCGTGCTGAACGCTCCCAAGCGCAAAAGATCAAGTGGTACGTTTAGAGCGATAAGGCCATTTTCGGGGACCTGCAGCGTGAATCCGTTTAGCAATCCGGTACCAGCAAATATGCCCGCCGCAAAGAATAGGAATGAACGGCCACGAGTGGTCTTCTCCGGTTTGACACTACGAACGCGCCAACCACGAAAGTCCATCCAGATTCTCAGACGGTCAAAGTTCTGTCGCGGATATTTCCTTTTTAGACCTTCAAAGAGCTCTTGTTGAGATTCGCTGACGGTTCCTTCGTTCGCGTGACTGACGAACAACGGCGTTCTTCCGCTTGCTATGGAATTGATGGCGCCGATCAAACTGTCAAGGCCACCGGAGAATAAGGCCACCGTGTCGAACGGACACGGCAGCAACTGCGGCGGCCGTTCAGGAACAGCCTGCTCAAACCCGGACGGCCGTGGTCTGAAACCGATCGTCCATCGATCTCCTGTCAGAAAATTGAGAAGACGGGTGAGCAGGGTCGTCACAGAATTCCACCGTACCGGGTCGCTCACAGGAACCACTATGCGAATTTCCCGCGTCCAAGAATCCTGAGATTCCGTCGAGCGCGAAATGTGCGTATCGGCTGCTTGTACGTGGGCTGCGAGAACGAGAAGGTCGAGCCCGATTTCGGAAGGATAAACCCCGATCTTGGAGAGGTTATCGAGAGAATTTCCAATATCGTGCTCGAGCCGTTGTTTGGCGGCGACGAAATCTAACTTAGTCGCTACCTCTCCACTCGCCGCGGGAATTGCTACCGAATCGGAACTGCCGAAACGGCCAACGATCAGATGGCGTCTCATGCGGCCTCTATCTCTGCTTCGGCCGTAGTTTGCAGGATAGCGTAGGCTTGCTCGTAAACGCGGGTGACAAACTCGAAAACACGCTCCGGCGTCAACGCCTGCGCATCCGGTCGTGCTCGGGTCAGCGCGTCAGATACGCTCCGGCGAATGAAATCGACAAGCTGCCGTTGAATTGATGCCGCCTGGGCACCATCAGCCGGAAGCGTTATGGCCTTCGTGCCAATGTCATTACATAGTCGCGTTTCGATGGCATGGGTCGCGTAGAGTTCAAAAATGATTTGCATTTGCTCGGCCGTGAGACTGTCGAAATCGGAAATTCCGCTTTCGGCAAGGTCGGCGATTGTTTCGATGAAAGCATCGCGCGCGATCCCTTCGTCAAGTGTTCCTCCTTCCGGACAGACATAGTCCATAAGCCCAATAAATATTTCCTCGATCGGACGCCCCGCGAGCCTTTCGAGATTCAGTACGCGGAGCGCTTCGCGGGGGCCGTTCGCGACAGCGCCGGAAAGAAAACTGAGAAGAGGGACGCCGGAAGCGGGCGATCTTGCCATCCGCTGTGCGGCTACGCGACTGCCCCCAGAGGAAGCCGCTATGTATTGCGCTAATGAACGTCCGAGGCTTCCGCGGTCGGCGCCACCGGAACTGACGAAACGCGAGAAATTATTGCGAGGCGTCCTAAATCTATTTGCCGCGGCGCTCGGCGGGATCGGCGGGGGAGTAGGAGGCGTCGGAATCGCAGCAGGTTGTCGCGGGGCGGGTGGTGACGGCCCTTCAGGTGGGGGCGTAGGCGCGGGTGACGGGCTTCCCCCTGCGGGAAGCCAGCTCGGTATAAGCGGTGTGCCGCCGCCTTGGCCTCCGTTTGCATTTGAGGTTCCCATTAGCGCCTTTGGCCTTGCTGTCGCGTCCGCAGAATGGCCGTAGCCGCCGCTTTAAGTAGCTGACCTCCATCTTTCTTCCACGCCTCCAACAGTTGGTCGAATCTCAGCACAATGGCTGGGTCTCGAATTATTCCCTCCCAACCGCCGCATGCCCACGGTCCGACGCGCTGCGACGGTAGAGCTTCCAAAAAATCGAGAAGTTGTCCCTGGAGAGTTGGCTGCGACTTCACCAGAATCGCTATCCCTGCGACGCCCGCAGGCTCCGCGTCAAACGTGTCACCTCGGAGAACGTGGGCGCGAAGAAGGTCAAGGACTTGAGCAGCTTCGGGAACGACGAGTTTGCGTAGTTCGCCTTCAAAACTCTGAACTGCGAATTTCGTACCGAGCAATTTCTCGGCTACGCTAGCGAGTTGTCCGAGCACCGTGGTTGCGCCGAAATAGTCCTTCCGGTCTTTTGCAACAAACAGGTACGGACGTAAATCCGTCAATCCAATCGAAGGTTCGATTTGGGCCCAGGAACGAACGGCGGGCGAGGAAATCCACTCTGTAAGTTGTACGCTGTCGGCGGGCTTGGCGGCCTCGACTTTGGCGGCTTCCTTTGTAGGCGTCGCTTGTCTTGCCATCGGTCGGGCAAGTTGCGCGGCGTGTTTTGAGGGGTTGGTGGCGTCTTCGAGGTGAATAAGATCCGCGCAAATCCCATCCGCAGCGGCGGCCGAAGATATGGCGATCTGGTCGAACACGCGCGGAAGAAATCGCTCGGCGAGCATCAGCTTTGCTAGCGCAGGGAGTTTCACATCATCGCCAAAACCACGAGCATTCGCTGAAGCCTGCCTCAGCAACAGCGTGTTGAGGAACCGTTTAATCTGGCGAGGATTTCCCTTGGTTCCACTCGCCAGGATTGGACCGATCTGGTCACTTAGGATTAGGGCGTTCTGTGCATGGCCGGCCTTATCACCCAGTGCCGTTTTAACGCTTACCGCGTCGAGAACTGACCCTTTCCATGGGCGTTTGAGTCTCTCGCGAGCAAGAGCAATCAATTTTCCGAATTCGGGGTCGCCGTCACCCAATTCTGCTCCGACAAAAAGAAGTGTCACGTAGATGCGGGTTTCAGTTTCGCCAAGCGCCGGAATGCGGAATGGGACTTGAATCAGTTTTTCCAGATAGTTGCGGGCGTAGGTTTGCGGGCCGGTCGTATCAGGGAGATCGGGAAAGTGCTTCCGTACGGCGTATTCAATCATCGCCTCGTCTGCGGCAACGACAAACGCTGTGCGCGAAGTAAAAACAAACAGTCGCACGGCTTCAAGGGTCTCAATCGCCGTGTCGGGAAGACAGCGGTCTAAATCGTCAATCAGGACAACGAGCTGTTCGATCCCGGCTTTCTTCAACAATTCGTCGAACGCCTTTCGGAATTCGGCAATTTCCTCCGGAACATTTTTCGGCTCGGCGGGCTTGAGAACGTCTTTGACCCCGGACAACACGGATTCGGCATTCTCCTTGGAGAACGTCGCCGGATCACGAGCCCATCCCTCGATCGCGCCCATGATTGCGGGGATTCCAAGTGCATGGATTCCGAAACCGTGCGTAGCAGCAAAAGCGGTGAGTGCAAGGCCGCCAACTTTTTTCGCTGCTTTTAGTTTGTCGATACGATGATAGATATTCTTTACGGCTTCCGACGTCTTGGTCAGAATCGGGCGTTTTTCGATCAAGCCTGTAACAATCCCCTCGATAAGGGCGATCTTCGCGTCTTCAAATCCCTGGAATCGCCAGCCATTGAATTTAAGGCACAGTACATCCTTCTGTGAATTCAGTCCGCTCTCTATCATTTCAAGAACGCTGGATTTTCCTGCGCCCCAGTCGCCGTGGACGCCGATCGTTACCGGCTGTTCGGGACGTTCTCGCAACAGCGTCACGATTGTCTTAGCAATCGCCTCGTTATTGAGAAGGTCGATCTTCGTTTCGTTGTCTGATAGGATCACGCCGACACATTAGCAGAGTAGTGACTTGTTGTCAGGTTGAAAACAGACTTGATCGCTCCATCAGGCCCTCATTGAAGACCCTCGGCCTGCTGGGAAACATGCAACCGTCGCGAGTTATCAAAAAACACAGGAATTCGTTGGGTGTGTCGTCCGGTAACGATTGTGGCGCGGGACGACCAACCCAAATCACTTCAGAGTTAGATATCTTAGTGATAGCATTTCCAAAATGACGGAGTTCTCTCAGTATTCACCAGCGTTGTCGGCCCTCCCGATCCCGCAGACTAAAACGCCTACGGATCTGGCACTGGCTGTACATCAAGAACTATTTCGTCGGAGCGCGGGCTCCCCGCCCCTCGCAGTCTTGGTCGAATTATTTGAATCGATGTATTACACCAGCCTCAAGACCGAAGAGGGGCAACCCGTTCTTTTCCATGTTGTCTACCTAGACCCTGAAAAAAGCGATCCGAAACCTCCGAAGAGGCTTGTGCATGACCGCTGGAGTTGCGTGCGACTCACGAATCCTATCGCCTTAAACAGCGCCAATTTTGTAAAAGTCGCGCCAGCTTCAGACCCCAGAACGTCTTCATTCGCTGTGTACCATGACAGCGATCAAAGACTGATGGTTTGGGGCTTGGTGGACCAAGGCAACCGCTATCATGACTACGTTAATTTTGAATCCGACGAGGGGCCCGAACGACCAGGGCTTTTTCAAGCTAGTGTGACCGGTATCGCTCACCTCGTGGCCTATATCGGCTATGAAAAAGTTGCGGAATTGAAGTTGAACGCTCTCGTCCGTACGGCTGTTGACGTATTCAAGATAGGGACGGTCCGTGCGCTTCAGGACGTCGGTATCAGGAAGCATCTCGATTCATTAAAGAAGGGTTGGCCGGACGAATTCCCCGGCGATTTCGATGAATTAGAAGAGTCGGCGTTGATCGAAACTTGGATTTCGTGTTTTCGGAGGCTCCTATTAAGAGTTCAGGGCATCCGCCACGGAGGTGCGTTCCTCGTTGCTTCCGATCCCGACCTAAAAGATCTTTCCGTAAAACATAAGCTTCAATACACCAGGCTTCGATCTGCTCTCCAGCGACACGCGGTTGCAAGTGCTCAAAAATTTCTCGCGGCAAATGTGATCGGGGAGGATTACTTAGAAAAAGACGCCGAGGACATTCCGTTGGGTCTTCACCTCGATGAAGTGATAGCCGGCTTCGATCTTGAAGAGATCCGCAGCGAAATTGATGGGGCTATTTGGTTTATCTCGCTTCTAACCCGAGTGGATGGACTCGTACTTCTAAATCAAGAACTTGAGGTTCAGGGTTTTGGCGTTGAAATCACAGTCGCGGAAGAGCCTTCGGAGGTGTTTGTTTCAAGTCGGTCTGATGCGAATGAATCTGCTCTCAAGAAAGTCGATTATCTCCTTTATGGGACGCGTCATCGATCCATGATGAGGTATTGCGCAAAATATCCAGGCAGTTTGGGGTTTGTGATCTCGCAGGACGGCGATGTCCGCGTCATGACAAAGGTCGGAGAACGCCTCGTTGTCTGGGACAATATCCAACTTCAACTTCCGAAATTCGTGACCCGTACCCGCAGGCGGCGGTTGATCCGGCGACGGCGGCGGCAGCGGGCGAACAACACCGCGAGCCAGCCTAAAGAAAGCTAGATTTCACCTAGGACAGCCGTTCGCCTTACCGACAGCTTCCGCTGAAGGGGTTGTGTAGCAGGTGTCGTCGATTCAACCCAATGGCTAACTAAGATACGGCGGGTGACCTTCTTTCTTCCGCGCGGCGAAATGCAGGTGTTTTTGCTTCTGCGTGAGCCGGATTGCCCCGCGAAACGGGTCCCCTTTCGCGACACTTAGTGCGTCTACAAATTTGTGAAGTTTCCCTGACAAGATCTTTCGGTACTCCGCGTAACCGCCGCGTAACCGTCTTATGCGCTTTGGCCAGTTTTGGTTGGAATAGGCGCGTCCATCAGGCGTCAGGTTGCCGAACTCGGTTTCAGCCAGGCAGCAACGGAACCGAGAATAGCAAGGGCAGGAGTAGTCTCGTGGAGATTACTGAACGGTGAGAAAAATTAGACCGCCGTGCCCCTTGCCCACGCCCTCTTCCACACCCAAATAGCCTAACGATGGGAGAAGATTTATCTCGCGAAGTATGAGTGGCGGTTCCAGGGTGTGGTCGAAAACATCTGTCTGAACAATCCCAATGTCGTCTAAGTCTTCAGTCTTTTCGGACCACGGAATGCGAACGCCATCGCCTTTTGCAGTGAAGTAGGTGAGTTCGCCGGCGTTCGTGACCAAGACACCACCCCCGGCAGTGGCGTGACTTAGCCGGATCGTTCCGGTGGGCGGATGACGCACCCAATCTGCCAGCCCGGTTTGCGTGTCAAAACGAACCAACAAAACACCGTCCGTTGCGTACAGAACATTCCCTTCTCCCAAAACCATGTTCCTATCGAACGGCGAATTGAGGCCGGGCGTCCAAAACGGCATCGGAAGGATGAAATCACGCTGATCCTCGGCACCGATTCGGCTGACCCGCGCTTCCGTGTGGATCGGGTCATGCGATTTCGTGTGAGCATCAACATATGTCCACGCTGCCAGAACCCCGCCGAATCCATCTGGAATCGTTTCGCCCGCGAACAAGCGATCCTGCACTGCGAAGCCACCGTCACCATCGGCGTGAATGTGCTGAAAGGTTTTCCACTCCGGCTCACCTTGAGGCGTTAACCGGAGGAGCATTAATTTTTCGTCGAACGAGTATTGCTTCGCCTTGCATGCCTGAAGTTCGGAGGACTCGACATGCACTTCAACCTGTAAATACATATTTCCGTCGGTATTCGTGAATGGTGAGCCGGAGATAGAGGGACGTATATTTGTGAGAACGTTATTGGTGGGATCGGCGCAGCGAACACCAGTGAGAGTACTCGACGAAACAGGAAATGGAATTTTGAATTTGGCACCCCCGGTTTGACCGTCCACGATCAGGAAGGCCGACGAAGGAGGACTAGATAGGGTCTCGGCAATTCCGACATCGTCACTACCGTTCACCGTCCACGAGTCTCCAAGGCGTCCAGCCGACTGGTATACCCAATCCTGTTTCCCGTCGGCGGCGTTGAGCTTGACGATCCTGTCGTGAAACCTGCCGCGTTCCAACAAATACATACCACCGGAATTTGCGCCACAGATACGTATGAGAATATATTTTCCGTCCGCGGGAAGGCCGTAGCGACTTGGATCGGTTGAATTGTTTCCTGCGAAAAATGTGTCGTTACTTCCTATCAGGATCTGCGTGTGATCGCTTATGCGTTGGTGATTCATGAGCAGCTCGCCGGAAGGAGGCAAGCGAATCTTAAGGCCAGCCGGACTCGCGGTCGCGTCCAACTCGGTCTTCCAGCGCTGTTGACCATCTCCCGTTAGAGCCCGGACCATTGCGTTTGCTGACTTGCTCCATTCGATTGAGTAGACAGCTATACCCGATTCCGTGGGAACGCTTTGCACTGTCATCAGCGACTCGTATCCAGGTGTCGGGTCAAGCGACCACTCGATAGTTGCGGGTGGAAGCTTCGTCTCGGACAGGATCGAAACGACCGCAGTGGCAGAGCCATACTCAGTGGTGGCCGTAAGAATCGCCCGACCTTGGCGCAGCCCCCGAACCCTGACTTCGCCGTTCTCCACGGTGAGCTCGGCGATGCTAGGTTCGACGGACCATTGTGCGTCTTCGATCGGCGATCCCGACGAATCCACAACGGAAAGACTCTTGTACCTGTCCACGAGCAGCGTGAGCGTGTTAGGCGTTATTGAGACCGAGGTTGATGAGGTGGTTTGGGCGAACGCGGCTGGAGCAACGGGTGCAAGCAACAGCACGACAGCAAAAAGTCGCTCTGCTAACGAGCTTTGCGTTCTCCACCATCTAGCGGGCGTCATCCATACAGATTACGTCTCGATCGCGGCCGCCGGACGTTGGCCCATGGTACAGGTGTATATAAAACGTCACATCCCAGATTATGCGTAGTTGGTTTATTGAAACCTAACTAACCTGGTGATACATTTTCGGCCTGAGGTTCCCAGCCCATGAAGATAATATTATCCATTGTCCTTTCGACCTGTCTCGCCCAACCGTGTCTGCAGGAGCAAAGCAGCAAGCCGCCCGACCAACAGCCGACGTCGGCGCCAATTCCCGTGAAACAGCCGTTGGCTTTCGGATTGGAAGATGCCACGCCGGTAAGACTGAAGTTAAACCGAACAATTTCCTCCGCGGACGCCCACGTGAACGATACCGTGGACTTTGAGGTTCTTGAACAGGTAACGGTCAAAGGTGACATCGTGATCCCCAGAGGCGGTCTCGCGTGGGGAACCGTGACTGAAGCTGAGCCAAAACGGCGCATGGCGCGCGGCGGCAAGCTGAATGTGAACATCGATAGTGTCCGCCTAGCATCTGGTGAAAAGATTCCACTGCGCGCCGTGAAGGACGTGAAAGGTGGCGGTCACGTTGGTGCGATGACGGGCGCCATGGTCGCAACCGCCATCGTCTTCTTTCCGGCCGCACCCTTATTCCTTTTTATGAAAGGCAAGGACATCACAATTCCGCAAGGAACTGAAATTACGGCTTACACGAGTGGGGATATTTCGCTCGATGCATCGAAATTCGCACCAGACCCGACCGTCCCCACGGTCACACCCGCCCCATCTAACGTTCCGGGTCTGTCGGCGATCGATATCAAATCGATTCCGGATGTCGCGGAGATTACCATCGATGACAAATACATGGGGAGCACTCCATCGATTGTGCGACTCGGCCCTGGCGACCATGATATCAAGATCGAGAAAAGCGGCTTCAAAACATGGGAAAAAAACCTAACGGTGACAGCCGGCGCAAGCGCGACCGTGAACGCATCTCTTGAACAACAGGCAAATCCCTAAGCGAATCCTCACGTTCATCGGAAGGGTGCATCTAGCTGAGGAGTCAAGTCTGAATTCAATCAATCAGTCGATGCTCCTCGAAAGGAGGAATAGTTTATGCTGGAGCCCTGCGTCTTCGCCTATGTGATTACAACGGTCGGCTCAAATTACAAATTGCATGCCGGTTCTGTTCCATGGGTAAGGGAAGGTACGGTTTTTTTTGGCCCATGCAAGAAAAATATGCGCCCCAAGGTTAACGAGGGAGATTACATAATGGGTATCTCTCCAGCAGGAGTGGGTGAGCAACGCCGAGTACTTCTCTGGATGCGCGTTGCAGAGAAAATGTCGTTTGCGGAAGCGTACGGACGTGGAGAAACAGACAGGCTCTTCCGGCTTGCTCGGCGAAACGCAATTCACGTGCGGCCAAAACAAAGCCTCAATAATTTGCAGGGAGTGCCGACCACATATGAACATATTCCCGGTGCTCAGCATTCCAGCGTTTGGCGATCGGACATTAAGGGCAAGAGAGACGTTTTTCTCTTGGGTGCGAACGGCTCTTGGGCCGCCGGGAGCGGCGGCCCAGTCGTGACGTCAGAGGTGGTCGAACTTTTACGCGAGGGAATCACTTGGAGGGGGAACGCAACAACTCAAAACCCACTAACAGAGAATGCACGGGGCAAACACATTCGTCTGACGGGAAAGACTGCTCAGCAACTGATCGATTGGATGCCTAGTCCCAGCAAGCGACTGGTCTCTTCGACGTCGGGTTCAAGAACATCCTGCCGACGCAAATGTTCTTGTGATTAGCTCGCTGTCGGTTTGCATTTTTTCCTGTCCGCGGACGAACGTACGGTAGGAGAGGTTGCTAACGGACGTTACGCGCGAGAGCCGGATTGCTTGAAACACGGGTCCCCTTTTGCATGAATTAGTGCGTCTCCCAACCTGAGCGATTGTTTCCAAAAAAGGTTTCGGTACTCCGCGTAACCGCCGCGTAACCGTCTTATGCGCTTTGGGCGTTTTCCGCGATTCTGGCTTAACGTAGAATGAGTAAGTTACATAGGTTCAACAGGCGGGAGAAGTTCAACTCCCCCCGCCTCCACCATCTTCTTCAGCCGCCACGGCCTCGGCTGAGAGTGGATCCAATTCCGCGCTACTGCGGCTTTGGTTCAGAACTTAG
>Ga0209530_1000449_pt1 | contig 30009 bp, 31 predicted proteins | sample BlaSpr_A8_Ref_O1_FD_187987 | JGI IMG/M metagenome (GOLD analysis project Ga0209530, IMG submission 187987) | Forest soil microbial communities from Thunder Bay, Ontario, Canada - Black Spruce, Ontario site 2_A8_Ref_O1 (SPAdes) (version 2) | ecosystem: Environmental > Terrestrial > Soil > Boreal...
CCTCGACACTGAGGGTCTCGACGTATCCAGCCGTCTCACCCGCGTACAGCTGATGCACCAGCGCGGGCGAACCTGCGGCTCCGGTCCGTACCGATCCGGGCTTGAGTGCGGCCGTGACGAGGAACAGAGTGCGCCGGTCGGCGCCACCAGCGGTGAGCTGGTCTTCGAGGATCTCGAGCTCCCGCACGACGCACTTGTCGGAAAGCAAGGCGACGGATTCAAGATCGCGATGACCTCCGTCGGCGCAGGCCGGTTGGCAGTGGCCTCACGCGCGGTCGGCCTCGCCGCGGCCTGCCTCGAGGGGGCAACGACACCTGGGTTACATCCGCCAGCTCAACGTGGAGCTGGCGGCTCAGGACTGCTGCGCTCTCGTCGTCCTCGGCGGGGTGATCCAACCGGAAGAGGTGGACGAGCTCACCGAACTCGGGGTCCGGGCCATCTTCATGCCCGGATCCATGATGCGCGACATCGTCGTCGAGCTCGCGCGACTGCGCCACGGCAGGGTCCACCGTGATTGACCGTGGTGCCGGAGCCGCGGCGTCCGTCGACATCGTCGAGCGGGCCACTCGCGGCGAGTCGGGCGGCCGTCGCGCGAATGCTCACCGAGATCGAGTGGGGTACCGATGTCGCGCTGTCGCTGGTAGCCGAGATCTGGCGGTTGGACCCGCCCGAGTCCAGGGTCATCGGGATCACGGGCGCGGCCGGGGTCGGCAAGTCCAGCCTGGTGTCCCGGTTGCTCGCCGAGTATTCGGTCGAACCGCAGCGGCCGGCAGTGCTGGCGATCGATCCGTCCTCGGAGCGTACCGGTGGATCGTTTCTCGGTGACCGCGTCCGGATGGCCGAGCTCGCCCCCGACGGCCTTCCTGCGCTCCCTGCCCAACCGCGCGATTGCCGGCGGATTGGCCCCGGCCGCGGCCATTTCGATCGCGATACTCGCCCGGTGCGGCTTCGATCCGGTCATCGTCGAGACCGTCGGTATCGGCCAGTCCGAGGTCGCTGTCTCGCAAGTCGCGCAGACGACGGTGACGTGCCTCGCGCCGGGCCTGGTCGATCGCATCCAAGCCGCCAAGGCCGGGCTGATGGAGACGGCCGACATCTTCGCCGTCACCAAGTCGGATCTACCCAGTGCGAGGGTGACCGTCGATCACGTGCGAGCCATGGCCAATCTCGGCGCCCATGCGCCCGGCAGCTGGCGACGGCCGGTGTGCGCGGTGTCCGCCCGGACCGGTGACGGCGTCGCCGAGCTCGTGGCCAGCGTGGCCGGACACCAGGACTGGTGCCGTCGGCCGGACCGCTTCGAACCGAGGTCGCGATCGCTGGCCACCCAGTGCGTTCTCTGGGCCTCCGACCTGCTCGCCTGCCGGGCGGTGGAGCGGGCGCGGTCGCAGGACGCGCTGGGGATCGCATCGGCGGACGTCGCCTCCGGGCGCCTCGATCGGATCGCTGCTTCACGCCGGCTCTTGACGACGCCATGACCGACCCGATTGCGGCGATCGCCGCGTTCGCCGGCGGCCTGGACACGCTGCCCGACTGCGTGCAGCACACGGCCGAACTCGCGGTCATCGACTACCTCGGGGTCGCTGCGATAGGCGCACTGGAACGCGACATCGTGCCTTTACGGCAGTACGTGGCCAGCACCTACAGTGCCGGCGCTGCGACGGCCCTTGGGATACCGTCGCGGCTGGCGGCACCCGGCGCGGTGTACGTGAACGGGACCGTCGGGCATGTGCTCGACTACGACGACTTCCACGACACCCCGGGCGGCCACCCGACCGCGGTCATCATGCCGGCGCTGCTCGCGCTCGCCGAAGAGCGGAACGCTCCCGGGGCAGAGGTCGTGTCCGCCTACGTGGTCGGGGTCGAGGTGATGTGCGCGCTGGGTCGAGCACTCAACCACACGCACTACGAACGTGGCTGGCATCCCACTGCCACCCTCGGCATCCTGGCGACGACGGCGGCGTGCGCGCGGCTCAGTCACCTCGACCACGAACAGACGGCCCGCGCCCTCGGGATCGCCGCCTCTTTCGGATCCGGGTTGAAGGGCAGTTCCGGGACATCCATGAAATCCACCCAGGTCAGTCGGCCGGAGGCGATGTCCGCCGATGCGATCGCCAGCGCGTCCTGCGACCGCGCCCGCTCCACCGCCCGGCGGGCGGGCAGGTCGGAGGCCGAGAGAACGCACTGGGTGGCGAGCGATCCGCGAGAACCGGCGGATGGTGTCGAGCAGTGCGGCGCGCACGTCGGCAATGTCAGAGGCGTTCTGCAAACGTCACCTGTCGGTTGGTCGGAACGACCCGAGTGCGTTCCGATACGGCGTGGTCAAATGAAACGTTCGTCTTTTCGTCGTGGCGTCCTGCGGTATTTGTTTGGGTTTTCGGCTGCAGGATCGCCGGTACAACAGATTCATTCAGGGGGCGGGGATGGCGGAACGGCGAAGCGAAACGGTCGTAGAGGACCTGCTTTATCCGGAGAGCCCGCGCTGGTTCGACAGTGCGTTGTGGTGCACCGATATTTCCGGCCACCGGCTGGTCCGCTGGGTGCCCGGCGGGGCCAGCGAGACGGTCGCCGATCTCACAGAACTCGTACCCTTGGCGTACGCGCGCCAGCGGCCCAAGCTCGGTCCGTCGGGCCTGGACTTCCTCCCGGACGGCACCGCGCTGCTGGCGATGATGAGTGAGAGCGGGCCGCTGCGTACGCGCGTGCTCGCCTACGCCGAGGGCAGGGTGGAAACGTACGCTGATCTCGCGCCCATGGTCTCGGGCCGCCTCAACGACATGGTCGTCGCGATGGACGGAGGAGTCTATGTCGGCGCGCTGGACGCGTCGGCGATCGTCTACATCGCCCCGTCCCGAGCCGTGTCGATCGCCCTGTCCGATGTCGCGCTGCCCAACGGGATGGCGATCAGTCCTGGCGGCACCCAGCTGTACTACGTCGCTGGTGGGACGTACGTGTACGCGGTGGACATCGTTTCGCCTGGTCGCCTCGGCACACCCCGGCTCTGGGCCGATCTCACGATCGAAGCGGCCGTACGGCGCCGCATGGTGAACGACACACCGACGGGCCCGGTCATGTGGTCCGATCTCGACTCGCTGAGCGGAGCCGACGGCATCGCACTCGATGCGGAAGGCGCGCTGTGGGTCGGCGGCGTCTCGACGGAAAAGTTCATCAGGATCACAGAGGGTGGGTTCGTCACCGACGTGATCCGCACTCCCGGCCGGCACGCGGTGGCCTGCCATCTGGGTGGTGCCGACCGGCGCACTCTGTTCCTCGTCACGGTCGCACTCAAGCCCGGATCGGTACGGACCGGGGCCGCAGGTTCGCCCGCGCTGGTGCATCAGCTGTACGCGGGTGAGACGGCTGGATACGTCGAGACCCTCAGTGTCGAGGTCCCGGGAGTTGGTCGGCCCTGATCGGCTCGGTCGCGGGCCTATTCGTCGCACGCTCATGCGCAGAGCGGCCCAGGTAGCACGGTCTGGTCGAGCCCGCCGCCGACGTTGATCTGCTGTGCGGTGATGTAGCTCGCGGCCGTTCGTGTCGTGCGTCGTCACCCACGTCGCCCGGTCGACGTCGTCGAAGTCGCGGGTCTTGGCGGTGACGATCCGGGTCCACAGTCGGCAGGTAGATTGATAACTGTGGACAGTCTATAGTAGACACGATTTAGGGGCGGTGTTAGCGTCGTCACAGCCCGCGAACCGAGGAGCTCATGTCGTGACCGAACCGTCAGCTGACGACGCCGCCTTTCGACAGACGTTCATCTGTGGCGAAGCCGTTCAGCTCCACGGTGGCATCGGGTTCACATGGGAGGCCGGCTTGCACGCATTCCTCAAACGCGCGCAGATGGACGAGATCCTCGGGCGCGCCGCGCGCGTGCGCGGGCGCGACTCATGGAACTCGACGGTCTCGGCGCTGAAGCAGTTCGGAACAGTTGAGGGGAACCCAGATGCATGAAGTTGTCAATCGGCTCGGGCTCACCGAGGCGGAGTACGTGTGTGAGGGCCTGATCTGTGCCCGTCGTGAGCACGTGTCGGTGGTTCTCTTCGACCGTCCGGAGCGCCGTAACGCGTTCACGCCGCAGATGATGGCCGCCTTCGGTCCGTTGTGGGAGCGACTGGACACCGACGGCCGTACCCGCTGCATAGTCATCGGCTCGACCAGCGATCAGTTCTTCTGCTCGGGCATCGACGTCAAAGAGGTTGCGCGGACGGGCGAAGCCGGCGTCGATCTGCCGTGGGGCCGTGGGCCGCACCTGACGACAAAGCACACGCACGTGTTCACCCCGGTCGTCTGCGCGGTCGAAGGTCCGACGGTCGGTGGTGGCATGCACTTTGTCCTCGATGCCGACGTGGTCATCGCCGGGCACAGGGCAACCTTCTTCGACACCCACGCGATGCTCGGGCTGGTCGGAGCGACGGAGACGGCCGGACTCGTCGTCAAGGCGGGACTGGGCGCAGCGCTTTACTTCGGTCTCGGCGGTCCCAAAGCACGCCTGTCCGCCGAGCTGGCGCGCAACCTCGGGCTGGTCCAGGAGGTGGTTGCCGATGGCGGCGCGTTGGATGCTGCGCTGACATTCGCGGAGCACGTCGCGACGGCCTCGCCATCCGCGCTGAAGAAGACCGTGGAAATCGCGTGGACCGCCGCAAGTGTCGGTTACGACGAGGCGTTGCGCTTCGGTCGTGCCGTGTCCGCGCGTCAGCGAAGCCACCCGGACTGGCGCGAGGGACCGCGGGCCTTCGCCGAGAAGCGGTCACCGGTTTGGCAGGACCGATGATCAGCGCCGCGACCGGCCGATCGGTGTCGGCCGACCCGGGCTTCCCACCGACGGTGCCGCAGTTGCTGGGCCGGGCCGTTGCGGGATTCCCGGACGCGGAGTTCCTGGTCAGCGATGAGGTTCGGCTGACTTTCGCCCAGGTGGACGCGTCGTCGGCGTCAGTCGCCGCCCAACTGGTGGCCCACGGGGTCGGTACGGCCTCGCGGGTGGGGATTCTCGTCGGAAATCGGCCCGAGTGGGCCGTCGCGTTCCTGGGCGTGACCCGGATCGGGGCGCTGGCCGTCCCGCTGAGCACGTTCTACCGCCCGGTTGAGCTAGCGGCCGCGGTGCGACAGGCCGACATTCAGGTGCTGCTGGTGGCGCCGACCATCGCAGGCCGCCCGACCACGCCGGTTCTGGAGGAGGCCTTTCCGGGGCTGAGCGGCCTGGCCGGCGGACCGCTGTACGACCCGTCCGTTCCGACATTGCGCACGGTATGCGTGCTCGACGGCCAGTTGCAGGGAAGAACCTGGGGCACGTCAATCACCACCGCTGACTCACAGCCCGAGCAGCTGCCGGCAGTGGTACGCGCGTTGGAGGAGACGGTCGTTCCGGCCAGTCTCTTGGCGGTCATCCTGACCTCGGGCACGTCCGGTGTGCAGAAGGCAGTCGTGCACACGCACGGCGGGCTGGTCAGGCACGCGGTGAACATTGCGGCCCACAGTGGTCTGAGGCCGGGCCGCCGCACCTTCACCAGCGCGCCGTTCTTCTGGGTCGGTGGCCTGGTTCCCGGCCTACTGGTGCACATGTACCTCGGTGGAACCGTGCTCGTCCTGGAACGGCTCGATCCCGATCACATGTTCGACTTCATTGACCGCGAGCGGCCCGACGCCTTATTCGGGTTTAGCCTGCACGACCGGCTGGCCCGAGCCGAGCGGTTCGCCACCACCGACGCCAGCTGGCTGCCCGAGCCCGCAGTCGCCCATCAGGGCTCGCGAGCCGACGGGAGTCGGCACAACTCGCTGGGCATGAGCGAGACCGGTGGCGTGCATACCGCGCCCGGTAACGAGGCAGACCGAGAGCTCCCGGATGACCTGCGGGGAGCCTTCGGCCGGGCGATGCCGGGTATAGAGCACCGGATCGTCGAGCCTGGGACGAACGATCCCGTACCCGACGGCGTCACCGGCGAGATTTGCGTGCGCGGGTACAGCCTGATGGACGGCCTATACAAGCGTGAGCGCGCCGACGTGTTCGATAAGGACGGCTGGTATCACACCCGCGATCTCGGGTGCCTGCGCGAGGGCTACCTGTTCTTCGTCGGCCGCGCGGACGACCTGATCAAGACTAAGGGCGCGAACGTCTCTCCGGCCGAGGTCGAGGCTGCGCTCAAGGAGACCGGCCTGATCGATCAGGTGTGTGTCGTCGGTGTAGACGATGCGGATGCCGGTCAGCTCGTCGGGGCGTACGTGATCCCGGCCGCAGCGGGCAGCTTTGACCCGGACTCGTTCATGCAGGTCGCCTCCGGGCGGCTGTCGTCGTACAAGATGCCGCGACGACTGGTCGTCGCGGACCGGTTGCCGGTGCTGACGACGGGCAAGGTCGACAAGCGCTGCGTCGTAGCCGAGCTGTCCGCCGCGCCGGACGCCCGGGTGAGCCGGATTAGTTCGAATGTCACACGCTGAGGCGGGAGAAGGTGCCGACATGACGTACCGGTTCATCACCTACGAGTTGCTCGACGACGCGACGATCGCGCGCATCACGCTCAATCGACCCGACAAGCGCAACGCCCAGAACCGCGGGATGCTCGTCGAACTCGATCAGGCGTTCTGCACCGCTGAAGCAGACGACGGCGTGCGCGTCGTGATCCTCGCGGGCGCCGGGCACGACTTCTCGGCCGGGCACGACCTCGGCAGCGCCGAGCACCGAGCTGAACGCAACCCAGGACCCGACCAGCATCCGGCCTATCAGAGCCGTGGCGGAACCTTGGCCGGCTCCGAGCGGCGCTATCACCAGGAGTGGCACTACTACCTGGAGTCGACCAGGCGGTGGCGCAAGCTGCGCAAGGTGACCGTGGCCCAGGTCCAGGGCAATGTCATTTCCGCCGGCCTGATGCTCATGTGGGCGTGCGACCTCGTCGTCGCGGCCGAGTCCGCCGCGTTCGCCGATCTCGTCGGGGTGCGGCTCGGGATGGCCGGTGTCGAGTACTTCGCACATCCGTGGGAGTTCGGGCCGCGCAAGGCCAAGGAGCTGCTTCTGACTGGCGGGACCTTGTCGGCCGCCGAGGCCCGGCAGATCGGGATGGTCAACACCGTCGTCCCGGATGCCGAACTGACCGAGTCGACGCTGGCGCTCGCGCGTCGCATCGCCGCGTTGCCCACTGCCACGTCGTTGTTCGTTAAGGACTCGGTCAACCAGGCGGTCGACGCCATGGGTTTCGGAGCATCGCTGGACGCCTCCTTCAGCATCCACCAGCTCAACCACGCTTATTGGGCCGAGATTTCTGGCGGCAAGACCCACGTGGGTACGGCCGAGTTCGGTCTCGATGTCTGGGCGCCGCCGGGCGATCGGAAGGACTCGTCCGTTGCCGCCACGGACGAGAAGAGGTCATGACGTGCAGGACTTCGTCCGCTTCGCGATCTTCGGCCTGAACACGGGCGGCCCTCCGATCGGCGGGTGTGATCAACTTTGCGCACAGCGCGTTCGCCCTCGTCGCCGCCTGCATCTACTACGACTTCCGCAATCGGGGCAGCAGCGCGTCTGTTGCGGTCGTGCTGTGCATTCTCAGCGCGATCGTTCTCGCGCTGATCGTGCACGTAGCGGTCATCCGGCCACTCGGCTCCGCCAGCGCGCAGATCGGATCGCCATCGTGACCGCTCCGCTGATCGCTGCCGAAGGCCTGTGCGCCGGCTACGGGAGTCTGCCGGTGCTGCTGGACGTCGACCTACAGGTCGCCGGCGGGGAGATGGTCGCCCTCCTCGGCTCGAACGGGGCCGGCAAGACGACGACGCTGATGACGCTGGCTGGCGCACTCCCGGCGACCCGCGGCTCCGTCGCTCTGTGCGGCAAGCCGGCCGGACGTGGCGTGGCGCGACGCGTCCGTGAGGGCCTCGGCTTCCTGCCGGAGCAAAGAGCGGTGTTCATGGGCCTGACCGTCCGCGACAACCTCCGGCTCGGCCGGGGCAACGTCGACTTCGCCCTTGAGGCCTTTCCCGACCTGGAGAAGCGGCTCAGTGCGCGCCGGTCTGACGTCCGGTGGTGAGCAGCAGATGCTCGCCCTGGCGCGCACCATCGCGTCCTACCCTCGGGTGCTGATCGCCGATGAGCTGTCGCTCGGTCTCGTGCCTCTTGTGGTCAAGCGGCTGCTCGAGGCGCTGTCCGCGGCGGCGGCGCGGGGAGTGGCGGTACTCATCGTCGAGCAACATCCGCACATCGCCCTGCGGTGGACCGACCGGGCCTACGTGATGCGACGTGGCCGGATCGAGCTATCCGGCGCAAGTAAGGACCTACTCACCCGGATGTCCGAGGTGGCCGAGCTCTATCTCTGAAACCCGGCCAGCTCGGAGAGCCGGCCACAACCTCCTGGAGAAACGATCCGATGACTTCTGGCCCCCGTCCACGCACCGTCAGCGTCACCGAAGGCCTGCGTAACGCGAGTGACGAACAGATCCTTGGCGCGGTCGAGGTGGCGAACATCTGGGCGCTGTGGGCGACGCTGCTACAGGTGTCCGACGACCCGGCCATCCCGGACATGGAGTCGGGCGGCGCCGGTCTCACGGCGGCAAGCGACCGGGTTGCTCCGCCCGCGCCCGAGTCGCTCGAGGACCACGCCCTGCTCCGAAAGCGGGCGGTCGAGTGGCTGCAGGGTCTACGTGATGGCGCCGTCGGTGCGCCGCACCCCCCGACCGACGAGGAGTTCGGCGCCGTCGCGCGCCTCGTATTCGGGCGGCCGGATCTGTCAAACGACGAGGTCGCGTATTGGCGCGAGGAATCGGGCGTCGACGAGCTGCCGCGAGCGCTGCCGCTGGAGGCCGCGATCAAGGGGGCCGAATCGTTCCATGTGCTGGTCATCGGCGCGGGTATGAATGGCATATCCGCCGGTGTCTATCTCAAGGCGGCCGGCATTCCGTTCACCATCGTGGACAAGAACGACGGCGTGGGTGGTACGTGGCACGAGAACGTGTACCCGGGGATCCGCGTCGACGTCGCGAGCCGGGCATATTGCTTTACCTACGAGCCGGACTACCCGTGGCAGCACCACTTCGCGGTCGGGAAGGAGTTGCACGACTATCTCGACTTCGTCGTCGATAAGTACGGGATTCGCGAGCACATCCGCTTCGGGGCCGAGGTGGAGTCGGCGACCTGGGATGAGGACGCCAAGAGCTGGGCGGTGACCGTCTCGACGGGCGATGGTTCGGAGACGCTCGAAGCCAACCTGATCATCAGCGCCGTCGGTCTGCTCAACCGCCCGAACCCGGCGCCATTGCCTGGCCTGGAGGCCTTCGGGGGCAAAGTCATGCACACGGCTGAGTGGGACTCCTCGTACGACGTGTCGGGAAAGCGGGTCGCTCTGATCGGGACCGGTTCGAGCGGTGTCCAACTCGCCGGGCCCCTCAGCGAGCTGTGCAGCCGGCTGTACGTATTCCAGCGAGCGGGAGCGTGGATCGCCAACGTGCCGAACTACGTCGATCGCATCGACGCGACCGAGCAGTGGTTGCTCGGCAACGTCCCGTACTACGTCAACTGGGTCCGCGTCATGCAGATGTACGCGGTCGGCGACACCCGCACGCCGATCATGGACATCGACCCGGACTGGGACGACCCGAACTCGGTCAACCTCATGAACCACGCCCTGCGTGAGAGCCTCATGGCCTACATCCACGACAAGCTTGCCGATCGGCCCGACCTGCTCAATGTCTGCGTGCCCGCCTATCCGCCACTCGCCAAGCGTCTGCCGAAGGACAACGGGTGGTATGACGCGATCAAGAAAGATCACGTCAGTCTGGTAACCAGCGGTATCGAATGTGTGACGGGCGACGGCATCCGCACCGTTGACGGCGAGGAACATCCCTGCGATCTGATCGTTCTGGCAACCGGGTTCCACGCCAACCGACTCCTGTGGCCGATGAAGATCGTGGGCCGCGACGGTGCCACGCTCGACGAGACGTGGAGCTCGGACGGCCCCCGGGCGTACCTGGGCATGGCGATCCCGGACTTCCCGAACCTGTTCTGCCTCTATGGTCCGAACACGAACGGCAAGTCGGGGTCTCCGATCTCGTGGGGAGAGATGCAGGTTCGCTACGTGGCCGGACTAATCCAGAAGCTGCTCGAGTCGGGCAACCGATCCGCCGAGATTAAGCAGTCCGTGTACGAGGAATTCAATGCGCGGCTCGACGAGCGGTCGAAGAACCTGATCTTCATGGACCCCCGGCAGAGTTCTTACTACCGCAACGAGTTCAACAGATCGGCCACCAACGGGTGCTGGCTGAACAAGGAGTACTGGGTGTGGACGCGTACCCCGGATATGACCGAGTTCGTTGTAGACTAACGCTTGTCGACACTTCACGCGCGTCATGGACTGCCGTGTCCGGTTGTCGCTGCGCGTGCTGACCGAACCAAGCTAGGATCTCATGACCCAGACTGAACCAAGGCGGGCCGCGGGGCGGGGGGTGCCCGGCGCGGCGAGCGCGGCGCTGGACCCAGCCCGCTTCCAGACTCCCAAGTACGCGACGATAGCGACGGATATGTTGCGTGATCTCATCCTGGACGGAACCTTCGCGCCGGGCGAACGGCTGAACGAGGTGGCGCTCAGGGAGCGGCTGCAGATCAGCCGATCACCGATCCGCGAGGCACTGAGGGCGTTGAGCGGGCAGGGTCTGGTGACGATGGTCGCCAACCACGGGGCCTACGTGCAGGCTTATACCGTCGAGATGCTCCGCGAGCTGGCTGTGGTGCGCGAAAGCCTCGAGTGCACGGCAGTCAGCCTGGCCGCGGCGCAAATGACCGAGGAGCAGTTGGGGGCCGGCCGAGACATGCTGAACCGGGTCAGCCGGTCGCTCGCGAAATCACCAAAGAACTATGCCGAACCGTACAAAGCAGACTTCCACGCCATGATCGCCGAGGGCTCGGGCAACGCGCAGCTCGCCGCCGTGGTGAAGACGGTCGAGTCGAAGTTCCTCATCGCCCGGGCTCGCTCCGGCGCCAATCCCGAGCGAGCGCGTGTCGCCCAACGCGAGCACCAAGCGATCTTCGAGGCCGTCGCGGACCGGGACGGCGCGGCGGCTGAGGAGGCCATGCGTTCGCACCTGCTCATGAGCCTGGAAAGCATGCTCAGTTCCCTCGACCTGCCCGAGAGCTGATGTCGGGCACCGGCACGGTCCTTGAGTTGTGGCACAAGCGCCATATTCGCCCCGCACTGCCTCAGGTGTCCGCATGCAGGGGCTAACCCCGCGCGCACCTTGACGCCAGCACCCTGAGCGCGGTGAGTGTCATCGCCCGTCGGCGCGCTCATGGAGCAGGGAGCCAACCTCGACCAGGTTCTGCGCAGCGCGGCTGCTCTGCCCGACTGCACCGTCGGGATCCGTTCGGGACAGGTAGCCGGACCCATCCGGATCGGCCCCGACGGCTCCGTCGCTCTGACGAGGCCGTGCTCCTCGAATCGCGAGCTCGCCACGGGCGGCAAGGTATGGCTCCAACGGTCGGACGGACCGTTGCCCCAGGACGAGATCCTGCTCGAACGGCTCGCGATCGCCTGCGCGTCGCTCACCGCGCGGGAGGCGTCCTCGTTACCGCGGACGGGCGATCCGGCGCTGATCGAATTGGTCATCAGCGGCGAGGCTGGTGTGGCCGAACGCTCACGGGCCTTGTCGTTGCTGGGCTCTAGACCGATTCGAGGATCCAGGTCGCCTACGTGATCGGACTTGCGGCCCTACGCCTCGGCGGTTGCCGTCAGCCCGCCCCGGACTGCGCCTGCGTGGCAACGATCCCGCCGGGTACCTCGACGGGGTAGGCCAGTGTCTGGCCGGCATCGACGACCAGACACTGGCCGGCGACCAGTCTCGATAAGTCGGGGCACAGGAAGTAGGCAGCGGCGCCGATGTCGCGGGCCTGGGGAAGACCACCGAGCACGCCGACGCGTTCCAGATCGCGCAGTTGGGCGAGCACGCGCGGCGTCGCGGTCTGCCCGGGTGCGACGGCATTCACCCGGACGTTCGCGGTGGCGAGCTCGAAGCCAGCTGTGTGCACGACCGAGTGAAGAGCTGCCTTGAACGACCCATAGGCCGCATGATTGGGCGCGCTTACCAGTCCGCTGATCGAACCGATGAAAACCATGCTCCCCGCACCCTGACCTGCCAGGTAGCGTCCCATGACGCGCACGACGTGGGTGACGTGCCGGAAGTCCGTGTCGTACGAATCGGTCCAGTCTGTGTCCGTCAGATCCAGGATCGGCGCGAACTTGCCGATGCCGACGATGTCGACCACCGCGTGCACCCGTCCGAACGCTGCGACGGCGGTGTCGAGCGCGTGCTGGATCTCAACCTCGTGACGCACGTCTGCGGTCACGGCGATGCCCTCGACCTCGGACGCGAGTTGCCGGGCCAGTTCAGGGTTTACGTCGACGATGGCCACCTGCGCGCCGGCAGCGTGCAATGCATGTGCGGTGTGCCGACCGATGCCCTGGCCGGCGCCGATGACGATCGTGCCGCGTCCGTCGAGCCGTCCCAGCGCGGTGAAGTCGGGTACTGCTTCGACGTAGTCGACCATTGGATGCGGCTTCCGGAGAAGGTGAGAACGGAGCCCTGTGCTCCACAGTGCCGACTGTAGACAATTTGGAGCGGTTGGTCTAGATTTTTCGCTGTGGCGAACCGCGGAAAGATCATCGTTGCGGCTCGAGTCGCTAATTTCCCTATTCCCTGGCTGGCTAGCTGGCTGGCCGGCCGGCCGGCGTGTGGCTGGCGATTACACGGAGGGCGCTGGTGTGGGGCTGACCTCGGAGCTGGCTGAACGTCTGGCCACCCTTGCCGTCGATGAGATTCCTCAAGCGGCGACCCGCCAGGCGCAGCGCGCGATGACAGACGCCATCGGCGTCGGACTCGCAGGTTCCCTTGAGGAGCCCGCGCGAGCAGTTGGCCGCTTCCTCGAGGCCGAGGCGCACACGGGTGTGTGTTCAGTGTGGGGTCGCTCGTTGGTGACCGATTCATCCCTGGCCGCCTTCGCCAACGGAGTCGCCGTTCACGCGCTTGACTTCGAACCAATGTGGATCCCGCCCACTCATCCGACCGGAACAGTTGTTCCTGCGGTGCTCGCATGGGTCCAGCAGAGCACATTGCACGTCACTGGCGCCGACGTGTTGGCGGCGATCGTTCTTGGCATGGAGGTGCAGGCCGCGCTACGTCGAGCGGCTTTGGGCGGCGGCAATCACGAACTGGACGGTCCACATCCGCCCGGTGCCGTCGGGGCGATCGGCAGCGCGGTCGCCGTCGGGCGCATGGCCGGTCTCGACGCTGGGCAGTTGGCCATGGCTATCGGAATTTCGGCATCGCGTGCGGCGGGTCTGATGGTGAACACCGGCACGATGACCAAGTCCACGCACGTTGGGCACGCGGCACGCATGGGTTTAGAATCGGTGCGTCTCGTGCAGCACGGAGTAACTGCGTCTCACCAAGCGCTTGAGGGCCGGTATGGCTTCTTCGAGACCTTGTATCGTAGGCCGCCGGACACGACACCAGTCGAAGAGATCGGCACGACGTGGCGGCTGGTCGATCCAGGTCTTGCTTTCAAGCTGTATCCGAGCCAGTATCCAACGCACTGGAGCATAGAAGCAGCGCTCACTATCAAGCGAGACCATTGTCTCGTCTCTGACGAGATTGACGCGATTGAGGTGCGAGTCGGAGCGGACAATGAGGCGGCGCACACGCCATTGGCGCGCACGCCGCTGGCTGGAAAATTCTGCATACCGTACTGCGTGGCGGTCGCCCTTGCATGCGGGGAGGTAAATATCGATTCGTTTCATGACGCCATATTTGAGCGTCCCGACGTACAGAGACTGATGAAGCTCGTAAACATCGATCTCGATCCAACCATTCCGGGAATGGACTTCGAGTCGGCGACAGCCGAGGTCACTGTTCAGACGAAGAAGGGAGCGAGATATAAGGCTGCCGTCGCGCGGCCATTCGGCATCTGGGATCGTCCCGCTGACGACGACACCCTAGCCGCCAAGTTCCGGCAGTGTGCGACGCGAGTGTTCCCGCCTAGCCACGCCGACGCCTTATACGAGTGGCTATCCACGTTTGAGCGCGAACCGAATGCAGCACGCGTCGTTGCTGCCCTTGGTACGGATGGATAAGCCGAATGAAGTGATATGGCAACAACGTAAACGCGCGATGTGTTGATGTCGCTGAGTCCGGCGAGAGTGAAGGTGTCGATTACAGCCGTCACCGTTTCGAGGGGCCCCGGTTTCCTCCGCAATCGTGTGAAGATCGATCACTGCGGATTGGTCGATATATGTCGTCAGGTCCTGGATGGCGGCATAGATTTCTTCGGCCGCCGCCCAGTGTGTCCTGCGCCGGGACAAGCGCTTCGAACGACTCAACGTATATCTTAAGCGAATTCCGGCGCAGGACACTAGAACGGAACTAGCTTTACCGGCGCCGCTGACGTATACCCTCCAAACCCCTAGTCCTCGACGACTGGCAGGATTAACACATTACTAAGCCCCCCGGCAAGATCAACAAATCGCCCGTAGCGAGACGCTGGCACATATCTCTATTGGGGTAGATTTGCAACGCTAGGCGGTGACCTTCGTCGTCTCGCCCGACCGTTGGGAAAAAAGCGCCACGCGCGCCGCATTTGTCCCAGCCATTCGCCCGAACACTGCGCCGCGCATTAGCCCAGCACCTGCTGCATAATTAAAGTAAAAATAGTCACCCACGGTTTCGCCGGCTGCCCATAGGTTCGCTATCGGCTTTCCGACCGTCGAGATCACCTCCGCTGAGGCGTTTACCTTCACTCCGCCATAAGTGAATGTGATGCCGCAGGTAACAGGATAAGCAGTAAAAGGAGGTACCTCGATCCGCCGCGCCCAGTTCGACTTGTTTGGCTGACCCGCAGGTTGCGCCGATACCCCATCGGGCCGAGCCGCGTCAAACTTCGCGTTCGCGTCACTAGAGACAGCTTGATTGAAGGTCTCGACTGTCTCGGTTAGAGCACCTACCGGTAACCCGAGCGCCGACGCTAGTTCGGCTATCGTCGGCGCGCAGACGGGTGTCGCGGTGCTGTACCGAGGCTCTAATAGATTTATCGACGCTTGGTCGAAAATCTGATACGCGACGCCAAACTCCTGCGCCCGGACCGCCCAGCCATTCTTTGCATAGGTTAGCCAGACTTGATCCTCTCCCTCATCGACAAAGCGCTTACCATTGCTGTTGACAAGTAAGGCATAGGGATACGAATATCGGCTCATCTTGTCAGTTAGGCTTAGATCGCCGACCTCTGGCGCGTTTGCATCAATAGCAACTGCGTGGGCGCCGCCCCAGTTTCCAACAGGCTGCGCTCCAGCATCGAGCGCACGCTGAAGCATAATGCCCATATTATGCCGAGTTCCACGTACCTTCACCAGGTCCCAACCCTCGCCGAGGTACCGGCGGCGCATTTCTGGATTTGCTTCGAACCCTCCCGAGGCAAGTACCACGCGCCCTAAAACATTCACGCGTTCATCGTCCTTGTTTACCACGACGCCGCGAACCGTATAACCATCCGTGATGAGTTCTACAGAAGGCGCGTTGTACCAGACATCGATCCCATCCGCGCGCTCAGCGGCGGCGAACAGCCGGGCCATGAGACCGACACCCTCGCCAGCGGCCCGGAGGGCGCCGCCTGGCGGAAGCACGATGCTCTTGCCTTTGTCGATTTTGTCCGGGTCCCACATCTTGTCTGCCGACAACTCCCAGACCACGCCATGCCGCTTCATCCACCTAATTGTGTCAAGTGAGCGTTGAACAGTAAGATCTACAAGGGATCTATTCGCGCGCCCGGCGGAAGTCTTCTGCCAGTCAGCCGTGTAGTCAGCGGCGGTATAGGCGTCTACCGATACGCCTCGTTCGAGCCACCTATCGCTGCTTTTGTCTAGAAGTGTTCGAAGATCGTCGAGACCATCGTGAGTAGTGCGGAAGATTCCTCCGGAGAATCGACTATTCCCTCCTCTTTCACTCTCCGTTGCGGCCTCGAGAACGATGACGCCTGCACCTACTTCGTAAGCAGCGAGCGCGGCTGTAAGCCCGGCGTTTCCTGCTCCTACCACAACTACGTCAGTCTGTATGCTTCGCATGCTCGTGGACTCCCTTCGAGATTACGTGGGCTCGCAACAGCTATTCGTTATCGTCGCCGAATCTCGGATCGACGCCAGTGAGCCAGCTATCGGGGACCGGCTCGAACCGACTTCCAGCAAGCTCAACGGACAGAAACTCCCTGGCACTCTTTCCGGTGGTCTTGACTTCCGGCGGACTCGGACTGAGGACATCTAGTCCGGCTATCACCCCGACCTGCCTTGTATACCGCACAAATAGTAGTATGTCGACTGTAGACAGAGTGAAAGCAATTGTTGTTAGGTCGCCCACAGGCTTGGAGCTTCAGGAGACATCAGTGGGAATCCGACACGAGGTCGCGTTGCGGGTCGCCCAGGTCATGCCGCCACACGCGACGCAGGGCACCACGTGCGGAGTTGTCGCCGGCGGCGCCACTTGCCTCGACTGCGGATCCGGGGATCGGACGCCAGTCCACGCGGGATTCGGGGTTGCCTGGCAACTCATCGGTGCAGATAGGGAGCCACATGTTCACAGTTAAGGTAGACAAGAGCAGGTGCAGCGGCCACGCGCGCTGCCACGCGGTCGCACCGGATCTCTTTCCGCTCGACGATCAGGGCTTCGTGGACATCGATGAAATCGATGTCGCGTCGGATCATCTTGCCGAGGCCCAAAGTGGTGAGTCGTTATGCCCGGAGCAGGCACTGACGATCACGATCCACGACGCATAACGATCGCGTCACCGGGCATATGGCCCAAGCCCGGTCTCACGGCGTTCTTAGTCCGCCGTTGGGCCAGGTTCGTCCCGACGTCACAACAGATACGGAGACCGTCTTGACAGGCCTAGAGAAGTTCCACGACGACTTCGACCCGACTTTTATCAAACTAGTGCGCACCTGCGTCGCCGATCGTGGCGAGTGCTTCGGCGAGGTCGTCGGGTAGGGGGTCGGCGGCGGTGAGGGTTTGTCGTCCTGCTTGGATCGTGACGGTGCGGTAGCGGCGTGCGGTGCGCACGAATTTCTTGATGCTCCATCCTGTTTGGTGCTCGATCCAGTGGCTGACGGCCATCGCGGCGAACACGATGCCCAAGCACGTGCACACGACCTCGACGAAGACGGCTACGCGCTGGTCCAGGGCCGCACGACGGCCACGTCGCTGCCCGGCGTGTTCGCCGCCGGTGACCTGGTGGACCGCACCTACCGGCAGGCGATCACCGCCACCGGCGGCGGATGTTCGGCCGCCATCGACGCCGAGCGATGGCTGACCGACGCCGCCGACGACGAGACCGAGATCAGCGACGCCCGACGCAAGACCACATCCGAGAACCTGATACCGTGGCCAACCCGATGACCTCCCGCGATTTTCAGGTCGTCTCGATCCCGACGATGATCCTGTTCAAGGACGGCCAACCCGTGAAGCGGATCGTCGGAGCCAAGGGCAAGGCAGCCCTGCTGCGGGAGATCGCGGACGTCGTCTAGACGAAATTCAGTACGGGCTGGCTCGCCTCGCGTTTTCCCGAAATTGGCGGGCGTCTGAGAGAATGCTGCCTCGCCTGTCTTGCAATCGTCAGCACAAAGCGACTGCTGACAACGGTGACCGAAGGGCCCTCCTCATCTCCTCTCCACGCGCCCTGCCCGATAGTGATCAAGTGATCGCTCGTGGGGCCGCAAAAGGACACCGAAACCTATCCGCGTGCTCAACCAAACAGCAACGGCGGCAACAATGAAGGGCCCCAACACACGACCCCAGCGCCCGGCTCTTAGCCGGCCTCGAGGAACCAAGTTGACACGGCTTCGCAAGCCGGCCACCGCGCCATTTTCAGCCCGGAACGGGCGCCTCACAAGGCCGACCGGCTCTTAGCGGACGGTGATCGCGTTCTCCGGGCAGAGCCCAGCCGCTCGTTCGAGCACCCCGGCTGGCACGTCGAGATCGTTTCGAATCAAGCCGCGCCCGTCGGATCCCTCGGCGAACGCTTCAGGAGCCAGGGCGTAGCACCGTCCGTGCCCGGCGCACAGGCCGTAGTCGATGGCACCGGCCGGCCGCTTCGGTTCGGAGTCGCTTTGGTCGGCTTGCATCACGTACCAGCCGGCAAGAAACGAGCGGGAACCCGACGGAAGACGTTGAAGGCCGCCTTGTTCGGATTCTTCTCGATCTTCTCGTACAGGATCTCGTAGCCCCGCTCGGCGCTGAGTACCTCCCGCAGGATGGTCGCAACGAGCGTCCGGCCCAAATTCGCCCCAAGGCAGAAGTGGCTCCCGGCCCCCATCGCGACGTTGCGCGCGGCACCTCGATCGAGGTCGAACTCATCCGGATTCAGATACTGCGCCGGATCATGGTTCGCCGCGACGACCGGCAGGAAGATGCGGTCGCCCTCGCGCAGCTGCGCCCCGTGGAACTCGATGTCCTTCGTGACGGTGCGGGCGAAGCCCATCACGATGTCGGAGACGCGAAGGGTCTCCTCGATGAAGCGAGGCAGATCCCCGGTGTTCTCACGCAGGTGCGCCATCAGCTTCGGATCCTCGTACAGCCTGATCATCGAGTAGGCCGTCAGGTTCGCCGCCGTCTCGGCCCCCCCGAGAATGACGTTGAAAGCCATCGACTGGATCTCCGGAATCGAGAACTTCGGTGAAGTTTCGGCCGCGAGGTGCGAGAGCACGTCGTCTCCGGGATTGCGCATCCGCGCCTCGATCGCGGTCACGACGAATTCCCAACACGCCTGGAAGCGCGCCGTGACCTCCTCGGCCCCCGCGTCGCCAGGTGTGCCGCCCACCATCGCCCCGATCGCGCGGAATAAGTTCGGCGGGTCGTCGGTGCCGAGACCGAGATGTTCGTCCACGACGCCGGCCACGATCGGCGAGGCGAGATCGAAGATGATGTCGAATTCGTCCATCGCGATGACCTGTGGGATGACTGCGCGCACATGGCGCACGATCATCGGCTCGAGTTCGGCGATTCGCTTGATCGAGAAGTGCCGGTTGAGCGCGACGCGGGCGTCGTCGTGTTCTCGTCCGTCCGTCTCGCTCGGAATGATCACCGGCCGCAACCGGGCCCGCTCCGGCCGCGGGATGTGGATGCCGCCCTTGGTCCGGTCATCTGACGATCGGGCGACGAAGGTCTCGGCGTCGAGCAGCGCACCACGCACGGCGGCGAACGTCGTCGCCACCCAGTAGCCGCCGTGCGCTTCCGTCCACACGACCGGCCCGAGCTCACGCAGCTGCGCGTAGTCGGCCAGGTAGTGCTCGGCGAACTCCGGCGAGTGGTGGTCGAACGGGCAAGACACCCGGTCGGTCGATCTCACGGCGACATCCATTGCTCCTCCTTCGGCACCGTGCATCCGCGGGCAATCAATTGCGCATAGTGGTTCCAGGCACTTGCCACGAAGATGACCGAGGCCAGCATCCGGCCGATAAGCAAGAGCATGCCGGCGGTGGTCGACATCGAGTTGTCCTCCTCCTGCCTGCGAGGTCCAGCCAGTCTAAGTAGGGATGGACGAGCGAACTGATATTTGCCCAGTCGGCGGCCCGGAGCCGCAAAAGTACCACCGGCCGCGTCTGCAGCGGAAGCAGTGAAGCCGAAGATCTAGGCCGTTGATGCAGCAATTGGGCCAGCAAGTGACGCTGGTGCCAGTAACAACCCAGCGCAGCGCCTTTAAGTTCGGCCGCTGGCCCAATCCATGCTGTCTCAAACCCGGTCGGTGATGACCAAGTGTCCAGCATCGGCCCGATCTCATTGCATGCCTTGTGCAGCCACCTTCATCATGGGTAGGGCTTCTCAACCCGGGCGGCGTCACGCGGACGCCAAGCAGAGACGTGTCTGACCAACACGTCCGTCAGCGTGCTGAAGGAGACACTCGATGCCAGACGAACAGCCGGACCGACCCCCGGCCAGCATACGGTTGGCATCGCTCATCTAGCACTTGACGGCCAGCACGGTCAGGCAGAACAGCCTGTCAGCGCATCCTAGTTCGCACCAGTGAATTTGCGCTGCACCGCATTTGCGTGGCGCGTGATCGATAGTTCGTCGAAGAGCAAGGAGAGATTTCGTGATTATTGGCGAGGTATCCCGTAAGGATGCAACCGACGCAGTCATGCCCGCGTGCTACGACTCGGTGTTCGGGCCCGACCGCGATCCGACGGTCGATCGGGGCACTCCAACCGGCTCCCCGGACACCTATTGGACTGTGATCGCGAACTCACCTGACACTGTGCGTCTGGTTAATAAGGCCTCGCAGCTGATGGACCACGGCGAGGGCCGGTTCCGGCTGCTGAAGGAACTCGGGTTGGTGCGCGCCTGCTGGGCGCGCGGAAGCAAATTCACACACTCCCAGCACTGCAAATTTCTCCGCAAACTCGATTCGTCCCAGGAGAAGATAGCGGGGTTGCGCTACTGGCGACACTCCGAGCACTACCTGTCGAGCGGATAGTGCTCTCCTACGCCGATGACCTGGTGCTCGGCGGCGGGCGCTCGACGCACCACGACGCCCGTATCCCGAGCATGACCGCCTCGCGTCCGCCGTTGATGCCCGACCCCGGAAGTGGTTGACCGTAAATGAAGTTAGCGATCATCGCCGGTGACGGCATCGGCCCCGAGGTGGTCGGCGAGGCGCTCAAGGTGCTAGACGCAGCGCTGCCTGGCGTCGAGACGACAAGCTACTATCTCGGTGCGCGCCGCTATAACGCCACCGGCGAGGTGTTGCCCGATTCAGTGCTCGCCGAGCTGCGCGCACACGATGCAATCCTGCTCGGCGCGATCGGTGATCCGTCGGTGCCCAGCGGTGTGCTCGAACGCAGTCTGCTGCTGCGCATCCGCTTCGAACTCGATCATTACATCAACCTCAGACCGGCTCGGCTATACCCGGGGGTGACGACACCGCTCGCGGGGAACCCCGAGATTGACTTCGTGGTAGTGCGCGAGGGCACCGAGGGCCCTTACACGGGTACGGGCGGCGTGATTCGCACGGGTACGCCGCACGAGGTCGCCACCGAGGTCAGCCTCAATACCGCGTTCGGTGTTCAGCGCGTGGTGCGCGATGCGTTCGAACGTGCGCAGCAGCGCCGCAGACATCTCACCTTGGTACATAAGAACAACGTGTTGACCCACGCCGGCGGATTGTGGTGGCGCACAGTGCAGGACGTCGCAACCGAGTATCCGGACATCGAGCTGGCCTACCAGCACGTCGACGCCGCTACCATCCACATCGTCACGGATCCGGGGCGCTTCGATGTCATCGTCACCGACAACCTGTTCGGCGACATCATCACCGACCTCGCCGCGGCGGTCTGCGGCGGCATCGGTCTAGCCGCCAGCGGCAATATCGATGCGACGGGGACCAATCCGTCGATGTTCGAACCCGTGCACGGCAGCGCCCCAGACATCGCGGGGCAAGGCATCGCCGACCCCACTGCGGCGATCATGTCGGTGGCAATGCTGTTGGCTCATGTCGGAGAGGACGCCGCCGCGGCCAGTGTCGACCGGGCGGTGGAGATCCACCTGGCGACATCGGGTGGAGCCGAGCTGTCGACCACCGAAATCGGCGATCGGATCGCCAGCCATCTGTGACGCGACAGGCCCTAAATTTGTGTCCCGAGACATGTGATGCCGTCGTGTCGGCCGTCGGCGCGACCATCGACGCTAGCGCGGTGTGTACTGACCTGACAGTTAGGTACGCGCGACGCGGGTGTACCCGAGTGCGTCGTTGCCGCGATGGTGATCTTGCAGGTGGATGGAGCCAGGTGCTGGATTCTCCTGTCAGCGCTCGGCGTCGCTGCAGCAGCCCAACCGGCCTGAGCGAGTACTTGGCAGCTGTAGCTGAGGCCATTGCCGCTTAGCGCTTTTCGTGCAGTGCCGCCATACTCGCTGAACCTGGCTGCCCCCTGACGCCGAAGCCACGTGCACCGCCGTTAAACCTGAGCCGAGCCCCCGCTGCGGTTTGGCCGCGCCGCACTGAGATTGCGGAGCCCACGCCCGAGGATCGGACAATTCTCTCGCCCGCCGATAACACCGGCATGACTTAGTTGCCTCGCCCACGAGCCCCCGACTCCTCCTGACTTTTGCGATGCAGCATCATCAGCAGCGGAAGCACCCGATACGGGATGCGCTCGCTCATCGCGACTTCGGTGCGTGTCCGCACAACTCCGGGTAACGCGAGCAACTGCTGCACAATCTGCTCGAGGTGTTCGTTGGTCTCGGCCACGACCCGACACAGCATGTCCCCTTCACCGGTGGTCGTGTGCGCGTGCAGCACCTCCGGAATGGCGACTAATCGAGCAGTGACTTCATCCAACTTGCCCTGCGCTAGCTGGAGGTGCACGAATGCCTCGACCGGGAATCCCAGGGGGCGCGCCCCCACCAACGTGATGTTCGGCCGAACCACTCCAGCGCGCTCCAACCGACCAATCCGCGACTGCACTGTGCCGCGGGCCACCCCCAAGAGGCGCGCGTACTCCCTGCCACCCGCGCGCGGTTCTTCGACCATCAGCCGGATCAACGCAATGTCGAGCTTGTCGAGTTTCATCGGCAATTGGCCTTCCACGACCGGCTGCATGTGACCAAAACTGGTCCGATAGTGCAGCTTACTGCAATCAACGTGGACTAGTGACGCAGTCGGACAGAGAATTTGGGTGTCAGATGCACATCTGGGAGGTTCAGTGGATCGGTCGGCTCGCGTTGAGGTGGATCTCCACCTCAGGTTGGAGGACCGCTTCACCCGCGAGCACGGCACCATCTATCTCACGGGGATACAGGCGTTGGTACGGGTGCTACTCGACCGGGCACGCCTCGATCGGCGCGCCGGCCGGAACACCGCCACCTACATCTCCGGATACGAGGGTTCCCCCCTAGGCGGTCTCGACCTTGAGATCGCCCGCCACAGCGGCCTTCTGCGGCCACTTGGCATCCACCACGAACCCGGCCTGAACGAGGAACTGGCGGCTACCGCCGTCGCCGGCACTCAATTGGCACGCGCTGTCGCCGGTCTGCGACCTGACGGGATCACTGGCTTCTGGTACGGAAAGGCCCCAGGCCTCGACCGTGCCACCGACGCGTTTCGTCACGCCAACATGACGGGCACCGACCCGACCGGGGGCGCCGTTGCCTTCGTCGGCGACGACCCCGCGGCAAAGTCGTCGTCCATCCCCTCCTCCTCCGAGATGGCCTTAGCTGACCTCAACATGCCGACCCTGGTGCCCGTAGATCCGGCAGACATCCTCGATCTGGGCCGACACGCCGTGGAACTGTCCCGCGCCAGCGGCCTGTGGACATCGCTGCGGGTCGCCACCGTCGTCGCCGACGGCTCGAGCACCGCAACACTGGCACCAGGATGGACCGGACCTGATCTGACCGACCTGTCCGGCCTGCCCGCGTACTCGCACCGACCGTCCGCTCACCTTCTTGGCCGGACCCTCGCCGAACTCGAGCGCAGCTTCCACGAGGAACGTCTAGTCCTGGCGCTCGAGTACGTGCGGCGCAGCGGAATCAATCGGATCGAGGGGACGGGAAGTGCACGCGTTGGCATCGTCGCAGCCGGCCCGACCTACCTTGTCGTTCGGCAGGCCCTCGAGGTCGTTGGTCTCGGCCCAGACGAGTTGGTGGCCCGGGGAATCCGCCTCCTCAAGTTGGGTGCCGTGCATCCGCTCGAACCGACGGTAGTACGCACGTTCGCCGAGGGCTTGAGCCGTGTGCTCGTCATCGAGGACAAGCGCGACTTCCTCGAGTCCGCCATCAAATCCGCGCTCTACGGCATGGCCTCTCCACCGGGAGTCGACGGAAAGCACAGCATGGACGGCCGTCGCCTGCTGAGCCCTCTCGGGGAACTCGACGTCGCTGCGGTCGCACGGGCGTTGTCCTGCTGGCTACCCGCGGTCGGCGTTCAGGACATCGCCGATTTCACTCGGCGAACGGGGCGGCGGTCACTGCCGCTCGCCGTCTCGACTCCGCGCACACCGTTCTTCTGCTCAGGCTGCCCCCACAACTCTTCCACCGAAGTCGCCCCTGGAACCCTGGTGGGCGCCGGAATCGGCTGCCACACCATGCTGCTGCTGATGCCCGACACCGAGCGCACAGGCGACATCACCGGTATCGCCCAGATGGGGGGCGAGGGTGCGCACTGGATCGGCATGACGCCGTTCGTCGAGCAGAAGCACCTCGTGCAGAATCTCGGCGACGGCACGTTCGCTCATTCCGGCTCCCTGGCCATACGGGCCGCGGTGGCGGCCGGCGCCAACATCACGTTCAAGCTGCTGAGGAACTCGGCGGTAGCGATGACCGGCGGGCAGCAGCCCGTTGGCGAGTTGACCCTCAAACAGGTCATCGGTCTGCTTGAAGCCGAAGGTGTCCGACGCATCATCGTTACCACCGACGACCGAGAACGCACGCGTCGCCAAGTCGGACGGCTGGCCGAGGTGCGTCATCGGGACGATCTGATTAAGGTGCAGCGGGAGCTAGCAGGCATCGAAGGCGTTACCGTCTTGATCCACGACCAAGAGTGCGCCGCAGAGCTGCGCCGCAAGCGACGCCGCGGCATGGCCCAACGCCCGGCTGTACGCGCCTTCATCAACCAGCGAGTATGCGAGGGCTGCGGTGATTGCGCCGTGAAATCGAACTGCCTGTCGGTGCAGCCCGTCGAGACGCCCTACGGTCGTAAGACCGAGATCAATCAGTCGTCGTGCAACCTCGACTTCTCCTGTCTAGACGGTGACTGCCCGTCATTCCTTGCCATCAAGCCGGGCACTCGTGCACTCGCCGCTGTCCCCGACATCACTCCGCCGGCGGAGCCTGACCGCTCAGTCGACGACGATGACTTCCGGATGCGTATCACCGGCATCGGCGGTACGGGAGTGGTGACGATGGCCCAGATCCTGGCGACAGCGGCAAGCACGGAGGGTCGCTTCGTCCGCGCACTCGACCAGACCGGACTTGCTCAGAAGGGCGGCCCGGTGGTGTCCGACATTCGCATCACCGCGCGGCCCGACTCGCGTGGACCCAAACTGGGGCCTGGCGAGTGCGACTTGTATCTGGGCTGCGACATTCTGGTCGCAACCGATCCCCAAAACCTGTCGGTCTGCGACCCCGCGCGCACCACAGCCATCGTCTCCTCCGCCGAGGTACCTACCGGGCAGATGGTGATCGACACCACGACGATTTTTCCGTCGGTACACCAGACCGCGGCCGCGCTGTCTTTGGTAAGCCAGCAGACCCATCTCGTGGACGCGGCGCGCCTCTCTGCAAACGAGCTGGGAAGCGAGCAGTACGCAAACATCGTTTTACTCGGTATCGCCTACCAGCGTGGTGTCCTACCAGTCACTGCGACGGCGATCGAGGCAACGATCCGCCTCAACGCCACGGCCATCGACGCCAACATCGCAGCGTTCCGGCTCGGTCGGCACTGCGCCAGTGGCGATACGGCAACGGGTCAAGCGGACGCCGAACAAGCTCCCACCGACCTCGACGCGCTCATCGCCCACCGAACCGCTGAACTACGCGCTTACCAGAATCGCGGTTACGCCCAACGCTATCGAAGATTCGTCGAACGCGTGCGCGCCGATGAGGTGGCACGCACCGGTGAGAAACAGCTCACCGAGGCTGTCGCGCGGAACCTGTTCAAGCTCATGGCGTACAAGGACGAGTACGAAGTCGCGCGACTTTCATTGGATCCCAAACTCACGGCGGCGGTGGAGGCGGAATTCGGTGCCGGGGCACGCTTTAAATATCGCTTGCATCCACCGGCGCTAAGGGCACTGGGCATGAAGCGGAAGATCAGTTTGGGAGCGTGGTTCCGGCCAATCTTCGCGTTCTTAGTCCTGCTCCGGTTCCTGCGCGGCACACCGTTCGACATCTTCGGACACGCCAAGGTACGCAGGGTTGAACGCGCCCTCATCGAGGAGTACCGAGCGGTCGTCGACGAGTTGTTGGAGGGCTTGACACCGCTCCGCAAGGAGCTAGCTGTGGAGATCGCGAACCTGCCTGACCTCGTTCGCGGCTACGAAGACATCAAGCTCCGAAACGTCGTGCTGTACCGCGATCGTGTTGCAACGCTGATCACAAAGTATTGCGGGAGAGAAGAATCCGTGAGCACCGCCGCTCTCGGGTGACTTGGCCGGAAACGGAAACATTTAGGGAGGAGCCGGGCGTGCGTGACATTGAGACCATCGACGCCGAACTACGGCTACTAGTCCGGGCGTGGCGCGTAGCTCGGGTGTTGAGCGACCGGATACCTAGTACTGCGCAGATAGACGAGCTGCTGGAGGAGCGGGCCGCGGCGCTCGACCGAACTCTAAGCCGGCGGCGGCGAACGGCCCCGGTTCCCCGGAGGTAAATCAGGAACCGGGGCCATCGCCCCTTATACCCGGCGCGCCCCGGCAGAGTGCGACCACCGCGCGCAGGCAGCGGGCGGGCTTTTTAGGCGGTGTACCCGCTGACCAGTGCGGGCTGCGCCAGCACACCACCCCAGGCATACCGTGTACGCGGCACGCGCAACTTCATGAGCTGGCGTACCCGTTCCGGCGTGATGTTCATGTACCGCGCGCACTGCTCCACCGGCATGAAGGTCTCGGCCTCGTCCTCCCATTCGAGGTCGAACATCAGCTGCCACCACCGAGCGCGACCACCGCGAACGCCTGCGCCCGCAGAATGCCGATTCCGACCGGGATTTCACACCGCAGTTGGAAAGCGTTGGCCTGAAAGAGATTCGGTTCGCCACGCTGCGTCGCCACATCAATGCGAATCGACGATCGCGGAGTTTTTCGGCTTGCCGGCGTCGTCCATGATAGATCGCGACCCTGACCCGGGGAGCGACGCGCAACACAATCTTCTGCAGGCACTACGTGACAGCGGCTTGCGCGATCTGGCAGCGCGTGCATCCGGGTTGACTCCCCAGGCGCTCAACAGCGTGGCAGTGATGATTGATCACCTTCGCGAGCTTGAACGGTTGCCCTCAATTCCCCCCGCATGAAGGCCAGGTCCAGATGGCAGTATCGAACGCTGAGATGCTCGCGATGGCGCGTGAGCTTCCGATCCCGGTGCCCCGGGACCGGGGCGTCTTCATCAAGAACTTGGCCGAAATGCGCGGTCAGGCTGGCGAACTCGCTTTCACTTCGGGGGCGGACGGGGTGAACTATTCGGTGGCTGCCCAGGTGGGTGTCCACCATTTCGCCAGCGTCACCAGTTCGGCGGCTTCCGCATCGAGAGTTGTCGATCGGGATCTCACGACCGATGGGCCGCGGTGATGGGCGTGGTCTAAAGCCGCACCCACCGCGGCCATGATGGCCACCACCTGACCGGCCGGCATCCCGCCCGGGTACTGCTGGCCCATCAGCGCAGCGATGTCATAGTCGTCGACATAGTCCATCGTGATCCACAACCGGCCCTCAAACTCGCCGCGGTCGTGCACCGTGACGATGTGGGGATGCCACAGCCCGGCGGCCAGGTCAGCCCCGCGGTTAAACCGTTGCTGATAATCGGGATCTGCTGACACATCAGCACGCAAAATCTTGAGCGCCTCAAAACGCGACAGCCTTGGGTGGCGAGCCAAATACACCTCGCCCATACCGCCGGCGCCCAACAACCGCACCACGGTGTAGCCCGCGAACTGCGCGCCCCCGATTAACGACATGGCCGAATCCTAAAGTTCGAGTCCATGACCTATCGTGGCGGCGCGGTCGACCTCGACGCCACCATCGAGGCGACGAAGCCGCTTCTCGACGCTGGCGTGACCGACTTCCGCGCCACCTTCAGGTTCACCGGCGACTTCGATGCGGACAAGGCGATGGTGTCGGACGTCGTGAACGCGTTCGCCAAAGCCTGTCGCGCACAACCTGAGCCGGGCGAGGTGGCGGTTGGCTGACGCCCGCGTTCGGATGGCGGTGCGTTCGGATAGCGGTGTGGTCGAGGCCTTGGCAATGCCGTCCGTTTTTTGTCACAGCCTCGAGCGGCCCGGCAATGCCGACCACGAACAACGTGGTTCGTCCCACACACCCCACACACGTCGCCCGCACTTCAGTCTGCGATGACCGCAATTCGTGCCGGGGCCGGCTGCTTTGAGTTGGCGCGCACGGCGTGCGGCGGCGACGCTTCGCGGTTACCGATGGCTCCATCGACCGCGTCGTCGAGATGCAAGCACGGGTCGAGGCGTGCGGCGATCTGCTGGTCCTCGTCCACGTCCCGAGTTCGTCGACGACTCGTGCGGTTTTACAGCACGCCTCCCTGTGTGCCCCATCATTACATACTGACGATTGTTCACAGTAGACACTTCTTATCCGCGTTGCTAGCGTAGGGTCGGTGTCCACCGTCGTGCCGGTTCTCAAGGCGTTGGACATGACCGGATCCGTGGTCGCGATAGCGGGAGGCGCCGACGGGATCGGTGTGGCCAGTGCGCGGGCAGCCCGGCCCGGTCGACGTTGACGCGCACCTCGCCGGGCTCGCCGACTTTGACTGGTATGCCATGACGCCCGACCTACCTGGAGCCCGAAGATGCCTGACACCGCACTGTTGCTGATGGATCTGCAGCCGGAGATTCTCGACCGCTTCGCGGTTGCCGACGGCTATATCGACCGCGTCGTCGAGGTGCAAGCGCGGGCCGAGGCGGCCGTCGACCCGGTGGTCCTCGTCCATGTCGGGTTTCGGCCGGACTATCCGGAGGTTGCCGCGCGCAACAAGATCTTCGGATCGGTCCCGTCCACCGGTGGGATGGTCCTCGGTAGGCCGCAGACCGAGCCCCACCCACGCTTGCGACGAGGGCACGGCGAGATTGTCGTCGCTAAGAAGCGGGTGAGCGCATTCGCCGGCAGCGACCTGGCCGACGTTGTGCGTGCCCGAGGTATCGGCCACCTCGTGCTCGCCGGCGTCGCGACCAGTGGTGTCGTCCTGTCGACGGTGCGCGAGGCCGCCGATCGTGATTACGAGATCACCGTCCTCGAGGATTTGTGCCGCGACCGAGACGAAGAGGTGCACCGACTGCTGACCGAGAAGGTGTTTCCGCGTCAGTGCGAGGTCATCCCGAGCACGGCGTGGCGCAGGTAAAAAACCGCAACCGCCGTATTCACCCGTCGGGTCATTCGTACAGGGCCGCGCACACCGCGCCGTTGAGGGCTTCGAGCGGATGCGGCACACCTGGCTTGCCGACCAACCAGCTCGCGACCGCATCCAGCAGCGACGGTGAGCGCCGCCCGGTGAGCAACTCCATGTTGTCGAGGAACTTGCGCTCGATCTCGTCACGGGTGACCGGGACGGACGGGTCGAACCCTTTAGGGCCCACGACGACCTCCTCGATCCGCGCCCCGTCCGCGGTGTAGAGAGCAACCGAGGCGGCGAAGCAATCGGCCCGACCGACCGGCCGGGTCCAGAACTCCTCGGCCAACGGCGCGGCATCGGTCACGGCGAGCAGGGGACGTACTTCGGGCGCAGTCACCGCGTTGTCTGCGAAATCGCGATGGTTGAGCTCGCCGCCCACAAGGGCCCGAGCGACGCAGTACTGGATGCTGAACTTCCCGCCGAGCCCGGTCTGGGGGAACGGCAGGTCGGTGTGCGGCAACCGGCGCGGGTGCGTGCGGATCTCGATGCGGACAAGCTGATCCGGGCGCAGCCCACCCCCGGTAAGGCCGCTGCTGATCCGGGCCTGCCGAGCCGCGTCGATGGCCGCATGGGTGCTGCCGCAGCACGGGTAGAGCTTGAACACCAGTCCCGGGTCGACGATCTCCCAGACCTGCCCCAGACCGTCCAGTACGGACCAGGTCGGGTCGACCCCGGCGTTGAATGCTCCGGCGAACGAGCCCGTCCCGCAGGCGAGGATCTTCGGGTTCGCACTTGCGCCGAGTCCAGCGAGGACGCTTGCCTGGACGGCGTTCGCCGCGGCGTGACCGACCTGGGTGGATTTCATGGACGTCCCGAAACTGCCCTTCAACCCGGATCCGAAAGAGGCGGCGATCCCGAGGGCGCGGGCCGTCTGTTCGTGGTCGAGGTGACTGAGCCGCG
>Ga0209530_1000450_pt1 | contig 29968 bp, 30 predicted proteins | sample BlaSpr_A8_Ref_O1_FD_187987 | JGI IMG/M metagenome (GOLD analysis project Ga0209530, IMG submission 187987) | Forest soil microbial communities from Thunder Bay, Ontario, Canada - Black Spruce, Ontario site 2_A8_Ref_O1 (SPAdes) (version 2) | ecosystem: Environmental > Terrestrial > Soil > Boreal...
CGGGCATGGATCTTGACGGCAGGAAAGTCCTTCTCACCGGCGCGACTGGAGGCCTGGGGCGAGCGATCGCCAAAGCACTGGCGGCGCGTGGAGCGACGCTCGTCCTGAGCTCCCGCAAGGCGGAGGACTTGGAGCAGCTCGCCGGATCTCTCCCGGGCGTAGGGCACTTGACTGTTGTTTGTGACCTGGCCGAGGAAGGCGCGGCGCTCGCGTTGCTCGAGCAGGCCGGCGATATCGACGTGTTGGTCGCCAACGCGGCGCTTCCCGGGTCGGGCCGCCTGGACAGCTTCAGTCAAGACGAGATCGGCCGCGCGCTTCGTGTCAACCTCGAGTCGCCTGTACGCATGACCCGCGAGCTGCTGCCTGGCTGGCAGGAGCGCGGTAGTGGGCACTTTGTTTTCATCTCCTCTCTTTCAGGCTTCGTTTCTTTACCGCGGTCATCCATGTACGCGGCGACTAAGTTCGGCCTGCGAGGATTCGCACTGAATCTGCGAGAAGACTTGCGTGGCAGCGGCGTTGGGGTCTCGGTCATCTCACCTGGTGCGATTCGCGAGGCCGGGATGTTCGCGGACAGCGGCGCCCCGCCGCCACCCGGCATGGGCACTGGCACGCCCAAGCAGGTTGCTAATGCGGTCGTGCGCGCGATCGAGCGCGACAAGTCGGAAATTTCCGTGGCACCCATCCACCAGCGTGCGTTCGCCCGGTTCGCGATGCTGGTGCCGGAGATCTCCGGTCGAATTGCGGGCTCGGCCGCCGCAAAGGCCGCGGACGCGGTAGCCGCGGGTCAAACCGAAAAGCGGTAAGGCGCCGAGGGAAACTGTCGGCTATAGCTGGGCCCAGACCGATTTTGTCTTCAGGTAGGCCTCGATACCCTCTTGGCCGAACTCATGACCCCAGCCGGACTGCTTGTAGCCGCCGAACGGCACATCGTGGTCGAAGACCAACTGGCAGTTAATCTGGATGCTGCCCGCTTGCAGCCGCTTGACGATCCGATGCGCGCGGCCAACGTTTTCCGTGTAGGCGGAGGCGGCCAGGCCGTAGGTGGTGTCGTTGGCCATGGCCACGGCCTCGTCTTCGTCGTCGAACGGCAGGACGCTGACCACCGGCCCGAATATCTCCTGCTGGTACAGCCGCATGCCGGGGTCGACGTTGGTGAGCACCGTCGGGTGGACGAAGTAGCCCTTCCGGTCGAGCCGGTGGCCACCGGTGACCACTTCGACTCCGTCGCTCTTGCCCTCCTCGATGAAGCCCAGGACGCGGGTCAGCTGCTTCTGGCTGATCAGCGGGCCGCTGGCGCAGCCCTCCTCGCTGGGGGCGCCGAGCTTGAACGTGTTCGCCATCGCTGCAATGCCTTCCACGACCCGGTCGTACACCCCGCGCTGCACGAAGATCCGCGACCCGCACACGCAGCCCTGGCCGGAGTGTACGAAGATGCCGATCGACGCCCGCAATATGGCGTTGTCCAGGTTGGCGTCGTCGAAGATCAGCACCGGCGACTTACCGCCGAGTTCGAGCATGACCTTCTTGAGGTTGCCTGCCGAAGCCCGCACGATCTCCTTGCCGACCTCGGTCGACCCGGTGAAGGCGACCTTCTCCACGTCGGGATGCGCGGTGATCGCGGCGCCCGCGGTGTGGCCGTAGCCGGTCAGCAGGTTGACGACGCCATCGGGTACGCCGGCCTCGTGGATGAGCCTGTCGAGCAGCAGTGCCGACAGCGGCGTCTCCTCGGCTGGCTTGACCAGCATGCTGCAGCCGGCGGCCAGCGCCGGCGCGAGCTTTGCGCTGGCGTTGAAGATCGGGCCGTTCCACGGGAAGATCAGCCCCACCACGCCGTACGGCTCCTTGAGGGTGTAGGCGTGCATGCTCACGAAACTGTCCGACGCGATGCCGCTGGTCTTCACGTCGTACGCGGTGCCGTTGATCTTCGAACACCAGCCGGCGTAGTAGCGGAAGAACTCCGCGCAGGTTGGGATCTGCAAAGTGGCCTGCATCAATGGCATGCCGGTGTTGAGCGAGTCGAGCTCGGCGAACTCGTCGGCGTGCTGGTCTATCAAGTCCGCGATGCGCCACATGATCTTGGCCCGCTCGCGACCTGGCATCTGGGACCAGACGCCCGACTCGAAGGCGGCCTTCGCCCGCGCAACGGCGTCGTTGACCGCTTCTTCCCCGCAGTCGGTGAATTCGGTGATCAGCTCTTCCGTCGCAGGATCGATGATCGGAATGACGTCACCGGACCCGGGGCGCTTCCGAATATCGTCCAATACCGTCTGCAGCGTCATCCGATCCCTTCCGTATCGCCCCTCATCAAACCCAGCGCTCGATGCGCTCAGTGCTGAGCACCTGCTTAGCATTGTGGGCGTGACGCGGTCAAGGGTGCGCACTCACGGATGACACAGTCGTGTCTAGCCGCGGATGCGGTTAGCAGAACCGGCCTTCCTGTCCCGCAGCGGCGCGAGGTCGCGCAGCTGCTGCGCGGTGGCAGGTCTGCTGGTCACCTGGGCGGCATTACCTGGCATGCGTGAACAAGGATGGGGCCGAGTAGTCAACATCGCTGGCCTGGTCGCGCTCGGCGCACCAGAGCGCAGCGCGTATGGGGCAGCCAAGGCGGCGCTGATCAGCGTCACCCGCGCGTGGGCGCTCGAGTTGGCTACGACCGGCATCACCGTCAACGCGGTGGCTCCAGGACCTACCGAAACCGAACTGTTTCGCGAAACAACGGGCCCGGTACTGGCGATGAGATGCCTTACCCTGCAATGGTTCCCATGCTGCGCTTCGGTCGAGCCGGCGAGATCGCGGCAGCGATTGCGTTCCTGCTGTCCGACGGTGCATCGTTCATCACGGGTCAGACCCTGTTCGTCGACGGCGGCGCGTCAATCGGATGACCGCTGACCTGAGAGCGATCCCCCACTGGCGGCGGGTTGAAGCGGCGCCGGCGCGGGCTTGGCAACCGCTGTGGAACAGATTTGAATGGAGTCATGCCCGCACCCGGGGTCTCCGATCCTCTGGATTGGGACGAGGCCTCGCACGCCGTTGCGGATGCGTACTTCGCGCACGAGTTGCATCCGCTCACCCGCTCGACCGCGGGCAACGTGGCTGTCCAGGGCGCGGAGATCGGCCCGGTGCGGATCGTGCACCTCGGCTGGGGTGCTCCGGTGACGGTGGATACTACGCATCCCGGCGGCTACGCCGTGAACACTCCGGTCTCGGGTCACCTGGAGTCGCTGATCGGACATCACGAACTAGTGGCGACGCCGGACTGCGCGGCGATCTACCCTCCGGACACCCCCACCTCCTTAGGCGGTGGTCCGCGTCGCTCAGCGTCGTCGGCGTCCGATTCGACCGCGACTACCTACACCGGGAGATGTCGCGGCTGCTCGCCGAACCCTCACCCCGGCTGCCCGACCGCCTGGACCTGGCCCAACGACCCGCCGCGAACTGGCTGCAGCTCGTGCGGTCGCTGTCCACCCAATCGGTGACCGACCAGCATCCACTGGTTCGCGACCAGCTTTGTAGCGCGATCACCACCGCGTTCGTTCTCGCGGCGGTACCGGATGCCGACGCCGGGCGCCCACCGCTGAGGCCGCGCATCGTCAAACGGGTGCTCGATGAGATGCATGACGACCCAGGCCGTCCATGGACGGCGAGCGATATGGCCGAGGTTGCCGGGGTCAGCATACGTCGGCTGCAGGAAGGCTTCCGGGACTATGTCGAGGCCAGCCCGCGCGAATGCCTGACCGATATCCGTCTGGCCCGGGTACGCGCGGATCTGCTGCGCGGAGCCGACGGGTTGACGGTGGCCGACGTCGCGATGCGTTGGGGACTCATGCACACCGGCCGATTCGCCGCAGCCTATCGACGCACTTATGGCGAGTCGCCGTCGGAGACCCTGCGCGGCCGCCATCCAATCCCACAATGATCGCGGGCGTCCTATCCATCATCCGTGTCATCGACGCAGCTTTCTACGAGCTGACCAGCTCCGGGTGGAACTTGGCCGCCATCCGCCGTACCCCGTCGTGCCAGTCGACCGTGGTGCCGCCGATGAGCTCATGCGTCCAGGTCACGTCGGTGGGGTTACCGCGCAGGGCGTGCTCACTCTCCTCGAAATCCGGTTCCTTGCCGACGAGCGAGCCGAGGTAGCCGCACCACTCCTGCAGGCTGACGGTCTGGTCGCCGCACCAGTTGACCGTGGTCGCCGGGACCGACGCCGCCTCGAGTAGCTTCGGGATGGTCGCGATGACGTCGTCCTCGTGGATCGGGTTGTAGCGGGCCGGTCCACCGGGCGGGACGGGGATCGGGATGCCGGCCAGCATCATCTCCATGTGGTAGTAGGGCCACCCGCCGTTGTCGCCGTACGGGACGTTGAGGCGGGCGATGGTGGTGGGCACGCCGAGAGCGCGCGCCATCGACCGAGCGACGACCTCCCCGGCGATCTTGGAGATGGAATAGGTGGGGAACAAAAACTTGTGGTTGTCGCCCAGGGCGGCGCGCTCGGTTCGGGGTTCGTCGTCCGGCGGGTCGTAAACGGCCGCCGAGGAACAGTGCAGGAAGGCCTTTGCACCGCGGCAGTGGGCCATCAGGAGCCCGACCGACTCCGCGTTGGCGCCGAGATCCTTGTCCCAGTTGCCGCTCTTGGCAACTGCCAGATTGAGGACGTAGTCGAAGTCGTTTGGGAGAGCGGTGAAGTCACCAGCCGCCAGGTTGACCGTCTGGCACCGAATCCCGGCCTTCTCAAGGTCTTCTCGAGCGGCGGGGTTGGTGAAGCGGGCGATGCCCCACACTTCGTTTTCGGCCGCAAGGGCCCGGGCGATCGGAGTGGCAATTTGACCAGTCGGACCAGTGATCAGGATCTTTGAGCCGCGCATGGGCTGATGGTAGGCGACCACCGGGCCGGACATTCGCCCCAGTGCCCCAAGTACTGGCGTAGTGTCCCCAGACCATGGCCGATGCGACCCAATATGTCGATGCGAACGGGCTGAGATTCGCCTATCTCGAGGAGGGCTCGGGGCCTCTCGTGCTCATGCTGCACGGGTTCCCGGACACCGCACATACCTGGGACGACCTTCGCCCGCGCATCGCCGCCCACGGATACCGTGTGGTCGCCCCGTTCATGCGTGGCTATGACCCCAGCGGGATCCCGGATCGCGATGCCGACCAAGAGACGTTGGCGCGCGATCCGCTTGCGTTGATTGACGCGCTGGGCGAGCGCGACGCCGTGGTCATCGGGCACGACTGGGGCGCGTTGGCCGCGTACGGCGCGGCGGCGCTCGGCCCGGATCGGGTCAAAAAGCTGTTCGCAATTGGCATTCCGCACCCAGCGGCGCTCAAGCCGTCACTGAAGAAGCTTTGGGGTGTTCGCCACTTCGTGGCCTACAAGCTGCCGGGGGCACCGAAGCGCTTCGCGCGCAACGACTTCGCGGCGTTGCCCGCTATCTATCGGCGATGGTCACCGACGTGGAACCCCGATCCCAAGGAGTTCGACGCCGTCCGCGCCTGCTTCTCAAACGGGGCGAGCTTGAACGCGGCCTTCGGCTATTACCGAAAGCTCTCCCCCATGCCGTCGGCAGCACTGAAGGCGCGTATCACCGTGCCCACGGTCGTCTTTGCGGGACTCGATGATCCGGTCGCCGAGCCCTCCGACTATCGCGGCGCCGCGCGGATGTTCGAGAACGAGTACATCGTCGAGGAGGTCCCAGGTGGGCATTTCATGCACCGGGAAGACCGCGAGGCATTCGCCGAGCGGCTTTTGTCTCATTTGTGATCGGCCTGCTTCAGATGCGCGACGCTCACTGCTCACTGGCGAAGAAGGAAGCACCGGCGAAGGCTCCGGCGACCAGGAGACTGACGATCAGCAAATCGGTGAGCAACTGCTCTAATCGACTCACAGTCCCGGCTGGTCTTCGATGATGCCGAGCCATATCTGTGCCGCGTCGATGGCCACCTTCTCGCTGATGAAGGCATGTTGGGTGCCGGTGTATATATCGCGAAACGCGCGTTCGAGTCGAGTGCCCTCGCGGATCGAGCTGGTCCCCGCGACCAGATGGGCCCACTCGGCACAGCTGCGGGCGGTATCGGTTGCGTAGACGGCGGCCACCCGCATGTCCGCTCGCAAGGCCGGGGTCAGATCTTCCCCGGCGGCCACGGCAGCCTCGGCGGTGGTGAACGCGTCGAGCACCAGAAGACGGGCGGCGCGCCAGCTTGCCCAGTGGTGTGCAAGCCCTTTTTGGAACGTGGGGCGACTGGCCAACGACGCCATGTCACTCATCCGGAATTTTGTAGCAGCCAGTTCCTGGACGTCGTCGAGCATGCTCTTGGCCACACCCAGTGCCCACGATGCGTGACCGGCGGCGGTGACGGGCATCAGCCCCATGCGGGTGGCCGGTGACGCACCGCGACGTGGCTGGCGGACGAATAGTTCAAAGGTACGGCTGTGCGGGACGAAAACGTTCTCGACGCTGTAGTCATAAGATCCAGTTCCCTTGAGCCCCTGTACGTACCAGCCGTCGTTGAAACTGATCTGTTCCCGTGGCAGCACGGCCACCTGCATCTCGGGGAGGCCTTCGCTGATCCAGCGCATCTCGCCGTTGTTCATCGGCAGGAATCCGGCCGCGACGTACTCGGAGTGACCGATACCTGAACCGAAGCTCCACGATCCGTTCAGCAGATACCCGCCGTCGGTGGCTGTCCCCTGCCCGTTGGGGAAGAACTGGCCGCCCATGGTGATCCGGTTGTCGTGAGCGGTGAACACCTCCGCAAAACCTTCGTCGGGCAGATAGGCCGCCGCGGCGAACGACGACGGCAGGTTGGCGATGCCTATCCATCCGAATGACCCGTCCTGCCAAGCCATTTCGATCCACGTCTCGATCATCTCGGTGAACGACGGTTCGACACCACCGGCTACGGCAGGGTTGAACGCGGACATCAACCCGCTGGCCCACATCTCATCGACGATCGCCGGGGTGAGAGTGCGCATCCGCTCGGATTCGGCGGCTTCGGCCTGCACCAGATCCCGCATGCCGCGAGCCAGCGAAACGACGTGGTCACGGGGGTGGGCTATCGACGTCATTGGCGTTTCCCATCGATTAGTGCGGATTATTTTCCGAGGCATCAGCGGGAACACTGATACCGGTGACCGTACAACCACGCGTCACCGAATATCCGGGTGGGAGACCTGATGCTCAACACCATTGCCACGGTCGTCGTCGTAGTACTGGGCATTCACATCATCACCAAGTTCACATTTTTCGCGCTGCCCTACCGTCGCCGCCGCGCTCTGCTGGACAAGCAGTACCGCGATAAGCCGTCAGCTACCGGCACGTCCGATCAAATACTGATGGCGTTCACGGTGCTGCTCGCCGCTTTGTTGCTGTGGCGCGGCGTGGAGACCGTCAGCTTTCTGGGCGGGCTGTGGATCGGCGCCACGCTCATCCAGTTGTACTTCCACCAGTTCCATCGGCCAGTGCCGGCTGAACGCGCCGCTCCGCCCGAAAGGTCGCCGCTCAAAGAAATGTCGTACGCCATCCAGGACGCGCCCTGGCGACCGTGGCCTCAGTTGCTGACGCTGACCGTACTGGTGGTGTTCAGTCTTGTGCTCATATTGTGAAATCCATTGCTGTACCGAGACGTACGCTTACCCAGATCCCGATAGCGAAGGAGCGGTGTTGTGACCGACCCCGGCATGGCCACGACCTTGCGCAACCTGAAGGTCCCCAAACATATGACAAGCAGTCAGGAACTCAGAGACTTCCTGCTCGCCGGCATCGAAGAGGGCGAGGGTTCGCCGGACGGCCCGGTACAACTCAACCAGCTCACTGAGCTGGTCATCCTTTCGCATTTGGAGGTCATTGATGCCCTGGGGGCGCTAGAGGAGCGCATCGCCGCGGCGGAGCACAACGCGGCGCAATTGAAAAAGTCCATTCGCCCCGGAGGGTGGTTGTAGACCTGCCCCGGTGGGGTGGCTCTACCGTGGGTTGGTGCGATGGATCGTCGACGGCATGAACGTGATCGGAAGCCGCCCAGACGGCTGGTGGAAGGACCGTGGCCGCGCCATGGAGACGTTAGTAGAGAGGCTGGACCGGTGGGCGTCAGATCAAGGAGACACCGTGACTGTGGTGTTTGAGCGCCCGCCCTCGACCGCCATCACCTCATCGGTGATCGAGATAGCGCACGCGCCCAGGGCCGCCGCGAACTCGGCCGACGACGAGATCGTCCGACTGGTTCAAGCCGACGCCAAGCCGCACGAAATTCGTGTCGTGACCTCCGACAATGCGCTGACCAACCGGGTCCGGAGCCTGGGCGCATCCGTCTTCTCCGCGGTGAGCTTCCGCGACCTCATCGATCCGCGCGGCCAATGACAGTCGGTGGCGGTGGGCCCAAACCCAACCGCGTCTGCGACCTCGCGCAGATCGATATCCCGATCATTCAGGCGCCGATGACCTACATCGCCGGCGCGCAGCTGGCTGCTGCGGTGTCCAACGCCGGTGCGCTGGGAATCATCGAGACCACCTCTGATCAGGGTCGCGCCGACCTGAAACGAGTCCGCGATCTCACCGGCGGTTCCGTCGGGGCGAATATCGCGCTGATCATGAACCGCGACCCAGCAGTCGTCGACCTGTTGGTAACCAACGGCATTCGCTTCGTGACCACCTCGGCCGGTGACCCCACGCTGTTTACTGATCGGCTCCACGATGCGGGCATCACCGTGTTCCATGTAGTGGGCACATTGGCATCTGCCAAGAAGGCCGTCGACGCCGGAGTCGACGGGCTCGTGGTCGAGGGCGTCGAAGGCGGCGGGTTCAAGAACCGATTCGGGGCGTCAACCATGGTGCTGCTGCCATTGGTGGCAGCTCATGTCGACATACCGATCGTGGCTGCCGGGGGGATCTGCGATGCGCGATCGATGGCCGCCGCATTTGTGCTCGGCGCCGAGGGAGTCCAGATGGGCACACGGTTGCTGGCCTCAGCGGATTCACCGGTGCACGGCAACCTCAAACAAGCGGTCGTCCGAGCCGATGAGACATCGACGGTCCTACTCCCCCTCGACGGCAAACGAATGATGCGAGTCATTCGAACGCAGGCCGCCGAGAAGCTCGATGAGTCAGCGTCTTTCGAAGAAGGTGGTGCGGCCCTGCAACGAGTTCAGCGACTCTACTTCGATGGCGACATGGACGCCAGCGTCGCAAACACCGGTCAGGTCGCCGGCCGGATCCAAGACATCCCGCCGGCGGCCGACATCATCAAGCAAATGTGGACCGGATGCCGCGAGGTGCTGGCCGCCACAGCGAATCGACTCGGGCCGGCCGGCCCTAGCTGACGGGATCCGCGAGCGTAACGTCACTGCGAATCTGGTCGCGGGATTTCGCAGTGACCTTACGCTCGCGGACAAGTCCAAGGTCAGCCCAACGCTGCCAGCGCCGCGTCGTAGTCGGGTTCCTGGGCGATTTCGGGCACCAGTTGTACGTAGGTGACCTTGCCGTCGGCGCCGATGACCACCACGGCCCGGGCGAGCAGCCCGGCCATAGGACCGTCGACGATCGTGGTGCCGTAGTCCTCACCAAAGCTGTCACGGAACGCCGACGCCGTCGTGACGTTCTCGATGCCCTCCGCGCCGCAGAATCGCTTCTGGGCGAACGGCAGATCTTTCGACACATTCACCACGGACACACCGCTTCCGGCAGCGCGCTCGTTGAACGTCCGCACGCTCGTCGCACATACCGGCGTGTCCACCGACGGAAAAATGTTCAGCAACACGGCCTTACCGCTGAACTGCTCGCTCGTGACCGCGCCCAGGTCGGCGCCGGTCAGATTGAACGCTGGGGCTGGAGATCCGACGGCAGGAAGCTCGCCGACGGTGTTGATTGGGTTTCCACGCAAGGTTATCTGTGCCATGGGCACAGTCTGCCAAGCCCGGTCAGGCGGCCTCGGGTCAGGTCCGCATGTCCTGCCCTGGTCCGGCCAACACTGAGTCCGTGGCTCGCAAGGTGGTTATCGTCGGCTTTCGCGCCGCAAGCATCAACACCCTCAGGCGCTAAGCGTTGGGCTGCAGGATCTTGTCGGAGGCCAACTGCCCGCCCGCCTGCAACCACGCACCCACAACCCCGGGTGCATCGCGGTTCGGGTTGTAGATGTCTTCCTCGCTGGAAAACAGGCCGTCGCCGGCGTAGACGAGCCGAGTCCAGTTCGGGAACCAGAACGGCTCGCCGTTCGGGTCGGTCGGGTGGGCGAGCAGATTCTTGATCATGATGACAACCGCGTCATTGTCTTCGTCATAGGCGATCCAATCGGACGGAAAGCGCATATGCGGGAACGGAGCCATCACCGCCACAATCCAGTCCCGCACCGCCTCGCGCCCGTGAAACACCCCGTAGTGGTGCTCGATGTAGACGACGTCCTCGGTGAAGAGGTCCGCGAATGGTCGCCAGTCGCCTGAAGAGCTGCACCCTTCCGCGACGGTTGTGTAGTGCCCGACAGCTTGATCGATTTCCGCCCTGGTGAACTTGCCCATAGCGGACACACTAGAACCTCGGAAGGTGATGGATAGCCCATGAGCGTGTTGGATTTGTTTGACTTGCGCGGAAAGACCGCCCTGGTGACCGGCGCGTCCAGCGGCATCGGCAAGAAAGTGGCGTTGGCGTATATCCAGGCCGGGGCTCAAGTAGCCATTGCGGCAAGGCATCCCGAGGTATTGGAGAAGTTCGCCGACGAGCTCACCGCAGCTGGTGGCACGGTTGCGCCGATCCGTTGCGACGTGACCCAACCGGAGCAAGTGGCCGAGATGGTGGACCGGGTGACTGCAGAACTGGGTGGCATCGACATAGCGGTCTGCAACGCCGGCATCGTCAGCGTAACCAGCTTGCTGGAAATGTCGCCCGAAGAGTTCCAGAGCATCCAGAACACCAACGTGACCGGCGTATTCCTCACCGCCCAGGCCGCAGCCCGGGCAATGGTCGGGCAGGGCCACGGCGGGGTCATCATCAACACCGCCTCCATGTCTGGCCACATCATCAACATCCCGCAGCAGGTGAGTCATTACTGCACCTCCAAGGCGGCGGTCATTCACCTGACCCGGGCCATGGCCGTGGAGCTGGCGCCACACAACATCAGGGTGAATAGCGTCAGTCCGGGCTATATCCGAACCGAACTTGTCGAGCCCTTAGCCGAATACCACGCGCAGTGGGTGCCGAAGATTCCGCTCGGCCGAATGGGCCGGCCCGAAGAACTCACCGGCCTGTACCTCTACTTGGCCAGCGAGGCGTCCAGCTACATGACTGGTTCCGACATTGTGATCGACGGTGGATACACCTGCCCTTGAGGTGGCACCGCGCAGTCATTGGGCCGGGCAAAGTGACCGAAGCGGGTTCGCACACCGGGTGACAACAGAGCACGTAAGGCGGTCATCTCCGCATCCTGGCACGCGGATTTGCCGAGACGTCGGACTCAGCGGGCCGGTCACGCGCTCGTGACGACCTATCCGCCGATCTCGCCGGCGATTCCACGCTCGATGCTGGCTCGGGTGTTGCCCGGCAACACGATGAGGCCGTCGAGTTCGTTCCGCGCCAGCGCATATGCATGTTCGCGTTCCTGGGGCGTCGCGGCCGTGTCTGACGCCACCCGCAGCAGGCTCTGGGCACGCGCCAGCCGCTGCTGTCCCTGTGCTGAAAAGTCGCTTCGGCCTCGGCGCATTGCCTCCGCCTCAGCGGCGTTGAAGGCAGTCACGTAGTTCTCGACCGCATCGAAATACTGCTGCGCGGCGTCCCGATCGTCGAGAAGTTCTTCTGCCCGGCCCGGTTTTTGAAAGTCGGCACGCAGTTTGGCCCTGTGAAAACCTGTCGTCAGGTCGTCCCGCATATCGGTCATGGCGGGGAAGTCGAGGAGCTTGGCGGGGTCGAGCTCGTACTCCAACCAGCGTGCATCTGTTCGGGCGTGTTCATCGAGCACACGTGTGATCGCCCGCCATTGCGCTGCTTGGTTTCCGCTCGTGGCTCGGCGGGATTCTCGGTGGGCTTCGATGACCGCCGAGTCATCCAGGGAGGGATTGCCGGGCGCTTCGCCTGACCGCCGCTTGATGGACGAGATCGCTTTGATGCCGGCAAAAATCGCGCCGGCCAGCGGCACAATCACCACCAGCAACTCAATCAACCGAAACAGCAGTCCCACCAGGCCAGAATGCCACCATCGGAGCACGATATCGCTGTATCAACGCCCGCCCAATGCGCCACTGAGGTATTGCGTGCGGCATGCCAGGCGAGCCAGCTTGCCGCTGGTGGTGCGCGGAATAGCGCCGGCTTTTAGCAGACGTACGTCGGCGACGGCCAGACCATGTCGGTGTGCCACTGCTTCCCGGATCGCCTCGATCGCCGGCTGTGGATCGGCACGGCTGGTGCCTGCTGCACGTTCGGCAACGATCACCAGGCGTTGGCCGGCAACGTCTCCATTCGAGGTTGCTGGGCCCGGCGGTTGGCTGGCCGGCACGGAGAACGCTGTTACATATCCACGCCGCACGATCGGCGAGGCTTCCGCGGCGGTGGCCTCGATGTCCTGCGGATAGTGGTTACGGCCGTCGATGGTGATCAGATCCGCAATTCGGCCGGTGACGTAGAGCTCACCGTCGAGATACACGCCGAGATCGCCGGTCCGTAGCCAGGTGCCTTCGATCACTGCCCCGTCGGCGTGGCTGCCGTCCCTGAGCGTCGACTGCAGCCTGGCGCCGAACGTCCGCCGGGACTCTTCCGGCAGCCCCCAGTAGCCGCGACCTACGTTGTTGCCCTGCAGCCAGAATTCGCCGACCTCACCGTCGGGCAGTTCCGCGCCGGTGTCAGGGTCGACGATCACGGCCCACAAACTGCGGGCTACCTGACCGCAGGACACTTGCCCGAAGGCGTTGGGGGCATCTGCCGCCACCCGTACCGCGTGACCAGCGCCCAGTTGTTCCCGGTCGACGTAGGCAACCGTCGTTTCAGCGTTGTGGTCGATGGTCGCGACGAGCAGCGTCGCCTCCGCTATGCCATACGAGGGTTTGAACGCCGTACGCGGTAATCCGTAGGGCGCGAACGCCTTATTGAACGTCGTAACCGCATCGATGCTGACCGGTTCGGAACCTATGATCAGCACCACATTGCTGAGGTCGACATCGTCGCCTTGCGCGGGTAGTCCACGCTGCGCGGCCCACTCATACGCGAAGTTCGGCGCTGCGGTGACGACGTTGCCCTCCCGCGAGCCAGCAGCCAGAGCATGAATCCACCGCTGCGGCCTCCGGACAAACGCGGTTGGCGACATCAGGGTGGAGTGTCCGCCATATACCGCCGGAAACCCGATCATCGACAGGCCCATGTCATGGTAGAGGGGCAACCAACTGACGCCGTGGGTGTTCCGGTCCAGCAAGTCGATCGAGAGGATCATCTGCACCAAGTTGGTTCCGACCGCCTGGTGGGTGATCTCGATACCGACCGGGGGTCGCGTCGAACCCGAGGTGTATTGCAGGTGGGAAACCGCGTTCATGTCCAGATCGACGGGGGCGAACAGGTCCCCAGCGGAGTCAGGTATCTGGTCGATGACGACGACTTGCGGCCTTCGCAGGTCTGAGAGGTTCGCGAGGAAATTCTCAACGGCGTCTCTCGCGCTCGTTGTCGTGAGTACGACCGTGGACTCCGAATCGCGCAGCGCTGTTTCGAGACGTTCAGCGTGGCCGGGCAGTTCAGGAGCGAACAACGGAACGGCAATGGTTCCCGCCTTGATCGCCGCGTAGAACCCGGCAACGTAGTCGATGCCTTGCGGTGCGAGGATCGCAACGCGGTCACCATCACCTGCGAACTGCTGTATGTGTGCACCGATGGCTCCCAATCGGACACCGAATCGGGCCCAGGTCACTTCAACGGCGTGTCCCTCAGAGCGGGCGTAGTCCAGGTAGCGATAGGCCACGGAGCCACCGACATTTGCGATATTGCGTTCGATGAGGGAGATCAGCGTGGTGCCTGGCGGCATCACGATATCGCCGCCGGCATCTAGGCAGTCCTCGATGCGTAGCAGGCCTTTTGGAGCTACGGAGTCCTGCCGGGATCCGTAATTCATAACCGCAGTCTAAGCAACCGTTGTTGGGGCACTCCCGGGTGAAGTGACCGCAATGCCGGCAAGCGGCATGGTCGCTAGAGTGCATGTTCTGGCGCACAGCTTGGCCGGTAGGGTACCCGGCAGCGTCAGTCGATGTCAGTTAGCTGTCTTGCTAGGAGTCGTGCATGTCGGGTCGGAAGTTTTCGTTCGAGGTCACTCGACCAGCAGCGCGCCTGCCGAAACGTTGTTCCGGCTCGAGACGGACGGCGCCAACTGGTCGAGCTGGGCCAAGCCGATCGTCGTTCAGTCGGGTTGGGCGCGGCAAAGTGATTCGGCGCCGGGCGGCGTCGGCGCCATCCGCAAGGTAGGGATGCGGCCTTGCTGGTGCAGGAGGAGACCGTCGAGTACGAGGTGAAGGCTGCCGAGCGCGAGTCGAGCGCCGGCCAATAATGTTTATCTCTGGGGCTTAAGGATTTTCGCTGATTCCGCCGTTATTGCGGATTTATCAAACTGTTTCGAATGGCGCATGACGGCCGCGTAATGCGGCCGCCACGCTGGGTTCAGGACTATTGGCCGGCTTGTTGCTCGGTCTGTTGAGCTTGTAGCTCGTCTTGGAGGGCCTGCTGCTCGGCAGCCTCGTTTTGTTCTTCGGCCTGCTGCTCGGACTGTTGAATCGTCTGCAGGGTCTGCTGTTCCTGTTGTTGAGCTTGGTCGTCGCTGTCATCGGCGGCGAAACCGCCGCCGGCCAGGCTCGGTGGGGTCTGGGGTAATTGCGGGCCGAAGGGGCCACTGGCCGGCGCGGGTACGGCCATATCTGCCAGGCGCACCGACGCCGAGTTCAGTACCGATCCTGTTGTATCGGGCCGCGCGGCGTCGAAGAGCGCGAGCATGGCGACGGCTGCGGCCCCGGCGAAAATTAGCTGTATGAGGCGTAATTGTCGGCGCCGCGCGCCGGTTGCGTTGATCTGATCGACCTGAGAGGGGGTGGTAGTGGTCATGCTCTATATTTGCGCCTCGTTGCTAGCTAAGAGCTGAGAAGCGGCTATCGCTCGAGTATGAGATCACCTGTATTAAGCTGGGCTAAGTGACTGACGTCGTCATTGCGGGTGCCGGCCCCAATGGGTTGATGCTGGCCGGCGAACTGGGATTGGCCGGGATCCGGCCGGTGGTGCTGGATCCGATGTCAGGACCTAACCCGCTACGGCGGGCGAACGGCATTAATGGCCAAGGGGTTCGGATCCTGGACCACCGCGGCCTATACGCCGGGCTCGCCGGGACGGAGGGGCCGCCTCGACTCGCCCCGCGTGCGAATTTTGCGGCTTTCCCGTTGGATCTCACGCTAACGGCTGATCCACAGGTGTTCATGCTCCCCGTTCAGCAACCCAAGCTGGTTCAGGTGCTTGCGGAGCGGGCCGGCGGATATGACGCAGATATTCGGTGGGGTCACGCGATGACCGGTTTCGATCAGCACGCCGACGGCGTGACGGTGCATGTCACCGGGCCGGATGGCGCGTATGACCTGGAGGCTGAGTATCTTGTCGGCGCTGATGGCGGCACCAGCATGACGCGGAAATTGGCCGGCATCGATTTTCCGGGGATGTCGTCGCATGACGTGGTCGTCCGGCTGGGATTCGACGTGCTGCCGCCAGACGAGTGGATCGATCCGGTCAGTGGCGGCCTAGACGTGCCTGGGTTCGGTCGCGTCCCGCCACTGGGGTTCCATCGAGCTGAGGGGGGTGTCTTCGCGTGCGGCGCCCTCGGGGGCCGGGCAGCGGTCATCGTTTTCGAACTGGACAGCTCGGCGCGCGAACAACCCGGCGACGATAACCCCGATGACCCGCCGGTCAGCCTGGCCGAACTCGAGGCCAGTGCCAAGCGGGTGCTTGGCGTGGAGGTGCCGCTGCGGCCCGCATCGCCTGACATGCCGCTTGATCTGCGCCGATTCTTTGGCATCAACTCAAGGATCGCGTCTCGGTACCAGGTGGGCCGGGTGATTCTGGTCGGCGATGCCGCGCATGTTCACTCCCCCATGGGTGGGCCGGGCCTCAACCTGGGTTTGCAAGACGCGGTGAACCTCGGCTGGAAACTGGCTGCGGTTCTGCACCGGCGCGTCGAACCCACGCTGCTCTGTACCTATGAGGGCGAGCGTCGGCGCGCTGCCGAGCGGGTCATCATGCACAGCCGAGCCCAACTCGCTCTCGTCCGGCCCGGGCCTGAGGTCACGGCCCTGCGCGAACTGTTCTCAGAACTGCTGACCGATCCTAACGTCGTCAGTCGCCTCATCGACGTGGTGTCAGGGGCGGAGAACCGCTACGCGACGGGTGTCGATGCCCATCCACTTGTCGGGCATTGGGTGCCCGATTTCAGTGTGGCGACCGCCGGCGGAACGCGACGCGTTGCGGAGCTCGCCCGCGATGGACGGCCACTACTAGTTGATCTCACCGAGGGTGCGGTTGTGGCGAGCGCAGTCGCCGACACTGCGGACCATGGCGACCAAATCAACGTTGCCACAGGACGTCTCGTTGGCGACTTACCGGCTGCGGCTGTGCTGGTGCGTCCCGATGGTTATGTGGCGTGGGCGTCGTCGGCGGCCGAGCCGGACCTCGACGAACTTGGTGGCGTGCTCGCGCACTGGTTCGGGATCACCCTTGGGGCGATTTCGAACTGACTCCTGATACTTCTTGGTCATCCTGCACAACGACCATCGGCGTATAGCGGCCTGACCAGCACAAACACGGGCTAAACAGCAAGCGCCACAACGGATTTCACCAACTGAATCTGCTTGACTCCCAACGGATTTCAACCGAATCATCCGGATCGAGGTAAGAAATGACGAGGAAAGGACAGCCGGCCCGTCTAAGTCCGGCCGGGACCAAGTTGTGGACGTCGGTGACGGCTCAGTGCGAGCTCGAGGGCCATGAGAGCGCCCTGCTGACCGAGTTGTGCCGCACAGCCGACACCATGGCCACGTTGCGGCAGTCGATCGATCGCGATGGAATTGATCGTGCGGCGGTCGTTTAAGGACCTGCCTCCGGGCCGCTGAGGGGTCACGAACCGGCTTCTCCGAACAGACGTAGTTGGGCCGCTGCTATCACTGCCTCGGCTTCTGCCAACCTATCGAACGAAGAACGGCCTCGAAAGCGCGTACCAAGCCAATTACCAAGCTAGGCAAGGAGCTGTCCGGCGACTGAGCAACCCGCCTTGGGGACGGCCAGATCCGCCGCGACACCCAACGGGAGCGCCCGCCGTCCCCAGAGGGCCTGGTGGGCTCCGCAAGGCCCCGTAAAGTGACGAAAGTCTTGAAACGTCTTGAAAATTACGAAGAAGCGACGTTTTCGCAGGTAACACGTGGTGCGCGATACTGGGATTGAACCAGGTCGCGCAGCTCGGCGTCGGTGAGCGGGTCCTTGTCGCGGGCCCTAGGTGCGGGCCGATCGGCTCAGTAAAACACCGGCTCAGACAGTATTAGTTAGGACGTTTTTCGCTTTCATACTTCTTGGTCATGTGCTCGACAGCCTGGTTTTGCGACTGCGCCAGGACGTCTCGCGCTTCGCTGGCGCGCGCCGCGGCATCCAGCGTCGGCTGCGCCTGGCCTTGGAAATGCGGCATCACTTCGGCCGCGAACAATTCGGCGGACCGTTTGGTTGCCGCCGGATTGGCCCATTCCTGACCCATCTGCAGCACGCAGCCGAACCCGCCGGATTGATCCCACATCCGCTGCACTTGTTCCCGCGCTCGCTCCGGCGTGCCGATCACACCTGCCCCGTTATCGTTGATGACGTCGATCATCTCGTCGATTTGCTCCCCCGGCATGGTCATCTGCGGGAACGCCGCTACCTTCTGGAAGTACCGGAACCACGGCTCGAGGCCGAATTTCACCTCGGCGCGGGCTTGCTCGTCGGTTTCGGCGACATGGAACAGGCTGACGAGGCTCCAGTTCTTGCGGTCGACCTGTGTGCCGAAGGCTGCTGCGCGCTCTTCGGCGATGTCCCAGTGGTAGGCAAGAGCGTTGAAGCCCTCGATAGTCAGCGTTGCCCCGATCGACAGCAGGCCGATTCCGTGCTTGCCGGCCAGCCGCGCGCCGGTCGGCGAGGCGACCGCGGCGACCGCCAGCGGGATCCCACCGTCGGTGTAGGGGGCAAGCTGCAACTGTGCGTCGACCAGCTGGTGCGTAGCGGTTTTGGCGGTCACGGTCTCCCCAGCCAGCAGCCGGACCACAATGTCGAGATTGGTTTCGAGCAGTTCGCGAGTATCGGTGGGGGTTAGCCCGATCATTGCCGAATCGGTGGGCAGTGAGCCCGGTCCGAACCCGCCCATCGCCCGACCGTGGGTGAGGTGATCGAGCAACATCAACCGGTCTGCAACCCAGAGCGGGTTGTGGTACGAGAGCGAAATGACCCCCGTCCCAAGCCGGATCCGCTTGGTGCGTTCGGCAGCGGCGGCGATGAAGATCTCCGGTGAGCTGATGATCTCGCTGCCGGCCGAGTGATGCTCACCCAACCACACTTCGTCGAAGCCGACGGCGTCCAGATGTTCGACGAACTCCAGGTCGCGCTGCAAAGCCAGCGTCGGATTGGTGCCCGCGCGGTGGAATGGGGCGATGAAATATCCGAACCTGAGCTTCGTCATTGAGGCCCCTTTGCATATCGAGTTGTCCGAACCATAACTCTCGCCGGTTGACCTAGGCCAGGTGGGACGAGTCTCGATGTTGCTCAGCCCATGCGGCCAGCTCAACATGGCCCCATCGGCTCGGGAGCAAGTCTTGGTCGTACCAGAGTTTTACGGCACGATCACGGGTTGTGCCGAACCCAAAAAGCACTAGGCCGCCGGGTGGTGCATGACCAACCCGACGGCCTCGTGCGTTTCTGACTGTCAGCAGTCGAGGCCACTAACGCAGCCGGTGAGGGTGGCAACGTGAGCGCCGGGCGCAGGTGTCTGGGCGGCTGCTGGCGCGACGCTAACGGCGGGGTGCGTCCCTGCCGTCGTGTTGTCCAGAGAGCCAACGCCGACACCGCCGCCGAAGCCGAGCGCAAAAGCGAGCGCAAAAGTACCACCGAATATCGCGACAACTTTCTTGGTTCCCGTCATCGGACTCTCCCTTTCAGCTTCATGTTATCGATAAGTAAACCGTACACCTGTGCAACTGTTGCTGCAAGGCATACTGTTCCGGTATTGGCCGGTAGTGGCGGTTTTCACTTTTTCGGTGATGGCGCAGCATTCGATCTCGACGGACGGGCCGATGTGGTGGCTTCCGCGCTTAGCGTGGGGCAAAGGGACACGAGTACGCACACGGAAGTGATCGAGTCATCGGGGCGTCACGCATCGCGAGGTGGAATAAGCATCACCGCGCCGTGACCGCGACCAGGACGGTGCTGTTACGGAATGTGCGTGCTACCAAGCAGTTTCACGGACCGCTCGGCGCGACCGGCTATTTTTCCTTGGTGATCAACTTCCGCAGGGCCACCCTGTCGGGCTTGAGTAGCTCGGCGATGTGCGGGTGGTCCACCTCGGCGACGATGATCTCGCCCACCTCCTGATTGACCTCGCTGAAGATGCCGTGGGACTTCATCTTCGACGTCTGATAGAGGTTGTCCTCGGTGGGGGTGACGTAATATACCGCATCGGCCTTAAAGCGGTGCACCAGCCAGAGGTGGATCAAAGTCATCAAGCGCTTTTGACGTAGCTTCTCGGCAAAGGTGTTCTGGTCGCGCACTGTCAGGATGCTGCGGCCGTGCCGGTCTTTTATGGGATCCACGATCACATTGGCGAGCTGCTCTTCGCCGTCGCCGTAGATGCCGAGTTCGAGCACGTCCGAGCCGGCGCGTCGCGGCCGCAGCTGCACGCGCAGCTTCTCCGGAAGCTGGTAGTACTCGCTCCACATCGCCAGCCATTCCTCCAGCAGCTTCTTCGGCACCTCCGTCTGCACCAGGTGCTGGCTCTGAGTGGAACCCTCGCCCATGGCCTTGGTGGTCGCCGTGCGGCCAGACGATGCGCCCAGCGCGGCATCGCTCCGCGGCCCGCCGACCAGGGTTTGTGGAGTGCGGTAGGGAGACTCGACCAGGCGCATTTTGCGCTGCAACCGAGCCAGCGCCAGCATGCCATCCTGCTTGAGGGCGGTAGCGAACTCTTCGGCGGCGACGCCGTCGATCTGGTGCCCGCCGTAGGTGATGAAGTTGAAGACGAAGCCCATCTTGCCGAGCTCCTCGGGGAAGCGCTTCATCTCCTCGTCGGTCATGCCGGTGGTGTCCCAGTTGAACGACGGCGACAGGTTATAGGCCAGCATCTGGTTCGGAAACTCGGCATGGATCGCCTCGGCGAACTCCCGGGCGTCGGCCAGATCCGCGGTCTTCGTCTCCATCCAGAGGATGTCGGCGAACGGCGCAGCCGCCAGAGACTTGGCGATCGCGTACGGAATGCCGCCGCGGACCTGGTAGTAGCCCTCCGGGCTCCTCGCCAGCTCGGGGTCCCATGGCGGGTCGGCGGCCAACTCCTTCGCCTTCTCCCGCGCCGCGTAGTGCGACGTCCGGGCGGCGAACTGCCGCCACTGCCCGGGGCTCATGCTCGCCGGCTCGTCTTCGCTCACGCGGAATGCGAGCACCTCCGCCACGGCGTCGCTGTAGGTCATCAGCCCGGCGTCGTCCTCCCAGGCGGCCACGAACCGCGACTCGACTTGGTCGAACAGGTCGTCGATCGAGTCCTGCCCGTTCTCCCGCCAGGTGTTGACGGCGTCGGAGACCAGGCCCAAGATGCCCTGCCGCTCAAGCCACGCGTTGGCGAAGGCGTACTCCGCGTCGGCAAGCGCGTACAAGAGGTGGCCGTTCAGCTCCTTGACGCCCAGCTCGTAGAAGCGCCGCACCAGCGCCAGGAAACAGCCCTTGTAGGAAGGAATGTCCAGGTTGGTGGCGCCGAGCAGGAACGCCTGGTCGCGCTCGTCGGAGCGGCTGTCGATCAGGTTTGCCGCCTCGGCGTCGGTGCGCGCGACAATGATGCCCGGCACCCGCATGATGTCAAGCTGGAAGCGAGCGGCGTTGAGGCGCTTGATCTGTTCGTCGGAGGGCACCAGAACCTTGCCGCCCTGATGGCCACACTTCTTGGTACCCGGCCGCTGATCCTCGATGTGGTATCCCGGCACCCCGACCTCGACGAAGCGGCGGATCAGGTTGCGCACGTGCGGGTCACCGCCGTGGCCCGTGTCGGCGTCGGCGATGATGAACGGGCGGTAGTCATATTGTTTTGCCGCGGCGCGCTGGCGTTCACTCATGTGCAGGCGTAGGTACTCCTGATTGCGGTCGGCGGTGAGCAGGGCGCGCACCAGTACCGCGGCGTCGTCGGGCACCTGACTAAGCGGGTAGCTGGCGAGGTCGGGCCCGGGATCCTCGTTAGCGGAGCCCTTCGCCGAGGTTGCCCAACCGCCGAGGTAGATCGCCTCGATGCCCATCCGCTTCAGGCTGACTGCCTGTCCTGGCGAGTAGGGACCGAAGGTTGTGATGCTCTTTTTCGCCGCGAAGAGTTCGCGCAGGCGGTCATAGAAAGCTGCCGCTGCGTTTCGTGCCACGGTGTAATCGGTGGGGATTGTGCCGCGCTGCTCTACGACTTGGCGAGCCGTGTAGAGGCGAATGATGCCGGCAAAGCGTGAGCCGTCGAAGTATCGCTGCGTGGCGGCGACATCCTGTTCGAAGGGTGTTTGAACCTCAGTGTCCGTTTCGATGATGGCCATACGCTCTGCTCCTCTTCAGCACGATTCTGCTGAATGTGAGTCTATCCCCGGACGAAGGCATTGAATCACAGGTATCACCGCTCGTCGGGTGACTACCGGTCCGAGCCGAAACCGTTGTCCCGTGCTGGGGCGCTGGCCGGTCAATGGTTCGGGTCAGGTGATGGTGGTTCCCGATTGAGCCACCGGCACAGGCGAAGGTGGGGCTGAACACGGTGACGCTGCGCTCGTTATGGGTCAGCGTTACCGACCTGGATGCGCTCATCGCCGCGCGCACGGCAAAGTAGCGCGCGCCTAGCGGAGCTCAACGCTCGCACGCTCTTTCAACCACTCCCGCTGACAACGTATGAACTCCGCGTCGACGACCTTCCCGTGACCCGGGACGTAGATTGCCTCGGGCCCACCAATCGCGAGTATGCGATCAAGGGTTGCGGGCCAGGCCGCGACATCGGAATCGGCGTCGATCGCGGGTTCTGCGGACTCCTCGACAAGATCACCGGTAAACACCACTACCCGACGGTCGTCGTGCGACCCAGTTGCCACCACGACTAAGTCCGACGTGGTGTGGCCACGGCCCGGGTGGGTGATCGTCACGGTACGGTCGCCGAGGTCGACGACGGCTTCGTAAATGGCTTTGTAGGTATCGTGCTGCGGCGGCCGCAAGGCGGCGAGCGCGCGGTCGACCTCCGCGCCGTCGGCCCCGTAGTGCAGCGCGTCGTCGCGAATCTGGCCGGCAGCCGACGAGAGGTATTCGACAACCTCGGGTGCGCAGTAGATGTCGGCTTCGGCGAAGAGCGAGGAACCCAGCACATGGTCGAAGTGCTTGTGCGTCAAAACAACATGGCTGATCGGACATCCGGCGATCTGCCGCACGTCGTGGTCGATCGCAGCCGCTTCGGCAAGCGTGGTACCGGTGTCGACGAGCAGCGCTCCGGTACGGCCTCGTACGAGCCCGATGGTGACATCGCAGAACGGCAGCCGACAGCGATGCACACCGCCGGTGAGCTGCTCCCACGCGAAATACACAGAGAGGAAGGTAGCGCCCCACGGCGGCCTTCGAAAGTACGATTCGCTGATGGCCTCTAGATCTCCGCGAAAACCTTCGCGATGGATCGTCGTGGCGGCCGCGGCCATCGTGTTCCTCGTCGCGGCGTCGACGTGGGTGCTGCTGCATCGCTCCGGTTCGGGCAGACCGGCTGGCGCGTCGCCGTCGTCCACCTCGCCGGCCAGGCCAAACGGTACCCAGGTCACAACGGTGGTCGCGGTCGACGCAAATGGTCAACCGGTCAACGGTTACCGGGAGGTGCCCCCCTCGGAGGATCCGAGCAATGTCACCAACGTCTTCGACTGCGACGTGTCGCCGGCGGCGGTGGCCAACGACATCTACTACTGCGCGCCCGACGCAGCCGGGGCCGACGTGTGTTGGCCGTCAACACCGGGGACTTTGCTGTGTCTCGATGACCCCTGGGACAAGGAGCTTCGCCGGGTCGCCTACGCCGGTCCGCTCTCCCAGGTGCAGCCGACACCTGGGCCGGCACCTTTTGCGCTGTTCCTCGATGACGGCACGCGATGCCGCCTGCGCAATGGTGGCGCCTGGGGCGTCCGTGATGACGGCTTGGTCGGCGCTTACGGCTGTCCCAACGAAACTCCCGCCGTGCTTGTGCCCGTGACGCCGAAGGCCGGCGAGTCGGCGATCGACCGGTCGCAGCCCTTGTGGACGGTCAAAGTCGGTTCCCTGGGTGGGGGCGAACCGCACCTGCCGCCTCCCCAAACGCGTACGGTGACCACCGCGTGGTTCGCCGGTACCTCCGGGCCCACGTGATGCGGCCGGTGCTGCGTGCAGCCGGGCTGGTTGCCGACGAGCCGCACGGCCGCCGTCGCCTCTACCGCCTGACCGCTGAAGCGCTGGCGGAGCTGAATGAGTAGCTGCATCCGTTCGAGAAGTACTGGCGTGCGCGGCTGGCCGCACTCGCCGAGACAGCAGAGGAGTTGGAATGAGCCACCCGACCAAGACGTCCGAGACGTCTGAGCCTGCGACAATCCGGGTAGACCAATACGTCGCGGCGCCACCGGAGAAGGTGTGGCGGCTGTTGACCGAACCCGAGTTGCTGCGACTGTGGTGGGCCGAGGGCCAGGTGGCTGCGGTGGTTGGCCACCAATTCACTCTCGATATGGCGGCCTACGGCAAGCAAATCTGCAAGGTGCTCGAGGTGGATGAACCACACCGATTCGTCTACACCTTCAGCGCAGCCTGGACCCTCACCTGGCGCCTCGAGGCCGAAGGCACTGGCACCCGGGTCTTCTTGGAACACAGCGGCTTTGACCTGGACGACAAGCGGATGGCCGAAGCTTTCAATCGGATGGGTCCCGGGTGGCGCGACGTCGTTCTGCCCCGCCTCGCAGAATCTGCTGCACGGGTGTAAGTCCCCGTCCGGCATCCCGACGAACCCCGAGCAGGAGCGACGCCATGCGCACAGTCGTCATCACCAAGCACGGCGACCCATCGGTATTGCAGGTGCAGCAGCGGCCGGACCCACCCATGCCGGGCCCGGGCCAACTGCGGGTCGCCGTACGCGCCGCGGGAGTGAACTTCGCCGACCACCTCGCCCGCGTCGGCCTGTATCCAGACGCGCCGAAACTTCCGGCAGTCGTTGGCTACGAAGTCGCCGGGACCGTCGAGGCTGTCGGCGACGGCGTCGATCCGAGCCGCGTCGGCGAACGAGTTCTGGCCGGAACGCGATTCGGTGGTTACGCCGAAATCGTCAACGTTGCGGCCAGTGACTCCGTCGCGCTCCCCGATGCTCTGAGCTTCGAACAGGGCGCCGCGGTCTCGGTCAACTACGCGACCGCGTGGGCGGCCCTGCACGGGTACGGGTCCCTGCGCGCCGGTGAGCGGGTGCTTGTTCACGCTGCCGCCGGCGGCGTCGGCATCGCCGCCATCCAGTTCGCCAAGGCTGCGGGGGCCGAGGTGCACGGCACTGCCTCTCCGGGAAAACACCAGAAGCTGATCGAGTTGGGTGTGGACCGCGCGATCGACTACCGCCGCGACGGCTGGTGGAAGGGCCTTAGAGATTCGAGCCCATATGACCTCGTGCTCGACGCACTCGGCGGGACTTCGCTGCGGCGGTCCTATGGTCTGCTGCGGCCGGGCGGAAGGCTTGTCGGGTACGGGGTTTCGGCGATACAGACGGGCGAGAAACGCTCGCTGCGCAGAGCGGCACCGCACGCTATCTCGATGCTGCGCGGCTTCAACCTGCTTAATCAGCTTCAGGAATCAAAAGCCGTGATCGGCCTGAACATGCTGCGGTTGTGGGACGACCGCGGCACCCTTGAGCCGTGGATCACTCCGCTGATCAAGGCGCTGAACGACGGCACGATCTCCCCCGTCGTTCATGCGGCCGTGCCCTTCGCCGAAGCGCCCGAGGCGCACCGGATTCTTGCCGCACGGGAAAATATCGGCAAGGTCGTCCTGGTGCCCTGAGCATTGCACCAATCGACATGGCTATATTTTCCAGCCGCAGTTAGCGAGAATGTGGTATGGAATCCACAACAGCGAGCACACTTCACCGAATCGGGTTGGCTGGCGCGGGGCTGGCACTTCTGATAGCGCTGGTCGGCATCGGCGGCAACGGTGACGGTCGCAAGACGGCGCCACTAGCGCCGAAAGTGACGACCGTCGGTCGGACTCTTGCAGAAGCGCCTGGCACCGGGCCGTTGACGATATCGAGTCCTGCGTTCGCCAACGGTGCGCCGATCCCAGTGCAATACACGTGCCAGGGGGCCAACATCGCGCCACCGTTGACGTGGTCGGCGCCGTTGGGGGCTGCACTCGTTCTCGACGACCCGGATGCTGTCGGCGGACTGAAGGTGCACTGGATCGTGATCGGAATCGCCCCCGGTTCTGGCAGCACCGCAGATGGTCAGACTCCAGCTGGAGGAAGCGCCCTTCCGAACACGGCCGGCCTGGCCGCGTACGCCGGGCCCTGCCCGCCGGCGGGCACCGGCACACACCACTACCGGTTTACGCTCTACCAGCTTCCCAACACGTACGAGTTGCCCGGCGGACTGGCCGGCGTGCAAGCGGCGCAGACGATTGCAGGGGCTGCAACCGCACAGGCCCAGTTCACCGGAACGTTCGGGGGCTGACGCCCTGCTTATGTCGCGTCGTCGATCGCCTGATAGGCGGCGTTGTAGCCGGGAGTGAAGGTGATGCCCGGGCCGCCATGACATCCCGCGCCGCCAAGGTAAAGCCCATCGATCGGAATAGGATGGTCGAGGAAGCCTTTGGGTCCAGGCCGATTGGGCCCCATCAGATCCGGATGCAACAGCCCATGGCAGAAGTCGCCAGCTGGTGCGCCGAACATGGTGTTCATATGGTAGGGCGCGAATGTGATATGGCGTATCACAATGTCCTTGAAGTTCGGAGCAAACCTCGTGATTTTATCGATAACACGTTGTGCCATTTCGTTTTTGAGGTGCCCATGCTGGTCGCGGCTGGCTTCTACCGGGAAGGCGTAGGCGAATGCGCTTGCCGCGTGCTTACCGGGTGGCGCGAGCGTGGGATCGTGTGCCGAGGGGATCTGCAGTCCCATCGACGGGTTGTCTGGGACGATCCCCCGCCGGCAGGTCTCCCACTGCAGCTGTTGCTCTTCCGGTGAGCCGAAAATACCGACCGACTGTTGCATCCCCGGCTCGTTCAACAATTCATAGGGCGGGGCGAATTGGGGCAGCCCGTCGAGGGCGAAGTGGATTTGCACGAAAGAGGCGCGGTGGTCGCGGCCGTAGACACGCGAGACCAGTTCCGCGGGAACGTGTTCGGACGCTATGAGCTCGGTGAGTGTGACGTCCGGCGACAGGTTGGACACTACGATCGGCGCCGAGATCATGGAGCCGTCGCGCAGCCGCACACCGGTCACCGCCCCGCGCTCGACGAGGATCTGCTCGACCTTCGTACGGAATCGCATCTCGCCGCCGTGGGAGACGAAGAGCTCGCGTAGATGCTCGGTGAGTGCACCGATGCCACCTTTGAGCTTGGTCATCATGACGGTACCGTCTGTGTTGTCCGAGGGGACCGCCAGCGCGAACGCCAGACAGGTGGCGCTGCCTGGCGTATAGGGTCCGCGGTAGGTGGAGTTGACGGCCAGAAACGCGAGCATTCCGCGCGTGACCGCATGCTTTTCTTTGTCGGGCAAGAAGCGATCGATCACATCCATCGCCGACCCGAACAGCATCTCGTGAATCGCTCGGCGTTCGGCGTCGTTGGTTGCGCAGGCGTACATTTCGTCGAGGGTCTTGGGCGGCTTGCGCACGTCGAATCGACCGAGCGCGCGCGCGGGGCCCTGGCTCCAGCCGATCAGCTCGGCCATGCCGGTCACGGCATCGAAGCCGTGCTTCTCGCCGAGGTGCGTCATCAGCTGGATTGGGTCGCGATAAAAGATCATCGGCTCTTCGCCGGATTCGCCGATGTTGGTCGACATCACCTCGGGCTCCACCGTGGGCAGGGTGTCCAGCCCGAGATCCTTGGTGATCTGGCTTGCGGTGGGGAACTGCACCGAACCTGCGATCTCATACCGGAAGCCGTCGATCAATTCGACGGTCGCCGCCATGCCACCCGCGTAGGTATTGGCTTCCAGGCATAGCGTGCGCAGGCCCGCGCGTTGCAGGATCGCCGCGGCAGTGAGCCCATTGTGCCCGGCACCTACCACGATTGCGTCATAGTCTGTGTTCGTCATAATCCTGCCCTCCTTCGAGTCAGCGCGTGACAAGAATATGTCAGTACTGACATGATAGGAAGATGGCAGTTGTGACACGAGGCGCCTGGGATACGATCGGCGTGAGATGACAGTGCTTGTTCGTAAGCCGACCAACCGTCATGAGTTACGCCGACGTTCGACGCATGAAGCACTCCGCCAGGCTGCGTTAAAAAGCTTCGCCTGCAAGGGATTTGCGAATGTGACGGTAACCGAGCTGGCCCGGGAAGCCGGCGTTACCGAACGCACCTTCTTTCGGCATTTTCCAACCAAGGAGGCTGTGCTCTTCCAGGATTACGAGACTCAGTTGGAATGGCTTGCCGAAGCCCTTGCGCGGCGTCCAGCCTCTGAGTCGCTCTTCGATGCGGTCCTGGCCAGCGTTGCCGCCTTCCCGCACGACCTTGAAGTGGTCCGGCAGGCGGCGACGGCCCGCGCGGAGTTGATCAGTGCGGACCGCATCGCGAGTCATTTACAGGTGGTGCAGTCGTCTTTCGCTTGCGTCCTGACCGAGTTCGTCAAGAGGCGGAACCCGGACGTCGATCTGGCCGCCGAGGTCGCGGGCTCCGTACTCGCGGCGGCCCTTGTCGTGGCAGTTGAGAATTGGGGCCGAAATGGTTGTATCGGCGACCTCGGTGAGGTCGTGGCCACGAGTCTGAATCTGGTCCGATCCGGTTTGGCGCAACTGGCTTAGTCCGCTGTGGGCGTTCGGGTGGCCAATCGAAGCAACCCGCGACGTAACGCGTTGTCGCGGTGTCCGGCATCGAGTTCGACCAGGGCAATCTCGGCGGTCGCCGCGACCAGCAGCGCGGCGATCGGATCTGGCGGCGTCCATCCGAGCGCCAGCAGATCGGGCATGATCAGCGTGGCGGCACTGTCGTTACGGGCCGCAACCAGGTCGCTCAACCCGGCCTCGGTGCGTGACTGCACGAGTAGTGCTTTGGTGGCCGGCTCGGCCAAGCATCCGTCGAGGTAGGTGTTCATCCCGGCCTCGAGTCGGTCGGGTCCCGGCGGCAGGTCGGCCATGGCGGCGGCGATCGCGCCCTCCAGCTGGTCGTGGAATCGAGCGTGCAATGCTCGCACGTACTGGTCCCGGCTCGGCCAGTGCTGGTAGAAGCTACCTTTCGCCATGCCGGCCTCGGCGACGATCGCGTTGACGGAGATCCTGGCCAGGTCGGCGGTCGACAGCAGGCGCTGTCCCGCGTCCAGCAGCGCGTTACGGCCGGGCTCAGGCGATCTCATCGCAGTCCCGCCATCTTGTCCGCAAATGGCGCTTCGGGAGGCGGGGCTTGGGACATATCACTTTGCCTCCTTGTCACGACGTTCCTGTCGTTGTACGGTACAAGATGACCGACCAGTCGGTCAATTATTGGGGAAGGAACTGCCATGCCGACTATCCAAACCAGGGCGGGCCTGGTTTCCTATGCCGAATTAGGCAGTGGTCCAACAATTCTGCTGTTGCACGCGACGCTGCATGACCGGCATGACTTCGACCCGATTGTCGAGACGCTGGCCCGGCGCTACCGCACGATCGCGGTGGACTGGCCGGGGCACGGGGATTCGGATGCAATTCCCGCCGTGATCGAACCCGGCGCACCGCTCTTTGCCGACGTGCTGGAAGACGTCGTCGACGGTCTGGAAGTATCGCGGGCTGTGCTGATCGGAAACTCGGTCGGCGGGTTCGCCGCCGCGCGGCTGGCGATCAACCGCCCCGAGTCCGTCGCGGGTCTGGTCCTGGTCAACGCGGGCGGGTTCGTTCCGTGGAATCTCGTGTCCCGCACGGCCTGCCGGCTGATGGGCACGCCCGCGGTTTTCCGCCGAGCCGCTCCCCTGTTCGTCCGTGGCTACATGAAGGCTAAGACCGACAGCGACCGCCAGATCGTCGGGCGTGCGGTCGCTGCGGCGAAGACGGCCGAAGGTACCCGAATTGGCGCTGGGCTCTTTCGGAGCTTCGCCGCACCCGGGCACGATCTGCGCAGCCGCGCCGCTGAACTGCACGCGCCCACGCTCATCGTGTGGGGCAAGAAAGACATCGTGATACCGCTCAGTGCGGGACGCGCCACCCGTGACAGCATCCGCGGTTCGCACTTGGAGATTCTCGATACCGGGCATGTGGTTTTCTCGTCTGATCCGGACGGCTTTCTCGCCGCCGCCGAGCCCTTCCTCCAATCGGTCGCGCTAACGCGGTGATCGGGCCGCCGGGTGTGCGCTCACGCCAGCCGTGTTACATATTCTGTGCGCTCGCCACGGCTGCCTCGACGAAGCGGCGCAGCACGGCGTTGCGAGCACGCGGCAGAAATGCCAGGGCGACCGGGCTCTCCGGTGCGCCACGCAGGGCGATGAACCGCACACCGGGGTGAATATTGCGCCTGATCGCGACGTCGGCGATCACGCCGATGCCGCGGTCGGCGGAGAGGGATTCGATCCACTCGTCGTAATTCGTAGTCTCGACAACCGTTTTCGG
>Ga0209530_1000451_pt1 | contig 29847 bp, 29 predicted proteins | sample BlaSpr_A8_Ref_O1_FD_187987 | JGI IMG/M metagenome (GOLD analysis project Ga0209530, IMG submission 187987) | Forest soil microbial communities from Thunder Bay, Ontario, Canada - Black Spruce, Ontario site 2_A8_Ref_O1 (SPAdes) (version 2) | ecosystem: Environmental > Terrestrial > Soil > Boreal...
GCCGCCTGTCCGAGCTCGCCCAGGCGTTCATCGACGGCACCGAGACCCTCACCGACCCGACCCACGGCCAGCCACGGCCTGGCTCCTGGCGAAAGCCGTAGATCTCGCCGCCGCATCTCGCCGGCCGGCTCGGTGTCCCGGCGGGTGAGGCGTTTGCGCGGCTGCGGGCTTACGCTTATGCGCAGGAACGGCGGCTGGCTGACGTGGCCCGTGACATCGTCGCCCGGCGGCTGAGGCTGAGCAACGGCCCGGGCCTGGATGGCGGGTCATGATGCCTGCGCCTGCCCCGGACCTGCGGTCGTCTTTCATGCCGCTGTCTTCCATGCCACCCAAGGAGAGGTGACCGAGATGGACGCTGAACTGCTATCGGATACCTTCGTCGGCTTGGCGGACACGATGGTCGCTGACTTCGACGTGATCGACTTCCTGCACATGCTCACTGACCGCAGCGTCCGGCTGCTGTTGGTGTCCGCGGCCGGGGTGGTGCTCGCGGACCCGCGGGGTGAGCTGCGTGTGGCAGCGGCGTCCAGCGAGGCGGCCGGGCTGATCGAGCTGTTCCAGATCCAGGATGACCAGGGTCCGTGCCTGGACTGCTTCCGTACCGGGCAGCCGGTGACGGCGGCCGATCTGGCCGGCCCGGATCAGGCGCGGTGGCCGCGGTTCGCGGCGGCTGCGACTCACGCCGGGTTCGGTACGGTGCATGCCCTGCCGATGCGGCTGCGGGATCAGGTGGTCGGTGCGCTGAACCTGTTCGGCACCGGCACCGCGCTGCTGGGCCCGGCCGACCTGCGGGTCGGGCAGGCGCTGGCCGATGTCGCCACGATCGGCCTGCTGCAGGAGCGGAACGTGCGCCGCTCGGAGATCGTCGCTGAGCAGCTCCAGGCGGCGCTGAACAGCCGGGTGGTCATCGAGCAGGCTAAGGGCAAGCTCGCCGAGCGGCTCAGCGTGGACATGGACCGCGCCTTCGCGATGCTGCGTGAGTACTCCAGGAAGAGCAACCAGCGGCTGACCGACGTTGCCCGCGATTTCGTCAACGGCGCCACCGCGGACTTCCCGCCCAGGCGCCCCGCACGCTAGCCTCTGTTCTCCCCGCCGCCTTGGAGGTATTGCGATGACTGAGCGCTACGTACTTGGCTTGGAAGAGATCGGCAAAACGCAGGTCGCGCTCGCTGGCGGCAAGGGCGCGAACCTGGGGGAGCTCGCGCGGATCGAAGGCATTCGCGTGCCGGCTGGCTTCTGCGTGACGACGGAGGCCTTCCGGCGGATTATGGCGACGGTGCCCTGGCTCGAGGGTCAGCTCGCTCGGCTGTCGCACCTGAACCCTGACGACCGTCAGGCGATCGGCACGCTCAGTGCGGAGATCCGCTGGATGGTTGAGGGGATCGCCATGCCCGAGGACCTGGTGGCAGCGATCACCCGCTCGGTCACCTGGCTTGGCGGGCAGGCTGCCTGCGCCGTCCGGTCCAGCGCGACGGCGGAAGACCTGCCGACGGCATCCTTCGCGGGCCAGCAGGACACGTACCTGAACGTCATCGGGCCGGCCGCGGTCATCGAGCACGTCAGCCGGTGCTGGGCCTCCCTGTTCACCGAGCGGGCCGTGACCTACCGGCTGCGGAACGGCTTCGACCACCGGAAGGTCGACATGGCCGTGGTCGTGCAGCAGATGCTCTTCCCGCAGGCGGCCGGCATCCTGTTCACCGCCGACCCGGTCACCTCCAGCCGGAAGGTCGTCTCCATTGAGGCCAGCTTCGGCCTCGGCGAGGCTCTGGTAGCCGGCCGGGTGAACGCGGACGTCTACACGGTGCGCGACGGTGAGGTTGCCGCCAAGGCGGTCGGCGCCAAGCAGCTCGCTATTTATGCCCGGCCTGGAGGCGGAACGCAGGAACTGGCGATCGAGCCAGCGAGCCAGCAGCGGCCAGCACTGACCGATACGCAGATCGCGGGCCTAGCTCAGCTGGGCCGGCGGATCGAAGCGCACTTCGGCACGCCTCAGGACATCGAATGGTGCCTGGTCGGCGACGAGTTCCTGTTTGTGCAGAGCCGGCCGATCACCACGCTGTTCCCCATCCCCGCCACCGGCGATCAGGGGAACCACGTCTACGTCTCCGTCGGCCATCAGCAGATGATGACCGACGCCATGAAGCCGCTCGGGCTCTCCGTGTGGCAGCTGACGACGCCGCGGCCCATGGCCGAGGCCGGCGGGAGACTGTTCGTCGACGTCACCGAGCTGCTCGGTTCACCAACGAGTCGCGCGGCCTACCTGAAGGTCGCGGGGAGATCCGATCCGCTGCTCGGGAATGCGCTGGCGAGAATCCTCGAACGCGGCGACTTCATCCCTGCTCTCCCGGACGAGGAGCTGGTCGGGAACCCGGCCCTCAGTACGCCTGCTCCGATCGAGACCGATCCGGCTATCGTCGCCGGGCTGATCGAGCGCGGCCAGGCCTCCATCGCCGCGTTGAAGCGCGACATCCGGACAAAGTCCGGGCCAGCGCTGCTCGACTTCATCCTCGCGGACTTCCAGGAGCTGAGACGGACCCTGTTCGATCCGCAAGGCCTCCAGGTGATCCTGGCGACGATGCAAGGCAGCTGGCGGCTCAGCGAGCAGCTGGAGGAGTGGCTGGGCGAGAAGAACGCGGTCGACACGCTCACGCGGTCCGTCCCTGGCAACGTCACGTCGGAAATGGGGCTCGCGCTCCTGGACGTCGCGGACGTGATCCGCCCGTATCCGGACGTGGTGGCATTCCTGCGGTATGTCGAGGACGAGAACTTCCTGGACAAGCTGCCCGTGCTCGAAGGAGGGCTCGAAGCCCGGGACGCCATCCAGGCCTACCTCGACACGTACGGCATGCGCTGCGTCGGCGAGATCGACATCACGAGGCCGCGCTGGAGCGAACGCCCCACCACGCTCGTGCCCATGGTCCTCGGCAATATCAAGAACTTCGAGCCCGGCGCCGCCAGGCGGCGGTTCGAGGAAGGCGGGCAGCAGGCATGGGAGAAGGAACGGGAACTGCTGACACGCCTGCGGGCCTTGCCGGACGGAGAAGGGAAGGCCGAGGAGGCCAAGCGGACGATCGACCAGATCCGGACCTTCAGCGGGTACCGGGAGTATCCGAAGTACGGCATGATCAGCCGCTACTTCGTCTATAAGCAGGCCTTGCTGCATGACGCGGAGCGGCTCGTGCGAGACGGCGTGCTGTGCGACAGGGAAGACATCTTCTACCTCAGGTTCTCCGAACTCCACGACGTCGTGCGCACGAACCACGTGGATGACATGCTCATCCGCGAGCGCAAGGAGGCGTTCAGGTCGTATCGGGCGCTGACGCCGCCTCGGGTGCTCACCTCGGATGGCGAGGCCGTTACCGGGATGTACGAACGCGCTGATGTCCCGGCCGGCGCGCTGACCGGCCTGCCCGTTTCCGCCGGGACCGTCGAGGGCCGCGCTCGCGTCATCCTGGACATGGCCGAGGCCGATCTCGAAGCGGGCGACATCCTGGTCACTGCCTACACGGACCCCAGCTGGACGCCCGCGTTCGTCGCGATCAAGGGCCTGGTGACGGAGGTCGGAGGCCTGATGACCCATGGCGCGGTGATCGCAAGGGAGTACGGCCTGCCGGCCGTCGTGGGGGTTGAGCGTGCCACCCGGCTGATCCGGGATGGGCAGCGTATCCGCGTGCACGGAACGGACGGATACATCGAGATCCTGGATTAGGTGACGGGTGCCACGTATCCCTGGTCGATGTTCCGCTGCGCGGCGGCCAGGTACACGGCCGGGTCTGACTGCGCTGTTGTGGCGAGCCCGTCCACGTAGCGGTTGAACATGCAGAACGCGGCGGCGATGAGCACCGTGTCGTGGATCTCCAGGTCGGTCGCGCCCGCGTCCCGCGCGGCCGCGACCTCTTCCTCGCGCACCGCCTTGCCGCTTTGCTGCACGGCACCGGCGATCCGCAGCAGGGCCGCGAGCTTCGCCGTGATCGGGGCGGTCTCCGGCCCGGCGAGCACCTGGTCTACCAGCGTCACGCCGCCGGGCAGCCGGACGGCAGCGGACGCGGCATGTGAAGCGGTGCAGTAGCCGCACTCGTTGCGTCCGGATACGTAGGCGGCGATAAGCTCCCGCTCCCCGGCGGTCAGCGTGCTCGGGCCGCGCATCAGGACCTCTGCCAGCATGGCCATGGGGCGGGCCGTCTCCGGCCGGTACGTGAGCAAGGACCGGATACCGAACTCATCATTACCCAGGTCGATGTGCGGCACTGCCGGCTCCTGACTGCTAGTAGCTCATCCCTCACCTGCACCGCGGTCCCGCGGCTCCCGATATTTTGGCGGAGGATCCGTGTCCGGCGGAAGAAAACGAGTCAAAAACGACTAGTAAGTCTCCGCCGGGCGTCAAACTTCCGTTGAAACTGTGACTCGAGGTGCTATCGGGCCTATCGGGTCGGGCCGGGCTGCCGACGCGGTGCGCCGAGCGACCATGAAGGTCTTAAACGTTTGTCATATAATGTGATCTATGGGGCGCAAAGCAACGGCTGTTACAATCCTTATCGGCGCGGCTGCCTTCGGCGCCATCGACCAGTACCTGGGTGCGCAGTACTCTCCGTTCCTGATCGAGGTGAGCGGGCTGTCCGCGCCCTGGCTTCTTCTCCCGTTCCTCGCCGGGGCCAGCCAGCCGGCCGCGCACCCGGCCGCGCTGCTCGGGCTGGCCACGACCTGGCTGGCTGTCGCTGCCTATAGCTTCATGACAGCCAGCCCGATGGAAGGTGTTCACCTGACGCCCCAGATGTACCTGGATACCCTGGCACGCCAGTGGCCATGGCTCGCCGGCGGCCTGGTCACCGGCCCGCTGTACGGCTGGCTAGGCCACCGTTTCCGTGTACGCCGGTTCTGGGCCGCCGGCTTGCTCGCTGCCCTGCCCGTCTTGCTAGAGCCCGGCGGCCGCTGGCTCACCACTCATTGTGGCCTGGACCGGCTCGCCCGGTGGGAGTTCAGCTGGCCGCCTTCCGGCCTCGGCCAGGGTGCGGTGACCGCCATGCTCGCCGAAGCCTGCCTCGGCCTGCTGCTGATGGCGGTCACGGCAGCAGTCGCGCTGCGCAGCACACGCTGAACTCTGCTTCGCGCCGGTCAGGGCGTGTACTCCAGGATCGCCGCCTGGGTGGTCGCATCCTTGTGGACCACGACACCGCCCGCGAGGATGTCGGCCGTGCCCGGGATCCGGGACAGGCTCTTGATGGCGATGCCGGAGAGCGGGAGCCTGGCCGTGGTCAGCCGCCCGTCCGAGTAGTGCATAATGCCCGCGCTGAGGCTGTCCACCCAGATGCCGCCGCTGCCATCGCCGGTCAGGTCCCCGGGCCCCAGCACGCCGACGGGAATCGTTCCGGCCCTGGACCAGGCGCGGCCGTTCCAGCCGATGATGGCGTAGACGCCGGGTAGCTGGCTGCACGCCGGCGACTACTTTCTCATCACGGCGGTACATTTCAGGTAGGGCGGGAAGAAATGAAGCAGGGAGTGTTGCCGGATGACGAACTACCGGTTCGGCCGGGGCCTGGCGTCCTGAGGGCCGAGTGAGTGCATGCCCATGCTGATGGTCCGGTTGCTGTGGGATCCGTCGTCAGACACGCTGCCCCCGGGGCGGCGCCGGTTCTGGCGGTGGTGTGCGCCGGCCGTCGCCATGCCCGATTCGGTGTCAATCGAGGAGCGAGTGGACCGGGGTGTGCGCAGGCGCGCCGTCCAGGCACTCGTCCGAGAGGCATACCTGACCGCTGTCGCGGAGCAGGACAGTGAGCGTCGCCCGCCACCGGCCTTCGCCGAGGCGTGGCGTGCCCACGTGGCTGGCCTGCTGGACCGGGACAACGCCGTTCTGGCGGACTGGGGGCCGGTCCGGGCCGCCGATCTCGACAGCGGCCTGGTCTGGGGCCTGTATGAGCTGGCCAGCCGTGCCCGGCAGGACGCGATCGAGCACGCGGTGGCGGCACCCAGCCGACGTGTCCAGCGTGGCCGGCAGGTGCTGACATTTGAGTTCTCGATCCTCAGTGACGGCGCCCCGCTAGGCGATGTCACGTACGGGATCTGCACGTCCTGCGGCGTGGGGCTGCTGTACAAGATCGGGTTTCTTGACGACTGGCAGTTCTGCGGGCTCGGGCGCCTCGCGCTCAGCCAGCTCGAAGCCCGCCACCCGGACCTGACCTGGCACACCACCGGCCAGCTCAGGAAGGCCCGGGGCTTTTACGACCGCTACCGGCAAACAAGCGGCAGCCCGTGGACAGCCATGGACTGCCCCTGCACCCATTTCAGCTGACAATCAGATCAGAACGGCCGGTGTGTTACGCCCCGGCTCATCCCGACGCCCAGCGGACCGAAGATTAGGCCAGCCTAAGCTACGCTGCGTGATTCACGTGCTACCCTATGTGTTTGAAGTGTCAAGTGTGACAATGCATGCACAAGGGACGGGTGTGTGTTGAGCGAATACCTCTCCGGGCAGATCTCGGCGTGGAATCAGCGCAAGGAAAGCTGGGGCGGGCCGCTGTTTCACGGCAGGCGCCGGCCGGGGCCGGGTGACCTGGTGCTGATGAGCAACGATTACCTCGCGCTCGGCGGGCAGTGGGACGTGGTCAGCGCGCAGGTCGCCGCGCTGCTTGAGCATGGCAACGGGCTGCTGATGTCGGGTGTGCTCGTGGCCGAGACCGATCCGATCCGCGCTCTCGAGCAGCGGATGGCCGGATTCCTCGACGCGCCCGCGACGCTGCTGTGCCAGTCAGGCTGGGCCGCGAACGTGGGCCTGATCCAGTCGGTAGCGCCACCCGGCGGGCCGGTCTATGTGGACGTGGCCGCGCATGCCTCGCTGTGGGCCGGCGTCCAGGCGGCTAACGCGGTGGCCATGCCGTTCGCGCACAACGACTGCGAGCATCTGGAGCGGCTGATCGCGAGGAACGGGCCGGGGCTGGTCGCGTTCGACACGCTGTACAGCGTGACCGGCGATCTGTGCCCGCTGGCCGACCTGGTGCGGGTGGCGGACCGGACCGGCTGCGCGCTGATCGCGGACGAGTCCCACACGCTCGGCGTGGTCGGGCCTTCCGGTGCGGGGCTCGTCGCGGCACTCGGCCTGACCGGCCGGGTCGCCTACCGGACCGCCAGCCTGGCCAAGGCCTTCGCCGGCCGCGCTGGCCTTATCGCCTGCTCAGGACCGGTCGCCGACTTCCTGCCGTTCCACTCGCTTGGCGCCATCTTCAGCTCGACGCTGCTGCCGCACGACATCGCCGGCCTCACGGCGGCACTCGACCTCATCCAGTCCGGGGAGCACCTGCGGGAGCGGCTCAGCCGCAACGCGGCTCTTCTGCGGTCCGGCCTGACCGAGCTCGGCTACAACATCACGCCAAGCGAGAGCCAGATCATCCCGCTGCGCCCGGGGCCCGAGAGCATGCTCTGCCGGCTACAGACCGCGCTGGACGCGCGCGGCGTCTTCGGCGCGCCGTTCGCTTTTCCCGCCGTCGGCCACAACAGCACCGCGCTGCGGCTTTCGGTTCACGCCGAGCTGACCGACGCGGACCTGCACCGGGTCCTGGATGCCTGCGCGGCGGTCCGCGACGAGGCAGGTATTTCCGAGTGGAAGTCCACCCGCCGCCTGCTGGCGGCCTGTTAAGGAGTGTCATACGTGCAGACCATCGATGACGAGACGGCGAGGATTATCAAGGTCGTCGCCGCCCAGCTGGAGATCGACCCCAGCCGGATCTCCGAAACCGACCACCTAGTCGAGGACCTCGAGGCCGACTCGCTGACGCTGGTCAGTGTGCTGGCCGGGCTGGAGCAGGAGTTCCGGGTCAGCATCGAGACCGAGGAGATCCCGCGGATGACCGACGTCCGCGGCATCCGGGCGGTCCTCGCCGACGCAACGGGCTGGTTAGGTGCTGTCACGACGCCGGGTCGTCATCACTGGTCTGGGCGTGATCTCCAGCATCGGCACCGGCGCGGCGGAATTCACCACCGCGCTGCGCACGTGCCGCAATGGCCGCGCCCCGCTCGCCGCCTTCGACACCACGGGGTTCGCCCATTCCTGGGGGTGCCCGGTGCCTGATTTCGATCCGGCCAGATGGCTCAGGCGAACGCTCCCCGACGAGCTGGGCCGGGCCGCGCAGTTCGCCGCTGCCGCGGGCAGGATGGCGGCGGCGGACGCCGGGCTGACCGAGGCGGACCTGGGGGCCTCTCGCTGTCACGTCTGCGTCGGAACCACCGAGGGCGGCGCCTTCGAGCTGGATCAGCTGACCGAAGCCGAGCTCATCAACGGGCCGGAAGCGCTCGACGGCGCGCTGGCCCGCAAGGTGCCGGCCCAGTCCCTCTCGCTGGCGGTAGCCCGCGAGCTCGGCCTGACCGACGTGGAGGCAGCCACCATCGGCACCGCCTGCGCGGCGGGCAACTACGCCATCGGGGACAGCTTCGATGCGATCAGTACCGGTGACGCCGAGTTCGCCCTGTGCGGCGGCGCCGATGCGGTCTCGAGGAAGACCTTCACGATCTTCTACCGGCTCGGCCTGGTCGCGCCGGATCAGTGCCGTCCCTTCGATACGGACCGGCGCGGCATCCTGACCGGCGAGGGAGCCGGCGTGCTGCTGCTGGAGAGCCTGGACTCGGCGCTCGCCCGCGATGCACGCATCTACGCCGAGGTGCTCGGCTACGGCCTGAACTGCGACGCGCACCACTCCACAGCGCCGCAGCGGGAAAGCGTCGCCAGGTGCATGGAGCTCGCGCTGCGCGACGCCGGGGTGAAGCCGGACGAGGTCGACCTGATCTCCGCGCACGGGACAGGAACGAGGACCAACGACGTCACCGAGGCGCTAGCCATCCGCGACGTTTACGCGGATACGGTGCCGCGGGTGATCTCGCTCAAGTCGATGCTCGGCCACGCGATGGGCGCCGCCAGCGCGCTCGGCACGGTCGCCTGCGCGCTGGCGATCACGGGCCGGTTCATCCCGCCCACCATCAACCACCGGACGACGGATCCGCACTGCGCGATCGACTGCGTGCCGAACACCGCGGTCGACGCGGACCTGCGGATCGTGCAGAACAACGGCCTGGCGTTCGGCGGCAATAACGCGGTCGTCATCCTGGGCAAGTACGAGGGCGGATACGAGGTGGCGCCATGATGGACATCACCGCGTGGTCGGCGGTCTCTCCCTACGGCGTGGGCGTGCAGCACTTCGCGGCGGGTATACGGCAGCAGCGGCCGGCGATGACCTGGGCCGACCCGCCGCGGGCCGGCGGCCACCTGGTGCCGGGCTTTGACCAGCGGACGGTGCTCGGCAAGAAGGGCACCAAGGGCATGGACCGGATGACCGGGCTGGCGGTAGTCGCCGTCGGCCACCTCACGCAGGCTTGCCCCGAGCCCGGTGCCGCCCTCGTTCTCGGCACCACCTCCGGCAGCGTCCAGTCATCGATGGCGTTCACCCGAGCCTCGCTGACCGGCGAGCGTCCCTTCGATGTGGACCCGGCGACGATCCCGAGCACGGTCATGAACACCCCTGCGGGCCAGTGCGCGATCTGGCATGGGATCACCGGCCCGAACACGACCATCGCCAGCGGCCGCGCATCCGGCCTGCTCGGCCTGTCCTATGCCCGGCGCCTGCTCCGGGCCGGCCGCGCGAGAACCGTCCTGTGCGGCGCCGCCGAGGAGTACTCGCCGGCGCGATCATGGCTGGCAGCCGCGTGCGCCGGCCCGGCCGGCCCGGCCGTGCTCGGCGAGGGAGCGGCCGTGCTGAGGCTGGAGCCCGAAGGCGCCGCGGGCGCGCTCGCCACCGTGCTCGCGGTCGACTCACAGCTCGACACGGCTCCGGTCGTGGCCGGGCGCGCGCTGTGCCAGGCCGGGATAGCTCCGGGGCAGGTCTGGGCCGTCGTCTCGGGAACCCGGCTGGAGCGCGACTCCCTGACCGGCATGTTCGGTCACGACGTGCTCGACCGCATGCCGCCGGTCGGGGAGCTGATCGGTGACACCGGTGCGGTATCCGCCGTGTTCCAGCTCACCGCCGCCCTCGTGGTGGCGGCCGGCCAGCCCGGCCCGCGCTACGTCCTCGTCCTCTCTGCCGATCCTGCGGGCACGACCGCCGTCGCGATACTGCGGGTGGCCGCATGAAGGGCGGGGTCGCGCTGGTCAGCGGTGGCTCCCGCGGGATCGGTGCGGAGACGGTCCGGCGGCTCGCGGCTGACGGCTGGGACGTCGGGTTCTGCTTTCAGTCCGACGAGCAGGCCGCGCGTAACGTCGAGAAGGAAGCGGGTCAATGGGGCACACGCGTCCTGGCGGCGCAGGCAGACGTGACCGATGCCGCGGCCGTCAGATCCTGGGTGGCTGCTGCCGAGTCCGAACTCGGGCCGGTGGCCGCGGTGGTGAGCTGCGCCGGGATAACCCGCGATAAGCCGCTGGCACTGATGGCAGACGAGGACTGGCACGCGGTGATCGGCACCAATCTGGACGGGGTGTTCAACCTGTGCCGGGCCGCGGTGCTCCCGATGATGAAACGGCGGCACGGGCGGATCGTCACCATGTCATCCGTATCCGGTGTGTACGGCAACGCCACCCAGGCGAATTATGCCGCGGCCAAGGCCGGGATCATCGGCTTCACGAAGTCGCTAGCCAAGGAGATGGGCAGGTTCGGCGTCCGCGCCAACGTCGTCGCACCCGGCCTGATCGACACCGACATGACCGCCGTCCTGCCGGAGAAGGTCCGCGCCAAGGCGACCGAGACGATCGCGCTGCGCCGGTTCGGCACGGCTCGCGAGGTCGCGGACCTAGTCACGTTCCTGCTCTCCGACCAGGCCTCGTACATCACTGGCAGCGTCCTGGAGGTCCACGGCGGCATCGCCCTGTGACTCACCGGGAGGCTCTGGGGACCCTGTCGGCATGCCAGCACCAGGCAGTCATCGGTATGTGGATCTCGGCGGCGCCTGGGAACAGCCGGCCGAGCACGGTCCGGACCCGGGCCAGCTCCGCAGCCCGATCATCCTCGGTGGCCGTGATTACCGCGCTGTAGGTGGCCAGCATGTCGACGAGGTCATCTGCCGCCATCGTGCGCGTCGAGTCGAAACGGGTTCTGCTGGCGTTGCCGAACACGCCGGTTTCCGGCAGGGGGGTCTGAGAGCGCGAACGTGGGCGGTTCCGCTGCGCCGCGTCCGTCTGCGCCGCGTCCGTCTGCAGCGAGCGCCGGTGGCGCAGCTCGCGGATCCACTCCACCTCCGGGTTGGCCCCGTTCCAGATGACGCCCAGGCGTCCGCCGTCGCGCAGCACCCGGCCGAGCTCCGGTACGGCACGCTCGGTATCGAACCAGTGCCAGGCCGAGGACACCAGCACCGCGTCCACGCTGGCGTCGGCGAGCGGCAGTGCCTCGGCAACGCCCCTGATCACGTGGACGTCGGCTGACCGTGCGCGCAGCACGGCGGCCATCCGCTCATCGAGCTCGATGGCCACGACGCGGTCCACCTTGCGGGCGAGCACCCTGGATAGCAGGCCGGTGCCCGCGGCCAGATCCACTGCCACCTCGCACCGTGACGGGAGCAGCCAGCCGATGGCGTCATCTGGCGGCGTCGGCCGGAGCCGGTCATAGTCCGCCGCGACCGCCCCGAATGATGTCCCACGTTCCGCCCGGCTAGCCACGCTGGCCACCCTAGCTGATGCGCCCGCTGGCGATCGCGTCACAGGACGTCGCGGCGCTCCAGGTAGTTCAGCGCGACCCAGCCGGCAGGCACGGGCAGCCAGAGGGTCAGTAGCCGGAACAGCAGCACAGCGCTGGCGGCCGCGGCGCCGTGCATCCCGGCGGTAGTGAGGCCGGCGGTGAGCAGCGCCTCGACCGGGCCGAGTCCGCCCGGTGTGGGAATGATGGACCCGACCGAGCTTCCCGCCAGGTAGACGACCGCGACGCTCGCGATGGACACAGAACCGCCGAACGCCCGGACGCAGGCCTCCAGGCAGACGATGTATGACGCGCTGAGCAGGAGCCCGCCGCCGATGCCCTCGGCGAGCTTGCGCGGTTGCTGCGCGACCTCGACCAGTCGCGGCAGCACCTGGCCGAACGCTGGCGCGATCCGGGCCCGGGCCAGCCGGCGCCCGGCCGGGACCGCGAGGACGGCAAGGGCGACCGCGACGAGCCCGGCGAGCACGAAGTAGACCGACACCGGGGGAGCGTACGAACGCTTCGCGGTGGTCCCCGCGAGCGTGATGAACACCACAAGCAGCAGGAGGTGCAGGACAAAGGCCACCACCTGCGTCACGCCCACGCTGGCCGCGGCCAGTGGCGCCGGTATCTTCCTGCGCTGCAGGTAACGGAGGTTGAGCGCGGCGCCTCCGACGGCGGCGGGCGTTACGAGCGCGACGAAGGAGCCGGCCACCTGGACCAGAAGGGTGCGGGTGAACTGCAATCGCTCGGTGACGTAGCCGGACAGTTCCCATGTCGCACCGATGTAGGTCAGCGCCGAAAGACCAAGCGCCGGAAGGGTCCAGCGCCAGTCCGCGGTCCGCAGCACGGTTTCCAGGCTGGCCTTCGCGAGCTGCGCAGCCAGCAGGTATACCGCGACGATGCTGGCGATCAGTGTCACCAGGGTGCGCAGCCTGACCCGCTCAAGCCGTATGGGGGTGACCTCGCCGCCCGGGACAGCGGCGAGGAGCAGCTTGCGGAGGGCGGGCAGGACATCCTTGCGGTGGCGGGCAGCTGTCCTGGTGGACCGGCTCAGCGCGGCCGGCTGAAGCAGCGGTACTACTCCCAGGAGCTCCTCGGCGCTGGTTTTCTCGAGCGCCAGCCTGGCGGATGCCTCAGGGCCGGCGAGCAGAGCGAGCTCAGTGATGAGCTGTGCCAGGTCAAGATGGAGCTGCAGGTCGCTGGCGGCGAGGTCACCGCCTCCGGGGTCGAGCAGCATGACCATGCCGTCGGCCGTCAGCAAGATGTGTTCCGCGGTCAGGTTCCGGTGCGTGACCTCGTGCGCATGCAGCTCCAGGACGGCATCCCAGACTCGCCCGAGTACGGCGGTGGAGACCGCGGAATCCTGCTCGGCCAGCGTCCTGCCCTCGTGGTACTCGTAGGCGAGCGCGGTGGCCTCTGTGCCGACCCTGACCACGGCGCGCAGCCGGGGTGTAGCGCCCCCCGCTGCTTCCGCCGCGTAGGACAGCAGCGCCCGGTGCTCCACCGCCCTGCCCACCGACAGCGGTGCGCTGCGCGTGACCTGATCTCGCAGCAGCAGCGCACGGTACAGGCGGTAGATCGCGCCGGCCGCCTGATGATCTCTGTCGTACACGGCAATGTCGAGTGTGCCCTCGCCGGACGTGACCGCCAGGTAGCGACGCGACTCGCCGCCGGTCCGTGCGACCCGCCGTATCTGCGTCACCTGGCGGCCGGCCCCCAGCGCCGCGGTGATCTGCGCCGCTGGGGGACGCTGCGACATCGAGCCCGCGGCGTACCGGACGCCGACGCCGATCGCGCGGCCGGCGCTGAGCGTGATCAGCAGCGACAGCGCGGTCGTATGCAGCGCGGTGAGCTGTACGAGCGAGTAGCTGCCGACGATCAGGCACAGTGCGTTCCGCCAGTACGGTCGCCCGCTGAAGCCGATCATGGTGGTGTAGGCGGCGAGTCCGGCCAGGTATCCGTCCAGCGGCGACCTGGCGCCGGCACCGGGCTGGGACATGACGATGGCGTTGTAGAGGACGGTGAACGCGCTGTGGCGGAGCACGGCGTCGGCGGCCACGGTGGCTGCGAAGGCGAGAAGCCCGGTAGCCGCCGCCTCCGCGAGCCGTCGCGGCTGGCGGTGGACGAGCAGGCTGACGGCCAGGGCGACAGGCAGCAGCGCCAGGGCGAGCAGCGCCAGCGGGGGCGCCGCCTTGAGCAGACTGTGCGGCAGCCGGTTGCTGGCGCCCACGATGTCTGTCTCCACCCCGACGGTGGCCGCCCTCGCCGCGATCCCGGCAACCGCCAGCGCTATGACGGCGGTGCATGAAGTGATGCAGCGCAGCAGGTCGGCCGGCTTCCTGATCCGGCGCTCAAGCTGGTCTTCGACGATGACGCCGGAGGCCGGCCTCGCCAGCATTTCTCGCTGGTCTGGCCGCGGACTCGGCTGGGGCACCGTCACTGCTTGATCGTGTCACCCGAGCCGCCGCATGGCATAGCCCGTCCGCCCGGCTGGTCACCGCGGCGCACTGGAACCACAACCCCGCGCGTGTTAGCGTGAACTGTCGCTCCGGACCTCGGTGGCTCATAGCGCATGCAGACTGCGGCGCTCACCATGGCTGGAGCTTCCGATGCCGAGACCGGGTAAGACACGCAGCGTTACCGCACGCAACCCCGATGCGGACATCTACGATCGCTACGCGGTCGGGCTGTACCGGCAGGCGCTGCTCGGCCGCCTCGCGCACGCCGGGGCTCGTGTGGCGCCGGGGTTCCGGCCGCGAGACGTGACGTCCCTGGTTCGCGCGGTGCTTCAATCGCTAACCCGCCGTCACGAGAATCCCGCTCGCCCCACCTGATGTCACCGGCCGGATGGTCTACGGGTAGTCTGGTGAGGTCGCGCACTTGGTGCGCCTGGCTGTGCCGGTGATTGCTGCGCGGGTATAGCCCCCTTTTCTGGTCGGCATAAGGAACCGCGGGCGGCTCGCAGCCGCTGGCGGTGCACGCACGCTGCCCGTGAGCCCGAGCATCCAAGGGCTCGGATTTCGGCTCTTTCGGGGCGCTCCGATCGGAAGGCACCTGAACCATGAGCACGCGATACGGTTTTGTCAGCACATTCCCGCCGACCCAGTGCGGGCTGGCAACGTTCACCGCCGCCCTTCGCAGCGCCATGCTGCATTCCACCACGGACGAGGGCTTGGTTGTCCGGCTGGTCGACATGGCCGCGCCACGCCCCGGTGACGAGGTGGTCGCGCAGCTCATCAGCGACGACGCCACCTCGCTTAACCTGGCGGCCGACCAGCTGAACCGGTGCGACGTCGCCATCATGCAGCATGAGTACGGCGTCTACGGCGGCGCCGACGGCAGCGAGGTCCTGCACCTGCTGGACCAGGTCCGAGTGCCATGCATCGTCGTCCTGCACACCGTGCTGACCGACCCGACGCCGCATCAGCGTCGGGTCCTGGAGTCGGTCATAGCGAAAGCCGACGCAGTCGTCGTGATGACGATGACAGCTCGCGAACGGCTCGCGGCCGGGTACGCCGTCGACATGACGAGGGTCCGCGTCATCGCGCACGGCGCTCCCGCCCTGCAGACGACGATGGCGGAGCCGACGTTCCGCACGGGGGAGTTCACCGTCCTGACGTGGGGCCTGCTCGGCCCGGGCAAGGGCATCGAGTGGGGCATCGAGGCAATGACGATGCTGCGCGATGTCCGGCCCATGCCGCGCTACGTTGTCGCCGGCCAGACGCACCCGAAGGTGCTGCTTGACGAAGGCGAAGCCTACCGTGATCGTCTTCGCGAGCAGGTCCGGCGGGCTGAGCTGGGAGCCTGGATTACCTTCGACGGTCATTACCGTACCGCCAGCTCGCTGGCTTCGCTGATCCGCTCTGCCGACGTGGTCCTGCTGCCTTACGACTCGACCGAGCAGGTGACCTCGGGGGTGCTCACCGAGGCGGTGGCAGCCGGCAAGCCGGTGGTCGCGACCCGGTTCCCGCACGCCGCGGAGGTGCTCGCGGGCGGAGCGGGCCTGCTCGTGCCGCACCGCGATCCGGCCGCGATCGCGGCGGCGCTCCGCTCGGTGATCACACGCGGGGACGTGATGACGAGGATGACCGCCGCCGCTGCGGCGACAGCGCCGCAGTTGCTGTGGCCGGTCATCGCGGGCCAGTACCGCGAGCTGGCCGGCCGGCTGATCCTGGCGAGCGTGGCCGCATGACCGCCGGCAGCGTGACTCCCGTTAGCGCCGTCCACCGGCCGGTGTTCGATCACCTCGAGCGGCTCACTGACGACCGCGGGCTCTTCGAGCATGCGCGCCACGCGGTTCCCCGGCGCGAGCACGGCTACTGCGTCGACGACGTCGCCCGCGGGCTGGTCGTCGTATGCCGTGAGCCAGAGGCAGGCCCGGTCGTCCGCCGCCTGGCCTGCTGCTATCTCACCTTCGTCCTTGACGCGCTCGAACCCACGGGGGCCTGTCACAACCGGATGGCCGTCGACGGGCAATGGCGCGACGAGGCGGCAACGGGTGACTGGTGGGGACGTGCGCTGTGGGGCCTCGGCGTCGCGGCCTCGAGCGCGCACACGCCGGGCATGCGGGCCCGGGCGCTCGGCGGTTTCCGCATCGCGGCACAGTGTCGTCCCCCGCACCTGCGGTCGATGGCGTACGCCGCGCTGGGCGCCGCTGAGCTGCTCAGAAGACGACCGGACGAAATAGCCGCCAGGCAGCTGCTCACGGACGCGCTGGCAGTGATCGGCGGGGGAAGCCCCGGCGATCCCCAGTGGCCCTGGCCTGAGGAGCGCCTGCGCTACGGGAACGCGACGATTGCGGAGGCGCTGATCGTCGCGGGCGATGCTCTTCCCGATGGTGCGGCCCTCAGCCGCGGCCTGGATCTCCTTGAGTTCCTGCTGCGCACCGAGACGCGCGAGGGCCACCTGTCGGTGACCCCGGTAGGGGGCCGCGGCCGAGACGACGCGGGACCCGGCTTCGACCAGCAGCCCATCGAGGTATCCGCGCTCGCCGATGCCTGCGGCAGCGCGTTCCGGATCACGCACGACTCGTCCTGGCTGGCTGGAGTCGGCCTCGCATGGGACTGGTTCCTCGGCGACAACGACAGCGCCACGCCGATGTACGACCCGCGTACCGGTGGCGGCTATGACGGCCTGCACCATAACGGCCGCAATCTCAACCAGGGCGCCGAGTCGACCCTGGCGATGCTCGCCACCGCGCAGCAAGCACACCGGATCAGCCATCCCTGGGTCGGGGAGACCCAGTGATCGCGCACCGCGTTCAGGCGGGGCTGCGCGCTGACCCAACCCGCGTCGTCGCGCGGCTCTTCCTGCCTGGCGCGGAGCTGCAAAGCGCGCAGTCGCGGGCCAGTCAGGTGGTCGGCCGAGTTATGAGCGTCGCGGAAGACGAGGCTGAACGGCTGGCCGCGGGCCTGATCCGTGACTTCGGCGGCCGCCACCACGATTATGAGGCGCTGCTGCGGCGGAATGCGTCGACCGTCTCGGCGCACATCGAGAAGGCAGCTGAGCTGACGGCGGCGCGTACGTTGCTGCTGGGTGCGACCTTTACCGCGGAGTACGCGACCGAGGCCGCGGGCCTGTGCAACCCGAGCGCGGTGCTGGGGCCCGACCAGGGTGGCCTGCAACCTGGCCAGGTCCGGGTCGCGCTCAGCGTACGGGGTATCGGTGAAGGGCATATCTCCTCGATCGGCTTCTGCTCGGCCGTCGCCGGCCCGGGCGCACAGTGGTCCTTCGAGCCACGGCTGCTGCCGGTCTCCGTGGCGGATACAACGCCGGCTAGGTGGCGCAGGGCGCACCTTCGTGCCGTTCTCGCTGACCTGGGCCATCTTGATGAACTTGCTGAGGCCGCACTGTACTCGCTCCCCGCCGAGTTCGAGGGTGCTGATCTCGAGCGGGCGCTGGCGAAGTCTCACCGCGACCTGCTGACCCGCACGGGTTCCGCCGCAACGGTCGACCTGCTGCGGAAGGCGGTCTCCTCTTCCTACGACGCCTCCTTCGCGCGCGAGACCGACCTCGGGCAGCGGGTCTTGTCGCCGTCCGCGGAGGAGGAGAGCAATGGCATGGAGGATGCGCGGTTCACGCGGTTCACCGACGACGACGGGACCTCCGAATACCGCGCCACGTACACCGCCTATGACGGGCGGCGGATCGCCCCTCGCCTGCTCATCAGCTCGGACCTGCGCGTATTCCACGCACTTCGGCTGGCCGGGCCGGCCGCCAGGAACAAGGGCATGGCGCTGTTCCCGCGTAAGGTGCACGGACGCCACCTTGCCCTGTGCCGCTCCGACGGCGAGAGCACGAGCCTGGCCAGCTCGGCGGATGGTTACGTGTGGGACCGGCCGGTGCTCCTGCGGGGACCGTCCGAGCCGTGGGAAATGCTCCAGGTCGGAAACTGCGGGCCGCCGATCGAGACCGATCGGGGCTGGCTCGTGCTCACTCATGGCGTCGGCCCGATGCGGGTCTATTCCATCGGCTCGCTCCTGCTCGACCTCGATGACCCCACGCGCGTCGTGGGCTATTCGAGGACTCCCCTGCTGTCGCCCGACCGAGATGAGCAGGACGGCTATGTCCCGAACGTCGTTTACTCGTGCGGGGCCTTCCTGCACGACGGCCTGGTGTGGATTCCCTACGGTATAGATGACGGCCGCATCGGGGTGGCGTACGCGCCGCTCAGCGAGGTGCTGGCAGACATGAGCAGCGCTTGTCATGGGCTCAACTGACCCGGTTAAGGACTACCTCAAGCAGATCGGCAAGGTGCCCCTCCTCGACGCCCGGCAGGAGGTCGAACTGGCCAAGCGGATCGAGGCCGGGCTATTCGCTGGCAGCAAGCTTGCCGAATGCGGCCTGCGTCTTTCCGAGCAAGCGCGGACCGACCTCGAGCAGGTCGCCGAAGACGGCAACCTGGCCAAGAATCACCTGCTCGAGGCCAACCTGCGCCTGGTCGTGTCGCTGGCCAGGCGGTACACCGGACACGGGATGCTGTTCCTTGACCTGATCCAGGAGGGGAACCTCGGCCTGATCCGCGGCGTGGAGAAGTTCGACTACACCAGGGGGTACAAGTTCTCCACCTACGCCACCTGGTGGATCCGGCAGGCGATCACCCGCGCGATGTCCGAGCAGTCCCGCACGATCCGGATCCCGGCGCACATGGCGGGTGTCATCAGCAGGGTGGCCTGGGTCCGGCGCCAGATGCTGCAGGACCTGGGCCGCGAGCCCACCCCGCAGGAGCTCGCGGCTGAGCTGGAGATGACCGCGGAGAAGGTCATCGAGGTGCAGAAATACGGCCGTGAACCGATCTCGCTGAACACCCCGCTCGGGGAGGACGGCGACAGCGAGCTGGCCGACCTGATCGAGGACTCCGAGGCCATCGACCCTGGCGAGGCTGTCGGCTTCATCCTGCTGCGGGAGCAGCTGAGCTCGATGCTCGGCACACTGTCCGAGCGCGAGGCCGGCGTGGTGACCATGCGGTTCGGGCTGGCCGACGGACAGCCAAGGACGCTGGAGGAGATCAGCAAGGTCTACGGGGTCACCCGGGAGCGGATCCGGCAGATCGAGGTGCACACCCTGTCCAAGCTGCGCCACCCGTCCCGGTCCAGGCTCCTCCGGGACTACCTCGACTAACGAGCGACCGGCGGAGCATGCTTCCAGCAGGCTGCGGCACGCGTTCCCGCTCGTCGTATGTCAGAGATTGCCCGTTTGCACTAACCTGCTTCATGGTGCCAAGCGGAAGGGGTGGCTGTGCCGCAGGATGGTGAGGAGCACGAGATGCCGGGTTTCGACGTGAGGGTGCCTTCATCGGCGCGGGTGTGGAACTACTGGGTCGGAGGTAAGGACAACTTCGCCGCTGACCGGGAGGCTGGCGAGCAGATCCTGCAGGCTATGCCGACGCTGCGGGCGATCGCGCACATGTCGCGGCGGTTCCTGGTCGACGTGGTGGATGATCTGGCGGCGGAGCGCGGCATCACGCAGTTCCTGGATATCGGCACCGGCCTGCCTACCGCTGACAACACCCACGACGTGGCGCAGCGTGCCGTGCCCAGCGCGCGGATCGTGTACGCGGACCACGATCCGGTGGTCCTCACGCACGCCAGGGCACTGCTGACCAGCACCCCTGAGGGGAAGACTGACTATATTCAGGCGGACGTGCGCGACCCCGAGGTGATTCTGTCCGCGGCCCAGCGGACGCTCGACTTCAGCCAGCCGGTCGCGGTGATCCTTATCTTTGTCATGCACTTCGTCACCGATGCCGAAGATCCCTACGATGTCGTGCGCAGGCTGCTGGAGCCTCTGCCGTCGGGCAGCTATCTCGTCATGGGCCACGCCGCCAGCGACATCGCGGCTGACTTCATGGCGGCGGGCGCCGACGCTTACAACGACCGTGTCTCGGCGCAGATCACGCCGCGCGACCATGCGGGGGTCAGCCGTTTCTTTGACGGGCTGGAGCTGATCGACCCTGGCGTGGCGCCGATGGCTCAGTGGCTGGGTGCCTCTGGCGACCGAGGGCTGCAGGCTTACGGCGGCGTCGGCAGGAAGCTATAGCCGTGACGTCGGCCAGCCGAGGCGGTCAGCAGACCGCAGCGCATCAGAAAGCTGCCGCCTGAGCGTAGCTGCGTCGCTCGCCACGGCGGTCACCAGCGCGGCCCCCTCGGCGAGCGGCATGACCGCCACGCCCTCCCCGCGCGAGCCGGGCGGGGAGCAAGCACCGACGATCAGCAGCGAGCCAGTCATGCGGTGGCCGGCCAGCACGGCCGGACCAACGCTCACCTCATCGTCACCGCGGACAGCCGTCTCGTGCCGCAGCAGCGGGCGGCCCGCCCGGTTCACGCTCAGCCGGGTCACGCAGGAACCGCCGAGTTCGCCGTACCGGCCGAGGATCACCTCGTCGCGAAGCAGCAGCGAGGCGGTCCCGGCCAGCGTGATGCTGATCTCGGTCCGGTGCCTGGCCCCGTCCGCGATCACGGTCGGCTCGGGCAGGTACTCCAGCGTCGCGCCGTCGCCGACGGTCGCGGTTACGCGGAATACCGACTCGCCGCCGGCCAGGCCGGGCAGTGCGACCGACGCGGCCGCCGTGCACAGCCGCAGCGACGCGCCAGGTCCTACGTCGAGAGAAAGCGACAGGTCGTCCCCGCCGAGCGGCCAGGCGGCGCCGCCGACCAGATACACCGCATCGGGGGTGCGCCGGAGCACGAGCGGTATGACCGAGCCGAGTACCGGCAGGCGCGTGCGCCCGTGACCATCCGCCACCGCGACGACGCGTGCGCTAGCGGTAAGCGTCATGAGAAAACAGGGACTGAACCCATGCGGAGACCGCGCGCGCAGTGGGGTCTTCGCGCAGCGAGGTAAATATTACTGGCCGGCCTTTGCGCACGGCGGCTGCGTCGCGGTCCATCACGGCCAGGCTCGCGCCGACCAGCGGGGCCAGGTCCGTCTTGTTGATCACCAGCAGGTCGGCGGTGGTGACGCCAGGTCCGCCCTTGCGCGGCACCTTGTCACCGCCGGATACGTCCAGCACGAAGATCTGCGCGTCGGCCAGGCCACGGCTGAACGTCGCGGTCAGGTTGTCCCCGCCGCTCTCGATGATCAGCAGGTCAAGCGGGCCGAAGCGCTGCTCCAGGTCCTCGACCGCGTCCAGGTTCGCCGTGATGTCGTCGCGGATCGCGGTGTGCGGGCAGCAGCCGGTCTGCACGGGGACGATCCGCTCCGGGTCGAGCACGCCGGCCCGGCGGAGAAAGTCCGCGTCTTCTGTCGTGTAGATGTCGTTGGTCACCACGGCGAGTCTCAGCTCGTTCTGCAGGGACCGGCACAGGGCGGCAACCAGCGCGGTCTTGCCGCTGCCGACCGGGCCGCCGATGCCGAGGCGCAGCGCCCGGCCCGCTGCCGACGGCCCGTCGCGGGCGTCTTCGTGGTCATGAGGCGAATCGTGGTCATGAGGCAAAGAGGCGCACCTCCGCGCGGGCGTGGGTTTCTGCGAGCAGGTCGAGAACCGGGGCGGCCGCGCAGGGCAGCTCCGGTGAGGACGATGCGCGCTCGGCCACGGCGTCGATTTCGTCGGCCAGCCGGGCCAGCAGGCCGCTGACCTGGAGCGGGTCGAGGGAGAGCAGGCGTACCGCCGCGCTTGCGGTGCCAGTCACCGACTGGTAAGCCGCGATCCGCGCGGCGTCGTGCCCGGTGCAGCCGGCTGCCGCGGCGGTGGCACCGAGCGCGATCGCATGATGCGGCGGCTGGCCGGCGCATCCCAGCTCGCGCAGCTGGCTGGCCTGGGGCCAGGCCACTCTCGCGGCGCGCAGCAGGGCGCGGCCCTGCCGGCGGGAGGTCTCCCGCTGCGCGGGAGAGGGCGTGCGCGCGTCAGCTTCGGCGTCGAGCTCGGCCCAGGCGCTCGGACGCCCGTTCGCGCGGGCCGCCGCCAGCGCCGCCGCCGCTAGCGCAGCCGTCACCAGGCCCGTCGTGCGCAGCCGCCCGCGCAGGAAGAGCTCGAGCGTGACCAGGTCGTGGACGGTGCCCGCACTGGCCGCGGCCTCCAGGCCACCGGAATGCGCGTGGCCGCCGGCCGGGAACCGGCCGTCGGCGAGGAGAAAGGCAGCGGCGTTCATCAGAACAGGAAGTACCGCTGGGTCATCGGCAGCTCCGACACCGGGGCGGGCTCAACCACCTCGCCGTCGATGCGGACGGTGAACGTGTCCGGGTCTACCTGGATGTCGGGCAACGCGTCGTTGTTCACCATGTCCGCTTTACCGCGCCGGGACACGTCCGCCACCGGGACGAGCTGACGGTCGATCGACAAGCCCGCATCCAGGGCGGCAGGCGCGACGAACGTCACCGACGGCGCGCTGCCGCCGTAGGCGCCCCACATGGGCCGGGGGAGTACCGGCTGCGGCGTCGGGATCGACGCGTTCGCGTCACCCATCGCCCCCCACGCGGCGAAGCCGCCCTTCAGGACGACATGCGGCCGGACACCGAAGAACGCAGGCTGCCACAGCACCAGGTCGGCCAGCTTGCCCGGCTCAACGGAGCCGACCTGGCCCTCGAGCCCGTGCGCGATCGCCGGGCAGATCGTGTACTTAGCGACGTAACGCCTGGCGCGCAGGTTGTCCGACTCGGCATCGTCCCCGCTCAGCGATCCGCGCCGCTGCTTCATCACGTGCGCCGTCTGCCAGGTGCGCAGCACCACCTCGCCGATCCTGCCCATCGCCTGGGAGTCCGATCCGATCATGGAGATCGCCCCCATGTCGTGCAGGATGTCCTCCGCGGCGATCGTGGACGGGCGGATCCGTGACTCCGCGAACGCGAGGTCCTCCGGCACCGCGGGGTTCAGGTGATGGCACACCATCAGCATGTCCAGGTGCTCGTCGATGGTGTTGACCGTGTGCGGGCGGGTCGGGTTGGTCGATGACGGCAGCACGTTCGGATGCGAAGCGACCGTGATGATGTCCGGTGCGTGCCCGCCGCCCGCACCCTCGGTGTGGTACGCGTGAATCGGCCGTCCGCCGATGGCCGCCAGGGTCGAAGCGACGTAGCCCGCCTCGTTCAGCGTGTCGGTGTGGATGGCCACCTGGACGCCGGCCTCCTGCGCCACCCGAAGGCACGTGTCGATCGCGGCCGGGGTGGAGCCCCAGTCCTCGTGCAGCTTGAACCCGGCCGCGCCGGCTCTGAGCTGTTCGGTGAGCGCGGCGGGGGAGACCGTGTTCCCCTTGCCGAGCAGCGCGATGTTGACAGGAAACGCGGCGGTCGCCGCCAGCATCCGCTGCAGGTTCCACGCACCTGGGGTGACCGTAGTGGCCTTGGTGCCCTCGGCGGGTCCGGTTCCGCCGCCGATCAGCGTGGTGACGCCGCTGCCCAGCGCCTCGGGGATCAGCTGCGGGCAGATCAGGTGCACGTGGCAGTCGATGGCGCCGGCCGTCAGGATCAGCCCGTTGCCGGCCAGGATCTCGGTGGACGGGCCGATGACCAGCGCCGGGTCCACCCCGTCCATGATGTCCGGGTTGCCGGCCTTGCCGATCGCCACGATGCGCCCGTCGCGCACCCCGACGTCGGCCTTCACCACGCCCCAGTGGTCAAGGATCACCGCCCCGGTAATGACCAGGTCGGGTGTGCCCTCCGCCCGCGTCGCGCGCGCCTGTCCCATCGACTCGCGGATGACCTTGCCGCCGCCGAAGACCGCCTCGTCACCGCCCGCGCACAGATCCCGCTCCACCCGGATGAACAAGGACGTGTCCGCCAGCCGGATCCGGTCCCCGGCCGTCGGCCCGTACAGCAGCGCGTACCGCGCCCGGTCCAGTTCGATCACGGCAGGCCTCCGTCCAGGCGGAGCCCGGGCACGGTCCGTGATCCGGCCAGCGCGACGAGCGTCACCTCCCGGGTAATGCCAGGCTCGAACCGCACCGCGGTGCCTGCCGGTATGTCAAGCCGGAACCCGCGAGCCGCATCCCTGTCGAAGGACAAGGCGGGGTTGGCCTGCGCGAAGTGATAGTGCGATCCCACCTGCACCGGCCGGTCTCCGGTGTTGATCACGGTGAGGGTGACCGTGTCGCGGCCGGCGTTCAGCGGCACCGGGCCGTCGTCAGGGATGACCGCACCGGGTGTCGTGTCTTCAAGGACAAGCGGGATCGGCTCGTGCACGGTGACCAGCTTGGTGCCGTCGGGGAAGGTGGCCTCCACCTGTACCTCGGTCAGCATTTCCGGTACCCCCGCCATGACGTCGTCGCGCGTCAGCACCGTGCGTCCCGCCTGCATCAGGTCCGCGACGCTGCGTCCGTCCCTGGCGCCTTCGAGGATGAACGACGTGATCAGCGCGGTTGCTTCCGGGTAGTTGAGCAGGAGCCCCCGGCCGCGCCGCTCGCGCGCGAGCCCGGCGGCCACGTGGATGAGCAGCCGTTCCTGCTCGTGCGGGGAAAGCAGCATGGGGGTACTGTAGCCCCGCCCATCACGGTCAGCTGTTACACGCGCGTTACGGCTCGAAACAGGCGTGTCATCCTGTCGCGGTCCCCTCCGGATCTACATCCCTGGAACCGTGCTCTGGTGGACCCCGCCTCAGCGGAAGCCCTACGGTACGGGTACCACCTGGGCGGCGCGTACGCCGGTGAGCCTCGTCGGCGCGCTCCACGCCGATCAGCAGTTCCCTTGCTGTGACAGCAGCGATGACTGCGTCATCCGCCCCAAGCGTGGCCTGTACATCTAGCTTGCCGCGCTCGATTGCGAGCCGTCGGGCAAGCACCCGTCAGGGCCGTCAGGCCTGCTGGCCTGACGGCCCTGTCTGCTCCTCACAGGGCGCTGGCGGTGACGTCGCCGAGGGTGGTGGTGGCGTGGATGGCCAGGGCGGGGGAGCCACCGGCGTTCTTCAGGGTGTTGCGGATCCGGCCCAGGGTGGTGCCCGCGTCGAGGGTGGCGCTGACCCCGGCGGCGACGCCGACGCTGACCGCGCCGACCTGGGTGTGCAGCACCACGGTGCCGCTGGTGGCCTCGGTGACCGCGATGTCGCCCTTGACGGTGCGGATCTCCGCGTCCCCGCCCATGCGGCCGACGATGATGTCGCCGTCGACGGTGCTCAGGCGGGCGGTGGCGGCCTGGTCGACGGTGACCGTGGCCTGCGAGCTGTCAAAGGTGAGGTCGCCGAGCGGGCCTTCGGTGGTGAGCTGCGCGCTGGCTGCCGTGGCGTGGACCCCGGATCCGGCGGGCAACTGGATCTCTACCTCGACGGCGCCGGTGCTGCCGAGGATCCGGTGGCGGGGCGGGGCGGTGATCCGCAGGGTGCCGTCGCTGTATCCGGCTGAGACCTGTCCGGCCAGCTTCACATCGCGGCTCTTGCCGGGGTCGGCGGGCCGGATCTGGACGGTGGTGTGGTCCTGGTCGGTGGCGGTGACCTGGATGCGTCCGGCGGGGATGGCCAGGATGGCGGTGATCGGGGCGGGGGTGGCGAAGGTCTGCATCGTGTTCTCCTGTGCTGGCTGGCGGGTGACTGACCTTGTTGTCATGTCTCCACCATCTCGCCCGGCCCTGTCACGCCTCCGCCACGCCGCTGACACGACCCGTCCCGCGTACTTCTCGGCCAGACCGTCGGCATGGCGAAGTCTGGCGCCTCTGATCCGTTCATCATCTGCCGCGAGGACGATGACCCCGATGTCCTGTGGTGCGCTGAGGTGTTCAAGTCCGACGAGGCGAAGGACGCCTACGAGAACGGCCCCCTGGCTGACGAGCTCAGGGATGAGATCCTGGACGTCCTGGCCGAGCCGCCGATGCGGATCCCGGTCCACCCGTACTCGGCCAGCTGATCCGGTAACCGGGTCGCGGGCTGGAGCACGGAGGAGCCGAGCCAGCGGCAGGCCAGCAGCGCGAGCTCGACGTCGTGGCGGTCACTGCCGACCGGGCGCCCGAGGCTCTCCTGCGCCCTGCGGATCCGGTACTGGACCGTATTCTTGTGCAGGACGAGCCGCTCTGCCGTCGTCTTGTAGCTCCCGCCGGTGTCCAGGAAGACGAGCATGGTGTCGCGCAGGCGGGCATGGTGCTCGTCATCGGTTGCCAGCCCCGCCAGCGTGCTGAGCACCCAGTCGCGGAGCAGGTCTGCCGATCCGAGCATCATCGCGACCGGCGCGACCTCGTTGTACGCCACCACACGCGGCGGGGATCCTTCAGCGAGCGCGACGGCCTGGGCGGCGATGGCCTGCCGGTGGGTGAGGCGGAATCCGGTGGCGCCCTTGACCGCGTCGCCGAACGCGACATGGAGGTCGCCGTCCAGGTCGGCCGTGCTTGCCGCCGTGGCGTCGAACCTGTCCCTGATCCCCAGCGGCAGCCAGGCCCAGGCGCTGGATTCGTCGCGGGGGACGAAGACAGGGTCGCCGCCGCACGCTGTCTGCGCGGCGACGTGGCCGATCGCACGTTCAAGGCGGGTGATGGTGTCTGTGGCGCCCGTCTCGCCGCCCGCCCAGCACACCACGCCCACGTGGTACTGGCGCAGCCGGTAGCCCAGGGTGGCCTCGGTCGCGTTCACATTGATCCGCTGGCCAGACAGCAGCTCCCGGATCCGGGCCGCCCGGACGGCGCTGCGGTTCCGCAGCCAGTTCTCCCGCTCCTGGGTATAGGCCGCGACGATCTCCTCGGAGGTCTGGTCGACGTACCCGGCCACGACCTTGGACATGCTCATCGTGACGGCGGTCAGCATCTGGGCGTCATCCGTCTGCTTGGCCAGTTCCCTGAAGGTCCAGTCGGAGAAGATCGTGTGCCCGAGCCGGTAGGTGCGCAGCAGCGCGGTCAGCGGCGTGCCCCGCTGCGCCCGCCGGCGTGCGTACTCCAGGGACGCGGCCGGGGCCCGTACAGCCGTGAGGTTGATCTGGTGCTGCATGATCTGAAGGCAGGTGCTCACGTTGCTGTGGATGCTGGAGGCGAACAGCGCGAGCACCGCCTGATCGTCGTGCAGCTCAGGGATCTCCCGCAGGGTCACCTCGTAGACATTCCCTGAGACCACGCTGATCCGGCGGCTCACCTGCGCCGCGACGCTCGACATCAGCTTGGCGACGGCGGGATGATCCATCGGGGTCACCGCGGGCTCTCCTTGACATGGAGCCTCTGGCTCTCGTCGGCACGGAGCACGGAGGAGCCGAGCCAGTGGCTGGCCCGCAGCGCCAGCTCCACGTGATGGCTGTCCTGCGCCACCGGCCTGCCAAGGCTCTCCTCAGCCTTGCGGATCCGGTACTGGACCGTGTTCTTGTGCAGCAGCAGTCGTTCGGCCGTCGTCTTGTAGCTTCCTCCGCTCTGCAGGAAGACCAGCAGGGTGTCGCGCAGGCGGGCATGGTGCTCGTCGTCGGTGGCCAGTCCCCCAGCGTGCTGAGCACCCAGGCGCGCAGCAGGTCCGCGGATCCGAGCATCATCGCAATCGGCGCGACCTCGCTGTAGCTCACTGCCGGCGGGGGAGACCCGCCGGCCAGCGCGACGGTCTGGGCGGCGATAGCCTGCAGGTGGGTGAGGCGGAACCCGTCGGCGCCGTTAGCCGCGTCGCCGAAGGCAACATGGATGCCGGGGTCCCGCCCGGCGCTGGTGGCGGCACTGGTGGCGGCACTACTGGGGGCACTGAACCTGTCCCTGATCCCCAGCGGCAGCCAGGCCCAGGCACTGGATTCGTCGCGGGGCAGGAAGACGGGAGTGCCGCCGCAGGACGTCTGCGTGGCGATGTGGCCGATCGCCCGCTCAAGCCGGATGATCTCGTCACCGGTGCCCGCCGTGTCGTCCGCCCAGCACACCACGCCCACGTGGTACTGGCGCAGCCGGTAGCCTAGGGTGGCCTCGGTCGCGCTCACGTCGATCCGCGCACCCGACAGCAGGTCCCTGATCCGGGCGGCCCGGGCAGCGCTGCGGTTCCGCAGCCAGTTCTCCCGCTCCTGGGTGTAGGCCGTGACCATTTCCTCGGAGACCTGGTCGATGTACCCCGCCACGAGCCCGGTGACGCTCCGCACGGTCTCGGTTACTGTCGCGGCGTCGTCGGTGTGCCTGGCCAGCTCCATGAGGAGCCATTCTGAGAAACGGGTGTGCCCGATCCGGTACGCGCGCAGCAGCGCGGTCAGCGGCGTGCCGCGCTGGGCCAGGCGGCGTGCGTACTCCAGGGCAGAGGCCGGGGCTCGCACCGCGTCCAGGTCTATCCGGTGCTGCATGATCTGCAGGCAGGTCGCTACGTTGCTGTCCACGCTGGAGGCGAGCAGGGCGAGTAGCGGCTTGTCCTCGTCCAGCTGCGGGATTTCCCGGAGTATCAGCTTGTAGATGTCCTCGGACACTTCGTCGGCCGTGCGGCTCACCGCCGTTGTGATCTCGGTTACGAGGTCGGCTATCTCGGAGCGATCCAAGGCCACAGCAGCCTCCTTGCGGCCGGGCGGTTTACCTGCCCGAACTCAATCACGGGGTGGTGGGCCAGTCAACTTCCCGCTCGGTGGCAAGTGCCTGCCCGATGACGACGGGTAGCTGCCGCGCGCTCTCCGGGGAGTGGCGGATAGACCGCCAGGTCACGTGCCGGTCGGGACGCACCAGGACGCAGCCGGTGGTCTCCACGTCCCGCACTGCGGCCCACTCGCCGTAGGGGTCGGTCAGGCCGTCGCGGCCTCCGATCACATGGACCCGGATGGGTACCCCGGTACGCTCGGACGCTTCCGCCGCCGGCCCGGCCCACGCCTCGCCGCCGGTTCCGGTGAGCAGCGCGAAGCCCAGGTCGTCGACGAGGTCGAGCGAGGAGACCGGGATGCCGTTCTGCTCAAGGCGGGCGTGCGGGACGCGGGCGCCGGGGCGCGTTGTCGGCTGGTAGTACAGCTGGGGGTCCCGCGCGGGGGCGGGCTCGGGACTGTCGTCGTCAACGATGGCGTCGCTGCGGTAGCGGTACCCGAGCTCGATGCCGTGGGCGTTGAACTGGTAGTTGCTCAGCTCGATCGCCTTGCGCAGAGCGTCCCGGCGTTCGTCGCCGGCTGGCCCCGGCTCGTAGAGGGTATTGAGTGCCTTCCAGCCCGCCTCGGCAGGCTGGCCGGGCTCATACCCGAGGGCCGCCTCGACCGCGGCTCCTTCCTGCAGGCTGGTGATGGCGCGCTGGACGCCGCGGGCCCCGACGGGCTGCCGCTCCGCCGAGTAGCTGTCAAGCAGGGCGGTGCCCGCCCGCCCGGCCAGGACGAGGGCCAGCTTCCAGCCGAGGTTGTAGGCGTCCGCGATGGACATGTTGAGGCCGAGGCCGTTGGTCGGCGGGTGCCGGTGCACCGCGTCGCCCATGCAGAACACGCGCCCCGCCGCGTAGGCCGGCGCGATCTGCGCGCGTACCTGCCATCCGGCTACACCGAGGATCTCGGCATCGACCTCCTCGCCAAGGAAGGCGTGTATCCGCTCCGTCAGCTCGCCGGTGCCCAGCGTCTCCAGCGTCACCTGCGCCGGGTCGTACATGAAGGCGAGCACGAACTCGGTGAACGGCTTGTGGCAGATCAGCGTGCCGAGCCGCAGCGGTGGCAGCGGACCCGGCATCCGAGGACCCGGCTGCGGGCGCCGTCGGCGCCAACCACGTATGCGGACCGCACGGTCAGCGTGGTATCCCCGTCGCGTTCCCTGATGACGCTGGTGACACCGTCCTGATCCTGGGCGAGGCTGGTGAACTCCCATCCGAACCTGATGTCGGCGCCCATGTCCCTGGCGGCGGCCAGCAGCATCGGTTCCAGTACCGTCTGCGGGCAGTTCGCCATCGGCTCGGGGCTGGCCA
>Ga0209530_1000452_pt1 | contig 29807 bp, 20 predicted proteins | sample BlaSpr_A8_Ref_O1_FD_187987 | JGI IMG/M metagenome (GOLD analysis project Ga0209530, IMG submission 187987) | Forest soil microbial communities from Thunder Bay, Ontario, Canada - Black Spruce, Ontario site 2_A8_Ref_O1 (SPAdes) (version 2) | ecosystem: Environmental > Terrestrial > Soil > Boreal...
CTGCCGGCGTCACCGTCACGTCCCAACCATGGCGATCCAAAGTGTTGGCGGCGTCTTCGCGCTCCTCGAAGTACCACAGGTCGTGGAAATCGGGCATGCCACCTCGCAGCTGCAGTTTGGCCGCCAGATCGCGCGTCCGCTGCATCGTCTCGCGCCGCGTCGCGCGGGCGTCATCAAGGTAGTTCTCGCCGGGCGCCTCCACGACGATCCGGCTGCCGGTGGCGCCGAGCTCCTGAACACGCTCGAAAAGCAGCTCCTGAGCGGCCGCAGGCAAAAACATCAACAGCCCCTCGACCGACCAGGCGCTCGGCGCCGAGGTGTCAAACCCGGCCTGCTGCAACGCGGCCGGCCAGTCGTGGCGCAGGTCGACCGGGACATTGACCAGATTGCACGTCGGCCGCGCGCCGTTTTCGCGCAACGTCCTCGATTTGAATTCCAGCACCTGGGGCAGGTCGAGCTCGTAGACCGTGATGCCATCCGGCCACGGCAACCGCCAGGATCGCGAGTCCAGGCCTGCCGCCAGGATCGCCACCTGGCGTACGCCGGCGCGAGTGGCATCGAGGAAGAACTGATCGAAAAACGCCGTCCGCACCGCCATGTAGTCCACCAGGCCCTTCATCCGCGGCTTCAGGTCAGGAGCAAGTTCGGCGATCTCGGCAGGCACCTCGGCTGCCGCGAACCAGTTCAAACCTCCGTCTCCGGCGACGTTGAGAAAAACACGCGCGAACGGGTCACTGATCAGGGGATTTTCGCTTTCGGTTTCCGCCGCGCGGAGAGCGGCGGCGACCAGCGCAGTCTTACCCACGCTCTCGGTGATCTCCCAGCTGTCGCTGTCAGTTCTCGCCATGGGTTCTCAGCTTTAAAGTCCCGCTAGCGATCCGCTAGAAATCCGCGGCGATCCATAGCAAACTCATTGGACCGCCTGGTCGTGCGGGGAAAATGCCCCAGCGAGGCCCGCGGCCTCGCGCTGGGGTGTCGGAGGGGCCTCGCGGAGTCTCACGCGCATGGAAACCAGCTACGTCGCCAAACTTCGGCGCGACTTATCCGCGTAGGCGACTAGGCCAGGTTGGCCAGCAGCAGCGCTTCGGCGATCGCTGCGCGTTCTAGCACACCCAGATGCAGGCTCTCGTTGATGCTGTGCGCCTGTGTTGCGGGGTCCTCGACTCCGGTGACGAGGATCTTGGCCTGCGGAAACGCTTCGGCGAATTCGGCGATGAACGGTATCGAGCCGCCCATCCCCATATCGATCGGATCGGCACCCCAGGCCTGCCGGAACGCCGTCCGCGCGGCGTCATAGACTGCGCCGGCGGCCTCGATGGCGTAGGGCTCAGCCTTCTCGCCGCGCGTAACGCTGACCTGTGCGCCCCACGGGGCATGCTGCTGCAGATGGAAAGTCAACGCGTCCAGGTGCGCCTCGGCGTCGCCGCCGGGCGCCACCCGCATGCTGATCTTGGCCCGGGCCCGCGGAATCAGCGTGTTCGACGCCGCCGCAACGGATGTGGTGTCGATGCCGATAACAGTGATCGCCGGTTTGGCCCACAACCGCTGGGGCACCGAACCCGAGCCGATTTCGGACACCCCGTCCAGCAGACCGGAGTCGGCGCGTACCCGCTCGGCCGGATAGTCGACAGTTGCGGCAGTGCTCTCGTGTAGGCCGGCCACCGCCACGTTGCCGTCGTCGTCATGCAGACTGGCCAACAGCCGTGCCAGCACGCTCAGTGCGTCGGGAACCACGCCACCCCACAAGCCGGAGTGCAGCCCGTGGTCCAGCGTGGCGACCTCGACCACACAGTCGACCAACCCGCGCAGCGATACCGTCAGCGCCGGGATCTCGGTGCTCCAATTGTCCGAGTCGGCGATGACGATCACGTCGGCAGCCAGCGCGTCTCGGTGGGCTGCGAGCAACCGGCCCAGCGACGGCGAGCCGGATTCTTCTTCGCCTTCGACAAAGACCGTCACACCCACCGGCGGTTTGCCGCCATGCGCCCTAAAAGCCGCCAAATGCGTTGCGATACCGGCCTTGTCGTCAGCGCTGCCGCGTCCATACAGTCGCCCGTCGCGCTCCGTCGGCTCGAACGGCGGCGATGCCCACTGACCGCGATCTCCTTCGGGCTGTACATCGTGGTGGGCGTAGAGCAGCACGGTGGGCGCGCCGGCAGGCGCCGGATGCTGCGCGATGACGGCCGGCGCACCGCCCTCGCTGACAATCCGCACATCGCTAAAACCCGCCTGCGACAACAGATCCGCGACCGACCGCGCACTACGGTGTACTTCAGCGTGCCGGCCCGGGTCGGCCCACACCGATTCGATCCGCACCAATTCCTCAAGATCGCGCCGCACCGACGGCAACACGTCGCGGACGCGCTCGACCAGATCACTCATGGCACAAGGGTAGTCCGGCGCCAACAGACGCAGAATCGCATGAAAATGCGGGTGTCGATGCGATTCTGCGTCTGCTCGCGGTCAGGACGTTTCGAGGATGGCCACCGCGGCCGCGGTATCCCCCTCGTGAGTCAGCGACACGTGGATCGTCACGTCGGCAAGATGCTTGGCAACCTCCCCGGTCAGCCGGACCCGCGGCCGCCCCCACATGTCGGTGACGACCTCGATATCGCGGTAGATGGCCTCCGGCAACACCGGCCGCTGGGCGAACCGCGACCCTGACCATGCCTTGATCACCGCCTCCTTCGCAGCCCAGCGCGCCGCCAGGTGACGTGCCGCCGACGAGCTCTTGTCGGAGGCGTCGCGGCGCTCACCTGGGGTGAAGGTCTCGGAGAACACCGTTCCCGGCCGGTCGACCTGCTCGGCGAAATCAGGAATGGAGACGAGGTCGATCCCCACTCCGACAATGCCCATGGGTCGCCCGATTATCGGATGACCGAAGTCATCCGACGTACGCCTCGTCGTCGCCCAGCCGAGCGGCAGGATTCAACAGCATCGCCGCCTCCTGGCGCTTCTCCGGCGAGCCGTGGTCGAAGCGACGGTCCGCCGGCCGCTCGTACATCGGCGCTCCGCCGGCGATGGCCGAGGCCAGTCGGCGTTGACCGGCCAGCAGGCGCGCGTCCGAACGGCGCTGGTAGTCGGCGCGCTGGCTCGGGTCCAGCGCGGCGATGAACGCCTGCGGGTGCGCCAGCGCGACCAGGCCGGACACGTGCCCGAACCCGAGACTGGTCAGCACCCCGGCCTTGAGCGGGAACTGCCCGCCAAGCCGCAGCGTGTCGCGCACCCACACGAAGTGTGCCGAGCCGGACAGTTCGTCGTCGACGCAATCCAGGCTGCGGTTTGGCGGGATCACCCCGTCGCGCAGCATCTGGCACAAGCCCATCATCTGGAAGACCGCCGCGCCGCCCTTGGCGTGGCCGGTGAGGCTCTTCTGGGACACGATGAACAGCGGAGCGCCCTCGGAACGGCCCAGTGAGTCGGCGAGCCGCTCGTGCATTTCGGTCTCGTTGGTGTCGTTGGCCAGCGTTGAGGTGTCGTGCTTGGAGATCACTGCGATGTCGTCCGCGGTAAGACCGAGCTTGGCCAGCGCGTGCGCCAGCGGCGAGTCTTTACCGCCGCGGCCCGCGCCCAGCGCGCCAAGGCCCGGGGCCGGGATCGAGGTGTGCACGCCGTCGGCGAACGATTGCGCGAAGGCCACCACCGCGAGCACCGGCAGGCCCATCTTGAGCGCCAGGTCGCCGCGCGCCAGCAAGATGGTGCCCCCACCCTGAGCTTCGACGAAGCCCAGCCGGCGTCGGTCGTTGGCCCGGGAGAACTTCGAGTCGTGAATACCCCGGCCGCGCATCATCGCGGTGTCGGCGGTGGCCGCCATGTCACCGAAGCCGATGATGCCCTCCAGGGTCAGGTCGTCGATGCCACCGGCCACCACCAGCTCGGCCTTGCCAAGCCGGATCTTGTCGAGGCCCTCCTCGACCGAAACCGCGGCCGTCGCACATGCGGCGACCGGGTGGATCATCGCGCCATAGCTGCCGATGTAGGACTGAACCACGTGCGCTGCAACGATGTTCGGCAGCACTTCCTGGAAGATGTCGTTCGGCTTGCTACGGCCCAGCAGGTTGCCGTGGTACATCGTCTGCATCGACGTACCACCACCCATGCCGGTGCCCATGGTGTTGGCCACCAAACTCGGGTGCACATACCGCATCACTTCGGCCGGGCTGAAGCCGGCGGTCAGGAAGGCGTCGACGGTCGCAATGATATTCCAAACTGCCAGCCGGTCAATGGAACTCACCATATCGGGACTGATGCCCCACACCGTCGGGTCGAATCCGGTCGGGATCTGGCCACCAACGACCCGCGACAGCTTGGTCTTTCGCGGTACCCGGATCTCGGTACCGGCCTTGCGGATGACCTGCCAGTCGCTGGAATCGGGCACCGGTCGGGTGACCGTGTGCTCGGGGTCGAACTCGACGAAGGCGCGGGCATCGGCCTCCGACGACACCACGAAAGCGAAGTCCTTCTCCAGGAATACCGACACCAGCAACGGCGAAGCGTGGTCAGGGTCGATAGCGCCGTCGTCGACGAACTCACGAATGCCCACGCGCTCGACCACGGTGTCGTGGTAACGCTCGACGAGTTCGGCCTCGTCGACCAAATCTCCGGATTCGGTGTCATACCAACCGGGTTGAGGATCTTCTTCCCAGCGGATCAGCCCGGTAGTCCAGGCCAGCTCCAGGACTCCGGCCGCCGACAGTTCGTTGTCGACCTCCATCTCGAACCGGGTGCGTGACGAGCCGCATGGGCCGATTTCAGCGCCGCCGACGATCACCACCAGATCGGCCGGGTCGACGTCGAGGTCATCCCAGTGCGGAGGTGGTGCCGGGGTGAATCCGCGGGGCGGGGATGGGAGCGCGGCGATGGTGCCCTCGGTTTCGGCGTCGTCGTCCGCTGCGGCCTCGGTGGACATCTCCTCGCGCGCTTTGGCGGCCAGTTCGGCCATGTCCAGGTCGGCGTCGCCCAGCCCACCGGTGAGGTCGGCCTCGATGGGCGCGCCGGCCGCGGCCACCTTGGACTCCACATCACACAGGTCCAGCAGCATTGCCGCCATCTCGTCGGTGGAGTAGGTGGTGACACCGGCTTCCTCGACGGCGTCGACGATGGCGTCGTTGTGGCCCATCAGCCCGGTGCCGCGGGTCCAGCCGATCAGTGCGTGGGCCAGGCTGACTCGGGCCGCCCAGGAAGGCTCGGCGTGCCAGCGACTCACCAAGGCGTCCAGCGCCGACTTGGCTTCGCCGTAAGCGCCATCACCGCCGAACATTCCGCGGTTGGGCGAACCGGGCAGCACCACGTGCACCCGCGATGCGATGTCGCGCTCGGAGCCGATCTTCGACAGACCGCCAACCAACCGCTGCACTGCCCACAGCAAAACCTTCATCTCCATCTCGGAGCGCGAACCAGCCTCCGACAAGTCGCCGGCGACGCGCGGCGCCGCGAAAGGGAACAGCAGTGTCGGGGTCTGCGCGTCCTTGATGTGAATCGACTGTGGCCCAAGGCTTTCGATCTGCTCGTTGCCGACCCATTCGACCAGTGCGTCGATATCCGAGTAGGACGCCATGTTGGCCGGAACCACCCACAGCGCCGCACCGTAGCGAGCATGGTCGCGGTACAGCCTCCGGTAGAACGCCAGCCGTTGTTCGTCGAGCTTGGATGTCGTCGCGATGACGGTTGCTCCGCCGTCGAGCAGTCGCGCCGCCACCGACGCGGCGATCGAGCCCTTCGAAGCACCTGTCACCACAGCGATTTCGCTGCAGTAGGGACCCGGATCGGGGTTCTCGGCACCGGCAGCGATCCGGCCGTACAGCGACGCGTGGATCTGACGGCCCGCGGCCAGCGACCTGCCCTGCCACCAGGTGGCCTGAGTCGCCACGACGTGGCCGGCTCCCTCGAACCGTTCGGACAGAGGCACCCAATCGGCGTCGATGTCGCCCTCGTCGGTCAGCCACAGCTTGACCAAATCCTCACGGGCGCTGGCCCAGCGGTCGTCAAAGACGACGGCCTTCTTGGCGTCGAACACCGGCGCCACCAAACGTGGCCAGTCAGCGCCCAGTTCGGCGGTGACCAAGTCGACGAGCTCGGCATCGGTGGCCGCCGGCGACGCGCTGATCGGGTCGTCCAGGCCCAGCTGGCCTAGCACCAGACGGGCCGCCGAGGCGAGCACACCGTCGCGACCAGTTATCTGATCGGTGAACTCGCTCAGCGCGGCCGCGTCGATGGTCGCGCCGCCGCCACCGCCACCGCCCGCGGATGGCAAGGCCACCGCGATTCCGCGGCGCGCGGCGACCGCACCGACCGCGGCGTCGATGACCTTGTCGACAGCACCGGCATCAGCCAACGCGCCCTCGTGCAGGTGGCCCATGCCGCCCCCACGAATACTGGAGCCCTCGCGGGTTCCCAGTGCGACTTCGACCGTGACGTGTTTGGCCCAACCCTCGCCGAGCTCCCATGTCTTCTTCACCCGCTCGGCGATGGCACCTGGCCGCTTGCCCGAGGGACCTAGAACCGTCCGCAGCTGATCGTTGATCGCGTCGGTAAGCACTGGGCCGTAAGGCTTGTAGGTGCGCGCCAGCTTGGTCACCTGGGACCGCAGCCCCGCCAGGTCGGCCTCGGCGGCACCGTCGATGGCACCGAGGTTCAACTCGGAGCCCAAGTCCACCAGCAGCTGGTTGCGCCGCGACGACGCGCCGTCGGTGATGGACTCGATGGAGTCCAGCTCCTCGATCTGGTCGATGCGCATCTTGGCCGAGAGCGCGATCAGCGCCAAAGTGGCGTCGGCGGCGTCGAACACGATGTCGTCCGGGCGAGCCGCACCCGACGGAGCTCCGGCGGCTGCCGCAGCGAGGTCGGGCGCGACCGCGGTGGTTTCCGGCGCTGACGCGGCTGCCTCCGCCGAATCAGCTGGTACGTCGTCACTTTCCGGCTCGGGGTCGGTGTCGTTGGCGAACAGCACCGCAGCATCGCGCTCGGCATTGAGCACTTCCACCGTGCTGTGCGCATATTCGGGCAGCTTGAGCGTGTTGGTGGCCAGTCCGGCGACGGTCGGCGCCGACTTCACGCCGATCTCGACGAACCGCTCCAAGCCCAGGCCACCGGCGGCCTCCTCGATGAACAGCAGGTCCTGAGTCTCGATCCAGCGCACCGGGCTGGCGAACTGCCAAGCCAACAGCTCGATTAAGACCGTGCGCGCCATCTCAGCCGGCCGCTCGCGACGCCAGGTGTCGTAGTCGGCGAGGATTTCGTCGAGCGGCTCGGCGGGCACCAAATCCCGGATCTCCTGGATGAAGTCGCGATCCAGCGTGAACGGCCGCGGTACCAGATTGGGGATGTAGCGCCCGATGATCACGTCGGGATCTTTGTCGCGCGGCATGACACGGTCCAGCGAGCGGCGGAAATCCGCGACTCCGACCCGCAATACCCGCGAGTGGAACGGCACGTCGATGCCGGGCACCAGGATGAACGAGCGCCGGCCACCGGCTAGCTCGCGGCGCCGCTCCACCGCTTCCTCCAGGGCTTCCAGACCGCGAACGGTGCCGGCGATCGCGTATTGCGAGCCGCGCAGGTTGAAGTTCACGATCTCCAAGAATTCCCCTGTGCGCTCGGCGATCTCGGCGACGAATGCTGTTACCTCGTCGTCGGGCAGGTCGATCTGCGAGGGTCGGATTGCCGCCAACCGGTAGTTAGAGCGACCCAGCTCGTCGCGCGGCACGATGTCGTGCATCTTCGAACCGCGGTGAAACACCATCTCCAGCATGGCTTCCAGCTCGTAGATGCCCGTCACGCAGGCCAGCGCGGTGTACTCGCCGACCGAGTGGCCGCACGCGATGGCACCTTCGACGAAGGCGCCTTGCTCGCGCATCTCGGCGACCTGCGCGGCGGCCACCGTCGCCATTGCGACCTGGGTGAACTGCGTCAGGTAGAGCACGCCGTCGGGGTGGTGGTAGTGCACACCGTTGGCGATGATGCTGGTCGGGTTGTCGCGCACCACGTGCAGCACCGAGAAGCCCAGCGTGTCGCGGGTGAACCTGTCGGCGCTGTCCCACACCTTGCGGGCCGCCTTGGACCGGGCCCGCACCTCCATCCCCATGCCCTTGTGCTGGATGCCCTGGCCCGGGAATGCGTAGACGGTCTTGGGCGCGGCCAGTCGCGCCGTCGCCGACATCACCAGATCCGATCCGATGCGCGCGGCTACTTCCAAAACCTCTGCGCCCTGGTCGATTCCGACTCGGTCGACACGGAAGTCGACTTCGTCGCCCGGACGCACCATGCCCAGGAACCGCGCGGTCCAGCCGACCAGCCGAGCGGGTGGGCGGGCTTGCCCGTCCGTGGCGGTCGCCGCGTGCTGGGCCGCCGCCGACAACCACATGCCGTGCACGATGGGCGATTCCAGACCGGCCAGCAACGCGGCAGCCCGGTCGGTGTGGATGGGGTTGTGATCACCGGACACCATCGCGAACGGGCGCATGTCGACCGGTGCGGTCAGGGTGACGTCGCGGCGGCGGCGGCGCGGGGTGTCGGTCGCGTTCTCGGATACCGCGCCACCGGCCCGGACCGGGTCGGTGAGCTCGGCGGCACCGGTGCGCCCGAGGATCGCGAAACGCTCGTCGAGGGTGGCGATCACCGCGCCGTCGGCGTCGGCAACCGTCACCGAGACCGGGACAACACGGCCCATGTCCGTGTCGACGGCCAACGAAGCCGTTGCGGTGACTGTCAATTGGGCCGGGACGGTGGGCAGCTTGCCGACCACACGGGCGGCGTGGTCCAGGTGCACCAGGCTCAGCAGGCCCTCCACCACCGGGACACCGGCGTCGGTGACCGCCGACCCGATCGTCGCGAAAACCGCGGGCCAGCAAGCACCGACAAGTGCGTCGGGCACCGTGGTGAGGCTGGGCGCCAGCCGCTCGCCGAAGGTGGCCGTGACCCCGGTGTGATCGGCGACCAGCTCGGGGTCCCAGTCCACCGTCACGGTGGCTGTCCCGTCGGTGACCCGAGGTAGGAACTCCGGCCCGTCGACACCGGCGGCGATCGCCAGGACCGCGCGCATGGCGGTGGTGGCATCTTCAGTGGAGACCACCGGGGCACCGCCGTCAACGGTGTTGGCGGGCAAAGTGAATGGGATGTCGATCCAGATGCCCGACACCGGCACACTGAGAACGACCTGGTCGTCCCCGTTCACCTCTAACCGGGCTCCGGTGGACGAGTTTGTGGCGCGGAGGCTTTCCGGCCCATCGTGCACCAGCCAGTCGGCCGGATCGGCGATTCGATGAACCGGGTTGGTGGCGGTGCGGCCGGCCCACAGCACATCGGGGGCGTCGAGCACGACGGCCAGTGGTCCGGTCACGTCGGGGCGGCCCAGCCTGCGCGACCTGACGGCTCTCGGCTCCTCCCCAGCACCCAGCACCTCGTCGGTGGCAGCCTGCTCGAAGCGGTCCAGCAGTTCACCGACGGGTTCGTCAATCCGGGTGATGCCGGCGACAGCCGCGGTGCCGGGGATGATGCACACCTGGTCTGCCTCGTAACGGGCGTCGTGCGCCTGCCACAGCGAGTCACTGCGCCACCAGCGCCGGACATCCTTGTCGATGACCGGTACGAAGTTGACCGGCTTGCCCAGCGTCTTGCACAGTGTGACGAAGAACGGCACGTCGGCGGGATGCAGTGGCACGGTTTCGGCGTCGGGATAGTGCGCAAGCAGGGCGGCGATGCCCTCGCCGGGATTCTCCAGCAGCCGCGCACCATGCTCATCAGAACTGTCGAACAGCGTCTCGATCGGCCCGTGGTCTTGCGGGTGCAACCGCGCCTCGGCCCGCTGCAGCATCTGCTCGAACCGGTCGCGCCAGGTGTCGGCCAGCCAGGGGCTGCCCGGTGCAGCCGTGTCGGCCGTCGAATCGCCCGCGCCGATGGTCAGCTCGACGTAGCGCTGCAACCATTGCAGGTAGGTCATCTCGCCGACATCGCCGAAGTATGGCTTGGCGGTGTTGGCCATCGCCGCGATGATCTCATCGCGTCGCTCGGCGACCGCGTCGGCGTCGCCGGCAACCTCGTCGAGCAGCCGGCCGCAACGCGAGGCGGCGTTGTCGATCTCGTGGATGTCGGCGCCGAGCTGACTACGGCTGGAAGCCATCCCGCCCTGGGCTTTTCCGGCACTGATCCACTGGTCAGTACCTTGCGTCTCGACCAACATCCGCTTGACCGACGGCGACGTGGTGGACTCCTTGGTCGCCATCGCCGCGGTGCCGACCAGGATGCCGTCGATCGGCATCGACGGGAAGCCGTATGACTCGGACCACCGCCCGGACAAGTATTCGGCCGCCTGCTCGGGGGTGCCGATGCCGCCACCGACGCAGACGGTGATGTTCGAGCGCGACCGCAACTCGGAGTAGGTCGCCAACAACAGGTCGTCGAGGTCCTCCCAGGAATGGTGACCTCCGGCACGACCGCCCTCGACATGCACGATCACCGGTTTGGCGGGTACCTCGGTCGCAATCCGGATGACCGAGCGGATCTGCTCAATCGTGCCGGGCTTGAACACGACGTGGCTGATGCCGATGTCGTTGAGCTCGTCGATCAACTCGACGGCATCCTCGAGATCCGGGATGCCGGCACTGATCACCAGACCGTCGATCGCCGCGCCGGACTGGCGGGCCTTCTGCACCAGCCGCTTACCGCCCACCTGGAGCTTCCACAGGTACGGATCGAGGAACAGCGCGTTGAACTCATAGGTGCGGCCAGGCTCGAGGAGTCCAGATACCTCCTTGATCCGGTCGGCGAAGATTTCTTCGGTTACCTGGCCGCCGCCGGCCAGCTCGGCCCAGTGCCCAGCGTTGGCCGCAGCAGCGACGATCTTGGCGTCGACGGTGGTCGGGGTCATGCCCGCGAGCAGGATCGGTGACCGCCCGGTCAGGCGGGTGAACTTGGTAGCGAGCTTGACCCTGCCGTCGGGCAGGCGAACCACGGTCGGGGCGTAGCTCGACCAGGCCCGGGCCACCTCGGGCGTGGCGCCGACAGTAAAGAGGTTCCGCTGGCCGCCGCGGGTTGCCGCGGGCACGATGCCGACACCCAGGCCGCGGATCACCGGCGCGGTCAGGCGGGTCAGGATGTCGCCGGGACCCAGGTCGAGAATCCAGCGCGCACCGGCCTTGTGAACCCGGGTGATCTCGTCCACCCAGTCGACGCGGCTCACTAAAATGGACTCGGTCAGCTCGCGGGCCAACGCCACATCGAGGCCGACCTTCTCCGCCCAGCCCCCGACGATGTCGATACCGTCGGCCAACCGCGGCGTGTGGAAGCCCACCTCCACCCGCACCGGGTCGAAGACCGGCGCGAAGACGTCGCCGCCCCGGATCTTGTTCTTGCGGTCGGCTTCCTCCTTCTCGGAGATCTGCTGGCAATAAAGTTCGAATCGCGAGAGTTGCTCCGGCGTGCCGGTGATGACGACCGCACGCCGGCCGTTGCGGATGGACAGCACCGGCGGCAGCACGGTCCGGACATCTTGCGCGAACTCGTCAAGCAACCGGCCAATGCGCTCGGGGTCGGCGTTGGTGACCGACACCATCGGCGGGCGGTCACCGAGGACTGAGATTCCACGCCGGCGGGCCACCAGCGTTCCTGCCGCACCGATCAGCTGGGCCATGGCCAGCAGCTCGACGTCGCGAGCACCCGCGGCCTTCAGCGCCTCGACAGCGAGCACACCTTGCGAATGGCCCGCGACGGCCACCGGCGGTGTCGCGATGAGGTCCATGCCCTGCCGGGCCAGCGCGCGAACCGCTGCGATCTGGGTAAGCAGCACGCCGGGCACCGACACCGCCGCGGACGTCAGATGTTTGTCCGACGGGACCGGATCTTCGGCCGCCAGTGCGCGTACCCACTGCAGCGGCTCGAAACCAATCGGACGCACCACGACCAGCTCTTTTGCTACCGGCTCAAGCAGCAGTTCCACCTCGCCGACCAGCGTTGCCAAGTCGGTCTCGATCCCGGCCGACGACACCAGTTCTTCCAAGGTCTCCAGCCAGGCGCTGCCCTGGCCGCCGAACGCAACAGCGTACGGCTCGCCGGCCGTCAGACGGTCGACCAGAGCATGGGTGTCCCCCGTAAGCGGGAGGTGCCCCCTGTGCGGGCGGTTCCCGTCGCGGTCAGTGGACACCCGGTCGTGCTCGTGGATCGTCACGTTTCGTATCTCCCTGTGTGCGTCTTTACGTATCAGTTCGTCTGGTCAGCACTGCTGTGCGGGACTTGCTCGATTCCGCGTCGAATCGCAGCCGGAAATCAGCTGACCGCTGTGTTGTCGGCGGGTCGCCCCGGTTGGGCCGAACGGAGCGGCGGACTGCATCGGCTGTAATAAGGGTGTCATAAGGATCAGTGCCCCTTTGGTGTGTTCATTGGTTACTGGTGAGTTCTACGCACGGGTAACCAGTGTCGTGGGTAACACCCGGTTTAATCGCGGCTGCGGAGCCCGGAACAAACGTCCTGCATGCAGGTGGTTACGCTCGAGTAGCTATAACTGCGCTGATCAAAGCACGATTGTTATCGAATCGTTATGTCAAAAATCTGCGCTACGACCGGCCTCCGATTAAGGGTCACGCGTCGCGTCACGCGCTCGACCGCATCGGCGCCGCCGGACCAACAGCGAACAAGTGTTTGCTGAATCGCGGCGTAGGGGAACGCGGCAAGATCGGCCGGCGCACCGGCGGCCCCCTGGAAAGCGCGAGAAATGCCCCGGGAGAGCTAGACCCACTGCCCGAATTGCGGCTTGAGGATTTCGTTGATGTCCACCCCGACCCCCCCAACGCTGCGCTTATCGATCTCGACCTGGTGCAAACTCGCGGCGGGATGGGCGAATCCCTTGGGCGAGCCCCAGTTGTGCTGCCAGAAGTAAGAGCCCAGGCCGTCGTGCACCGCCCAGTCGATCGTCTTTGAATTCGCGTAAACGCCCGTGCGCTGGTGTCCGACCACCGACTCCCAGGACCGTAGGTAGGGAACTATGTGGTTTTTGTACTGGTCATAGGACGGGTCGTCATCGATCGAAGCGTAAATGGGGGCGCTGGCCGGACCGCCGGCGGCGGTATGCAACTGCATTCCGCGTTGGGCATGCTGCAGGCCGGCGCTGGCACCGCCCAGCCAGTCAGCGGTACTGCCCTTGCCATATTGATAGCAAGAAACGATTTTGAGGCCGCTGCTGTTCAGGTCGCGCGCCTCGCCGACCTGGATCGGTTTGCCCAGCATCCAAGCGCCGCCGGGCCGCCGATCAGACACGTACCGGATCGCCCCGACGGCGCCGGCGGCCCTGATCTGGCTGGCGGGGATGACTCCGGCGGCGTAATCCAACAAGGTGCCCAGTGACGCCCTTGCCGGCGCGGCGCGCAGCGACGCCGCCGCGATGCCGAGGCCTAGCAGGCCAGGCGTCGCGGCGGCGAATTTGAGCACGTCTCGCCGCGACACCGACACAAACCACAGGGTACGACAGGAACACCATTTGACACACGGACCTCGCTAGTCACATGTGTATCACATTGCCGCATCGCCTGCCTTCGCCTGGGCCCTGACAAGAGAAGCGCTTGCCGGGGCACCATCAGCTGTCGGCTGACTCTTTCGTGGACAGCACCGCGATGAGGTCTTCGAGAACCGTTGCAAGCGTGCCGGTTTGGCCGGCAGACACCGTGCTCAACAGCTCAACCGCCGCGCTGCGACGGCCAGCGGCCACCAACGGCACCACTTGATCCACCATGGTCTGCAGTTTTGAGTCGGGTGGTTCGACGTTCGCGACGGTAGTGGCCAGCACCTCGATCAGCTCCCAATCCCGGTACAGGGCCAGCGAGCGCTCGTTGAACGCGAAGCCGGTCACGGGCTTGCCCCACAGCGTTCCGTGGTAGCGGTACGGACCTTCCATGTATTCGATCGGCAGGGCGTGCGCGGGGGCCGCCACCAGCGGCTCTCCGATCAGGTCCAGTTGCAATGTGGCGCAGGTGATCCGATGGCGGTCAGGCATGTACCGGGCGGGAGCGGGCGGACGCACCAGAGGCCTTACCGAATTCGGCCATCGGACGTAGCTACTGATCGTGACCTCGACGTCCTCGGCGCACTCCGGCGGCTGGGCCGGTTCCGGATAGCTCGCTGTCACGCCGGTAAACGGCTGCAGCGCATTACCGTTGGCGCGGTCGAACTGCCGCCAGATACTCAGGTCGACGCCGTTGTCGAAGTTGATCGTGCGCCATTCGTGCGACCTGGCCCGCGGGTCTCCCCCGGTTCCCCCGCCGCCGGCATATTTCGGGAACCACTGCCGGTCGATATGCCCGGTGGTGCCGCTGACCTCCTCGACCACGTCGCCCCAGCGCAGGGTTCCCGTCATCGCCATCCCGGTCTGGAAGTAGGAGTACGTGTCGTTTTGGCCGAAACAGGCGATCTTGCCGTTGTATGTCGACGCACCCACCGGAGTCGGTGCGCGCGTCGGTGTCACGGCTAGGTCCACCCGCATGGACCGGCCGGATTGGTCCTCGCCCACCAGGCTGACCCGGTAGGTGTAGGGCAGTAGTTGTCCGTCGCCGTCGCGGCTGGTGGTCCACGACGCGGTGCCCGCGCTGCCCCGGTAGCTGATGGCGAGATGGCCTTCGGTCATGGTCAGCTTGCGCTGCGCTCCCGGTTGCATATTGGCCGGCGGCATGTCGTAGTCCGTATAGGTGCCGTAGTCGCCGGTGTCGAGATCGAACAGTGCCATCGTGTAGAAATCCGCGATCACCGTTCCACCAGGCTGGTTTTTGTTGAAGATGGTCAGAAACGCAAACGACCTACCGGTCCGGGCGGCGTCCAGCTGACCTGCGATGAACCAGGTGTCCGATTCCTGGTCGGGGTGTTGGCCTTCGGCGGCGGGAAAATCCAACTCGCTGTCACCGGGCACCAATTGAAACGGGTAAGTGCGCCAATCGTTGTTCATGTCAAGCCTCGCCTCGCCGTGGCACTAGGTCGCCTCGGGAATGGTGATCGCGTCGTATTTGTCGTCCCCGAGAAATTCGCGGACCTTCTCGATGTGTTCGTCAGCGCCGAGTTCGAGCGTTTCGGCGGCAAGACCGTAGTCGACGATCGCCAGCGCCGCCTGGGCGACGTGTTTGGAGAATGCGCGTTTGGTGGTCTGCAGTGCGCGCGCTGGCTGTTCGGCGAGTCGCGACGCCAGCTGCATAGCCTGGTCCATCAAGGTCTCCGCGCTCGTCACGCGGTTGGCCAAACCGAGATCGAGCGCCTCGGCGGCGGGAATTCGGGCACCGAGGTAGATGTACTCCTTGGCGCGGATGAGGCTCATCATGTAGGGCCACAACAACGCTCCGCCGTCGCCGGCGGTCAGGCCGATCGACACGTGCGGGTCGCAAAGATAGCTGCGCTCCGACATCAGGACCAGGTCGCAACACAGAGCCAGCGACGCGCCGAGCCCGACGGCCGGGCCGTTGACCGCAGCGACCACCGGAAGCCGGAAGTTGATCATGGCATGCAAAATCGCGCCGGCCTGTTGTGAGATCGCGTACCGCAGGCCCAGCGACTGATGCTGCGCTTTGAGGAACGCGAAGTCGCCACCGCCGCTGAACGTCGTACCCGCGCCGGTGAGTATCACGCAGCGTGCCTCGGTATCGCGGTCTAGGTCATGCCAGACGTCGAGCAGTTGACAATGCAAGGACTCGTCGACGACGTTGTGCGCCTGCGGGCGATTGATGGTCACTATCCGAACGGCGCCGGCCGCCGCTACCACAAGTTCGTCGCTCACGGTCTAGGCTTCCTATGTCGCTTTTTTCGCTATGTTAGCATCAATAGCGAACTTACCGTTGCAATCTCACTCTCGCCCTGAGGTAGTGCCCGATGACAGAAAACGCCGGCCACCATTCCTATAACGAACTGTTCATCGGAGGGCATTGGCGCAAACCCGCCAACCCCCGGCAAATGGTGGTTATTTCGCCACACTCCGAAGAGCCGGTCGGCGACGTCCAGGTGGCCGGCCCTGAGGATGTCGACGCCGCGGTCGCGGCCGCGCGACACGCTTTTGACCACGGCCCGTGGCCACGGCTGGCCCATGCCGAGCGGATGGCCAAGGTCGAAGAGCTCGCCGCGATCTACTCGGGCCACCTCGACGAGATGGCCGACCTGATCACCGCCGAGATGGGGTCGCCGCGCAGTTTCAGCAGGCTCGGCCAAGCGGCGGCCGCGGCGACCATAATCCACCTCACGCTGGCAGCCGCCCGCGAGTTCCCCTGGGCGGAACGCCGCCAGGGCGTGCTTGGCGAAGTACACCTCAACAGAGCCCCGGTCGGGGTGGTCGGGGCGATAGTGCCGTGGAACGTGCCGCAATTCCTGATCATGCCCAAGCTGATCCCGGCCTTGATCGCGGGCTGCACGGTGATTGTCAAACCCGCACCCGAAACACCCTTGGACGCTTTGTGGTTGGCCGAAATGATCGAGCAGGTCGGCCTACCCGAAGGGGTGGTGTCCGTACTCCCTGGGGGCACCGACGTCGGCGAGGCGCTGGTGCGCCATCCCGGTGTGGACAAGATCGCGTTCACCGGATCGAGCGCCACCGGACGCCGGATCGCCGCTTTGTGCGGAGAGCAGCTGAAACGGGTCAGCTTGGAACTAGGTGGCAAGTCGGCAGCGATCATTCTCGACGACGCTGACATCGACAAGACGGTGGCCGGGCTGAAGACGGCCGCCCTGATGAACAATGGGCAGGCCTGCGTTGCCCAGACCCGGATCTTGGTGAGCGAACGGCGGCACGACGAAGTCGTCGACGCCCTGGCCGAGATGATGTCAGCACTGCACGTCGGAGATCCCGCCGACGGGGCAACCGACATAGGGCCTCTTTTCGCCCGACGCCATCAACAAACGGTCCAAAACTACATCCGGACCGGCCAGAGCGAAGGCGCCCGCATCGTGCTCGGAGGCGAGGACAGTCCGGCCGGGCGCGGCTGGTACGTGCGGCCGACGCTGTTCGCCGACGCCACCAACGACATGCGTATCGCCCGGGAGGAGATTTTCGGCCCGGTCTTGACGGTGCTGCGCTACCGGGACGAAGGCGAGGCGCTCCGGATCGCCAACGAGAGCAACTATGGTCTGGGCGGTTCCGTGTGGACCGCTGACATCGCTCATGGCATGGAGATCGCGGCCGGCGTGCGCACCGGCACTTACGGCGTCAACATGTACACGCTCGACATCGGCACCCCCTTCGGCGGTTTCAAACAATCGGGCATCGGGCGCGAGTTCGGGCCGGAGGGCCTGCACGAATATGTCGAGCTCCAGGCGGTGGTATGCAAGGGAAAGATGCCACCTCTGAAACCGGGCGAGTAACCGGCCGAGCCGGCTATGGCTCTAGCACCTCGAGAGTGACCTCGGCGGGACAGCAGAGTTCTCCGCGCTGGTTGGAAACGCCGATCTCAAGGTCAACGAGATACTGCGGTTTTGATCCAGAAGTGTTGCATCGCTTGGCGATAACCACCCCCCGACCGATCATCGTGTCGGCCGCATAGATCGACCCCATCAGCGCGATCTTGCGCCGGACGACTCGGCTGTAGGGACCGGCCCAGTCGGTCACGACGCGGTCAACGAAGCCGGCGAGATGCATCGTGTTGACGAAGATTGTCGGATGACCTTGGCGCTTCGCATATTCTGGATCGAAATGCCCCGGGAAGTAGTCCCAGGTCGCGGCCGCGTTCATCACCACCCGTTCGTAGCTGATCTGGTCGACGACCTCAGGCAAGTCAACAGGGATGCTCAGGGCATGCCAGTCCAATCGGCGATGGTCGACTTCTCGGTCCGTCTCTCGGTCCTTCTCTCGGTCCTTTTCACAGGCCATCCGTCGCCTCCGCCGGATTGAAGCGGAACAAGGTGTTACGGTTCAAGGCGACCACGACTCCGTCGTCGCGCACGAAGGTATCCAGCGTTTGAATGAAATGTCCGACACCGAGTTTGGTGGTTTTCTCTGGCGACACTGACACCACTTCTTCCACGACGGAGAGCCGATCGCCCTCCACCACCGGGATCAGGAACTCGGCTTCATTGGAGGCGTTTACGAAGGTTTTGCCAGGCAGCGGAACCCGGATCGCGATTCCCGCCGTCGGCCGAACGCCGTCGGGCAACCACGGCTGTGGGATCAGCCAACCCATCAGCAGTCCCGGCGGGGCGACGAGCCCGCCCCACACCCGGGTCGCGAAGTCGAGGTTCCAATACGCGGGGTTGCGGTCATGTACCAGCGCGGCGAAATGCTGGATCCGGGCACCGCTGACCACAGTTCCTGCAACCCGGGGCTCGGTGCGGACACCCACCATCTTCAGCGCGTCCTCGTAGGTCCCGAACGCGTACTTGTAACTGATTTCGTCAGCCATTTGGTCTCACGTCACAGCGTAGAGGCACCCATCGGTCATGGTCGGTCCTGGTGTAGCGATGCGGCGGACGGGTTGGGTTCTGCAACTGCCGCACCCAGCACAGCGACTCCGCTGCGCAGGGCATCCTGCGAAACGTCTTCAACGAGGTGATGCATGACGATCAGGCCATGCATGAGCGAAAACAGGCTGGCAGCAACGGCTTTGGTATCGGAGTCGGGCGGGATGTTCCCGTCGCCACGCCAGCGGCCGGCGAGTTCGCCGATGCGGTCGAGGGTGTCGAGATACAGCTCGCGGGCCCGCGTCTGCAGTACCGGATCACGCAGGGCCTCCGCCCAGGTCTGCAGCGCGATTCGGGTCATGTCGTAGTCGGGATTGTCGGTCCTGGCATGCAGTTGGGCGACCAGCAAGGTCAGTGTTTCGGCGGGGGTGGGGCAGGGGTCGCGGTCGAGTAGCGCCACGAAGATGCCGCGCACCCTCGCCACCCCTTCCTCGGCGCTGGCGTGGATGATCTCCTCCTTGCTGCGGAAGTAGCGGTAGACCGAGGCCGATGACATTCCGGCTTCGGCGATCACTTCTTCCATCGAGGTGGCGTGGAAGCCGTCGCGCGAGAAGCATCTCAGGGCACTGGCGAGGATGTGCCGGCGGCGTTGCGCGCGGGTGGTCTCGCTCAGTAGAGGCATATGGCCATGTTAAACGAAAGCTTTTAGTTGCGCTATTGGCCGCGCGCAGGTAGCTTTTACTCCAAAGTGAAATGATCACTTTCGTTTGGAGGGCATGATGCCGGCCGCCCCGGGATCGGTCAGCTCAAAGCGCCAAGCGCTCCATAGCTTTTCGGGTCGGCACCGCAAAACATCTCGGCGTGGGCACGATGATCGACGCCTCCTCCAACAACACGCACGAATGAACACGGAGACGCAACTATGGCGGTACCAACACCGGACATCGGTTGGATGGGCACGCTGTTAGTTGTGGGGGCGTTGCTGGGCGGCGGAGTTGCTGCGGCCATCCCAGCGCAGGCGCAGGGACCCGATGATTTCCTCAACGACCTCAACAACATCGGCATCGGCAATCGCGACGACAAGCACAACTTCGACCTAGTGGGGTTTGGCAACGTCATCTGCTGGCGACTCTACAACGGCGAGGCACCCGGTCAGATCGCCGAAATGGTGTTCACCAACTCCCGTACCGGCGTGCAGGCGGAGCTCACCCACGATCAGGCCGACGCCGCGGTGCGCTTTGCCGTAGCCGACCTGTGCCCGGATGCAGCGCCGAGATGAGGCGTATCTGAAGATCGCGCACTGGCCCTGCCCAGACATGCCCGGCCTTCGTGGACAGCTCCGATCGTGATCAGCCGATAGTGGCCGGGCCCGGCGTCCTCAACACAATTGGACGCCGGGGCCGCCTTGGTCGATTGAACACCTTCAGAGCCTGGCGGCAGCTCACATGACGAGCGGGTGCCGGCTCGGCACCGAATCCCATTCCCGTTCGCGGGAAGTGAAGTACCAGCCGCCGCGTTCATAGACCAGCTCGTCCCGGTACGTCCCGGTGGCCCGCAGGGTGGTGTCGCCATACATGGCGGCGAAGAGCACGGCAATGCAGCGCTGGGTGGCGTGGACGCCGTCGATGCGGATGTCGTGATCGAGGGTGACCAAACGTTGCCCATCGCCGCCGTCGAATGCCGCGCGCAGATCGGCGAACACCTCATTGTCGCGGGTGAACCTGGCACCCGAGTGGCGGAATGTGGCGATCCAGGCATCGCGGTCCCCGGCGGAGTAGGCGCGGTTGTGCCGGGCGCTCAGATTTAGGATGGCAGCACGGCCTGTCGCGGCGGCGAGCAGCTGCTCTTCCTGGTAGGTGATGGTCATCTTGTCTCCAGCCTCTCCCGAAAAAAACGACGTACGTAACATCAACTTAACTTATCGATTGACAATATAGCCATGTTTTTCTCGATCCCATGCACCCGGGTTTAAACTCGCCGCGCGTAATAAATCTTTGCGTATCCGTCCGATGCCGTTCTTCGGGAGTTCATTGACGGTCTCGACGTACCGCGGTACGCAGAAGTAAGGCATCCGCGCAGCGCAGAAGTCGAGCAAGTCTGCGCAATCCAGTGCGACGCCAGGGCGTAACGTCACGATCACCAGGATGTCGTCCTCACCCAACTGACTGGGCACTCCCACCGCTGCGGCTTCGAGCACCGCCGGGTGGCGCATGACCACGGTCTCCACTTCGACCGAGGAAATATTCTCGCCGCGCCTGCGCAGTGAGTCTTTGATGCGGTCCACGTACGTCAAGTTTTGGTCAGAATCGAGTTTCCCCAGGTCGCCGGTGCGAAACCATTCCCGATGCGCATCGACACGCAGGCCCCCCACCCCCCGAGCGACCCCCTGGCTCACCCGATGACCGACATAGCCTTCGCTCATGACGTGCGGGTACTTGGGCCGACAGGTGATCTCGCCGACCGTTCCCGCGGGCTGCGGATTGCCGTCCGCGTCGATGATGCGCACGTCGAAATTCGGGTTCGGCCGGCCCGACGTGCCGGGAACCCCGTGGTCGGCCACGCCTTTGACGGCGATCGGAAAGGCCTCGGTCATCCCGTACATCGTGACGATGCGACAGCCGTAACGCCGTTCGATGTCATGGTAGGAGTTCGCGTCGATGGGCGCCGCGGAGATGAACCGCAGCGGCAGCTGTGCGTCGGCCGACTGCGCGGGCAGGTTCTGCAGCATCGAGACCATTGCACCGGCGCCGGCGAAGCCGATGGCACCGTGGGCGCGGACGTCGTCCCACACTTCGCCGGGATGGAATGCTCCCGCCAGCACAGTGGTTCCACCGACCAGCATCGGGGCCAGCACGCTGGGCGCGGCGCTCAGGTGGAACAGCGGCATGGCGGTCCACAGCACCTCCCCCGGCCCGAATTCCCAGGCCGACGCAACGGTGGCGGCCACCGAGAACAGGTAGTGCCATGTCGTGGCAACCGCTTTCGACGGCCCGGTGGTGCCCGACGTGAAGAACAACGACCCCACCTCGCCGACCGCTGCGCAGTTGTCGGGTGCAGCGTCGGAGGCTCCGCGCATCAGCGCACCGCCGAGCGAATCATCTTGCACCACAATGTCAGTCAGCGTGTCCAAGTCGCCGGCCACCTCGTCGACACGGGGGCGGTGCTCAGCATCGGTGAGGATCACTTTGGCCCGCGCTAACCGCAGGGTGTGCAACAGAAACTCACCTTTGTTCGCGGCGTTCACCGCCGCGCTCACTGCACCGATGCGTGCCGCGCCCAGCCAGAAGTAGATCCACTCCGGGCAGGTGGCGGTGTACAGCGCGACGCACTCGCCGCGCCCGACACCGAGTTCGGTGAGCATGTTCGCCGCGGCGCAGGACCGCTGCCGCATCTGCTCGAAGGTCACCTCGGTACCGGCAATCGACATCAGCACCCGGTCGGGGTACTGCTCGGCTCGGCGATCCAGCACTGCCGGCACGCTGAAACGATCGACGCCGAAATCGGAGGGCCCCAGCGGCTTGCTCCGGACCGAGGACATCGGGCTTCGATCAGGCTTTGGCGGCAACCGGGTCTGGCTCACCCTCGGCGGTGTACCCGAAGTCTGTGGGTGAGGTTTGGGCGCCCGGGTAGAAGCGGTGCGCCCAACGGCGAAGGGCCGCATAGTCATGTGCCTCTTCGGGCGCCAGGTTCGGCTTCTCCAGGTATTTCATGTTCTCCCAGGTGAAGAAGTCCTGTTTGATGACCTCCTGCTGCAACGCCAGGAACCTGGCGGCGCGGCCGCTGGGCACGTCGCCGGTGTCACTCTGCTCGCGAACCGAAGCCTGGGTGTAGAAGTAGTCGGTGTAGTCCTCGTCGACGGGGGTCTGTCCGGTGACCTGGACGGTAGCCACCAAGTCGCTGGGGAAGCGGACGACTCCCAGCCCGAGCGAGTAATTGTCGTAAATGATCTTCGCGTCGACCGGTCCGTTCGGGGTCAACCAGGTCTTGGCCCGGGCGCCACCGAAATGGGCGTTGACGGTGGCATGTAGGTGGTAGCCCGATACTTCGAAAGACGCCGTGGTGGCAGGGTTGGCGGCCTTGTGCACGTATTGGACGTGGTAAGGGTCGGCCGCATTCTCGATGATCATTTGCGGGTGCACCTTGACCCGGTTGAGCATCTGGGTGTGCGGGTGCAGCGGGTAGTACTCGTCAGTTTCCAGTTCGGGTAGCACGGGCGGTTGCCAGTAGGGCGCCCGGCCGTGGCGCTCGTGCCAGGTGAGGATGAACCCGTACCACTCCACGCTGGGGTAGCTGCGGATGCGGACGTTGTTCTTGCAGCCGATCTTGCTGTACGGGATCAGCGCATTGGTGCCGTCGCCACGCCACCGCCAGCCGTGCCAGGGGCAGACGATATTTTCGCCTTCCACTTCGCCGCCGACGCCCAAGTTGGCGCCGAGGTGCTGACAGTAGGCGTCCAGCACATGCACTTGGCCGGACGAGGTGCGGAACAGCACCAGTTCCTCACCGAAGTAATGGGCGCGCTTGACTTGGCCGGCAGCCAAATCGGATCCGAAGGCGACGATGAACCATCCCGTCGGGAACCGGTAGCTGGACAGCGCAATGCCGCCCTGCCCGAACTCCCGATCCGACGGGTCTTGTTCTGACTTCGAGCCTGCATTCGAAGCCGAGTCCGAAATCGTATTCGTCACGAGCACTCCGTTTCCCACCCGGCCGAGCGCAAATGGGCCGCTCTTAACTCACCGCGTTTCGACGACTAGGTCTATTTTTACTATTTTAAGCATAGAACGTCAACGCGGGTGCCGGAGGTGTCTGGTTAAAGCGAGGTTGGCGATCAGGGCTGTCGCGCTAGTTCCTTCCGATTTTGCCTTGTGGCGCAAGGGGTTTCCCGGCGCGGGCGCGATGTCAGGACGTGTGCGCGCCGGGCGCCACCGTGTTGCCGAACGCAGCCAACACCGCCAAAGGGTCCAGGTAGTCGCGCCAGTGCACGATCTTGCGGTCCTTGACCGTGATTACCGAGATGAAGCGGTTCACGTACGGCGCACCGGTGCTCACAACCGTGCCGTGCATGGTGTATTCCAGAACCACCACGGACTTGTCGGGGTCGTAATAGCGGTGCACGTCGCTGCTGCCGCTCTGAACGATCGCATCCCCGTAGTCGGAGTACTGCTCGGCGAGCGCGTCGCGCCCGACAATTCTGCGCGGGTAACCAGGGACGGTGATGATGTACTCGACGACGACGTCCTCGGCGTGCATATCGAAAAAATCGCTGCCGTCGACCAAGCCTTCTAAGCCGTCAGCCACAACTTTGAAGTAGGGCCGCATCGCGGCGTACTTCGACATGTCTCGCGACCCCATGGACGCTTCCCTTCTCCTTGGCCTCCTTGGTGTGCCCGGCGTCGACTCTAAGACGTGATACCGACAATCGAAGCCGGCTCCCGCGCGGCGTTCAGTCGTGCAACCGCAGCGCGGCCTTCGGGCACTGGTCAACCGCGGCGGCGACGTCGATTTCCAGGTGCGACGGCACTGGGCCGTCCGCGATCTGCACCACGTCAGCATCGCCCAGTTCGAATACGTCCGGGGCTAGCGATTCACAGAAGCCGCTGGCCTCACACAAGGTCTCGTCGACGGTCACCCGCATCAGGTGCTCCCTTTTAGTCTCGGTCCTCGAACGGCATTCTTTATAGACCCTTGGGTCGGGTCCCGATAACCCCGCTGGTCGCAAGGCGCGTTAGTTCTTCGTCGGTCAGCCCGCACCGATCGCGCAGCACCTCTTCATTGTGCTCGCCGAGGGTCGGCGGCGGGCGCTTCAGCCACCTGCGCTGGCCACTCAACTGCGCGAACGGCGGACACGGGTAAAGGCCGGCCCCGGTGCTGGGGTGGTCGAGCGCCTCGAAGAACCCCCGATCGCGCAGCTGGGGGTTATCGGTCACTGACGACGGCGACACCACGGGCGCTGCGGGAATACCCACGGCAGCAAGGCGCTCCACCACCGATTCGAGCGGTTGACCGGCGAACCAGTCCTGCAGCCGACGATCGATGTCGTCGGCCTGCTCGCAGCGTCCGGCCACGGTGGACAGGCCTTGAGATAGGCCTGGATCGCACCAGGACGGCCGGTCCATCAGATCGACCAATGCCTGCCAGTGCCGGTCCTCGCTCACGGTGACCGCGATCCAATCATCCTGCGGGCCGGCACACCGGTAGAGGTTCTGGATGGCCCAACCCTGCCCGCGATTACCCCGCCGACTCAGCGTTATCCCGAAGAGTTCGGATTCGATCGGCTGTATCGCGGTGACGTTCAGCACCGTTTCGATCATCGGCAGCTCAACCTGCTGGCCCAATCCCGTGCGCTCGGCGAACTGCAGCGCGGCCAACACCGCGAACGCGGCGTGCACGCCGGCCAGCGGATCACAGGCTCCCCGGGGCGTCACCGGCGGATCCTCCGGTACTCCGGTCACCCAGGCCAGGCCGGCAATCTGCTCCATGGTGGGGGCGAATCCGACCCGCTCGCGCCACGGACCGTCCAGCCCGAACGCAGGCATCCGGGCGACGACAAGTTTAGGGTTGACCTCCAGCAGCACGTCGGCGGTGAGCCCGAAGTGGTCCATCACTCGCGGTGAGAAGTTCTCGATCACAACGTCGGCGCCGGCCACCAGCATGAGGAACGCCCGGCGCCCCTCACTAGAGCCCAAATCCAGTGTGACCGAACGCTTGTTGGTGTTCATCGCATGGAACACCCAGCCGTACTCCCACCAGTCTTCGACGTCTTTGCGCATGCCGCCTGAGTAACGGATGCCGTCGGGCCGCTGTATCGACTCCACCTTGACGACGTCAGCACCGAACGCGGCCAACAGGTGGGTAGCCGCCGGTCCGGCCCAGAAGGCGGTCAAATCGACGATGCGAACATCCTCGAGCGGCCGCCCGCCCGGCGCCGGGTTAGGCTCGGGTTCGCGTTTCTGCCAGGGCAACTCGTCGTTGTCGGCGCCGGGTGCCACGGTGCCGCCCAGCGGAGCGGGTGCGCAGCGGGACATCAGCCACGGCGGGCGGGGCTGATGAAAGCCGGCGGGGTTGCGCACAAACGCCCCGCGGTCCTTCACATACTCCATCTCCCGGATCGTGGAGCCGTTGCCCAACGCCGCGATCGGCAGCCGGAACAGTTGACCGAGCTCGACGATCTCGTCGACGGTCCGTTCGGCCATCCAGGGACCGATCTGTTCGCGGATGAAGTCGCGGTAGCCCCACCGGCCGATCTGAAAGCGCAGCTGCTCAATCTCCTCGAACTGCGGACACTCGAGCATCGCGGCGAAGTCGAGCCACTGCTGACCGGTGACCATGGTGATCCCGACGTAACCGTCCTTGGCGGGTTCGATGGACGGCACCTCCAGGGTGCGTCGGATCGGCGGCACCTGCAGCAGCTGGGAGTGCAGCCATTCGCTGCTCTGCATCAAGGTCATCGCTTCGAGCATGGACAGGTCCAGGTGCTCACCGGGCCCGCCGCGTTCGACGCGACGGCGCACCGCGAGTGCGCCGAATGCCGCGAACACACCACCCATGTATTCGCCCAGGTCGCCGCCGATCGAGATGGGCGGCCCGGCGGGGTCGCCCCGAAAGCCGGGTGAACCCGCCCAGGCTTGCAGGGTGAACTCGGTGGCGACGCGGTCGGCATAGGGCCCGCTCCAGCCGAAATCGGAGATGGTGACGATGACCGCCCGCGCAGAGTCGGCCAGCAGCCGCTGCGGATCGATGCCCAGCGCCGGCGCCTGAGAGCGGCCTGCCGTGACGATCACGACGTCGGCAGCGGCCAGTTCGGCACGGTATCGCTCGGAATCCGGCGGGAAGGTCATGCTGCGCTTGCCCGCGTTGAGGTAGCTGTAGAACGGCGAGGCCCGGATATCCGAACCATCCGGGCCTGCTGGCACCGGCGAACGGCTGGCCGTGTACTGCCGCAGCGAATCTCCTTGCGGCGGTTCGATTTTATGTACCTCTGCCCCGGCGTCGAGCAACAGCTTCCCGCAGTAGCTGCCGGCTATCCGGTCACTGATCTCGACGACCCGCAAGTCGTGAAGCGGTGTCGGCGGGTTGCCGGAGCCCCCGCTGTCCTGGAAGCTTGCTTGCAAGCTCACGCGCACCCGTCCGATCGTGTCCCCGCCATCTCCTAAAAGCATCCCAGCAAGTTCGCCGATACCCAATCGATCGGCCGACACGCGCACAGAGATGGTATTTATACCATTACTGCTAAAATAGCTAAGCCAGTCAAGTACGCTGCTGAACATTCAAGCCGCGCGCTTTTTCCTGCTGCTTGTTACGAGGATGAGATGACCGCCCTAGGAATGGGCCCGGACGCCCGTCGCCGGTTGTCTGCGCCGCGGATCGCCGAAATTGTAGCCGACGAGCTGCGCCGTCAAATCATCGACGGCGAACTCTCCGACGGCGATCTCTTGCCGCGCCAGGAGGTGTTGGTCGAACAATTCAACGTCAGCCTGGTCTCCTTGCGGGAAGCGCTGCGGATCTTGGAAACCGAGGGATTGGTCTCGGTCCGGCGCGGCAACCGGGGCGGCGCTGTCGTGCACGCACCGGCGAAGACCAGTGCGGCCTATATGCTCGGGCTGCTGCTGCAGAGCAAGTCCGTTGCGGTCGCCGATCTGGGCATGGCGTTGCAGGAACTCGAGCCCGCCTGCGCCGCACTGGCGGCCCAGCGGCCCGACCGTGCGGACACCTTGGTGCCAGAACTCAAGCAGGTCAACGATTCCATGGCCGAGCATCTGGACGACGGCCGGCTTTTCACTGAGATCGGGCGTCAATTCCACGATCTCGTTGTCCGCGGCTGCGGAAATCACACCATCATCGCGGTCGTCGGCAGCTTGGAGGCACTGTGGACCAGTCACGAACGCCAGTGGGCGGACGAGAGCGCGGCGCGTGGCACCTACCCCTCGCTGGCGAAGCGCCGCGCGGTGCTCAGCACGCACACCAAGCTGGCCGAGACGATCGCGGAGGGCGATGTCGACCGGGCTCGGCGCATCGCGGGCCGCCACCTCGCCGACACGCAGACCTATGTGCTGTCCGGTCGGCCTGATCAACGGATCTATGCGCTTTCACCGCAGGCGTTGTCGCGCTCGCGGGATATCCGGCGCTCCTGAGAGGAACCTTGAGAATCGCACTGGTCACCGGCGGCAGCGGCGGGATCGGAAAAGCATGCGCTCGCAAGCTGTGTGAGCTGGGGTACAACGTGGTGCTGGCGGCACGGCGCGAGGACCCGTTGCGCGCGGCTGCCGAGGAGATCGGCGCGCGCTACGTCGTCGCCGACGCGTCCGATCCGGCTGGATTCTCCGCTGCCATAAGCGCATTTGAGACTGTCGATCTCGTCGTTCATGCTGCCGGCCTGCTGGGCGGCACCTATGCGCGCAAACAGACATTCGAGCAGTGGCAGGCAATCATCTCGGCCAACCTCGACTCCTGCTTTGTGGTGACCGCCGCCGTGCTGCCCCGGATGCGCGCAGGCTCGCGGCTGATTTTCATCTCTTCGTCGGCTGCGCACGAGCCGATGCCGGCTCGGACCGCTTACTCGGCATCGAAAGCGGGCATGAACGCGTTCGCCCGCGCATTGGCGCTCGAAGTCGATCGCGACGGCATCAGCGTCCACATCGTTACGCCGGGTCCGGTGGAAACCGAGATGCTGCAGGACGTTCCCTTCGAGATGTACGCAATTCAGGTATCCGACGTCGCTGAGGCGGTCGCCTGGCTGGACACTGTCGAACCGTCGGTCGATCTGCCGGAGATCCGGCTCAGCGCCGTGCAGCGCGGTCCATTCGCCCGTCAGCCGATTGTGCCCACTGAAGCCCGCCGGCGTGCCGCACAGCGTGGTTGACGCTTACGGCCCTGGACTGTCGGGGCGCTATCCGGGAAAGGTTTTGATCACCGACTCACCGAATTCGTGCAGGGAATCCGGGGCGGCGAAATCGGCGAACCACACGTAGAAACGCTCGACGCGCGCAGCGGCCAGACCCGAAAAGTGCTGGACCAGCTCCTCGGCATCGCCGCAGACCAGCCCCGCCCCCAGGTTCCCGAACCGCCGGGTACTCACCTCACGCACGGCGCCCGGGTCGCTGCCCGACCGAGCGAAGCCCACCATCTGCTGAACCGACAGCCGGGCCGTTCCCGCTGCCGCGGCCAGCTTGGGCAAACGGTCAATGTGGTTTGCCTGCAGGTTCCACCAATCAGCGTATTTCCGAACAAGTTCCATCATCCGGCGCCCGCTGCCACCCAGGACCAGCGGTATCGGATGGGTCCGTCCGGGAAGTTGTAGTACTTGATCGGGGCCGGCTTCCTCGGTGGCCTCCCCGACCTGGTCGCCCCAGTACTGCCTGATCAGGGCCAGGTGACGATCGAGTTGCCGGACGCGGGCCACCGGATCCTGCTGGCCGACATCGAATCTGGTGAATTCCGCGGGCCAGGATCCCGAACCGAGGCCGAGGTCGAATCTGCCTTCGGACGCGTCTGACAAGGTGACGGCCTGCTTCGCGAGCACTGCCGGATGCCGAAAAGCGTCGCAGAGAACCAGGTGGCCGATCCGCAGCCGTTCCGTCTTGGCCGCCGCCCACGTGGCAATGGCCATTGCCTCCCAAATGCTTTCATCGGGCAACCCGGGCGCCTCGAGGTGATCGATGAACGCTATTCCGTCAAAGCCGCTGGCCTCCGCGTGGCGTGCCCGCTGCGTGATGTCGGCCACCGACAACCGCACTTGCGGCAGGAATAGATACCACTCGGCCATGCGCCCACCTATGCGTGACGTGATGTTGCTCTCAGCGATCTGCGCGATTGCATCCGACTGGCTAGTTTACTATTTTAATTATGTTAGGGGTCTTATGGATGTCACACTGAATGCGGAGCAGCTGTCGCTGCGCGACACCGTGCGCGACATCCTGCGCACCGAGTGTCCCCCCAACGCAGCCCGTCAAGCGATGACGGATCCGGAACGCTGGCGCTCCCTCTGGAAGACGGTCGTCGACCTGGGCTGGACGGAACTCGCTGCGCCTGCTGCCAATAGCGATTTCGGACCCGTCGAATTGGCAGTCGTGCTAGAGGAATGCGGCAGTGCCATCGCGCCGATCCCGTTACTGAGCAGCGTAGGTCTGGCCGCGGGTGCTCTGCGTGCCTGCGGCCCCAGCGCCGACCCGGTGCTCGCCGACATCGCGGGCGGTGTGGTTGCCACCCTGGCGGTCCACTCCCCCAGCTCTCGGCTACCGGGGGCGGTCATGACGCTGCACCGGGGACGGCTGCGCGGGCGTGCGGTCGCGGTCCCCAACTTGTCGCGTGCAGAGCTGATCGTCACGCTGGCGAAAGACAGCGGCGGTGTGCTGGCCGCGGTAGCGCGCTGCGGTAACGGGGTGATCACCCCGGCAGTCGAGTCCACCAACCCGGCGCAGCCCGTGGCCGATGTCGAGATCGACACCGAGCCGCTGGCCACCTTC
>Ga0209530_1000453_pt1 | contig 29799 bp, 29 predicted proteins | sample BlaSpr_A8_Ref_O1_FD_187987 | JGI IMG/M metagenome (GOLD analysis project Ga0209530, IMG submission 187987) | Forest soil microbial communities from Thunder Bay, Ontario, Canada - Black Spruce, Ontario site 2_A8_Ref_O1 (SPAdes) (version 2) | ecosystem: Environmental > Terrestrial > Soil > Boreal...
CGATGCGGGCGCCGTGCGGGCCGGCGTAGATGCCGGGCTCGATGGAGAAGGCCATGCCGGGCTCGAGCAGCTCGCGGTTGCCGGACACGATGTACGGGTCCTCGTGTGTCTCCAGCCCGATCCCGTGCCCGGTCCGGTGAATGAACAGCTCTCCGTACCCAGCCGCCTCGATGATCGACCGCGCGGCGGCGTCGACCGACTCCGCGCTCACCCCCGGGCGCACCGCGTCGCACGCCGCCGCCTGCGCCTGGCGCAGTACCTCGTAGTACACGGCGAACTCCGGCGGTGGCGTGCCGAGCACGTACGTCCGGGTACTGTCCGAGCAGTATCCGCTCGGCATGGTGCCGCCGATGTCGACGACCACCACGTCGCCCTCCCCCAGCACCCGGTCCGACAGCTCGTGGTGCGGGCTGGCCGCATTCGGCCCGGAGGCCACGATCGTGAAATCGGCTACGGCATGGCCTTCCGCCACGATGGATTCGGCAATGCGGGAACCCACAGCCCGTTCTGATATGCCTGGTTTCAGCCAGTTGCTGACCTGAGCGTGCACGCGGTCAATGGCCGCGCCAGCCTGGCGCAGCGCCTCGACCTCGGCCGGCGACTTGCGCATGCGCAGCTCGCGCAGGACCGTACTGGCCAGTACCTGGCGCGTGCCCGGCATCGTATCGCGGAACCTGAGCGTGAACAGTGCCCACATCCGGTCGGAAAGGCCGACGGTCGCGGGCTGGCCGAGCCGCTTCGCTACCAGGGCGAACGGGTCCTCGGTCTCGTTCCAGGGGAGCATCTCCAGGTCCCCCTCGATGGCCGCCTGGGCGGCCGGAAGCTCAAGCCGCGGCACCACCAGGAAGGGCGGCCCGCAGGCGGGCACCGCCAGGCACGTGAGCCGCTCCAGCAGATGCGCGTTGTAGCCCGTCACATAACGCAGGTCCGGCCCGGGAGTGAGCAGCACCGCGTCCAGCCCGGCCCCCGCGACCCCCGCCTGTACTTCCTCCAGCACGTCAGCCCCCTATCGCCGAGATGAAACGGGTGAGCGAGGAACCAAGTCCCCACCGACTCCCAAGATCCTTAACCAGAACGGCATCGCTTATCGTCACGGGCAAGGTTCCCGGCACGGGTGGCAGCGAAACGGTGTCCACCACGCGTACCACCGACATCGAGATGTCCAGGTAGTCGCGTGCCTTCATGAGCTTGTCACGGGCGCCCTTGGGGAAGCCGCCGTGGCCCATGTCCAGCGCGTGCCTGATGCCGTCCAGGTTGCCGAAGGCCCTGATCAGCGCGGCGGCGGTCTTCTCCCCCACGCCCGGTACCCCCGGCAGGCCATCGCTCGGGTCGCCGCGCAGCGCGGCGAAGTCGGCGTAGGCGCGGCCAGGGATGTCATATTTCGCGGTTATCGCGGCCTCGTCGATGATGTCCATGTTCCTCAGGCCGCGGACCGTGTAGATGACCCGGACCTGCCGGGCGTCCTCGACGACCTGGAACAGGTCACGGTCGCCGGTGACCACATCGACCGGATCGGTCGAGCGAGCGGCGAGGGTGCCGATAATGTCGTCCGCCTCGAAACCGTCGTAGCCGGCGATCGCGATGCCGGCCGCGGTGAGGACCTCCCGGATCACGGGGACCTGGACGGCGAGGGCCGGCGGGGTCTCCTCGGAACTGCCGTCCGGGGACAGCCGGTGCGCCTTGTACGTCGGGACCGCCTCGACGCGGAAGGCGGGGCGCCAGTCGTTATCCCAGCAGGCCACCATGCTTGTCGGCTGCCGGGTGCGGACCAGCAGGGTCATCTGGTCCAGCAGGCCCCGGATGGCGTTGACCGGCGTGCCGTCCGGCGCCGTGACCGTGTCCGGCATGCCGAAGAACGCACGGTAATACAGCGACGCGGTGTCCAGCAGCATCAGCGAGCTCACGCCGCTATCCTGCCACGTCTTCCGGATGAGCAGTGCTGCCAGGGCTAGAGGAGGACGACCTTGCCGGCCTCGACCTTGATCTTCTTGGGCGGCAGCGGAGTCATGGCGGGGCCGGTGACCACGGCGCCGTTGGTTATGCGGAACTGGCTGCCGTGGCACGGGCAGTCGATCGTGCCGTTCGCGACCTGGTTCACCAGGCAGCCGACGTGCGTGCAGACCGCGCTGAACGCGCGGTACTCGTCCGCGACGGGCTGGGTGACGACGACCTTCTCCGCTGTGAAGATCTTGCCGCCGCCGACCGGGATGTCGCCGGCCGCGGCCAGGACGGTGCCGCTGGCGGGAGCCGCGGCCGGGGTCATGGGCGCCGAGCTCATGGCAGCGCTTGGGGTGGGTGCCGCCGGACCGGGCGGAGAGCCGGTCTCGTTGGCGCCGAAGGCAACGGGCTTGGTGCTGCAGCCGGCCACGGCCAGCGCGCCGGCCCCGAGCAGCAATGCACGCCTAGTGCTCATGCTGATCCTTTCTGTTGACTCCCTTCCTCATATGTACGGGACCGCGGCCCGCCCGGTGCGGCAGACCGCGGTCCTCGTAATGAGCCGGTAATCAGCTGCTCTCGGTGGCGTGTTCCTGCACGAGCTGGAGGATGCGTTCGGCCGCTTCTCGCGGGTCGTGGCCGCGGCCGACCGCTACGCCCATCAGGTAGGCGGTCAGCGGGGCGGCGGGGCGGTCGACACCGTGCGCAACCTCGCGGGCCAGGTCCAGCACCTGCTTCATATCGACCGTTCCTGTCTCCAGGCCCAGGTCAGCACATACGACGGCGGTCCACTGCTCAAGCGTGCTCATGGCGGTTACTCTACGGGTCGTTCAGCTGCGGCCGGCCCGCGGTCAGGGCATATAGCCGCCGTCTGCGGCGATGTTCTGGCCGGTGATCCAGGCGGCGTCCGGGCCTGCCAGCATCGCGACCGCGCTGGCGATGTCGTCAGGGTGGCCCAGGCGCTTCAGCGCCGTCACCGCTATCGCCTCCTCGAATGTCGAGCCGGGGTTAGCGCTGCGCAGCAGCTCGGTGTCCGTCGCACCGGGCGAGACGATGTTCGCCGTGATGCCCCGGTGGCCGAATTCGATCGCGGCGACCTTCGTGAAGTTCTCCAGCGCGCCCTTGCTGCCCGTGTACAGCGCGCCGCCGGGCGGATGCAGGCGGGTGTTCGCGGTCGAGATGGCGATGATCCGGCCGCCGTCCCTGAGCCTGGCGCCGGCCTGCTGGATGGTGAAGAAGGGGCCTTTCGCGTTGACGGCCATGTACCGGTCGTAGATGTCCTCGGTCGCATCCTTGATGGCAATCGGCAGGCCGTCGGCGGCGTTGCAGACCACGATGTCGAGGCCGCCGTCGAGATACGCGTCCGCCTCCTCGAACAGGCGGCTGAGGTCGGCGAGGCTGCCCTGGTCAGCGCGAACCGCGAACGCCTTGCCGCCGGCTCCGTCAACTACCTCCTGAGCTGCTTTCTCGTTGCTCAGGTAGCTGAACACAACCGCGGCGCCATCGGCCGCTAGCCGGCGGACGATCGCGCGGCCGATGCCCCGTGACCCGCCGGTGACGAGGGCACCTTTCCCGGTGAGGACTCCCATGCTTGCCATCCTTTCGCCTTTCCGGGCGGCTGGCTACAACGCATGGGCGGGATGCGACGCCGTCCCTCGCCCCGCATATGCCACAAACCGGACATCCGGCGCCGCGCGTGGCGGATGGGCGGGCGCGCACCCGGCTGCAACCGGACGTTCTGGCATGGGTGGGTCTTTTGGCGGAACATTCATGCCAGATGGAAATAAAGGAGTCAAAATTGACTAGTTTATTTCCGCCGAACATTTATTCTCCACTTAAAACCGGCTGCGAGGTCTCCTTCGGAGCCGGTCCAGCCCCGCGCCTTTCGCCTTCGCGGCCGGCTGGCTACACTTTGGATGTATGAGCAACAGTTCAGATGAGCAGATGGTGGTTGGTCTCGAGGACTGTGCCGTGCGACTGGTGGACCCGGACCGAGTCGCCACCGTGGTCGAAGGGATGCCCGCCGAAGACGACATAGCCGGGCTCGCCGATGTGTTCGGCCTGCTCGCGGACGCCGGACGACTGCGGGTACTCGTCGCCCTGCTGGAAGGCGAAATGTGCGTCTGCGACCTGGCCGCGGTGGCCCGGGCCAGCGAGTCGGCGGTATCTCATCACCTGCGACTGCTGCGGGCCCACCGGGTGGTCCAGGTACGCCGGGCCGGGCGGATGGCTTACTACCGGCTTGCAGATGCTCACGTACGGTTGCTCCTTGACGTGGCGCTGACCCATATCGGGCACGCGCCGGCGGCGTCGCACCCCGAACTAGCCGGCGCCGGGGCTCACGATGACCTCGGCTGACCAGCACGCCGGTCACGGACACGGGCCTGGCGGTCACACGCACCGGCCCGGCAAGGACGCGCACGGGGCCGGCGGTCATGCGCACGGGGCCGGCGGGGACGCGCGGTGGCTGTCCGCGGCGCTGGCGCTGATCGTCGCATTCATGGCCGGGGAGATCATCGCAGGCCTGGCCGCGCATTCCCTCGCACTGATCTCGGACGCCGCGCACATGCTTACCGACGCGGCCGCCATCGCCCTGGTCCTGATCACGGCACGCCTGGCCGCCCGTCCGCCCGCCGGCGGCTACACCTATGGCCTCAAGCGGGCCGAGATCCTGTCCGCGCAGGCCAACGGCATCACCCTTGTCCTGCTGGCGGCCTGGCTTGGCTACTCCGCGATCAGGCACCTGATCTCGCCGCCCTCGGTGACGGGCGGGGTGGTACTCGCCGTCGCGCTGGCCGGCGTCGTGGTCAACATAGCCGCGACGCTGCTGATGACCAGGGCGCGCGGGGACCGCGCCAGCCTCAACGTGGAGGGCGCCTTCAAGCACATCCTCACCGACCTGTACGCGTTCATCGCGACGGCCGCCGCCGGCCTGATCATCGTCTTGACCGGCTTCGACCGGGCAGACGCCATTGCGACGCTGATCGTCGTGCTGCTGATGCTGCACGCCGGCTACGGCCTGGTCAGGGATTCAGGCCGGATCTTCCTAGAGGCCGCACCGGCCGGGGTGTCCCCCGAGGCCGTCGGCGCGGCGATGGCCGGCCGCCGGTACGTCGCCGAGGTCCATGACCTGCACATCTGGGAGATCACCTCGGGAATGCCGGCCGCCTCCGCGCATGTCCTGGTGGCGCCGGGCTCGGACTGCCACGCTGTCCGCGCCGACCTGGAGACGTTCCTCGCAGCGTCGTACGGCATCACGCACGCCACCTTGCAGGTCGATCACGCACCCGCGGCTCAGGATAACGGCACGGCCCACGGTTCCGGCGCGGGCGACCAGCACCACTGCGAGGACGCGCACGGCCCGTCCTACCGGCCGGGCCTAGGTCAGCCGACGGGCTTACCGGCGTTCCAGCAGGAAGTGCTTCCTGCTCTATTGACCGGGGCTGCTGTCGTTTACCCTGGTTTCGGCTCCACCGGACGGACGGCGGGGAACCGAGAGGGCACGGGTTGGATATCGCCATTGCAGGAGGCAGCGCCGCGGGCCTGTTCTCCGCGCTGCTGCTGGCCCGCGCCGGGCATCAGGCCCTGGTCCTGGACAGGGACTTTCTCCAGCCTGCCCCGGATGTGGAGTCCGCCGCCGCTGCGGCGTTCCGCCCGTCGGCCCCGCAGATTGTCCAGCCGCATATCGTCATGGCCAGGTGCCGTCAGCTTCTCATCGAGCGCCTGCCCGACATATACGCAGGGCTGCTGGCCGCCGGGGTGACCGAAGCCCCGCTGCGGACGCAGATGCCGGACTCACTGCCAGATACCGCGACCTGGCCGGGGGATGAGCGTCTCACCCCGATGATGACCAGGCGCTCTACCCTCGACTGGGTGTTGCAACGGGCCGCAGCGGCCGAGCCCGGAGTCACGGTGCGGTACGGGGTGAAAGCTACCGGGCTGCTCACCGCCCCCAGAGGACATGCGGGCCAGCCGCCGCACGTGACTGGTGTGCGGACCGACGGCGGTGACCTGCCCGCCGACCTGGTGGTCGACGCCACCGGCGGCCGCTCGCCGGTCGATGACTGGCTGACGCAGGCCGGTGCCCGGGCCACCGCTACCTGGCGAGCCGAGTGCGGGATCGCCTACTTCAGCCGCCACTACCGGGTACGCCCGGACGCCGGCCTGCCCGCCCCGCTGGTCACGCGGACCATCGTGGCGCTCGACGAGTTCCTGGTCGGCAAATGGGGTGGTGACAACGGTGCCGTGCAGCTGGTAGTGGCGCCGCTGGCCGCCGATCACCGGTTCCGGACGGTCCGGGACCCGCAGGTGTTCGACGCCGTGCTGCGGATGATCCCCGCCCTCGCAGTCTGGCTAGACGTGATGGACCCGATCACCGACGTCTTCCCGATGGCCGGACTGCACAACACCCTGCGCCGCCTGGTGGTCGACGGCGTTCCCGTCGCCACCGGCCTGCACGCGATCGGCGACTCGGTCTGCACCACCAACCCGACCCTCGGCCGCGGCCTGCCCCTGGCCCTGTCCGGCGCGGCTGACCTGGCCGACACTATCGCCGAGCACCCCGCCGAACCCACCGCGCAGGCCCTCGCCCTGGACCGCCTGGCCAGCGTGCACGTCGTGCCCTTCTACCAGGATCAGGCTGCGATCGACGCCGCACGGCTGGCACTGCTGCGGCACACCATCTTCGGCGCGCCACCGCCACCGCCGGCCGAGGCTCCCGGCATGGTCACCTATTCCCAGCTGCGCGCGGCCGCGTCTCACGACCCGGCTGCCTTCCGCGCGCTCTGGAAAATCAACGGGATGATCTGCCCGCCTAGCGCGGTCTACACCGACCCCGACGTGGTGGCGCGTACACACGAAACCCTCAAGCGGCACAGCGCCGTACCGCCGGTTACCCAGCCCACCCGAGAAGAGCTCCTGACCGCCCTCACCCAGTAGCGCGCTCAGCAACCGGTGAGGTGCCGGTGCTTGGTCGCCAGTACTTCGTGCGCGAGCCGGTCAAGTGGCCGGAGCGCGCATAGGGGCTGTGGTTACGAGTGTGACTCCTGAGGGGAATGTTAGGCGGAAGATCCGTGCTTAACGGAATAAAAAGCGTCAGAAACGACCACTTTTCTTCCGTGGAGCACAGATCCTCCGCCCAAATCCTGGACAAACGGCTCCACAGGCCGTTCTGAGTTGGAAGCGGTGCGGACAGGGCTGTCGGGTTCCGGGTGCCCTTATCCGCGCGACCACTAAGCATTTCGGCGACACCGTGCCGAGTCGGAACGATAGCCAGGCGGATAAATGCGCGTTAACGGGCTCGCGTAAGGCCCATATAATCTACTCTTGTCTCAGAGACAAGAAGAAAAGCAGGAACAGGGAACGGAGCACGACAGTGGCCCAGCAGATACAGACACTGCTCATTGATGACTTGGACGGCAGCCCGGCAGAAGGCACTGTCCGGTTCTCCCTAGACGGCACCAGCTATGAGATCGACCTCAGTGCCGAGCACGCCCAGGCACTGCGCGGCTCGCTGTCCCGCTATGCCGATGCGGCCAGGCCAGGGCCGGGTACTCGGCGCCCGGCCAAGTCCCGACGCAAGCCCAGCGCGGGCGGCCCGGATTCCACCCAAGTCCGGGAATGGGCCAGAAGCCAGGGCATCGACGTCAAGGACCGCGGCCGGATCCCCGCGGAACTCGTCGTGAAATTCCAGGCCGCGACCGCGTAGTAACACTAAGCCAAGAAGATTACCTCGCCCGTCGGCCGAATCGGCAGCCGATCCACGGGATGACGTCGTTGGGCAGTGCCGCTGGCCTCGCGGGGGGACGCAGTCGGCACCGCCACAGCCGTTCTCTTCAATGCGGCCAGCTTCGCGGTCCCGGCGGCCCGCCTGCTGCGGATCCGCCCAGTGGCGCCGACCCCGGCCGCAAGGGCGGCCCGACCCTCCGCTCCGCCGGGCACCTTCCGGCTGGCCCGCCGCCAGCCGTGGAGTAAGTGTCCAATTAGCGTGGAAAAGTTGCAGGCTATTCCGATTTATCAACGCCATTTATCACGCGCCTATCTCCAAGCTGAAGCCACACTTTTCTAGCGCCACAGGCTATGTTGCGCGACCATGATCTTGCGAAAGCATCGGTGACGTCGCACAGCACCACCTGATCGCCAGAGGAGCCGCCCCATGACCGTTACCGAGAACCGAACAAGCCAGCCGGTGCTGCGCAGCGCTTACCAGCGTTCCGTCGCCGATTACTGGAATAAGGAAAAAGATCCGGTTAACATCCGGCTCGGTGAGGTCGACGGGCTTTATCACCATCACTATGGCGTCGGGGACTACGACCCCGCGGTGCTCACGGCACCGGCGGATATCCGCGAGCAGGCGATCATCGCCGAGATGCACCGGCTGGAAACCGCCCAGGCCGCCCTGCTGCTCGATCATCTCGCCACCATCGGGCCACACAGCGTGCAGCCGAGCGACCGGCTCATGGACGGCGGATCGGGACGCGGCGGGACGAGCTTCATGGCTAACCACCGGTTCGGCTGCCAGGTGGACGGCGTCAGCATCTCCGAAGCCCAGGTCGAGTTCGCCAACGCCCAGGCCCAGGAGCGCGGGGTAGCCGACCAGGTGCGGTTCCACTTCCGCAACATGCTGGACACCGGCTTCGACGCCGGGTCCATGCGGGGGATCTGGACCAATGAGACCACGATGTATGTCTCACTGCATCAGCTATTCGGCGAGTTCGCGCGACTGATCCCCTATGGCGGTCGCTACGTCTGCATCACCGGCTGCTATAACGATGTCACCGGCGGCCGTTCCAAGGCGGTCAGTCAGATAGACCAGCATTACACCTGCGATATTCATCCCCGCAGCGATTACTTCCGGGCCTTGGCCGCCAACAATTTCGTCCCGATCAACGTGGTCGACCTGACCGCAGATACCATCCCATACTGGGAATTGCGGGAGAAATCGTCGGTCGCCACCGGCATCGAAGGGCCGTTCCTCACCGCATACCGGGAAGGCAGCTTCCATTACCTGCTCATAGCCGCCGACCACGTCGCCCCCGCATGACGAACGATCTGGCTCGGCTGCCGACAGGACCGTCCGGGCTGGGGACCTCCGCTGCCCGCATCCTGCTTCCCCGCGACCTGCACACGCCGCTGCCTTACGCCGAGCGCGAGTGGGGCGATGGATCCCACTCGCCGCTCTACTGCCCGGTGACGGCGCGGATCGACGAGGACCTGGGCGCGGAGGTCAACCGGCGCCTCGTGGCCTGGGCCGAGGAAACCGGGATCTACGCCAGCCAGCTCGACAAGTTCCGCGACACCGGCTTCGGGCGTCTGGTCATGCTCGCCCATCCGGACAGCGACGACCCTGACCTGCTGCTCGTCGCGGCCCAGATGAACGCCGCATGGTGGGCGGCCGACGACTACTACGCGGACGAGACCGACCTGGGTGCGACACCGACCGAGCTGCCGCCGCGACTCGCCATGGTCATGTCGGCCATGGATCCGCCGCCGGAAGCCGGAAGCTACTCCCGTCAGCTCGAGGAAGCCATCCGGGCCGACCCCGTTCTGGTCGCGGTCGACTCGGCCGCGGCCCACCTGGCACGGCATGCCACGCCCGCTCAGGTCATGCGGGCGTGCAACGCCACCGCCCAGATGTACGTCAGCTGGACCGCCTCCGCCGCCTGGCGGTACCTGAAGGAGCCGCCGCCGGTCTGGCGCTACATCGCGGCGCGGGAGCACGACAGCTTCTATACCTCCATGACGCTGATCGACGTCATCGGCGGCTACGAGCTGCCCGCGAACCTCTTCGACGAACGGCGGGTCCACCGGACGCTGATGCAGGCAGGCATGGCGTCGGTGATCGTGAACGACCTGCATTCGGTCGCCAGGGAAGCATCGGACGAGCTGCCGGACTCCAACCTGGTCCTGCTGATCGCCGCCGAGGAGAACTGCGACATACCGGAGGCGACCGAGCGTGCCATCAGCCTGCACAACGACTTCGTCCGCGGCTTCGAGGCCAGCCAGCGCCAGCTCGCCGCCGTCCCGTCCGTGGAACTCCAGCGCTTCCTGCGCGGTGCCCAGGCCTGGATGGGCGGCTGCCTCGAATGGCACAGCACCAGCAGCCGCTATAAGTAAGCGCCAGGCGCGGGGCGGACCAGGCCGCATAGCAGCGTCACCACGCCCGCCACCACGAACGACATGATGGACGCCGACATCCACGGCTGCGCCGTGAAATGCACCGCACGCGCGATCGAGGACCACATCGACACCCACCACGTGATGTAGCCCGGGTTGATCAGCTGGTACATCACGAAGCCAGCCGCCCACGGCACCAGCATCAGCCACCGCGTCCGCGCATCAGAAGAGAGGTCCCATCGTCCCCGGCGCACGACAAAGAAGTCCACCACCATGACCGCCGACATCGGCACCAGAACCGCCCCGAGCAGATCGAGGAAGTTCTCGTAAGCCGAGATGTTGAGCCAGATCGCCCCCGCGGTGACCAGTGCCGTGATCACCACGGCCAGGATCCGCCGGTCCCACAGCGGCCGCAGGTTCTGGACCGACACCGCGGTCGAGTACACGTCGGCGAACGACTGGTCGAGCTCGCGTGCCGCCAGCACCGCGAAGCACAGCGCGCCCACCGGAAGGGCGATGAACGCGCCGAACACATGAGTGGCGTCGCCGTGCGCGACCGTGACGATCGCGAGTAGCCCGATGCCGTAGCACAGGATCTGGGTCACGCTGTAGCCGATCATCGCCCCGCCGAAGGCACCGCGCTCGGTCCTGGCATGCCTGGTGTAGTCGGCGGCGAGCGGTACCCAGGAGATGCCGGCACCGACCACCGTGTCCGTCGCATCCCAGAACCCGGACCAGGTGCCGTGCGAGAACGCAGGCAGCGGCTGCCTGAGCAGCTGGACGAGGAGGTAGATCATGACCACGGTGACCGCGATCGCCGCGTACCGGCGCAGCACCCTGATGGCGCCGAGCGGGTGGATCGTCAGCAGTGCGGTGATCGCGCCTGCGATGAGCACGTACACCCAGCGCGGCGTATCCACATGCAGGAAGTGCGGCACGACGACCTGCGCCGCGGTGGAGATGGTGACGAGCTCGAAGACGCTCCAGCCGAGCAGCTGGACCACGTTGATCAGCGTTGGCAGGTACGAGAGCCGCGCGCCGAACAGCCCGCGCAGCAGCACCATGCCCGGCGCCCCGGTCCTGACCCCCTGCATGGCGGCCAGCGCGACCGGCAGCGTGCCGATCAGCGTGCCCGCGAGCAGCGCGGTCAGCGCGGCGAACAGCGACAGCTCTGGCGTGCCGCTCCCACCCGGCTGGAGCACGTAGATGGCCCCGGTGAAGCCGAGCAGGCTTACCCCGAGGTTGCCCCACAGCCCGAACTGGTCGACCAGGCTGAGCGCCTGCGGCACCGGCTCGGCGAGCGTTTTCCCGACCTCAGAATGCCGGTCCCCCGGCACGGTGACAAAGCCAGCCGTCACGACTGCCTCCCTACGCCGGCATTACCCGGACAGGTTCCGACGGTCGACAGCGCATGGGCCGCGCACCAGCGGCCAGCTGCCCTCTCAGCCCAGTCAGCCTGAGCTCCCGCGCATGTTCAGTTCCGTCGCAATGCTATCTCCAATCCCCCGCAACTACCTATTGACGGTCAGTGATGGTCCCGTTACTCTCACTAACCGTGACGACCCCAAGCGTCACCCGCACAGCCAGGTAAGCCCGAACAGAGCGAAACGGCGGTAATTCCACGTGACTGAGACCATCGACCCCACGGTGGCCGCGAACGGCGGCGGAGAAAGCCAGGCAGAGGAGCGTCAGCAGCGCACGCTCACCACTGCGGCGGCCAGGAACCTGGCCACCACCACCAAATCTGTTCCGCAGATGCAGGCGATCACCTCCCGGTGGCTGCTGCGCATGCTGCCCTGGGTGCAGGTGAACGGCGGCACCTACCGGGTGAACCGCCGGCTCAGCTACACCATCGGCAGCGGCCGGGTCAGCTTCTCCGTCGCAGGTGACGACATCGCGGTGGTCCCGCCGACGCTGCGCGAGATCAAGCCGCTCGCCACCTTGGACGATGATGCCGCGCTGGCCGCCCTGGCCGGCCTGTTCCAGCGCAAGGAATACCGGCAGGGCGAGGTGATCGCGGAGGCGGGCGCCCCGGCGGACCGGCTGATCCTGATCGCGCACGGCAAGGTCACCAAGCGGGGCAGGGGTAAGTACGGCCACGAAGCCACCCTCGGCACCCTCGCCGACGGCGAGCACATCGGCGAGCAGATCTTCATCGGCGACGAAGGCACCTGGGAGTTCACCACCACCGCCGCGACCGAGTGCATCACCTTCGCCCTCACCCGCGCCGAGCTGCAGCAGCTGGCCCGCCAGGCCGCCCCGGTCAGGGAGCAGCTCGCCAAGTCACATAACGGTCATGGCCCGATCAACGTGCACGGCGAGAAGGAAATCGAGGTCGCTTCCGGTCACGAGGGCGAGGAAGACCTCCCGGGCACGTACGCTGACTATGAGCTCAAGCCGCGTGAATATGAGCTGCACGTAGCGCAGACCGTGCTTCAGGTGCACTCCCGCGTCGCCGACCTGTACAACGACCCGATGAACCAGGTCGAGCACCAGCTGCGCCTGACCATCGAGGCCCTGCGCGAGCGCCAGGAGCACGAGCTCATCAACAACCCGGACGTCGGCCTGCTGCACAACGCCGACTTCTCCCAGCGACTGCACACCCGCACCGGCCCACCCACCCCGGACGACATGGACGAGCTGCTGGCCAGCGTGTGGAAGGACCCGACCTTCTTCCTCGCGCACCCGCGCGCCATCGCTGCGTTCGGCCGGGAGTGCACCAAGAGCGGTGTGTACCCGACCCCGGTCCCGGTCGGCGCGCACTCGGTGCCGTCCTGGCGCGGGGTCCCGATCTTCCCGTGCAGCAAGATCCCGGTAACGAACCACAGCACCAGCTCGGTCCTGCTGATCCGGGCCGGGCAGGAGAACCAGGGCGTCATCGGCCTGCACCAGACCGGCATCCCCGACGAGTACCAGCCGGGCCTTTCCGTGCGGTTCATGGGCATCGACGGCCAGGCGATCATCTCCTACCTGGTCTCTGCTTATTACTCCGCGGCCGTCCTGGTCCCCGACGCCCTCGGCATCCTCGAGAACGTCGAGATCGGTCACTAGGCCCGATGACTGAGACGCTCGAGCAAGAGCAACAGGAGAATCGCAGCCTCACCACCGGGGCGGCCCGCAAGCTGGCGACGACCACCAAGTCGGTGCCGCACGTCCAGGCCACGACGCCCCGCTGGCTGCTCCGCTCGCTCCCCTGGGTTGAGGCCAGGGGAGCGGCCTACCGGGTCAACCGCAGGCTCACCTACGAGGGGGGTACCGGCAAGGTGGCCTTCGGCGGCACCAGTGCCGCGACCGCCGAGATCATCCCGCCCACCCTGGCCGAGCTGCCCCTCTTCGCCGGCATCAGGAACCCGGCGCTGCTCCAGGCCATCGCGCAGCGGTTCGTGAAGACCGAGCACCGCCAGGGTGAGGTCATCGCCCAGGAAGGCACTCCGGCGGACCGCCTCATCCTGATCGCGCACGGCAAGGTCACCAGAACCCGCGCGGGCAAGTACGGCCACACCGCCGACCTGGGCCCCCTCGCCGACGGCGACCACCTGGGCGATACCGATACGCCCTGGCCGTTCACCGCCACCGCCGCGACCGCCTGCATCACGTTCGCGCTCCCCCGCGCCGAGCTACCGCAGCTCGCCAGCCAGTCCCCTGAGCTGGCCGCCCACCTGGCCCGGCACGCCACCACGAAGACGAAGCCTCGCAACAAGAAGGGCGAGGCGGAAATCGAGGTCGCGTCCGGTCACGAAGGCGAGGAAGACCTCCCCGCCACGTTCGCCGACTACGACCTCAAGCCCCGCGAGTACGAGCTGCACGTGGCCCAGACCACGCTCCAGGTCCACTCCCGCGTCGCCGACCTGTACAACGACCCGATGAACCAGGTCGAGCACCAGCTGCGCCTCACCATCGCGGCGCTGCGTGAGCGCCAGGAGCACGAGCTGCTCAACAACCCCGATATCGGCCTGCTGCACAGTGCCGACTTCTCCCAGCGGCTGCACACCCGCACCGGCCCGCCCACGCCCGACGACATGGACGAGCTGCTGACCCGCCGCCGCAAGACAAGGTTCTTCCTTGCCCACCCGCGCGCCATCTCGGCGTTCGGCCGCGAGTGCACAAGGAGGCGCCTGTACCCGGAGACAGCCCAGGTGGAGGGGAAGACAGTGCACTCCTGGCGCGGTGTGCCTATCCTCCCGTGCGACAAGATCCCGCTGACGGCGCACAGCACTACCTCGATCATCGCCCTCCGCACCGGCGAGAAGGACCAGGGCGTCATCGGGCTGCACCAGACCGGCATCCCCGACGAGTTTGAGCCTGGCCTGTCGGTCCGGTTCATGGGCATCGACGAGCAGGCGATCATGTCCTACCTGGTGTCCGCCTACTACTCGGCGGCGGTCCTGGTCCCCGACGCCCTAGGGATCCTGGAAAACGTGGAGATAGGCCACTAGTACCCACGTGCCCGTTCGACGTCTTCGGGGGTGTCGCAGTCCAGCCAGGGCGGCGGCGCCCCCGCTCCACGTCCTGGTTCCCCCAGCCCAAGCAGCTCTGACCCAAGTAGTTCCGGCCCGAGCGGCCCGAGCACTCCCCGCAGCGACTCCCCCCGGTACCTGTCCAGCGCCTCCCGCAGCACCGACGTCCGCCAGGCCCCCGCCAGCCACTGCTCCCGGCCGTCGTCGTCGGTGAGCACCGCGCCGTTCACGCCGGGGGGAACCGTCCCCCCGGACCCCCGCGGCCACGCCGCAGCCGCCAGCAGCGCCCGGACGTGCCCGGCCCGCAGGAACGGCAGGTCGGCCGCGAGCAGCACCACACTCGGCGCCAGCACCTCGGCCAGCCCCCGCCGGAGCGCCGGCACCGGCCCGGCCCCCGCCGGCTCCTCGCGGACGAACACGGCCCCGTCGAGCCCGTCCCGCGGCGGCCCGACCACGATCACCCGCGCCGCGCCCGCGCCGGCTCCGGCCGCGACCACCGATTCGATGATCGCCCGTCCGCCTATCACCAGGCCTGGCTTGTCACGCCCGCCGAGCCGTCGTGCACCGCCCCCCGCAAGCACCACCACATCAAACCGGGCAAGGCCCTCCGCAGGAAACGCCAGATCAAAACGGCCTGCTGAGCCGTCCTGCGTCATGTCGCGCCCTACCCCCCGATAGCCGACATGGGCCGGTCGGGCTGCAGGAACGAAGGATCGTTGATCCCGTGCCCGGGCAGCTTCACGGCCACCGCACGCCGCCACTGCTCGGCGAGCTCGGCGTCGCTGGCCCCGGCCCGCAGCGGCCCGCGCAGGTCACTCTCGGTCCGGGCGAACAGGCAGTTGCGTATCTGCCCATCGGCGGTCAGCCGGACCCGGTCACACGTCCCGCAGAACGGCCTGGTCACCGACGCGATCACGCCGACTCGCCCCGGTCCCCCGTCGACCAGGAACGTCTCGGCAGGCGCCGACCCGCGTGCCCGCTCGTCATCGACGGTTAGCGTGAATCCGGCCTTGAGCTCGGCGAGGATCTCATCGGCCGTCACCATGTCTTCGCGTCGCCAGCCGTGCTGCGCGTCGAGCGGCATCTGCTCGATGAACCGCAGTTCGTAGCCGCGGTCCAGGCAGTACTGCAGCAGTGGCACAGTCTCGTCGTCGTTGATGCCGCGCATCAGCACCGCGTTGAGCTTGACCGGCAGCAGGCCGGCCGCCGCGGCGGCCTCCAGCCCGTCCAGGATGTCCGGCAGCCGGTCCCGGCGGGCGAGCTTGCGGAACGTCTCGGGGCGCAGCGTGTCCAGCGACACATTGATCCGGTCGAGCCCCGCCGCGCGCAGCGTCGCCGCCGTCCGGGTGAGCCCGATCCCGTTGGTGGTCAGCGAGATCTCCGGCCGCGGCTTCAGCTGAGCGGTGCGGTCGACGATGCCGGCCAGCCCGCGCCGCAGCAGCGGCTCACCGCCGGTGAACCGGACCTCGCGGATGCCAAGGCGGGTCACCGCGATCGTGATCAGCCGGATCAGCTCGTCGTCAGTCAGCAGTTCGGGGGTGGGGAGCCAGTCCAGACCCTCGGGCGGCATGCAGTAAGTGCAGCGCAGGTTGCATCGGTCGGTCAGCGACACGCGAAGATCTGTCGCAACCCGTCCGAAGGAGTCTGCCAGCATCGTCCTAGAGTACGCGCTGCGTACAAGCGGGCATCAATAATCAGCCCCGCACCATGCCGTAGGCCCGCTCGGCCGGAATCCGGACAACCAGCCGCCGGTCCCGCACCATGGCGGCACGGTAATCGTCCCAGTCCGGGTGCTCCCCCTGCACCTTCCGGTACAGGTCGATCAGCTCCTCGACCGCCGCATCGTGCGGATCGGCGGCCACCGCCGACAATGTGGCGTGCCCGTCCACCACCACATAAGCCCAGAAGTCATCGCTGGTCACGTGGAAGCTTGCCCGCGGGTCGCGGCGCAGGTTCCGCGTCTTGGCCCGGTCATCGGTGACGGAGACCCGGATGAGCTGCTCGTCCGGATACCACGCATAGTTGACATTCGACAGCTGCGGCCAGCCGTCGGCACGTGACGTAACGAGCACGCCCTGCCACCGCTTGCCCAGCAGCCCAGCAAACCGATCCTCAATCATGCCCGCACCAACACCCCCGCCCCGCCCGATGTTCCGCCCCTCCCCGCACCCCAATGTTCCGCCGCTCGCCCGCCACCCCCGGTTTTTAGCCGGAACATTCGTGTTCGACGGAAGAAAACGAGTCAAATTTGACTCCTTTTTCTCCGTGGGGCGGTTTTCTTCCGCGTAATGTAGCCGGTTTTGTGCGGCTGAACGCCCGGAAAACATCCGGAGGCACCCGCTCAGCTGGCTACTTAAAACCGCAGGTCCGCTGTGGGCCGGGCAACGTGTGCATTATTGCGCGTTTGACAGGGCCTCATGGACCGCCGAAACTGGGTCGTGTCCAGTCGGCGTGTGACCGTATCCGCCGCTGGTATTTGTCTCACGTTCCTGATCGCCTCGTGCGGATACTCCGGCTCGGCAGCGGCACCGGCCAGCCAGGCGACGGGCACGGCACGGACCGCCCGGCTGATCAGGACGCCCCCGGCGGCGCCGCTCACCTGCGAGCAGACACTGGCGGACGACGCGAAAAAGGGCATCCCTGATGTCGTTATCGTCGGCGCGTCATTCACCGCGGGCCAGGGGACCGGCTCTCCGCGCAGGTCGTGGGCGATGCTCCTCGCCCGCAAGCTGCGCTGGAACGCCGACGTGTACGGAGTGGCTGGCGCCGGATACATACGCCGCGGTGCCGGCCACCTAGGCCCGGTCGTCGCCGAGCTTGGCCGGATTGACCTGCGGGGCCTAGACCCGGCACTCGTTGTCGTGCAGGCTGGTCACGACGACATCGGCGTTCCGGCCCAGGTCGAGGAACGACGGGTCAGGCAGGTGATCACCATCATCCGCGCCGAGGCCCCGCACGCCAAGATCGCGTTGATCACCGTCTACACCACGCACTCACCGACACCGGCCGCTTACCGTACCGACCGGGCTATCGTCACGGCCGGCAAGGCTGCCGATCCTGGCGTGATCATCATGGATCCCCTGGTCTCGGGATGGAGCTTCCAGCGGGCGCCGGATGGCCTCCACCCCACGGCGGCTGGCAGCGTCTGGATCGCACGCAAGGTGGAGGAGACTCTTCGCGCGGACGGCGTACTTGCCACGATAGGAGCGGGCGTGCGTACCGCGACGGACCGGCGGCCTGTCGTCTGCGACTACGGCGAACTGTATCCGGCGGGCAGGCGCAGCCGCATCAAGGTTCCGCCGCCGGGGACGCTCTCCGCCCGGACCGACCCGCCATGACTGTCAGCCACCTGGCGGACGATGGCTAGCCCGAGACCGGAGCCGGGCACGCCGCGAGCCGACGGCGCCCGGTAGAAACGGTCGAATATGTGCGGCAGGTCGGTCGGCTCGATGCCTGTACCGTGATCACGGATGGTGAGCTCTCCGTCCGCCAGACGTACCTCAACCACCGCGCCCGGCGGGCTGTACTTGGCCGCGTTGTCCAGCAGGTTGCGCACCGCGTGGCCGATCCGTTCCGTGCTGCCGGCCGTGATCCACGGCTCAAGATCGACCGGGAACGCAGTTTCCGGCCAGTCCCGGCAAGCGGCCGCGAGCTCTGTCGCGACGACCTCGTGCAGCGGGACCACCTCACATTCGGTGACCGCTGGCTCACCTCGAGCCAGCTCGGTGATGCTGGTTACCAGCTGGCTGAGCTCGGCGCCCTGGGCGACGACGCGGTCCAGCACCTCCTGCCGCTCCTCGACGGACATGCCGGGGCTGCTGGCCAGTAGCTCCACGTTGATGCGCATGCTGGTCAGCGGGGTACGGAGCTCATGGCTGGCATCGCTGACCAGCTGGCGCTGGGCGGCAAGCGACCGCTGGAGCGCGGAGAGCATCGTGTTGAACGACGTGGCGAGACGTCCGAGCTCATCCGGACGGCCAACTTCGACCTGGGTGTCCGGGTACCCGGTCGCGGTAACCTGCTCGGCCGCGGCGGCGAGCCGGGCGACCGGGGCAAGGCCGGCCCTGGCCACCGCCCGGCCCGCCAGTGCGGCCAGCGCTATGCCTAGCACGCTGAGCAGCGCCATGGTCGCTCCCACGTCCGCGACGTCGGCGTCCACCGAGGCCAGCGGCGCCACCAGCTGCAAGGCCAGCCCGGGGGCAAGCTGCGTGGTGAGAGTGGTGACCCGGACCCCGGCGACCTTGGCGTCGGCGTAGTACGAGCCGCTCTTGCCCGCGGCGACCTGGACGGCCCCGGGTGTGGCGGCAAGCAGGCTGCCGTCTCCAGCCGGTGCCCAGACGGCACCATGGTCCGTCACTATCTGCATGTAGGGGACGGCCGACCCGAACTGATCTGAGCGTGGCACCCAGCCCGTCGGAATGTGTCCGTGGTAGCGCCTGGCCAGCTGCTGCACGTCTGTCGCCTGCGTCACCAGGGCGTTCCTGAGCTGACCTTCCAGGTCGCCGCGGACCACCACGAAGGTGACCGCGGTGATGGCCAGCGTGGCCACCGCGACAGCGGCGGCGACGGCGATGCTGAATCGCGTCCGGAGCATGAGCGGGCGCCGCCGCCAGCGCCTAGCTGTCATGACGTCACTCTGAGTACATAACCGACGCCGCGCACGTTGTGCACCAGTCGCGGGCGGCCGCCTTCCTCGAGCTTGCGCCGCAGCATGGCGACGAAGACCTGCAGGGCGTTGGATGCGGGAGCCTCGCCGTAACCCCACACCCGGTCCAGTATGACGTCATATTCGAGCACCTGCTCGGCATTGCGCAATAGCAGTTCAAGCAGGGCGAATTCAATTCTGGTCAGCTCGATCGGCTGCCCGTCGCGGGCAACCCGCCTGGCCACGGAATCCAGGGTAACGTCGGCATAGCCGAGCACCGCGTGGGGCGACTGCGTACGCCGCAGCAGGGCACGGATCCTGGCCTGCAGCTCGCTCAGCGCGAACGGCTTGACGAGGTAGTCGTCCGCTCCGGCGTCCAGGCCGCTCACCAGCTCATCCATGCCGTCCCTGGCGGTCAGCATGAGGACCGGGGTGGCGTCTCCGCGGTCCCGCAGCCGACGACAGGTATCGAGCCCGTCCATGACGGGCATCAGCACGTCCAGCACGATCAGGTCTACCGGCGACCTGGTCACCGAGGCGAGGGCGTCCGCGCCGTTCACGACCGTGCTGACCGAGTATCCCGCGCTGCGTAGGGCACGTCCCAGCGAGTCCCGGACGTCCGGGTCATCATCGACGACGAGCAGTCGTCCGGCCGCACCCTGGTTCATTCCTGAATAGAACATGCTGGATCCGCAAGTTTCGTCAGTGCAGGATGAGAATCAGCTGCGAGATCCCCACAAGAAGCCACATTTTCACCAAGATTTAATAATCGCGCTGAGACTAGCTTTCCATGATCGACAGTGCAGCGCACCGTGACCCGGCACCAGCCGATGACGAGGCTGTCGGCGAATCGGTCCTGTGGCTGATCCGCCACGGCGAGAGCACCTGGAACAAGCTCGGCCTGGCCCAGGGCCACAATGACGTGGCGCGGCTGACCCGTCGCGGGAGGCGGCAGGCGCGGATCACCGCGGACCGGCTCAGCGACCGGCCGGTCCGGACCGTCTTCTCCAGCGACCTGAGCCGCGCCAGGCACACCGCCTCGCCGATTGCCACGGCTTTCGGGCTGACCGTCATCGTCGACAGCCGGCTCAGGGAGCGGAGTCTCGGTGTTCTCGAGGGAACCGCTACCGCGCTGATCAGCCCGGACAGTACCGGACTGGCCGAGGGCCGGGTAACCGACCCCGATGCGCGTCCCCCCGGCGGGGAATCCGTCCGCGACCTGTACCTGCGGGCGGCGGCCTTCGCCGATGAACTGGCCGCGCCGCAGCCCGGAGCGCGGCCGGAAGACATCGTCGTCGTCGCCCACGGCGGCACCCTCCGGGTGCTCGACGCCTACCTGCACGGCGTTCCCGTGGAGCAGATGAGGTGGGACCTGCTCGGGAACGCCTCCGTCCTGAAGGAGAAACTAACATGAACCCCACGACCCTGCGCCTGCCGAGCCGGACCGTCAAGCCTCGCCAGAACGGGCTCACCATGGTGATCGACGGGGGAATACCACCGTCGTATTTCGCCGACCTGGTCTCGGCCGCCGCCGACTATATCGATTTCGTCAAGTTCGGCTGGGGAACGGCTGTCGTCACCAGTTCCCTGCGCACGAAGATCGATGTGCTGGCCGCCAACGGCATCGGATACTACTTCGGCGGAACACTGTTCGAGAAGTACGTACTGCAGGGGCGGTTCGAGGACTTCCGCCAGTTCTGTGCCGAATACGGCTGCGAGTACGTGGAGGTGTCGAACGGCACCATCACCATGTCCAACCAGGAGAAGGCGAGCTACATCCGCAAGCTGGCCGATGACTTCACCATCGTGTCGGAAGTCGGCTACAAGGACCCGAGCCGCTCCGAGCAGCTGCCGCCGAGCGCATGGATCAGCTACATCAACGAGGACCTCGAGGCCGGCGCTTCGCTGGTCACCCTGGAGGCGCGGGAGAGCGGGCGATCCGGGATCTGCCGGCCGGACGGCGCGCTCAGGTTCGGGCTGATCGAGGACGTCCTGGCCTCGGGTATCGACCAGCGACGGCTGCTCTTCGAGGCACCCACCACGGCGCTGCAGGCGCACTTCGTCACCAGGCTCGGCCCGGACGTGAACCTCGGCAACGTGCCCGCGTCCGCGGTCATCGGGGTGGAGACGCTCCGGCTCGGGCTGCGCGCCGACACGCTCGAAGTCTTCGAGTGAGCGCCAGGCACCGATGCGAACCACTCACGATGTCTTCCACCTCGCCATACCCGTCTACAACCTCGACGAGGCTCAGAGATTCTACGTCGGCATGCTCGGCTGCAAGCTGGCCCGCCGCTACGATGACCGGATCACGCTGGACTTCTTCGGCGATCAGCTGGTCTGTCACCTCACAGAGGGACAGGCGCCGGAACCGCAGAGCCTGTACCCACGGCATTTCGGCGTCACGTTCCGCGAAGCGGCTGACTTCGAGGCCCTCCATCACTGTGCGGTGCTCCGCAAGATCCCGTTCTTCTCCGATGTCTCGACCAGGTTCGAAGGAACGGTGGAGGAGCACCAGACGTTCGTGCTGGTCGATCCCTCCAGCAACCTGCTCGAGTTCAAGCATTACCGCGATCCGCGGATGATGTACTGATGCCTGGTCGGCGGCTCGATCATGTCGATGCCATGCGCCCGGTCAAGCAGGCGGGCGTTGTCAGCACCCATGTGCTGCTGTTCTTCGCGGCCTACGGGTCGGTCACAGCAGGTGCCGCCGTACTGCTGCTGCACGTGTCACGCGACGCGTTCTTCTTCGTGTCCGCGTGCATGCTCACGTACGCGTATGCCGACCTGAACCGGGCGGGACTGCGCCGGTTCTACTGGCGCAGGTTCGTCTCGGTCGGGATCCCCTACCTGTGCTGGACCCTCATCTACTACCTCTACACGGCGCCGACATCGCATTACCCGAACACCGGGCAGACGCTGTGGGCATTCGTCCACCTGCTGTTCCTTGGCTACTACCAGCTCTACTTCCTGCTGGTCATCATGCAGTTCTACGTGGTGTTCCCGCTTGTGCTGTGGCTGCTGCGGCGGACCAGGGGCCACCATGGACTGGTTATCGCCGCCGCGGTCCTCGGCCAGGTCCTGCTGAGCATCTTGATGCACTGGAACATCCTGCCGCTCGGAGTGCGCGGAGTCTGGGCTCAGCGGGAGATGCCCACCTATGAGCTGTACCTGCTAGGCGGGGCGGTGGTCGCCTTCCACCTGGACAGGTTCCACGCCTGGATGCTGCGGAACAGCCGCCTGGTAATCGCGCTGACCGTGGCGGCGGCGCTTGGCGCGCTGGCCGTCTACTACCTTGCCCAGTACCGCGTGACGACGGCGCTCGGAGCAACCAACGACCCGTTCCAGCCCAGCGTCATCGCGTTCAACGTCGGTGCCATCGCCTGCCTGTACCTGATCGGTGTCTCGCTGGCCCGCCCCGATCGGTCCCAGCGGACCAAGGCGATGGTGCGGTCAGGCTCCGACAACGCGTACGGCGTGTACCTGAGCCAGCTGCTGTTCATCAACGCACTGGTCTGGCTGCACTGGGAGCGGCTCACCACCTCCCTGACCTGGCCGGTGCTGTGCCTGCTGACCGTGCCGATCGTGTACTTCAGCAGCTTCGCGCTGACCGCCCTGCTCGCCAGGACTCCGCTGGCGATGCCGCTCACCGGACGTAAGCAGGTCCCGTGGGCCACCCTGCTGCCCCGCCAGGCACCTGCCGAAGAACAGCTACACCTGACCCCCGCCATGGCGGGCGTGGCGATCGATGAGAACGGATGACCACCATGATTCGCGACTGGATCCGCCAGCATGCCGCCCGCAACGGCGATGCCTGTTACCTCAGGGAAGGCACGGGCACCGCCGCGCTTAGCTACGCGGAGCTTGAGCGCTCCATCGTTGCGCGGGAAGAGCATCTGGACGGTGCCGGTATAGCGCCCGGAGCGAGCGTCGCCGTCTCCCTGCCCGACCCGCTCAGCTACGCCGCGGCGCTCGTCGGCATCGTGGCCGCGGGCCGGGTAGCGGTACCGCTGGATCCCGCCGCCCCCGCGGCCGAGCGCGCCCGCGTGCTCACGCTCGCCGAGTCCGCGGGCGTGAGCGACACCGGCGGTATCTTCCTGTGCACGAGCGGGTCGACGGGCACGCCGAAAGGCATCCTGCTGCGCGAGGACCAGCTGGCGCATGTCGCGGCGGGCATCGCCGCCCACCACCGGCTGACGCCAGCCGACCGCGGCTACTGCTGCCTGCCGCTGTTCCACGTCAACGCCGAGGTGGTCGGGGTGCTCTCGACGCTGTGTGCGGGAGCCTGCCTGGTACTGGACGCCAAGTTCAGCCGCAGCAGGTTCTGGTCTCTGATCGCGGAGCACCAGATCACCTGGATCAACGCGGTGCCCGCCATCATCACCCTCCTGACGCTGGAGCCGACCGGGGACCCGCAGCCTCAGCACGTCCGGTTCGTGCGGTCCGCTTCCGCTCCGCTGCCGCCGGCGACGCTGGAGCGATTCGAGAAGGCGTATGAGGTCCCGGTCATCGAGACCTACGGCATGACCGAGGCGGCCAGCATGATCACGGCCAATCCACTGGACGGCCCGCGCAAGGCAGGTTCGGCCGGGGTGCCGGTCGGTCTCGAGCTCCGGGTAACCCGGCCGGTGCAGGACGGATCCGCACCATGCGAGGCGTACGAGACGGGCCTGGTCCAGATCCGCGGCCGGGGCGTGATCAGGGCCTACGCGAGCCCTGGCCGGACCGGCCTCATCGATCAGGAGGGCTGGCTCGTCACCGGCGACCTGGGCTATCTTGACCACGATGGCTACCTGTTCCTGGCGGGCCGGTCCGATGACGTGATCAACCGCGGTGGCGAGAAGATCTACCCGCGGGACATCGAGGACTTCCTGCTCGCCCAGCCTGGCGTGCTGTCAGCCGCCGTGGTCCCGGTCCCCGACGAGATACTCGGCGAACGCCCGGTCGCGTATATCGTCCCGACCGACGCCGTAGAGTCGGCGGTAAGCATCACGGCGGCCCTGCACCAGGCATGCAAGGCCGGGTTGCCGCGCCACAAGCGGCCCAGTGAGATCCTCGTGGTCGAGCAGCTTCCGCTCGGCCCCACCGGCAAGCTAGCCCGGCGCCGCCTCCGCGAACTAGCCGAAGCAAGAGCCGCCGGATAGCCCGCGCATCACCCGGCGCAAGCGGATGGTGGCGCTGGCGGATGGTGGCGGAGGAACCGCTGGCGGTTCGCTGGCCTGCGCGACTGTGAGGCTGTGGTGGGTTGGTCTGTACGTCGCCGGGAGCCGGGCCGTTCGTCTTCCGGAGCCGGCCGGGCTGCAGCGGCTACCCGCCGTGCTGGGCCGGTTCGGGGTGGTGGACCTGTTCTGCGGGGGTGGCGAGCTGCCGCTTGAGGTAGCGGTAGGCGAAGGCGCTGCCTGCGGCCAGGGCGATGGCGGTGATGGAGGGTGTAGCCGTTGTCGAAGGCTCTGGCGGCGGCGTCCAGCAGGGTGCGGGCTTGGCCGGCGGGGAGGTTGCCTGCGGCGGCGCGGGCTTGGTCGATGCCGCCGGCGGCTTGGGCGGGGGCGGTTGCGGGGAGGTGGATCGTGCTGGTGTAGACGGCGGTGAGGAGGATGTTGAGGAGAAAGACCGAGCCCCACCAGAAGTGCTGGAGCAGCAGGCCACCGACGATCGGTCCCAGTGCGGCGCCGAGTACCGCCATGGTGCCCCAGATACCGATGGCGATGCCGCGCTCGTGCTCGTCGTCGAAGGTGATGCGGATCAGTGACAAGGTGGCGGGCAGCATCGCCGCCGCCCCCACCGCCAGGAAGCCCCGGGCGCCGATCAGCACCGGCGGGGAGGCAGCGAACGCGGCCAGGAGGGAGGCGGCTGCGAACAGGACCAGGCCGGTCAGGTACATCCGCTTGTGGCCGATGCGGTCTCCCAGCGTGCCCGCGCCGAGCAGCAGCCCGGCCATCACCAGCGGGTACGCGTTGATGATCCACAGTTTCTGCGACGCGCCGGCCTGCAGGTCACTGGTCAGCCTGGGCAGGGCGGTGTAGAGCACCGTCGTATCCACCGAGACCATCAGCAGTCCCGCCGATACCGTGGCCAGGACCAGCCAGCGTCGTGTCTTGCTCATGATGCACCTATGGCTTCCGGGCGGAAATGGGCTGTTGCGGGGGACGGGCAGGGGGTACGTCAGGCCGGTGGCCCGGCGAGCGCGGCGATCCTGCGGAGCAGGGCTTGCTTGACCTCGGGGGCGAGCGGGGCCGGCCTGGTCGCCTCGAACAGCCACAGGCCATCGGCGGCCAGCCGCGCGAGGAACAGGTCCAGCTGTGCCGGATCGGGCGCGGACGGCTGAGGCACCCAGCGCGCCATCAGGTCGTTCCACACCTGCGCCAGCTCGGAGCTGGTCGCCGACTCCACCATGAACGCCAGCTCCGCCTTGCTGGCCAAGCCGTGCGCATTGGCCCGCACATAGGCCGCCGCGCGCTCCTGCGCCGTCGACTCCTCCAGCGGCTTGCCGAGTTCCGTGAGCAGATGCTGCTCCCAGGCTTCGGTCAGGTGCCGCTGGATCGCTATCAGCAGCTCGTCGCGGGTGCGGAAGTGGTACATCAGCCCGGGCTTCGTTAGGCCGGCCTCCTCGGCCGCCGCCTCCAGGGTCAGGGCGGTGATGCCGTGCCGCTCGGTCACCCGCACCGCGGCCTGCAGGATCTGGGTCCTCGAACTTGGTCGCATCTCATAACTTTACCATCTGGAAGGTAAAGTTACGCGCCTCGTGAACGCAGCCCCCGCCCGGCTACCGAAGCTCGTGCACCCCAGGCTCGTGCAGCGGGCGCAGACCCCGATGGTCCTGACCGGCGTGTCCGTACGGTGGCACGATCCGCGCAAGGCGCCAGTCGGCGCCTGGTCAAGACGATGTGAGGAATGCATCGGGCCAGCCAGAGCTGCGCGCCGGTCCCTGGAGTCCAGCGCCTGAAAACACATGTTCCCGCGTCGGCTGGCTGCGCGACCTTAGGCTGGGTGGTGCACCTTTCCTGGAGCCTAGGCCGCGTGGCGCACCGTCTCCGGCCGGCCGGATGGCCCGGCGGGGCCATCGAGGCGCAGGCTCACAGGGCCGCCGCCGAGGCGGTCGCGAAGGTGGTCGCTGGAGCGGGATCATGAACGGACGTTCCCCGGATGTTCCCGAAACCCGTTCCGGGGCTGCCCGGACAGGCACCGCCGGGGTACGCAGGCCATCGCCCCCAGCGGTATCTGCCCAGCTCAGCGGAGGCGGACGGGAATCGAACCCGCCGACGACGCGGCGCGCCGTCCTCTGGTTTTGAAGACCAGGGGGACCACCAGGCACCCAGACGCCTCCGCCGCCGAGCTTACCCACCCAGCGCCGAGGCCGGCAGCTCCAGTCCCGCTCCTCGCGGAACCACATGGGAACACTCGCGCTCGCGCTCCCTGACGACGCTCAGCCGAATCTGCCGAGGACGACCATGCCGGGCGCGAGGGTGCGGACAGTGCGATTACATCGCGTGACTGCTGCCACGGCATGGCGCGCACGTAGCCGCCGGTGCGAATGCTGAGGCATCCGCAAACGTCAGCTTAGCCGCCCAGAACGGGGCGATCTGCGGGCGCTGTTCTCCCGCAGCCGGGAAAGTCTTAGCCGGGCTAGATGCCGTTTACGGCGGATCACAGCCTCCGGCCGGGACCGGATCCGGCGGTGAAATGCCGGTGAGATCCACAGGCAGCGCCCCCTGCGGCTCTGGCAGCGAGACGGCGCTCGCCGCCGGTGCGGGCCGAGGCCTGCGCGGCTCGCGGGCGCCTGCTCCGCCGCCCCGGCCGCGGTAGACGAGCAGGCCGTTAACGGGATCGGGCACGCTGTCCAGAGCCGCGCGGACGGCCGGCAGGCCGCGAAACGCCTCCCACCGTTCCTCATCCTCGAAACAGATCTCGAACGCCATGCCCCAGCGGTCCGCATGCCACGACCCGTCGACGGCACCGTTCGTCAGCGCCGCCTCGATCAGTGCAGAGTCGTGCTGCTCCTGCCACCGGAAAGCCGAGCCGCCACGGGCCGAGCTTGCGCACGCGTAGCCGTCGTTCTCTCAAGTCCTTTGCGGTTTCATCAAGCCGTCCGGGTCGCGCCGCGTGTATGAAAATAGCTGTTCTGCGCATGTTGCGTGGTGCCTGCCTCGGGATGGCTAGCCGCAGGAAATGCCCGTCGATGAGACCGCAGGAAGGGTCCGATCGCTGCTGTCCGGCCCCTTGAGACCTTGCCCTGCGCGGGCCTGGGCGGGCAAGGCTCCCGGGACTAGCGAGGTGCGCTGAGGAAGGCCTCGACGTCGGCGGCGAACTCGGCGTGGTGCTGGAACAGGAACCCGTGCGCGGCGTCGGGGTAGATTTTCACCTTGGCCTGCGGGATCAGGCCGGCCAGCAGGTAGGAGTAGTGCGGAAGGATCATCGGGTCGCTGTCGCCGTTGGCCACGAAGACCGGGTGCTTGATGGCGGAGACCCGCTGTAGCGCTGCGTGGTCTGGGACTCCCCAGTTGCAGACCGCGTCGTACTGGGCCTGGCGAGTGGCCCAGTTCGTAGCGGTGTCGCGGTCCTGGTTCCGGGCGTACATGCGCTTGAGGGCCGCCTGGCCGGCCTGCCGGCTGGAGTCGGAGCGGGCGAAGAATACGTCGAGGTACTCCTCCGGGCTGGTCTGCGGCGTGCCGACGGCTCCGATCACCTCAGGGTCCCAGCCATGCATGCCGGCTGCGCCTTGCGGCGCCGAGGAGGCCAGCACAACCCGCCGGGCGATCGCTGGCCGGATCAGCGTGACCTCCTGGGCGACGAAGCTGCCGATGGAGAACCCGAGCAGATCCACCTGGCCCAGCTCCAGGGCGGCGATGAACGCGATCGCTTCCCGCGCCATCTCTTCCACGGTGCTCGCTGTCGTTCCCGTGGAGCCGCCGACGCCCGCGTAGTCAAAGGTGATGACCCGCCTGCATGCTGCCAGCGCGTCAATCAGCGCGGGATCCCAGCTGTCGAGGTTGCCGCGGAAGTGCTGGAACAAGACCAGCGGCAGGGTGCCGCCGGCTTCGCCACCGGTGTCGCGGTAGGCATAGTCGACGCCATCGGCCGCGCTGACGGCCTTGTTAGGCAGACCGGAGTAGGCGCGGTCCTCGGTGGTCGCGGCCATGTAGTACCTTCCTTGTCGGTCCGCCTGCCTCCGAGTGTTCACGGAGGAGGAGGCATTCTGAGGTGGTCACACCTGTTCGTGGATCCAGGTCTCCGCCAGCGCGGTCCAGAGCTCGGTCTGGCCGGCACCGCGGGCCAGGCCCAGGCTGTGCGGCCCGTGGGCGAACACGTGCACGGCGTGCGGGACGCCCCCGGCCGCGAGTGCGGTGGCGAGGCGGTAGGCGTGTTCGGGCGGGACGTAGGGGTCCTCTGCGGTATGCCAGATGAAGAACGGTGGTGAGCCGGGCGTGACCAGCGCGTCCAGCGAGGTCGACCGGCGCAGTTCCGGGCTGGCGCCTTCACCCAGCAAGATCAGCCGGGCCGGGCGGTAGGTCTCGGTTTCCATCGAGGTGATGGCGTAGCCCAGCACTGCGAACTGCACGGCCTGGTCGGACGCGGCGCCGGGGGTCAAGGCAGCCAGGCCGGCCAGGTGGCCGCCGGCGGAGAAGCCAATGAGCCCGATGCGCTGGGCGCCGGCAGCGCGGCGGCGGCTGATCTGGGCGCGCAGCGCCTCTAGCGGCACCGGGTGGCGGGTGTGGAGAGGGTAGCGGAACACGCTGGCGGGAACGCCGATCTGACCGAGCCAGCCGGCTATGGGCTCGGCCTCGTGGGGGGCGTGCTCGGCGTAGCCGCCGCCGGGCAGGACGATCATGTGGACGCTGCTAGCGCCAGCGGCGGATGCGGTCACTGGCTGGTCCGGTTCTCGGCCTCGGTGACCGAGTCGGCGATGAGGGCGGCGAACTGGTCGGGGATCTCCTCCCAGGCGAAGTGGCTGGCGGGCAGGATAGTCAGCCTGCTGCCGGGGATTCGCTGGGCCAGGTACTCGCCGTTGGACACCGGGACTAGAGGGTCGTCGGCGGAGGCGAAGACGTGTACGGGCACCTGGATCCCGGGCAGCAGGTCACGCAGCACGGGAAGCTGCTCTGGGTAGCTGCGCACATAACGGGTGGACTCGGCGAACCGGCCGTTCTCGTAGGCCGAGACGTAGTCTTCCCAGACCTCGGGCTCCTGGCCATGGGCCGCCGCGGGCTCCACGCTCGCGCCAAGCGTGGCGCGGTCCATGCCACGAAAAACCTCAATCCCCGGAGCGGCGATGATGTCGGCGAGGGTGCCGGTCACCTCGAGCGGGTAGGCCGCGCCGCCGCCGCCGATGACCAGGCTGGTGACCGCATCAGGGTGGCGTGCGGCCAGGAACAGGGCCGCGCTGGCGCCCACGTCCGGCGCTACGAGGTGCGGCTTGCCCAGGCCGAGCTTGGAGATGAAGTGGCCGAGGAACTCGCCCATGGCGGTGGGGGTGAGCACGTCGGGCCGCCCTTCTGAGTGACCAAACCCCGGCAGGTCGACCGCGACCAGCCGTCCGGTCTGCGTCAGAAGCGGCCAGACACGCCGGAACGCGAGCAAGCTTTCTGGCCAGGGGCTGGTGAGCAGGATGACCGGGCCATGGGCCGTCCCCGAGTCGGCGTAGCGAATCTTCAG
>Ga0209530_1000454_pt1 | contig 29570 bp, 25 predicted proteins | sample BlaSpr_A8_Ref_O1_FD_187987 | JGI IMG/M metagenome (GOLD analysis project Ga0209530, IMG submission 187987) | Forest soil microbial communities from Thunder Bay, Ontario, Canada - Black Spruce, Ontario site 2_A8_Ref_O1 (SPAdes) (version 2) | ecosystem: Environmental > Terrestrial > Soil > Boreal...
ACTAGCCTCGCAGCCGCCGTCCGCACCTCCGCCCACCCCGTCCTGGGGTATCAATGGCGCCAGCGATACCCCTTAGCGGCCCGAAATCCCGGTTTGAGGGGTATCAATGGCGCCATCGATAGCCTTGACGTCGGCGCCCTTTGCCTCGCTCGCCAGCCCGGCCCGCAGCATGCCAATGGCGCCAACGGCATCACTGAACCGGACAAAACGCCCGGCTGGGCCGGCCCGTTGGCGCCATCGGCACGTTGGGTGGCGGGCGGGGGCGGTTATATGGGGTGGTGGAGGTAGAGGTAGACGTAGGCTAGGGGGGCGGCGATGATCAGGAGGCAGATGATGCCATTGATCACCTTGTACGTGAGGAAGACGGCGGCGAACTCGCGGATGGTCGCGCTCGGCCAGTAGTAGCGGGCGGTGCGGGCACCGGTGACCTGCCCGTTGACGCCGGCCCGGCGGGCGATCATCGCGGCCCGGAAGACGTGGAAGCTGCTGGTCACGATGATGCACGACGAGCCGGCCGGCATCAGTTCCTTGCTGTTGACGAGGTTTTCCTCGGTGGTCCTTGACTGGTCCTCACGCACGATGCGGTCCGCGGGGAAGTCGCGGGCGATGAGGTAGTCCGCCATCGCGGTGGCCTCGGATACCTGCTCGTCACTGCCCTTGCCGCCGGACACGATCAGGGTGGGGTTCTTCACCCGGCGGGCCACGGACTCGTAGACGGCGCGGGCCCGGTCCAGTCGGCTCGCCAGCAGCGGGGGTACCTCGCTGCCGCGCAGTCCGGAGCCGAGCACGATCACGAAGTCGGTGTTGCGGCGTATCGGCAGATGATCGTAGATGAAGGCATACAAGACGAACGAGACGAACAGGAACGAGAAGTAGCCGAACAGCATCAAGGTGATGCCGGTGGTCAGGCTCAGCTCATCGATCTGTGCCGAGGACGCCGCCACGGTCAGCCCGATGACGGCCAGGATGGCCAGACCCGCCACGAAAGACAGCAAGTTCGCGGGACGCAGCGATTCCTTGCGCGTCATAGTAATGCCGTTCTGCAGGAGGTAGCCAGCGACGAAGAACGGGCCCGCAGCTATCAGCAGGACCAGCGCGAGCAGGACCCGCCGTTCACCCAGCTGAGCCAGGTGCACGGCCGCGCCGAGCGCGGCCAGGGCGAGCCCGAGCCCGAGCATGACCGCGTTGGCGAAGCTGCGTCGGTCGCGGATGACGCCGAGGATGAACAGCGCCAGGACGACCACGGCGAGCTTGATCGCGAACATGTGCCGATCATAGAGAGAGCCGCAAAACTGATTGACCTGGCCTGGCAGAATTGTGACATGAGTTCACAGTGGTGGCCGTTGTCTGGGTTGCGGGTAAGGCTGGAAGGGCTCGAACTCCGGGTACCGACTGAGAATGATCTCGAGGATCTCGGCGCGCTCGCCGCCGCTGGTGTGCACGCGCCGGACGAGATGCCGTTCGCGGTGCCGTGGACGGACGCGCCTGCGCTGGAGCGGGCCCGCGGCACGCTGCTGTGGAACTGGCGGACGCGCGGCGAATGGACACCGCAGAACTGGACGCTGATCCTGGCTGTCGTCAGCGATGGCGTGGTGGTCGGCCAGCAGGACATTGGCGCTCACGATTTCCGGGTGCTGCGTGAGGTGAAGACGGGCTCCTGGCTCGGTCGCGACCATCACGGCCAGGGCATCGGCACGCGGATGCGCGCGGCGGCGCTGTGGCTGGTATTCGCCGGGCTCGGCGCCGAGTACGCCCTGTCCAGCGCGTTCGTGGACAACCCGGCGTCCATCGGGGTATCCCGCAAGCTGGGCTACCGGGACGATGGCATTGCCCGCCACGTCCGCCGCGGAGTGCCGGCCGTCACCCGCCGGTTCCGGCTGGACCGCCAGGCCTGGCAGGACAGCGATCCGGTGCCGGCGGTTATCGAAGGGCTCAAGCCGTGCCTTCCGCTGTTCGGGCTAGAGGCCGAGCCGGGTGGCGAGGCCGTCTAGCAGGGCGGTGAGGCCGAGTTCGAACTGGCTGGTCAGGGCTTCTTCGGTCAATGGCGGGCCTGACTGCTCGGCCTGACCATCGCGGTTCGCGGCATACATCGCGCTGAGCTGCGGGAAGTCGCCGGACCCGAGCAGCCCGATGCCGTACTCGATGGCGGCGCTGACCATGTCCGGGTCCGCTTCGGCCGCCGCGGCGCGGGTCACGGACTCGATGGTGTGCAGGGCGTTGCCTGCCACGTAGTCGTCGACGGCGATGGTGAGCTGGAACCCGGCCGCGAGCGGCAGCCTGGTGCTGGCCACCGCGGTGAGGGACTGCTCAATGTGCCGCATGGCGTTAGGCCCGAACTGGGCCTCGTTGAGTGAGGTGAGCGACCACGGATGGCTGATGAGCGTCCGCCTGGTCTGCCGTGCGATGGCGGCGACAGCGTCTCGCCAGCCGCCTTTCAGCACGTCGTCAGGTACCAGCAGGTCCGCCAGGATCGCGTCCTGCATCAGTGCCACGATGTCGGCCTTGTTGCGCACGTAGTAGTAGAGCGTCATCGTCGCCGCGCCGAGCTCGGCGGAAAGGCGCTTCATCGTGATGGCCTCGAAACCCTCGGTGTCCGCGATGCGCAACGCGGTCTCGGTGATCTGCTCGCGGGTATAGCGCGGCTTGCGCTCCGCCGGCTGGGGGAGCGTCCAGATAGGCCGGTGATCGCTTGCCATTTGTACATCATACGATTACTGTTATTCGTATGATGTACGAAGAAGCGATTGGCGTGGATTCGATCACTAAGAGTTATGGACGGGGCGCCCTCGCGCTGGACGGCGTCACCTTCCAGGCCGCGGCTGGCGCGGTCACCGCCCTGCTCGGGCCGAACGGTGCGGGCAAGACCACGATGATCAGGATCCTGGCCACCCTGCTGCGTCCGGACGCCGGCCGGGCACGGGTCGGCGGCCACGACGTGGTGACGGAACGGGCCCGGGTCCAGGACCTGATCGGGCTGACCGGGCAGTCGCTGTCGGTGGATGGCCGGCTGTCCGGCCCGGAGAACCTGGCGATGTTCGGCCGGCTGCACCGGCTGTCCTGGCCGGCGGTCCGGCAGCGTTCCGGTGAGCTGCTGGAACTCTTTGATCTTAAGAAGGCTGGCAAGAAGGCAGTGAAGACGTATTCGGGCGGGATGCGGCGCAAGCTTGACCTGGCGATCAGCCTGATGGCGGAGCCGCGGATCCTGTTCCTCGACGAGCCGACGACCGGCCTGGATCCGGCGAGCCGGCATGCGCTGTGGGACACCATCCGGGGCCTGGTCAGTCAGGGGACGACGGTGCTGCTGACCACCCAGTACCTGGACGAGGCCGATGCCCTGGCCAGGGAGGTCGTGTTCATCAATGCCGGCCGGGTGGTTGCCACCGGCACGCCTGCCGAGCTCAAGGCACAGACCGGCCAGGCTCAGTTCGAGCTGATCGCGGCGTCCGGCGCGGACTTCGCGCGGCTGACCGCGGCGCTGGCCGCCTTCGGCCACGTGCACGGCGACGCCGTCAGCCGCGCCGTTCGGGTGGCGGTGGGGGATGGCGGGGTCGCCGACCTGAACGCGATCACCGCCGCGGTCGCACAGGCCGGCGTGGACGTCGAGCGCTTCTCCCTGCGCGAGCCCGACCTGGATGACGTGTACTTCGAGCTCACCAGGGATCTCTCCCACCCCGCGGCCGCTAAGGAGATGGCGTGAAGTGGATCGCGAGTGACTACTGGGAGATGATCAAGCGCAGCCTCCGGCACATCCGGCACGATCCCGAGCAGCTGACCAACGTCACGCTGCAGCCCGTCCTGATGGTGGTGCTGATGAAGTTCGTGCTCGGCGGCGCGATCAGCACCGGCTTCGCCGACGGCAGTTACATCGACTTCGTGCTGCCCGGCATTTTCATCGTGGCGGCGGCCTTCGCCGCGATCTCCACCACGACCAGTGTCGCGGTCGACCTGCAGGACGGCGTCACCGACCGGTTCCGCACCCTGCCGATGGCCAAGTCCGCCGTCGTCACCGGGCACGTCATCGCCGACCTGGCCCGCAGCCTCGTCGGCGTGGCCGTGACGGCCGCGGCCGGGTACGCGGTCGGCTTCCGCGCGTCCGCCGGCCTCGGTGGCTGGATGGCGGCGATCGCGGTGATCCTGCTCGTAACCCTGGCGCTCTCCTGGCTGGCGGCGCTGGTCGGGCTCCTGGGCAAGAGCCTGGAAGTCGCGCAGCAGCTGGCCGCGGTGATCATCATCCCCGTCTTCCTCAGCGGCGCGCTGGTGCCGGCCGGCACGATGCCGGGCTGGCTGCGCGTGGTCACCGCCAACCAGCCCATCACCGAGGCCGTGGACAGCCTCCGCGCCCTGCTCGCCGGGCAGCCCGCCGGCACTCACCTCTGGCTCGCAGTGACCGAGTTCGCGGCCATCATCGTGATTGCCTTCACCTTGGCGACCACGCTGTTCCGCCGGGCCGCGACCGCGTAGGCAGCCCCTCGCTGTGCAACACATATATAACAGTGCTTATATAATCGCGGGATGACTGAGCCGCTGTATCCGCCGATCGAGCCGTACGAGCGCGGGATGCTCGATGTCGGCGACGGGAACGAGGTGTACTGGGAGACCTGCGGCAACCACGATGGCAAGCCCGCCCTGTTCGTCCACGGCGGCCCAGGGTGGGGAGCCCGGCCGGACAGGCGCCGGTGCTTCGACCCCAGTCGCTACCGTGCCATCCTGTTCGATCAGCGCGGCTGCGGGCGCAGCACACCGCACGCCAGCGATCCCGCTGCCAGCATGAGCCACAACACGACGGAGCACCTGCTGTCGGACATGGAACGGCTGCGCGAGCACCTCAGCATCGAGCGGTGGCTGCTCTACGGCGGGTCCTGGGGATCCACGTTGCTCCTCGCCTACGCCGAACGGTACCCCGACCGGGTATCACAGATCGTCATCGCCGGCGTCACTACCTGCCGCCGAGCGGAGATCGACTGGCTCTACCGGGGGGCCGGGCGATTCCTCCCCGAGCAGTGGGCGCGGTTCCGGGCCGGTGCACTAGCCGAGGACGGGGATCTCCCCGCCGCGTACGCCGCGCTGATGGAGCACCCGGACGCCGACGTCCGGCGACGGGCCGCGGCTACGTGGTGCGCCTGGGAGGACGCACTCACCTCACTGGAGCCGGACGGGCCGCCCGGCGCTTTCGGCAACCGCACGCCGGAGGACCAGCTGGCGATCGTGCGCATCTGCGCGCACTACTTCGCGCACCGAGCATGGATGGAAGACGGCGTCCTGCTCCGCGACGCCGGCCGCCTGGCCGGGATCCCCGGGGTGCTGATCCACGGCCGCTTCGATCTCAGCAGCCCGCTGGATACCGCGTGGGAGCTGGCTCAGGCCTGGCCTTCTGCCGAGCTGGCCGTCATCGACGACTCCGGCCACGCGGGCAGCGACACGATGCGCCTGCGCATCCGCGGTGCGCTCGATTCATTCGCGCGTCAGTGACCGGGTCTTCGTATGCGAGGTGGTCTGATCATCCGGCTGCGTGGAGGGGAGATCGCGGCCAGGATAGCTGAGTGACCCGACGGAATTCGCGTGATCCGGATGAGCTTGCCTGGCTCAAGATCGTCGATGGCGAAGCGGATTTCCCGTTGGCGCGGCCGGGCGTGGATACGCGGGTCCTGCTGCCCGAGGATGACCGGTTCACGGTCATGGCCGAGAAGCTCTCCGCTGCCGACGTGCAGGTGCGGCGGGTCAGGTACCTGCTGGAAGACGAGGCTATCGCCGGGGAGCGGGGGAGGCTGACCGCGGTCAGCCGCGTGGCCAGGCTGGGCCGGCCGTACCGCGGCAGCTTTACCGAGCGCAGTGGTGCCGAGGCCGCGGCCGCGAAGGACGCGTTCGACGTGATGTGGGAGGCGCACTCGACCGCTGCCGCACCGGATTCGCCTGGTGCGCTTACCGAGAAGGTGGTGCCCGCGGAGCTGGTGCCCTTCTTGCCGTTCCGGTCGCTGAACCCGGCGCAGGCGCAGGCCTTGCCGCACATCCTGGAGCAAGAGGACAACTTGCTGGTGGTCGCGCCGACAGGCGCCGGTAAAACCGTGATCGGGATGACGGCGGCGCTGCGTGCGGTGGTGCAGCAGCGGCGTAAGGCCGCCTGGCTGGTACCGCAGCGTTCGCTGACCGACGAGCTGGATCGTGAGCTGGAAGGGTGGCGCCGGGCGGGGCTCCGGGTGGAGCGGCTGTCCGGTGAGCACGCAGTCGACATCGAGCGCATCCACGAGGCCGACTTGTGGGTGGCCACGACCGAGAAGTTCGAGGCGATCTGCCGTGCGTCCGCGTTCCGTGAGTCGCTGGCCGGTGTCGGAGTCCTGGTGGTGGATGAGATCCACATGCTCGGTGACACCGAACGAGGGGCCGTACTGGAGGCGCTGCTGGCGCGGATCCGTGACGGCGGTGCGGACACGCGGATCGTCGGGCTCTCCGCCACCGTGTCCAACGCGGCACAGATCGCCAGCTGGCTGCGAGCGGAGCTGGTGCGGTGCACCTGGCGACCGAGCCGTCTTACCTGGCAGCTGCCCTCTGTGCCAGCGAATTCTGACTTCGCGGTGACCGAGGCGGCACGGACCAGGCTGGCGGCGGCTATCACCGGGATGGTCACCGCTGACGGGGGCAGCGTCCTGGTCTTCTGCGGAAGCAAGCGAAACGTGCGCCGCACGGCGCTGGTGATCGCGGCCAGTAGGGGCGTCGACGTATCCGGCGTCCGGCCAGATGACCTCGAACGGCTGCAGCGGGTCTGCGCACAGGCCCGCATCGGGCTGCATTACCAGGGATGGGAGCATCGCCGGGCGGCGGAGCAGGCATTCAGGGAGCGCGAACTCGACGTGCTCGTCGCGACGACGACGGTGGCCGCAGGCGTCAACCTGCCGGCGCGGGCCGTGGTAGTCCAGGACACCCAGATCGGCTTGAACGGGCTGGACGTGGCGACCGTCCAGCAGATGTTCGGCCGGGCCGGCCGGGTCGGTGCCGGGGAGAATGAGGGCTGGGCCTTCCTGATCGTGGACGAGCGGGAACGCGCCGAATGGCAGTCGAAGCTGGTTGCCGGGTACACGGTGCGGTCACGGATCCAGGCCGGCCTGCCCGAGCATGTGCTGAGCGAGGCGGTACAGCGGCGCATCGGGACGCAGCAGGAAGCGGAGGACTGGTGGGTGCAGACCCTCGCGTACTTTCAGGGGCAGCGCAGCCTGCGCCCGCTGCGCAAGTCGGTGCGGTTCCTGCGTGCGGCGCAGCTGCTCAGCCTTACCGGCGGGGAGGATCCCCAGCTGGTTCCGACCGAGCTAGGCCGGCTGACCGCGCGGCTGATGGTTTCCCCTGAGGTATGCGACCGCTTGCGGGGTGCACTGGGTGACGTGCCCGTTCCCTCGGACCCGGACCAGGCGGAGGCCGTTCTCGCCGAGCTGCTGGCCGCCCTGGTGCCGAAGCTGGCGCAGGCGCGGGTGGGAGAGGACGGCAAGGCCGCGCTCGCCCGTGTGCTGGCCACGTACGGTGCCGTGCGCCCGCTCGCCCCGCTGGCCGCATCGGACGGTATCGCCGCCGATAGCGGTCAGCAGCGTGGGGACCTAGCGCGAGCCGCCTTGCTGACGGTAGCCCGTGCACCCGGTGCGTTCCATCCTGGTATCCGGCAGGTCAGCGGGATCCCGTACGCGGCGATGTACCAGATCCTCGAGGAGGCGCCGCGGTACCTGCACTGGATCGCCTGCCAGGGCCTATTCGGGACGATCCATCCATGGTGTGCCATAGTCGCTGCCGACCTGGAACTGCGTGCCACGTGGCGGATGCTGCAGCCACCGCGCGGCGCTGGCCGGCTGCTGCGGGCGTGCGAGCAGATGGCCACGCCGGCCCACGCCGCACAGGTAGTGCCCCAGTTGTGGGCCGCTGCGCGGGCGCGCGGCTACGCCAGCCCGGACTGGCCGGCCGGCGGACGACCCGCTCAGTGCCGCCTCGACGCCGAGGGGTATCTGTCATTCTTGCGAGACCGGGCAACCGGCGTGCATATTGAGGCGGTGGGCGGCAAGGTCCGCGGGACCGGTCCGGCCGGGTCGGTGCTGGCGGTCTGGGGCGGATCCGCGTTCGCGATCACGGCGATAAAGCGCGGCTATGCGATCGCTGAACGACCATCGGCTGCCGTGGGCGAACCGGGAGCGGCCGTATTTACCTGGCGCGGTGACTATCAGGCGAACGGATGGCTAGCCGCTTATTCTCAGCTATCAGGCTGACCGTAGCCGGCGGTTCCGGGGAGGACATGCCAGATGGATGACGTCATCGAGCGCACGGAAATACTGCTGCCGGAGCCGGCTCGTGCCCTTGGCGCGCTGCTGGGCGTGGGCTTGCCAGATCTCGAGCACGGCGCCGGACTGCCGTTGCTCTGGCACTGGGTTAAGAAACACCATCCACGTCAGCGTGTGCTGTTTCTTCCCGCAACCGCTGGTCTGCGCCTAGGTCCTCCTGCGTACGCTGGCCGATCGCGGAGATGAGCGGCCCCGTCGCGATGGTCGTGATGAGGGCCATGAGGACGAGGATGGTAAAGAGCCTCTGGTGAATAATGCCGGCGCTGAGTCCGACGTTGAGCGCGATCAGCTCGGTCAGGCCCCTGGTGTTCACCAGCGTGGCGATCATCGCGGACTGCCGCCGCTCCAGTCGGCTGACCCGCGCAGCCGCGTACGCGGGTCCGATCTTCCCGAGCATGGCGCAGGCGACGATAATCAACAGCAAGATGAGGTCGCTGCCGTTTAGCGCGCCGATGTTTATGGTCAGCCCGGTGACGACGAAGAAGATCGGCAGCAGCAGACCGCCCGCCTGTTCCATCGTCCGCAGCACATCGGCATCCGGGGCATCGTCTCGGTCTCGGCCGGGCATCGTCAGGCCAGCGAGGAACGCGCCGAACACGGGATGCAGGCCTAGCGAGCTGGTGACCCACGCGCTCGCGAGCACTAGCACCAGGGCAAGTGGTACCTGATTCGACAGCAGGGTCCCAGGCCGCCTGATCCACCAGCGCAGTGCGGGCCGGACCACCACGAGCATCAAGACCACGAAGCCGGCCAGCAGCGCCACGGTTACCGGCCAGGACCGGCTCCCCGCGGCGGCGGTGCCGACAAGCGCCGCCGCCAGTACCAGCCAGGCTGCTACGTCCATGATCCCGGCCGCCGCGGTCGCGATCGTGCCGACCGTGGTGCCGGCGAGTCCACGTTCCCTGACAATCGACGCGAGCACCGGAAGCGCTGTGACCGATATGGCCACGCCCATGAACAGCACGAAGGACCGGCTGTCGGTATGCGTCTCGCCTATGGCGGCGAGGGCATGACGCCCCAGTACCGCGACGCCCATGCCGAGCGCGAGGGGAACCAGCAGGGCGCTTGCAGCTATGAGTGGCGCTGCGCGGCCACGGCCGCGCAGTGGTCTGAAGTCGATCTCATAACCCACGGTGAACATGAAGATGACAACGGCGACCTGCGATATGACCGAAAGGTATGGTACAGCCGCGTGCGTGAAAAGGCGTGTCGTCAGATGCCCGGGCAACCGCCCGAGCAGACTAGGCCCAAGCGCGATGCCCGCTACTATCTGGCCGACGACGGTCGGCTGACCGAGCCGGCGTGCGACGGCGCCGAGCAGCGAGGAAACTCCGATGACAATTGCGATGTCACCTATGACGTCAGCAGTCAAGATGTCGAGGTTCATGGTTTACCTCCGCGCACGGACGTACCGATCGCATTCGTATAGCAATATCCATGGAATCCTCGTGTCTGGCCACTCGTTCAACCGCGACCGGGCAACAGTTGAACGCGTGGCCAGCGCCCGTGTGAGATGGTATCCATGCACCGCTATGGCCAGCCGGATGTGAGATAGGTACGCTGAGAAAACGTGATCGCGTATCGTGCGGGAGGATGCTAATGCCGAGAGTAATGGTTAACGGCATTAATCTCCACTATGACGATTATGGCTCAGGGGATCCGGTTGTCCTGGTGACGGGTAGCGGGGCCACCGGCAAGATGTGGTCGCTTCACCAGGTCCCGGCGCTGAACGCCGCTGGCTTTCGTGCCATAACTGTCGACAACCGGGGGATGCCACCCTCGGATTTGTCCCCGCAGGGATTCACCATCGATGACATGGTTGAGGATACGGCCGGCCTGATCGAATGGCTTGGTATAGGCCCGTGCCGCATCGTGGGCTTCTCGCTGGGCGCGATGGTGGTCCAGGAGCTGCTGCTCGCTCATCCGGACCTCATTACCCAAGCGATACTAAGCGCGACACGCGGCAGAACCGATGCATTGCGTGCAGCGATATCCGCGGGGGAATCGGAGCTCGCGGAAAGCGGGGTCGTGCTGCCGCGACAGTATGCGGCGGTCGTGCACGCGATGCAGTTCCTGTCGCCGACAACGCTGAAGGACGATAACCGGGTCAAGGACTGGCTCGACATTTTCGAGATGTCGCTGGTCAGCCACTCAACGAACCGCTCCCAGCACGGGCTAGAGTTGCCAGACGGCCGGCTGGAAGAGTATCGCAAGATAACGTCGCCGTGTCTCGTGGTAGGTTTCCAGGACGATCTGATAGCGCCTCCTTATCTCTGTCGCGAGGTGGCTGATTCCATTCCCGGCGGCAAGTATGAGGAACTCGCCGACTGTGGGCATTACGGATATCTGGAACAGCCTGAAGAGGCTAATTCGCTGATCATCAATTATTTCCGCAGTATGTAAGCTGCGTTCAACTGCAGTTGAACCCAGTTGAACGCAGCTTGACAGAAATCTCCCGGTAAGTGAAAGTAATGGCAGCGTGGGCGACTGTGCAAAATTGCCATAGCTGCCGGAAGTCATCCCAGGATCCAGCACGTGAAGTAAGATGAAAGGAATTAACGGTGGCGACGAACCCGTTTGAGGACGAGGAAGCCAGGTATCTCGTTCTGATCAACGACGAGGGACAGCATTCGCTGTGGCCAGTTTTCGCCGACGTACCCGAGGGCTGGGAAATTATCTTCGGGGAAGACGGCCGTCAGGAGTGCCTCGACTTCATCGAGAAAAACTGGACCGACATGCGGCCGAACAGCCTGATCAAGGCCATGGAAGCGGACGCCGCAGTGAGAAATAACGGCGCTTCCACGAACGGGAACGGCGTTAGCGAGACGAATAGGCGCGCAATCGCGAAGAAGGACAAGGTTTCTTCCTGAATAACTAGCCTGCTCCATCACCCGACGTGGAGGCCGCCCGATGCCTGCCCAGGACATTGCGTATGTCGAGCGGACAGAAGGCCTGCACCGTGCCTGGCAGGCGCTGGCCGAGGCGGTCCGGCGCACCGACGGCGTACTGGCGGCATTGCCCGGGCCCGGCCGTCGGTCGCCGGAACAGCGGGCGGAAGCGGCCGCCGCGAAGGATTCCGCCCGGGCGTCCCGCTGCCGGTTCATGGACGCCAACGTCGACGCGGTCTATGCCGAGCTCACCGGCGGTCGCACGCGGTACCTGCGCCTGGCGGAGCTGGCCGCGGCGGCCGCGGTCAGCTTCCCCGGGCTGGTGCCCGGCGCTGACCAGCTCGCGGCCGAGCGCCTCCTGCCGCAGGCGGGCAAGGAGGGGCTGGAGATCGACCAGGGGATCTTTTTCAGCCGGATACTCGGCTCGCCGGTGGCAGGTCCGCATCTGCTGGATGCCATGCGCCGGCCGACGCGCCGTGCGCTGCAGCTGCTGGCGGACTACACCCGGACCGGCGTGGCCGACCTCGGTTCGGTACGGGTGGAACGCACCGGCGGTGTCGCGCGGCTGACGATGTGCCGTGAGGATTGCCTGAACGCGGAGGATAACCGGCAGGTCGACGATATGGAGACCGCGGTAGACCTCGCATTGCTCGACCCGGCCGTGAGCGTCGGCCTGCTGCGCGGCGGGGTAATGAGCCATCCGCGCTATCGCGGCAGGCGGGTATTCAGCGCGGGCGTCAACCTCAAGGCGCTGCACGCCGGGGGCATCTCGCTGGTCGACTTCCTGCTCCGGCGCGAGCTGGGTTACATCCACAAGCTGCTACGCGGAATCCTGGCCGAGGACGGCGCAAGCTGGCACTCGCCATCGACCGAGAAGCCCTGGGTAGCAGTGGTCGACGGATTCGCTATCGGCGGCGGCGCGCAACTACTGCTCGTTTTCGATCAGGTGCTCGCCGCGTCCGACGCCTATGTCAGCCTCCCCGCCGCCGACGAGGGCATCATCCCCGGTGCCGCCAACCTCAGGCTGACCCGGCGGGCCGGACCGCGGGTGGCCCGCCAGGTCATCTTGACCGGACGCCGGATCCAGGCGAGCGAACCGGACGCCCGGCTGCTGATCGACGAGATCGCGGAACCCTGCGACCTGGACGCGGCGGTGGAAAGGCGCCTGGCCCGGCTGCAGAGCCCGGCGGTGATCGCCAACAGGCGGATGCTGACCGTAGCCGAGGAATCCCAGGCGGAATTCCTCGGCTACATGGCGGAATTCTCGCTGCAACAGGCGCTGCGGCTTTACAGCGATGACGTGATCCGCAAGGTCGGACGCTTCGGCACCGAAAAACCGGAGTAGCGGGGCCCGCTCAGCGTATCGCCTCTACCGGGAGCAACCGGTGCAGGCCAGGGCCGATGTCGATGCTCGCTGGGCTCTCTGGTCCCTCTTCGTCACCAGACAATACGAGGCTGAGCAGCTTGCCATTCTCTTCGAATAGCATCGCGTGCTTACCCAGCCAGCCCAGCCTGCGCTTGAGGTCATCGGGGCCGCCCGCCCACTCCGCAGCGAGCTGCTCCTCCTGACCGGGCGAGGACAGCGTGCGGATGAGGGAAGTCATCGGCCCGTCCGCCTGGTGGACCGCGGATTTGCCCGGCCGCGAGTCCCGGATACGCCAGCCGGTAGTTTCCGAGCCCTCCAGGCGCAGCTCGCCCTGCTTATCCTCCTGCCACGCCGCCTTCCACTCGTCGACTAGCTTGGATAGCTGTCCGTGCCACTGAACCGCGTTCAGCGTGTACGGCGAAAGGTTGTGGTCGGAGAAGAAATAGGCGAGCTGGTTGAGCTCTTCGGGACCGAACGGGTAGGTCAGCGCGTAGTTGTCCATCGGATGCAGGTCGAGACCATACTCCTGGCGGCGGTCAAAATAAGGGCTGAACCGGTCGAACCGCACCATGAGAACGCCGCTTGGCGGGTACAGGTGAGTCAGGAGGGGAATGTTCCTGGCATAGGCCTCATAGACGGCCGGATCCTCTCCGGGAAAGCCGATCAGCAGATTCCAGCTGGGCGTAATGCCAAGTTCGACGCAGTTCTTGAGAAACTGCAGATTTTGGAATGCTGTGGTGCCCTTAGCCATTAGTTTCAGGGTGGAGGTGGCGAGTGCCTCAACGCCGGGCTGGACGATCGTCACGCCGGCCGCGACCAGTCGCTTCATGTCCCGGCGGCTAAGTGGCAGTTTCACCTCATAGAAGATCGAGATGCCGGGGGGCGGGTCGAGCATCTCGAAAACCTTGGCAGGGTAACTCTTGGGCATTACGTTGTCGGTGCAGGTCAGTCCCTGGTAACGGCCGGCGTAACCGAAAAGCCAGGTGAACTGCTCTACGGCCAGTTCAGGAGACATCGCACGATACGCCATGCCCTGTCCGTTCAGGCCGCAGAAGGTGCAATGCGACATTTCGCCCCACCAGCAGCCACGTGACGTCTCGAAGGGCAGTACTGGTTTGATAGTTCCGCCGTGTTCCAGTTCCTCATGCTCGTCGAGCGCTCGGCTAAAGCTATCGTAGTCCGGTAGGCAGACATCGTTGATGTTATGATCGCGGCCGAGCGCATCCCGAGCGCTGGGTTCCCGGCAATTTCGCCTCGACACGATTCCGGGGATCGCGTCTGCCGCCTCCGGTTTCCCGTCAAGTACGCAGCGGAGGAACGAGGGAAATGTCTCGAGCGCGGGGCCGGAGAAAATGAAGTCCACGGTCGGGACTAGTTCGGCGAGCACGGCACCCATGGGTGCCTCGCAGTTGGCACCGCCAATCACTGTGAGTGCCCTCGGATTACGTTCCTTGATTAGCCGGGCGAGGGCTATGCTGGGCACGTTCTGGGCGAACACGGAGCTGAATCCCACAATGTCAGCCTCGGCTAGGCGGTACCGATCGATTAGTTTCTCGCAGAACCCAAGCAGCTGTGACCGGACGGCGAGGATCTGTTCGCGAAGCGGCGCCCAGGACTTTCCAGGATAAAATCGCTGGAAATACTCGTTGGAGTTATCGGGGGTTTCCGGGAAAGCGATCTGCCGGAATAGCCAGTCGCCCAGCCCGGTGTTCACGTGATGCCCGGAATCGGGTCCGGATCCGGATATGGACTCATAGTGAGCCGCACTGAGAAAGGTTGCCATATCCTGATTTACGTAGAATATATCGACCGAGGTCTCGTCTCCGAAGTCGCGGCGTATCATGCTGGCCAACTGGCCGAGCGCAAGAGATGGCCGGTGCCAGTCGGCGAATGGCATGTTTACGAAGGCGATGCGAAGCTTTTCTTCTGCTTTGGCCATGACGATTCCCTTGGAGATCCAAAACGATGCGGTTATCGGACCGTCAGACGGGGGAGAGACCAGCTCAGACCGTCCGGTGAGGCGACGAGGCCGCCTTCGAAGATCGCGCTCTCAGGTTCGAGGTCCTGACCGAGCATCGCGTGCGCCTGCTCCTTGGCGCCCTCACGCATCGCCTGCTTGACAATGGAGGATTTCATCAGGGGCACCATGCTTTGCTCTTTGTTCTCGACGACCTCGTCCACCGCCTTGGCGAATTCGCTGGACCGACTCTTGTAGCGCTGCGCCAGTGTTTCCTCGCCAGAGGACACTCCGCCGACCAGGCTGACGAACGACTCCAGGTCAGAGCTGGTGTCGTCGGTCACCTTCTTGGCGGACCAGAAGTATGAATTCTCGTCGACATGCATATCGTAGAACGACACGAGGAACTCGTAGAACACGCCGTACTCTCGGCGGTATCGCTGCTCGAACTCGCGGAACGCGGTCTCCTCATCGACTGCCTGGTCAAGGACGCTGTTGATGGAACGCGCGGCCAGCAGTGCGCCGTAGGTTGCTAGGTGGACGCCGGAAGAGAATATGGGGTCCACGAAGCACGCGGCGTCACCGATCAATGCCATGCCTGGCCGCCAGAATTTCGTGTTCGCATACGAGTAATCCTTACGTACACGGATTTCCCCGTACTGGCCCTCCGTTACGCGCTTGGCGCTGCTGAGGTAGTCGCTGATCATCGGGCATTCTGCGATGAGGGCCTTGAGGGCTTTTTCTGGATCGCCCTGGATCTTGCTGGCGAGGTCGTTCCGGACGACCGCACCGACGCTGGTGAGCGTGGGAGTGAGCGGTATGTACCAGAACCAGCCGCTCTCGAAGGCGCAGCACAAGATATTGCCCGAGTTCGGTTCGGCCAGGCGCTTGCCGCCCTCGAAATAGCCGAAGAGAGCAAGGCTGCGGAAGAACTCGGAATACTGCCGAGTTGCCCCGGCCTGCTGGTAAATCCTGCTCTTGCTGCCCGAGGCATCCACTACGTACTTTGCGCGGATCGTGCCCTTGTTTCCCGCGGCGTCGGTGTAGGAAACACCGCAGACCCGGCCTTCGTCCTCGATCACATCGGTGACGCTGTGCTGTTCGCGGACATCGACGCCCGTGTGGCGTGCGTGGTCGAGCAGGATCTGGTCGAACTTGCTGCGCTCGACCTGGTAGGCATGAGACGTCTCACCGGTCATCTTCGGTGATACCGAGAACGCGAACGTCCACGGCTCGGGCCTGGCACCCCACCGCATCGTCCCGCCGCGTTTCTTGTTGAACCCGGCCTTGGCAAGCTCGTCCGCGACGCCAGTGAGGCGGCAGATCCCGTGGACCGTCGACGGCAGTAGCGACTCCCCGATCTGATACCGCGGAAACTTCTCCTTTTCCAGCAGAACGACACGGTGTCCACGCATCGCGACCAGTGTTGCCAGCGTTGATCCACCCGGCCCACCCCCTACGACGGCAACGTCAGTCTCGTTAACGCCATCAATATTCATCGGCAATCTCTTAACTCTGGTTGGCACCAGCGCCATTCGTGCTGGACGAGTGAGTGGTCACAACATTGTGCCATGCGGCTAGAGCGGGATGCGATACCTGAATAAATGAGGCACTTGAATGAGTGCACCACGGATAGCGGAGACGTCCGCAGACGTTCAACTGCTAATAAATGACGGTTGAACGCTGTGATTACCCCGCAGCATCGCAGATCAGGGTAGTCATATCGGATTTAGACGCGGATCCCCTGTTTGGCCTACGGCCGCTCGGTCTCCGGCGGGGTCGACGGCGGGAATGTGACATCGATGGTCAGGCCGCCGCCGGGCCGGGGCTGGGCGGTGATCGTGGCGGCATGGGCGATGGCGATAGCCCGGACGATGGACAGCCCGAGGCCGTGGCCGTTGCGGTCGGCCGGGCGCTGGCGCAGGCGCCGGAAGGGCTGGAAAAGGCGGTCGACGTCGGCGGCCTGGATGACCGGCCCGGAGCTGGTCACCGTCAGGACGGCGCCGGCGTTGCCGGTCGTGGTGGTGACCTGGATGTCTCCGCCGGGGACGTTGTGCCGGATGGCATTGTCGATCAGGTTGCCGGCCAGCTGCTGGATCATGAGCGGGTCACCGGTGATGGCAGCGGGCTCGAGGTCGGCGTGGACGTGCAGGCCGAGGTGGCTGATCGCGGGGCGGGCGGCGGCCAGGAGGGTGCCGGCGATGGCGGCCAGGTCGGTGGGCTCGCGCTCGTCGAGGCCGGCTTCGCTGCTGGCCAGGGTGAGCAGTGCCTCGATGAGGTGTTCCTGCTCGGTGTTGGAGGCGAGCAGCTCCCTGCTCACCGCCTGCCAGGTGCCGATGGTGGCGTCCGGATCGGCGAGGGTGACCTGGAGCAGGGTGCGTTCCCTGGTCAGTGGGGTGCGCAGCTCGTGCGAGGCGTTCGCGGCGAAACGCCGCTGGGCGTCGAAGGAGGCTTGCAGCCTCCCGAACAGGCCGTCGAGTGTGTCGGCGAGTTCCTTGAGCTCGTCATCGGGTCCGTGCAGGGCCAGCCGCTCGTGCAGGCTGCTGGCGGATATCCGCCGGGCGGCGGCGGTGATCGTGCTCAGCGGGTTCAGCACCCGGCCGGCCAGCAGCCAGCCGATCACGGTGGCCACCACCGCGAAGATCCCCAGCGCGATAGCCAAGGCGATGAGCAGCACCTGCCGGTCGAAGGCAATCTGAGTGATTCCGGCGTTGATCAGCTCCTTCGTCGCCTGCTCGGCTGCTGTGGACAGCTGAGATCCGGCAATGCCTGGGCCGGTGTGGTGCACGCCCTGGGAGACACGGGCCACGGGGCGCGTCGCCTGCCCGAAGAGCAGGTACGCCAGGGCAAGCACGGCCGCGCTACATGCCAGGAACGTCGAGCTGTACATGACGGTGAGGCGCAGCCGGGCGGTGCGGCGGGGGAGACGCACTAGGTTCCTCCGATGCGGTAGCCGCTTTCCCTGACGGTCTCGATGACCGGAGGATCGCCGAGCTTGGCGCGGAGCCGGCCGATGGTGGTCTTGACCGTGCTGGTGAACGGATCGGCGGCTTCGTCCCATACCCGTTCGAGGAGTTCCTCCGCGGGGACCGGCCGCCCATCCGCGGCGAGCAGGCATTCCAGCACGGCCAGCTCCTTGGTGGTGAGCGGGAGGCGCCGCCCGGCGCGGACCGCGACCCGCCGGGCCGGGTCCAGGCTCAGGTCGCCGTACTCCAGGCTGGCGGGCAGCGGCGCAGCGGCGCGGCGGCCCAGGGCCCGGATGCGGGCGACCAGCTCGGCGAAGTCAAACGGCTTGGGCAGGTAGTCATCGGCGCCGAGCCCGAGGCCCTCGACCCGTTCCCTGACCGATCTCGCCGCGGTGAGCATCAGCACCCGGACTGGCGATCCGTCAGCCACCAGAGACCGGCAGACATCATCGCCGTGCACGCCGGGCAGATCGCGGTCCAGCACCACGACGTCATAGCGGTTTACCGCCAGGCGCTCCAGGGCGGTGGCGCCGTCCAGGGCCACATCGACGGCCATCCCCTCCCGGCGCAGCCCGGCCGCCACCGCCGTAGCCAGGATCTCGTCGTCCTCGGTCACCAGAACCCGCATCGCCTGCCCCTGTTTCGTGAGCCTCACACTCTGCCAGCCGCCTGCCTCCCAAGATCGCAGGCCGCAGGTGACAGCCAGGTGACATTTCCCGTCACCGTGGTGTTACCTCCCATTCTGTACAACAGTTTGAGGTGGGCGAGTCACACGAAGCTAGGATGTCCCACCTCTGCTTCTGAGGAGATAGCAATGAACAGGAAGATCTGCGGTACCAGGGGCGCACGGAGCGCGGTAGTCCTGGCTGGCCTGGCTGCGGCCGCCTTGCTGACGACGGCGTGCAGCTCGCCTTCGACGGGGGGCGGCGGAAGTGCTTCCACGGCGGAGACGGCTGCGTACCGGGCGGATATCGCCTTCGCGCAGTGCGTGCAAACCCACGGCGACCCGAGCTTCCCCGACCCCGTTCCAGGGTCGAGCTTCCAGATTGCCCCGCTGCCGGTGGGCGCCGCGGCAGACACCACGCGTGGGAAGATTCTCATTGCCTGCAAGCACCTGCTGCCAACCGGCTCGACTTCGAGCAATGGCTCGGTAACTACGCAGGAGCTCGCCGAGGGCGTGACGCTGGCGCAGTGCCTGCGCACCCACGGTGTGCCGTCCTTCCCCGACCCCACAGTCGTCAACGGGGGGCTCAATTTCGCCTTCACCGGCGTCAGCTCGCCGCAGTTCCTGGCCGCGGTGAAGGCCTGCCGTTCGGTGACACCCGCAGGGGTTAAGCTGCCGTGAGCGCCACCGTTTCCCGTGACGGAGAAGTCCAGCAGGAGGACGCGATGGCCGCGGACGGTGAAGCGCGCCTGAGCGGGCGGCGCCGCCGGGCGGTGGCGACCGTGCTGGTGCTCGTGGTGCTAGCCGCCGGAGCGGGGGCCGCGTGGGCGGAGGGGGCGTTCGGGTCGCATGGCTCATCAGGGACCGGGCAGGGGGCGCCGCCGCCGGCCACGGCGCGGGTGGTGCGGGAGGACCTGTCGTCACAGGCGCCGCTGACCGCGACCTTGGGGTATGCGAACTCCTACACGGTGCAGGGGCAGGGCGGCGGGACGCTGACCTGGCTGCCGCCGGCCGGGCAGGTGATCAGTCAGGGGCAGGTGCTGTACCGGGTGGATAACGGCACCCCGGTGGTGCTGCTGTACGGGTCGGTGCCGGACTGGCGGACGCTGGATGAGGGGCTGACCGGGGCGGATGTGAGCCAGCTCAATCATGACCTGGTGGCGCTCGGCTACGCCAGTAGCTCGGACATCAGCTCACTGGGCTGGGATTACTTCTCCGCGGAGACCGCGTACGGGGTGCAGCGGCTGGAATCCGCAGCGGGGGTTTCCAGCCCGCCGGGATCGCTATCGCCAGGGTCGGTCGTGTTCGAGCCGGACGCGCTCCGCATCAGCAGCGTGCCGGGCAGCCTGGGCGGCCCGGCGTCCGGCCAGGTGCTGGCGGCGACCTCGGACCAGCACGTGGTTACGATCGCGGTGAGCACCTCCGATGAGTCGGGGGTAGCGGTGGGCGACGCGGTCACGGTCACGCTGCCGAACGGGGCCAGCACGCCAGGGAAGATCACCTCGGTCGGCACGGTGGCGACCGGGACGAGCGCTAACGCGACGATCCAGGTGACGGTCACGCTGACGGACCCGTCGGCGGCTGGGACCCTGGACCAGGCGCCGGTGACGGTGTACATCACCGTCGCCTCCGCCAGCAACGTGCTGGTGGTGCCGGTGGCTGCGCTGGTGGCCCAGTCCTCGGGCGGGTATGCGGTCGAGGTCGTCGGCGCCGGTGACACCCGGCGGCTGGTGCCGGTGACGGTCGGGATCTTCGACGACAGCTCCGGCGCGGTCCAGGTGACCGGAGAGCTGGCACCCGGTGAGCAAGTCGTGGTGCCCGCGACATGAGCGCCGTACTAGAGCTGGAGCGGGTCTCGAAGGAGTATCCGGGGCTGCCGCCGGTGCGGGCGCTGGATCAGGTGAGCCTGGTGGTGATGGCCGGGGAGCTGGCCGCGGTTGTCGGTCCTTCCGGGTCGGGCAAGACCACGATGCTGCACCTGATGGGCACCCTGGACCGGCCAAGCAGCGGGATCGTGCGGATAACCGGCCTGGATGTGGCGAAGATGACGGACCGGGAGGTATCGGCGCTGCGAGCGCGGCGGATCGGCTTCGTCTTCCAGCAGTTCTTCCTGGCCGAGCATCAGAAGGTGCTGGATAATGTGGCCGACGGGCTCCTGTACGCCGGCGTCGTACATGCCAGGCGCCGCCAGCTGGCCGCCGCCGCACTAGAGCGCGTCGGCCTAGGCCACCGGGCCGGCGCGCGGCCTACCCAGCTGTCGGGTGGCGAGCGGCAGCGGGTGGCGATCGCTCGGGCAATCGCCGGCAGCCCGCCGATCGTGCTGGCTGACGAACCGACCGGCAACCTGGACTCCGGCACCGGCGCGTCGATCCTGGCGCTGCTGGAAGAGCTCAACGCCGCCGGCACCACGATCATCGTGATCACCCACGACCACTCGGTCGCCGCGTCGATGCCCCGCCGCATCGATGTACTCGACGGCCACATCATCGCCGATACCGGTCCAGCCCCAGTGGCTGCCGGTGCCGGACTGCTGCGGGAGGGACGTTCATGACCATCACGTCAGGCCGGGCTGCCTCGGCCCGGGCCATCCCGGCCCCGGCCCGGCTGCGCCCGCGCGACCTGGGCGGGCTGGCTGTCGTGGGGATGCGGACCCGCAAGCTGCGGGCCGCGCTGTCGGCGCTGGGCATCGCGATCGGGATCGCGGCGCTCGTGGCCGTCCTAGGACTGGCCCGTTCCTCCCAGGACCAGCTCCTGGCGGAGATCAGCCACCTGGGCACCAACTTCCTGACCGTCACCAACGGGCAGGGCTTCTTCGGCCAGCCCGCCGAGCTGCCCGACGCGGCGCCGGGGATGATCGGCCAGCTGCCCGGCGTCACTGGCGTCCAGTACACCGGAGCGGTCAGCGGCATTGATGCTTACCGCAGCCCGCTGATCCCGGCCATCGACACCAACGCGCTGACCGTGGACGCAGCCAGCCTGGGCCTGCCCGCCGCGGTCGGCACCTCGATGGCCCAGGGCAGCTACCTGAACGCCGCCACCGCTCGCGAGCCGGTCGCCGTCCTCGGCGCCGGGGCAGCCCAGCTGATGGGCATCGACCGCATCTGGCCCGGGGAGCGGATCTGGGTCGGCGGCCGGTGGTTCTACCTCGTGGGAATCCTCAATCCCGTCACCCTGATCCCGCAGCTCGACACCTCGGTCCTGATCGGCTTCCCCGCCGCCCAGCAGTACCTCGGCTTCGACGGGCACCCTTCAGAGGCTTACGTCCGTACCGTCAACACCCAGGCCGCAACGACCTCTGTCGACGGCCTGCTCGGCGCGCAGGCCAACCCGGAAGACCCCAGCTCGGTCGACGTCTCCCAGCCCTCGGACACCCTCACCGCGCAGGCCGACGCGGCCGGCGCTTTCGATACCCTGTTCCTCGGCCTGGGGGCGGTTGCCCTGCTGGTCGGCGCGGTCGGAGTGGCCAACATCATGATCATCTCGGTGCTCGAACGCCGCCAGGAAATCGGGCTGCGCCGCGCCCTGGGTGCCACCAAGGGCCAGATCCGCATCCAGTTCCTGGCCGAGGCGATCCTGCTCTCCCTAGCTGGCGGTATTGCCGGGGACATCCTCGGCGCCGCCGCCACCGCCATCTACGCCCACGCCAAGGGATGGCCGATCGTGATCCCCCCCGAAGCATGGGTCGGCGGCATCGGTGCCGCCCTCCTCATCGGTGCCCTCGCCGGGCTGCTGCCCGCCATCCGCGCCGCCCGCCTCTCACCCACCCAAGCTCTCTGGAGCCTCTGATCATGGGCGAACTGATGAAGACTGACGTGGGTCACCAGGTTACGTACATCTGACGGAGTCCTCGCGTCGCCATTCCAGTCTTCCAGGTCAGCGAACTCGGATCTTCGGCGAGCCGTAGCTGCGGAAAACGTCTCACTAGCGCCGCGAGTAGCGTCGTAATCTGGAGGAATGCCAGTGGGGCACCTAGGCAACGGTGCACGCCGTGGCCGAATGTAAGGTGTGCAGGCGAGGACCCTTCTAGCGCTACCTCGTCGGCCAGATTGAAGGCCGCCGGATCCCGGTTGGCGGCCATGATCGAAACTGCCACTAGTTGCCCTGGCTGGATGACGGCGCCTCCGACACAGACACGTTCCGCCGCCATGCGAGGAAAGCTCATATAGGTAGCAGGGTTAACACGCATGAGTTCCTCAGTAACATGAGGAATAAATTCTGGGTTATCGATCAGATTCTTCATCAAAGCTGGATCGAGCAGCATCGTCAGCACGCACAGCGTGATCTGGTCCACCGTAGTATCGAATCCGGCCATCAGCAGTGAAAGGCATAGCGTCACTATCTCATGATTTGTAACGCTTCCCTCCGCTTCCGCGGACCTGATCAGCTGGCTGATCAGGTCCGCGGAAGGCGCGCGCCTCTTCTCGGCGACTACCCGCATCATGTACCGCGCGAGGGCGATGCTTTGCTGTCGGGTGTCAGCACTGCTGTCCTCCAGCCTGAACAGTACGTTCACCCAGGAGCCAAACAGCTCCCGGTCGGCTGGCGGCACTCCAAGAAGGTGGCAGAGTACCCTGAAGGGGAGCGGAGAAGAAACATGGGACACGAAGTCGGCGGGGGTGCGCTGGGTTTCCAGTCCGTCAAGCAGATCCTCTGCCGACTGTGCGACGAAAGGAGCTAGATCAGCAATCCTGCGTTCCGTGAATGCCGGGGCGGCTAGGCGCCGTATGCGTGCGTGCTCTGCGCCTTCCAGGCTAATGATTGCGTCCGGCGCTGACTTATAAGAGGCAATATTGGGCGCGTTACGGCCTGCCGCATCGCTGCGGCAGAAGCGTCGGTCAGCGAGAATCTGCCGGGCCAGCTTGTATTCGGATACTAGCCAGAAACCAGTGTCATTGGGGGCAGTCGCCCATTCTATCCCGGATCGCGGTTTGACGATGTCAAAAGCATCAGGGAGCGGGCCGACAGGAACCGTCTTTTGACCGGCCGGACATGATACTTCCTCGCCTCGCGCTGTCTTGGTCACCAGCGCCATTCATGCTGGCCGAATAGATGATCCGATTTGATACCGTGATCCGCGCACCAGGTCATGAATTGGCCGACCTGTTTAAGCTGGTAGGAATCTTCATTGTACGAGGTGGCCATGATGTGCCCGAGCCAGCTCTCCTCGCCCATGGCGTAGATATAGGCTTCGCTTGCGCCCAGCTCGGTCATGATCGCGGCCGCCTGCTCCGCGTTCGATCCCGACAGTGTGCGCGAGTCGCTCATCCTCTTGGTAATAGGCTGGGTGAACAGGGCGCCGTAAAGCCACGTCAGCGGGGCGCCGGCGCATTCCATGCCGAGGAACGCCATGTCGACCTGTCCGACGTGACTGCGCATATACCTGTACAGAACCGGGTCGATGCCGGAGGAGTCAGCGCCGACGAACACCGTCCGGCCCGCGAACTGTACGTGGTAGGTCGACTTGGCCCGGATGTCCAAGTCGGCGTGCTCCCCGAGGAACGGGGTCGCTATCACCTTCCCGCCGGGGAATCCCACCTCGGCGAAGTCGTCCACCTCTGTTACCCGCAGGCCTAGATGCGACAGGTACAGCCCCAGTGACGGATCGACCAGATTGCCGCGAGAGGACCGTGGCACCACAACCGTGCCGATGCGGTCACGCAGCGCCAGCAGGGTCTCCAGAACGATGTGATCCTGGTGCCCGTGGGTGATCAGGGCGAGATCGATGTGATCGGGCAGGTCCCGATAGGTGAAACGATCCGTGGCGGAGGCGTCTGAACTGATGAAGGGATCAGTGATGATCGCTGCTTCCGGGGTCTGCAGGACCAGGCATGCGTGGCCGAAGTATCGGATTCGCCCCCCGCCGTCGATGTGGCGGTCGACGGCAAGGTCCGGTTCCGCGGCCAGCAGTCGGCTGAGCGCGGCAGTCTCGTCTTCTCCGAGTTCCAGCACCTCCCGGAGCCGGTGCAGTGGCGTGCCATGGACCCTCGACCTGAACAGTTCATCCAGCCCTGGATGGCGGAACGGAATGCGCAGGTCAAGGACATCCGGAGAGCTCAACCGCGGTGTGGACAGGATGAATGGCCGCTCGATCCCGGTTTCCAGCGATAGCTGAACCGACTGCCGGTCCTCGGTGTATACATTGCTTTCGTATACCAAGGGCTCGATGTACCGCATGGCCGCCTGGTTGCTGGCGTCGTAGGCGAGCTCCACCAAGCCCGACAGGATTGGCGGAAGCTTCGGGTACAGCGGCGTGAGGTCAAATCCGGTTGCGCTCTGGCGCACGAGATCCTCGGCTTCGGCTATCGCCGCGGCGAAGTTCAGCATGTCGGCCCGGTCATGCTTGATGGCGGCAAGGAGATCGCGCACCTCTCCGCTCCTGGCTTCCTCGATGTTAACGAAGAGCCCGCCTCTAAGCTCGGGATTGGCGCTCGCATTAATGTGAACCCGCGGAGACTGGAGATACGACTCGAGAAGAGGAACCTGAACGAACGCCAGGTTCATCGCTGCCTGTACCGGCGACACCGCAAGCAGCCAGGCATAAAACCGGTCGACCAGTGGCTCGATGATAACGTCGGGCCGGAGAAACATCGGTTCATCACTCATGCCGACTCCTCGAGAAATTTCTGGGACTCTGATCTGGGATTTTTCCGGCCGGGGTGATCCGGCGCAAGACTTCAGCAGGATACATAATGCGGTCGGCACAGTATAGGGATATGACATTGCAAGCCCGGGTTCGCTGATCGTCGCGCGAAATGGGCTACGGTGGCGTACAACTGCGGCTGGGAGCTAGTTGAACGACGGTAATGATGGGATGAAGATTGCTGCCTTGGCGAGCTAACCTGGCAGCTATCCGTGCATGACTAGATGTGGGATCGGGATCAAGATGGCCCTTGCTACGCGGGCAGCCGTGCTTTGCGGTCTTGGATGGTGGACGCCTCCGGACATCGTCACGAATGACCAGCTCGCGGCGGTGCTCGATACTTCGGATGAGTGGATAAGGAGTAGGACGGGTGTAGTGCAACGTCATGTTGCCGCCGAGGGCATGGCAACCTCCGAACTAGCGGTCGAGGCCGGACAGCGCGCACTTAAATCTGCCGAGCTTGAATCGGTAGATGCGCTGATCCTTGCGACAACGACTCCTGATCGCCGTTGCCCCGCGACGGCGCCCGAGGTGGCGACCCGTCTCGGTCTGGAGGGGATCGCGGCTTTCGACATGGGTGCGGTTTGCTCGGGCTTCGTATATGCGCTTGCTAATGGAGTCGGCCTGATTGCCGCCGGTATCGCCGACCGGGTGCTTGTAATAGGAGCTGATGTATTCTCCACTATCTTGAATCCCCATGACCGCACCACGAGGGCGATCTTCGGCGACGGTGCGGGTGCGGTAGTGCTTCGGGCTGGAAAGATGGATGATCTGGGGGCGTTTGGACCCTTTGTGCTCGGTAGCGACGGTCGCGGAGCTGACCTGATAATGATTCCGGGCGGGGGGTCCCGGAAACCATACCGTGGTGCTGAGAGTGACGAATCGGATCGATATTTCGTCATGCAAGGGCAGGCGGTTTACCGAAAGGCCGTGGAGACTATGGTCAAATCGACCATCCAGGTCCTCGATCTGGCGGCGTGGCCAGTTTCGGCGCTTGACTGGCTGGTATGTCATCAAGCGAACCTACGTATCTTGAAAGCTGTCGCCATCCGCTTGGGCATTCCCGCGGAGCGATGTCTGAGCAATATAGACCAGGTGGGAAACACGGCAGCAGCGTCTATTCCGCTCGCATTGGCCTATGGTATGGAGCGCGGCGCGCTGCGCCCCGGGGATCGCGTGGCGCTAACTGCATTCGGCGGTGGCTTCACATGGGGCTCTACGGTGCTGCGCTGGCCGGAAATTGCATGCGAGAGCTGAGCGCGCAGGACCAATCGATGAGGAGGTAAGGAACAATGGTGATGACCGAGCATGAAATCTTCTCCTGCCTCGCGGAGATCGTCGAGCAGGTGGCCGGGATAGCCGCGGGCAGGGTGACCCACGAGGCGGATATCACCGATGACCTGGACATCAGCTCGCTGTCGCTGGTCGAGATAATCGTTGCCGCCGAGGACAAATTCGATGTTGAGATTCCCGATGAAGCTCTCAAGGATCTCAGGACTGTCCAGGACTTCGTCAGCTACGTGCAGCGCGTACGGCGCTCAGGCGTTAGCTTGAGCGTGCCGGGGGATGCTGATGCCGCAGTGGCGGCAACGTGAGCAATAGCGCAAGACAAGTCGTCGTGACTGGTCTGGGCGCCGTAACCCCGCTGGGTGAAGACGTTTCTTCAACATGGGCCGCGCTGCTGGCAGGTAAGTCTGGGGTGTGCACGCTGAGCGACAGCTGGGCGGATGAGCTCCCGGTACGTATCGCGGCCCCGGTCAGGAGTGACCCAGCGGCGTTGATTCCCTCCCACCAGTTGCGGCGCATGGACCGCTCTGAGCAGCTAGCGCTGATCGCTGCCAGGCAGGCGTGGCAGGACGCCGGCGCGCCGGAAGTGGAGCCGCATCGGCTTGGCGTGTCTATCGCCACCACCGGTCTAGGTGGCTTGGGGGTGGCACTCGATGCATACGACATCCTAAGGACGAAGGGCTGGCGGCGGCTTTCGCCGTTCACCCTGCCGATGTTCATGCCCAATGGCGCGGCAGCTTGGATCGGCATCGAGTTTGGTGCGCGCGCCGGTGTCCATACGCCGGCCAGCGCGTGCGCCTCCGGTGCGGAAGCAATCGGGTATGGCATGCACATGATCCGCTCCGGACGCGCGGACGTGGTGATTGTCGGCGGAGCCGAGGCGGCGATCCATCCGCTTACTTTCGCCATGTTCGCCGTGATGCGTGCCGTTTCCTGCCGCAACGACGATCCGGAACGGGCCTCTAGACCATTCGACAAGGCCAGGGACGGCTTCGTGCTAGGCGAGGGTGCCGGCATGATGGTACTTGAATCCGCTGAACATGCCGCGAGGCGGGGAGCGGACGTCCTTGCCGTTGCCGCCGGAGTCGGGTACTCGGCAGACGCATACGATGTGGCCAAGACTGCCCCGGATGGGGCCGGGTCTGTCATGGCAATCCAGCAGGCCCTTGCCGATGCGGATATCACACCGGAACACGTTGTTCACATCAATGCCCACGCTACCTCAACTCTGGTGGGCGACGCCGCGGAGGCAATGGCCATCTCGCAAGCGATCGGCACCGCGGTCAGCGGGATAGCCGTATCCGCCACCAAGTCAATGACCGGCCACCTGCTGGGTGGTGCCGGTGCCATTGAAGCAGTCGCGACGATCTGCGCGCTACGGGATTCCGTCGCGCCACCAACGATTAATCTGGAAGATCCAGATGATGAAATAATCGCGACTGGTATTAACATTGCCGCCGAGCCACGCGAGTTGCGCTCCGGGCCGTGGCCTGCAGTCGCGCTCAGTAACTCTTATGGCTTTGGCGGCCATAACGTAACGCTGGCGTTTATGACAGTCTGAGCTGAGATGGAATATCGGCGTGGAGCGTTCAAGTGATGTCGGGTCGCAGTTGAACGCGTACCGGCCTGATGTGCGCATGGCAGAAGGTGCGCATAATAACAATGCAAGCTGAGTGGTCGGAATGGGAAAGATGCCTAAATCTGATGATGAGCGTTGGAATCTGACGGCCGGGCAGCTTGAGATCTGGCATGCTCAGAAGCTTGCGCCTGATAGCTCGCTTTACAATGTCGGTGAGTACCTGGAGATCAACGGTGACCTGGACGTTGGCTTGTTCGAGGTGGCTCTGCGGCTTACCATGCGCGAGGCCGAGGCTTTTCGCGTCCGACTGTGCGAGGACGGCGAGCTGCCGCGGCAGTATGTTCATGAATCAGACGACTGGCAGCTTAACTTTGTTGACGTCAGTGCTGCTGAAGATCCGCATGCCGCGGCCAGGGAATGGATGCATGAGGACATGCGGCGTCCTGTCGAGTTCTCCGGGGGCTGCCTCTTCACGATGGCGTTGTTCAAGGCAGGGCCGGAAAAGTTCTTCTGGTATTATCGCGCGCATCATATTGCCGTGGACGGCTTCAGCGGTGCGGTTACCGCTGCCCGACAGGCCCAGATTTACACGTTGCTCCTAGGCCGGCGCTCACCTGCGGAAGGTGCGCTGGAGCCCCTTTCCGTGCTGCTGGAAAGCGAGGCGGGGTACCGGAGTTCGCCCGAGTTGCAGGGTGACCGGGAGTTCTGGCTCAACGCCCTGTCGGGCATCCCGCGGGCAGCCAGCATAAGCGGCCACCAGGCGCGGCGGGTACCGCGGCTGCCGACGCGGAATACCCTGGATATCAGCCTGGAGGACGCCACCCGCCTTAGTGCAGCGGCCCGACGTGCGCGGACAAGCCTGAGCGGGCTCCTCGTGGCGGCGGCGGGTATTTACCTGCACCGGTCCACTGGTGAGGAAGATATCGTTCTCGGCCTTGCTGTCCTGGGCAGGACAGGGCAGCGGCAGCGCGCGATCCCGGGCATGACGGCTAATGTCCTGCCTATCCGGCTTCGCATCTGTCATGAGACCTCTTTTGATGATCTGGTGCGGCAGGTATCCGGGACAGTCGGCCGCGCGCTGGAACATCAGCGGTACCGGTTCGAGGACATGCGCAGGGACCTGAGGCTCCCGGATAACGACTCGCTATTCAGCGTGGTTGTCAACATCATGGCGTTTGACTTCGCCATGATGTTCGGTAGTTGCTCCGTCGTCAACCATAATCTCATCAGCACGCCGGTCAGTGACCTCCGCATATCCGTGTATGGCAGCCCGGCGGACGGCAGCATGCAGATGGCGCTGGAGGTCAGCCCTGAGCTTTACGACAAAGCGTCAGGGCGGGACATGAGCCGCCATCTCCGCAGGATCCTGGGCTGGGCGGAAGGGGCTGAGCCCGGTGGCCGCGTGGGTCACGCGCAAATCATGTCCGGTGCGGAGCGGGCGCAGATCGTGCGGGGCTGGAACGATACCGCCCGTCAGGTTCCTGCGGGGACGCTACCGGAGTTGTTCGAGGCGGCTGCGGCCCGGACCCCGGATGCGGTCGCGGTGGCGTGCGGGGACGCTGCTGTGAGCTACGCGCAGCTGGATGCGGCGGCGGGCCGGCTGGCGCGGGTCCTGGTAGCGGCCGGTGCGGGGCCGGAGACTGTGGTGGCGGTGGTGATGGACCGCTCCGTCGCGCTGGTCACCGCGTTGCTGGGGGTGCTGAAGGCGGGCGCGGCGTACCTGCCGGTGGACCCGGGGTACCCGGCGGGGCGGATCACCGCCATGCTGGGGGATGCGGACCCGGTGGCGGTTATTGCCTCGCAGGCCAGTGTCCCGGACCTGCCGGCGCTGCCCGGGGTGGCGATGCTGGTGGCCGGGAGCGCGGAGCTGGGCGGGGAGCTGGCCGCGGTGGCGGGCACGGACCTGGGTGCGGG